>Ga0308168_1000039_pt1 | contig 303128 bp, 255 predicted proteins | sample PhyCR2_FD_202133 | JGI IMG/M metagenome (GOLD analysis project Ga0308168, IMG submission 202133) | Phyllosphere microbial communities from UC Gill Tract Community Farm, Albany, California, United States - DLSLRC.R2 | ecosystem: Host-associated > Plants > Phyllosphere > Unclassified | place...
TCTACAATGCGGGCTCGATGCCCAAGGAGCGGCTCTGCTTCATGGCCTTCCCTCGATGATCAGTCGAGAACTTTGGCCTGCAAGGAGGCAAAAGTCGAGATACAAGGAGCGGCCCCTGTGCCGCGATGGGCCGCGAAGCGGCCCTAAATGGATTATTAATAAAGCCCCGGATCCTGTTAGCTATTGCCATGTTCTCTGCACGACAGCGCGGGCGAACGCCCACAGGTCTGTGGCGGCCGGTCTGGTCAAGGTTGGGTCATGGGTCAGCGACCCTTCTGCCTTGTGGACGGGCTCACCACACACCGACAGCAATCTCAGTACACCTTGTCCAGCCCGATCGCCTCGTCCAGCGTCTCCAGCAGCACCTTGCGCACCTTCAGCTTGGTCTCCCGGTGCGCCCGCATGTTCAACTTCTTCAACGCATGAGCCGCAGCCAGGGCAGCCTCATGAAGCTGCTCCGGCGACACCACCTTGTCCAGGAAGCCAGCCTCACGCGCCTGCTGCGGATCGAACACCTCGGCATTGATCACCGCGCGCTGGAACGCCGCCGGTTGCAGGCGATCGCGCGCCAAGGTGATGCCGGCATGGTGCATGGTCATGCCGATCTGCACTTCGTTCAGGCAGATCTTGTAAGGCCCGTCGACGCCGATCCGGTAGTCGCTCGACAGCAGCAGGAACGCGCCCTTGGCCACCGCGTTGCCGGGGCAGGCGGCAATCACCGGGAAGGGGTGGGCGAGCAGGCGGCGCGACAGACTCGAACCAGCGCTGACCAGGTCGATCGCCGCCTGAGGGCCGCTGGTCATCACCTTCAGGTCGTAGCCACCCGAGAGAATCCCCGGTTGCCCCGTGATCACCACCACCGCACGGTCCTGCTCGGCGCGGTCCAGGGCGGTGTTGAAGGCCTCGACGACCGCTGGCGAGATGGCGTTGACCTTGCCATTGTTCAAGGTCAGCAAGGCAACGCCGTCTTCGCAGTGGTAGGTGATCAGCTCGTTCATGACAGCGTCCTTTCGATGGATGAGCCGCCGACGTTACCCAGCACGGGCGGCCAGGTAAAGCGGCAAGGCTGACCGGCCAGTCAGGCAGGACAGGGCCGCTGGCGCCAGTGTGCGCCCCCGTGCGCTGACCCTGCCGAACCGTCGGTTCGATTGGCCGGATAGCCCTGCCCAGGGCAGGTTTCCAGCCAGATGGCTTAAGCGCATGAAAATTCTGAAAAAAAGCTTGCCATCGTTCAGGGCTTCGACTAAATTAGCGCGCCTCGACAGGCTGAACAGCTTGAAGAGAAACGGTGAAGTGTCCGAGTGGTCGAAGGAGCACGCCTGGAAAGTGTGTATACGGGAAACCGTATCAAGGGTTCAAATCCCTTCTTCACCGCCACATTCAGAAGAGCCCCCGAAGGTGAAAACCTTCGGGGGTTTTTCGTTTCTGAAGGCGAACTCGCCCGTGTCGCCCGGTCCTGTGCGAAGCGCGACAGGACCGGGCGCAGCCGCTAGAAGTCCACCGACGCCGACAACCGCGCCGTCCGCGGCGCACCCTGGAACAGGTAGGCATCCCCCAGGTAATCGCCCACGTCGCGCCAGTAGCGCTTGTCGAACAGGTTGTCCACGGTCAGCCGCCATGTCGTGTCGTAGTCGCCGAGGCGGATGCGATAGCGGGCGCCCACATCCACCACCGTGTAGCCGCCCACGGCGACGTCACCGGTGCGGTCGGCGTACTTGCTGGCGCTGTAGCGCGCACCGCCCAGCAGCGCCAGGCCAGGCACCGGCAGGCTGTACTCGGCCTGCACCGCCAGGCGCAGGTTCGGCACGTTCAGCGCCTGATGGCCTTCGTAGGCCGAGGTGCCGCTGTCTTCGACGCGAGCGCGCAAGGCCGCAGCGCTGGCCTGCAGGCGCAGGTTGTCGGTCAATGCACCACTGGCACCCAGCTCCAGCCCAAGGTTCTTCTGCTGCCCTTGCTGCACGTAGGTGAAGCCACCGTCTTGCGGCCGTGCGTACTGGTAGGCCTGGCGGATCTGGAACAGTGCCGCGCTCAGGCTCATGCCATGCCAGTCGTGCTTGACGCCCAGTTCGAGCTGCCGTGACACGGTCGGCGCCAGGATCTGCGCGGCGTTGCGGGTGAACCAGGGCGCCGTGCCGCCGTCCGACAGGCCCTTGGCGTAGCTCAGGTACAGCGTGGTGTCGGTTTGCGGTTTGTAGAGCAGCGCGGCATTGGGCAGCAGTTCGTAGCGTTGGGTGTGTCGGTCGAGGGTCTTGTCCTCGGCCCAGGCGCGCTCGTCCAGGCGCACTTCACGCGCACCGACCACCACCTGCCAGCGTTCACTGAGCGTGATGCGGTCACTGAAGAACACCCCGTACTGCCGGCTGTCCAGACGCCGCACGCTGGCACCGACCGCGCGCGTCGACGGCTCGACCCAGGGCGCACCGGTCCCGATCTGGCCGCTGCCGACCCATTCGTTGTAATAGGGGCGCTGGTCGAGCGTGCGCCGGCGGGCGCTGCTGCCCAGAGTCACGGCGTGCGCCAGGCCGAAGGCCGTGAAGCGCCCGCCGAGCGTGGCCTGCAGCTCGTCGGTGCGGCGCGTGTCGTCGGGGCTGCGGTAGTCGTAGATGTCGTACTCGCCGTCGGGGCTGAAGTGGTTCGGCACGTCCAGGCCGGCGCAGCTGGCGGCGCCGTAGCAGCCCCAGGCGAACGCGCTGTAGTCGTCGATCACCACGCGGCTGTGGGAGGCGCTCACGGTGCCGGTCCAGTCGTCGTCGAAGCGGTACTCGAAACGTCCATCGAGGTTCAGGGCATCGCTCTGCACCGGCTTGGCCCAGGGCTGGTAGGCCAGCCGGTCGCTCGGGTCCACGTGGTGCGGCAGGCGATCCCCGCCGAGCAGTTGATAGCCGGGCACCGAGCGCTGCTCGCGGTGCTGGTAGTCCGCATCGAGCTGCAAGGTGGCGTCCGGGTTGATCTGCCAGTCGAACGCCAGGGAGGCGAAGTCGCGTCGGCCGTCGGCATGGTCGACGTAGCTGCGGATGTCTTCGTGGGCCAGGTTGGCGCGCAGGCCGAACTGCCGCTCGCCGCCGAACCAACCGCCCAGGTCGGTGGCCAGGTAGCGCTCGCCCTGATCGTTGGTCGACAGGGTCACGCGGCGCACGTCCTCCGGGCGCTTGGTCACGTAGTCGATCAGCCCGCCCGGCTCGGAGACGCCGCTTTGCAGTCCCGACAGCCCCTTGAGCAGTTCGACCCGTTCCTTGTTCTCGAGCGCCACGTTCTGCTCGCCGACGACGGTCTGGCCGTTGATCTGGTAGCTGCTGGCGGCATCGAGGGTGAAGCCGCGGACGTTGAAGTTCTCGTAGTAGCCGATCGGTGCGTAGCTTTCGCCGACCGAGGCATCGCCGTGCAGCACCTCGCTCAGTTGCCGAACCTGGCGATCCTCCAGCTGCGCGCGATCGAACACGCGAATGGCGGCAGGCGTATCGAGCACCGGGGTGTTCTGGAACTGCCCGACGCTGGCCTGCGGGGCCTGCTCACTGTCGGCATCGTAAGTGTCGGACACACGCAGGGCGTCGAGTTCGATGCCGGTCTCGGCCAGCACGGGTACACCGTACAGGGCCAGGCTCAGGCTGAGCAGGCCCAGCGGCAGTGGAGGGCGGGACAGGGGCATGCGGGGCTCCTCGAGGGCCGGGCGCGGGCGGTCATCGCGGGGCGCGGGCGGGCTGGACGAAAATCGCGCGCATGGTAGCAGGGGCGTCGGCCGACGGCGTCGTTTGTTTCCTCCAAGGTGACGGCCCGCAGGGACAGCCAGGCGTTCTCACACGGCGGCGGCTACCCGCGCGGCGCGTCGCCGCCCATGCTCGGCCCCGCCCCACACCAGCAGGGCCAGGGTGCTGATGGCCACGCCGGCCCAGACGATGCCCATCCAGCCGACCCGTTCGAACAGCTGCGTGCCGAGCAGTGAACCCAGGGCGCCACCGATGAAGTAGCAGGTGACGTACACGGCGTTCAGCCGCGTGCGCGCAGCCGGACGCAGGGCGATCACCGCGTTCTGGTTGCTGACATGCACCAGTTGCACCGCCAGGTCCAATAGCAGGACACCGGCCAGCAGGGCGACCAGTGAGGTTTCGGCCAGGCCCAGCGGCAGCCAGGCGGCCAGCAGCGCCAGCAGGCCCACGGTCGTGCCCAGCGCCCCGCGGCCCCGGTCGGCCAGGCGTCCGGCCCAGTTCGCTGCCAATGCACCGGCCGCCCCGGCCAGCCCGAACAAGCCGATGGTGGCGTCGGAGTAGTGGTAAGGCTCGCGGGCCAGCAGGAAGGCCAGCGGTGTCCAGAACAGCGCGAACAGGCTGAACGACAGCAACCCCAGTACGGCACGCAGGCGCAGCACCGGCTCTTCACGCAACAGCGTGAACAGCGAGCCGAGCAGGGCAGGGTAGCTCAGGCCGGCGTGGCTGCGGTGCACCGGCAGGCTGCGGTGCAAGGCGATGGCGCAGAGCGCCATCAGTACCGCGGCCAGGCAGTAGATGGCGCGCCAGCCACCCAGCTCGGCGGTGAATCCGGCCGCGGTGCGCGCCAGCAGGATGCCGAGCAGCAGCCCGCTCATCAAGGTACCCACGGCGCGTCCGCGCTCGGCCGGCGAACTCAGCGCCGCGGCCATCGGTACCAGCACCTGGGCCACCACCGAGAACAGCCCGGTCAGCGCCGTGCCGACGATCAGCCATGGCAGGCTGGATGCACTGGCGCTGATCAACAGCCCGAGCACCGCCACGCCCATCATCACCACGATCAGCCGGCGTTGCTCGAACAGGTCACCCAGCGGTGCCAGCAAGACCAGGCCCACGCCGTAGCTCAGCTGCGCGGCGATGACGATGCTGCCGGCACTGACGGTGCTGAGGCCGAAGTACTCGGCGATGCTGTGCAGCAACGGTTGGGCGTAATAGTTGCTGGCCACGGCCAGGCCGGTGGCCGTGGCCATCAGCAGGATCAGGGCACGGCTCAGGGGCGGGGTATCCATCGGGACCTCTTCGAACGAAGGCAGGGTATCACGGCAGGTGACGCGGTAGTGATCGGACAGTGGCGCGACGGCTCACGTCACCTCGACGATCGACAGGCACTGCGCGGTGGCGCCGATCGACAGCCGAACCTCGTCGTCTGGCCGCTTGCCGAGCAACTGCTGGCCCAGTGGCGAGCGCGGCGTGATGACCGTGACCTGGCGGCCTGCCAGGGTGATGTTCAGGCCGGCGCCTTCGGGGCCGAGAAACACCAGGCGCGCCGCGCCCTGGGCGTCCTCCAGCTCGATCAACTGACTGACCTGGATGCCCCGCGCCGGGTCGTAGCCGCGCAGGGCCAGCTGCCGAAACGCGAGCAGCGCCTGGCGGATCTCGGCGGTACGCCGGGCCTGGCCGGTGGCCAGGTAGGAGGCTTCCAGGCTGAGGGTGTCGTACTTGTTCTCGGCGATGTTCTCTTCGGCGGTGGCGGCTTCATAGGCCGTCTGCGCCGCCCGTTCGAGGGTGCGGACGTTTTCTTCCAGGGTGGCGATGATCGCCTGGAGCAGGGCGTGCTTGTCCATGTCAGCGGCACAACGCCTGGACCTGAGCCTGGCTCTTGTCCGTCGGTGCGTTGCGGTGCTGCTCCAGCCAGAACTGGCAGCGCGGGTTGTCGAGGTTGCGCGGGTCGGCCTGGGCGGCGTCCACCGCCTGGCGATCCTGTTCACGCTGCAGGGTCTGCTGGTAGCGCTCGAACATCTGTTGCTGTGCCTCGCTCGTGCCCGGCGGTGGCGCGGGGCGGACAGGGGCCTCGACGTTGGCTGGGGCCGTCGGCAGCACGCGCTCGACCTGGCTGGGCCAAATCCGCCAGGCCAGCCAGGCGCTGGCTGCGATGGCGACCGCGCCCAGCCAGAGGCCCAGGGCGATGCACAGGATCAGGTGAAGCGGCGTGAGGCTGCGGCGAGGGGAATCGGACATGGCGGTGCCTGCGGGACAGAAGGAACGTGGGCCATTGTCGCATGGCGGCGCACGAGTGCCAGTCCTGCGAACGAGGGAACAGGGCGGACGACCGACCCTGAAGGCAGCGTAGTGGGGCGCAGGCCCGCGTGCCACCCCGACCGTCCCACGACGCTGCCCGCCTCGCGAGGCTTTCCTCCGTCGGCGTTTGCTCGCACAATCGCCCGCTTCATGGGCCCACACACGAGGAGCAGGCGTGAGCGCCACCTGGGACATCTTCTGCAAGGTCGTGGACAACTTCGGCGATATCGGCGTGACCTGGCGCCTGGCCCGACAGTTGGCCGATGAGCATGCGCTGTCGGTGCGCCTGTGGGTCGACGACCCCCGGGCGTTCGGGCGCCTCTGCCCGCGTGCCGACGTTACCGCGGCCGTCCAGCACCTCGAGGGCGTGACCGTGTGCCGCTGGGAGGACACCTGGCCTGCGACGGACACGGCCGATGTGGTCATCGCCGCCTTCGGTTGCCGCTTGCCCCCCGCGTACCTGGACGCCTTGAGCGCGCGTCCGGTGTCGGCACTGCTGATCAACCTGGAGTACCTCAGCGCCGAACCCTGGGTCGAGGGTTGCCATGGGCTGTGGTCGCCCCAGGGCAACGGCCTGCGCATGCTGTTCTTCTTCCCGGGCTTCACGGCGAAGACCGGTGGGCTGCTGCGCGAGGCCACGCTGCTCACCCGGCGCCAGGCCCTGCAGGACGAGGCGTCCGTGCGCGAAGCGTTCCTGGCACGGCTGGGCATCCACCCCGCGCCCGGTGCGCGGCTGCTGTCGCTGTTCGCCTACGAGAACCCCCAGGTGGGCAACTGGCTGACCACCTTGGCCGAGGACGCCCAGCCCAGCCATCTGCTGGTGCCGGAAGGGCGCGTGATCGGGGACGTGCAGGCCTGGCTGGGGGCGTCGATACCCGAGGCCGGCCAGCTGGTCGTGCGCGGCAGCCTGACCCTGCAGGTACTGCCGTTCCTGAGCCAGGACGACTACGATCGCCTGCTGTGGAGCTGCGATTTCAACGCCGTGCGCGGCGAGGACTCGTTCGTCCGCGCCCAGTGGGCGGCCCGGCCGCTGCTCTGGCACATCTATGTGCAGGAGGAGCAGGCTCACCTGGACAAGCTCGAGGCGTTTCTCGCGCAGTACCTGGAGGAAGCGCCCGCGCCGCTGGCCGAGGCCGTGGCCAACCTGTGGCGCGCCTGGAACATCAACCAGGACATGGGCCAGGCCTGGCGCCAGCTGTCGCCGCACTGGGACGCCTGGCGCGCCCATGCCCGGCAGTGGAGCGCCGCACAGGCCGCTCGGCCGGACCTCGCCATGGCGCTGGTACAGTTTTACCGAAATTGGCTATGATACGCGGCCTCGATTTTTTATAAATCCATCCAGATTCGGATACTCGTAATGAAAACTGGTAAAGAACTGAAACCCGGCACCGTCCTGCGGATCGACAACGACCCATGGCTGGTACAGAAAGCCGAGTTCACCAAGTCCGGTCGCAACAGCGCGATCATGAAGACCAAGCTGAAGAACCTGCTGACCGGCTACAAGACTGAAACCGTCTACTTCGCCGACGACAAGCTGGACGACGTGATCCTGGACCGTAAAGAAGCGACCCTGTCCTTCATCAGCGGCGACTCGTACACGTTCATGGACACCACCGACTACACCATGTACGAACTGAACGCCGAGGACATCGAAGCTGTTCTGCCGTACATCGAAGAAGGCATGGAAGACGTCTGCGAAGCCGTGTTCTTCGAAGACCGTCTGGTGTCGGTCGAGCTGCCGACCACCATCAGCCGCCGCGTCGACTACACCGAAGGTTCCGCCCGTGGCGACACCTCCGGCAAGGTCATGAAGCCTGCCAAGCTGGCCAACGGCACCGAAATCCAGGTTGCCGACTTCATCGAAATCGACGAAATGATCGACATCGATACCCGCGACGGCACCTTCAAGGGCCGCAGCAAGAAGTAAGCGGTTCCAGCAGTGCGAAAAACCCGGCCTTGGCCGGGTTTTTTCGTTTGGGGGCGGTGTCATCCGATGTGCAAGCCATGGTCTTCTCGCCCGATCCATGCTCCCAGCACGCACGGGCCCTGCGAGCCCGATCGCGGGCAAGCCCGCTCCCACATGGGCCCGCGGCGTCCCGCCTCATCGCGTCAGAATCGCCTGCGCGATCAACTCCACCACACCTCGCTAAGACCGGCTGTCACGGATCTGCGGGAGCGGGCTTGCCCGCGATAGCGTCGGGTCCGTCACCGCCCCACTGATCCCCTGCGCCCCGTCAGAATCGCCTGCGCGATCAGCCCCGCGACGATCCCCCAGAACGCCGACCCCACCGAGAACAACGTCAGCCCCGAAGCCGTGACCATGAAAGTGATCAACGCGGCTTCACGCTCGCGCGCCTCGGCCATGGCCACGCTCAACCCGTTCATGATCGAGCCGAACAGCGCCAGGGCGGCGATCGACAGCACCAGTTCCTTGGGCAGCGCCGCGAACAGGGCCGCCAGGGTCGCCCCGAACACGCCGGCGACGGCGTACAGCAGCCCACACCAGACCGCCGCGACATAGCGCCTGGACGGATCCTCGTGCGCATGGGGCCCGGTGCAGATCGCCGCGCTGATGGCCGCCAGGTTGACCCCGTGGGCACCGAACGGCGCGATCAGCAGCGACATCAGGCCGGTGGCGCTGATCAGCGGCGAGGCCGGCACCGTGTAGCCATCGGCACGCAGCACGGCCATGCCCGGCATGTTCTGGGAGGTCATCGCCACCACGAACAGCGGCAGGGCGATGCTGATGGTCGCCGCCAGGGAAAAGGTCGGCGTGGTCCACACCGGCTGGGCCAGCTCCAGCGTGAACCCCCTGAAGTCGAGCAGGCCGAGCGCGCCGGACAAGGCGGTGCCGACCACCAGCGCCGCCAGCACGCAGTAGCGCGGCGACAGACGCTTGGTCAGCAGGTAACTGAAGAACATGCCCAGCACCAGCAACGTGCGGTGCTCGGCGGCCACGAACAGCTCGCTGCCGATCTTGAACAAAATCCCGGCCAGCAGGGCGGACGCCAGCGACGCCGGTATGCGCCGGACCAGCCGTTCGAAACTGCCCGTGAGCCCGCAGACCAGCACCAGCAGCGCGCAGACGATGTAGGCGCCGATCGCCTCGCTGTAGGCGACCCCACCCAGGCTGGTGATCAGCAGCGCCGCGCCCGGGGTCGACCAGGCCACGGTGATGGGCATGCGATAACGCAGCGACAGGCCGACACTGCACACCGCCATGCCGATCGACAGCGCCCAGATCCAGGACGAGATCTGCGCGCTGCTCAGCCCGGCGGCCTGGCCGGCCTGGAACATCAGCACCAGCGAACTGGTGTAGGCAGTGAGCATGGCGATGAACCCTGCGACCAGGGCCGAGGGCGAGGTGTCGGCCAGCAGCCGGCGGGGGAAGGGGGTGACACTGGACATGAGGGTAGATCCTTTACGCGGCGAACAGAAGGTGACCGCACAAGCCACGGCGCTGTCGCCAGCGTCCGTCCCCTTGCGCGATCACCTTAGAAGCCTAGCGCGCCCTCAGGCAGCCCTTGCCATACAGCCAGGGCTGCAATCGACCGTACAGTCGGTCGATGAGCCGGCCTTATTGCATGGCCGGCAGCCTGGCCTCGTTGCGCACATCGTTGCGCGCGACCGCTTCGGAGGGCAGCACGATCCGCTGCTTGCTCAGCAGGTCGCCCATGGTCGCCAGCACGCGGTACTTGGAGTACTCACCGGTGTAGCGCACTTCGTTCAGGCGCAGGGCCGCGGTGTACAGCTCGTTCTCGCTGTCCAGCACGTCGAGCAGGGTCCGCTGGCCGATGCCGAACTGCTCCTGATAGGCCAGGCGCACACGGGTGGTGGTCTCGGCGTACTCGCGGGCCTTGGGCAACTGCTTGATCGCGTTGTTCATGGCGTTCCACGACAGGCTCAGGTTCTCGTTGAGCTGACGCAGGGCGTTGTTGCGGATGTCCAGGGCCTGGTTGACCTTGTAGGCGTCCGACTGAATGCGAGCCCGGTCGCTGCCACCGCGGGAGATGTTGTAGTTCAGCTCGACGCCGGCCTGCCAGTCATTGCTGTTGGTGCCACGCTGACCGCCCAGGTTGTCGTTGGTGCCAGTGGCCAGCACGGCATCGAGGCGAGGGTAGTAACCCGACCTGGCGACCTGGTACTGCTTCTCGGCGGCGTTGACGTCGGCCTGTGCCGATTTGAGGTACGGGTTGTTCTCCTGCAGCTCCTGACGGGCCTCGTCCAGGGTAGCCGGCAGCTGCAGCTGAATGTCGACCGGCGTTTCCAGCTCGTCGGGCATGCGGCCGACGGCACTGAAGAAGTTGGCCTCGGCGTCGGCCAGATCGACCTCGGCGGTGTCCAGGTTGGTCTGCGCCAAGGCCAGACGGGCACGGGACTGGTCCAGGTCGGCAGTGCTGCCCACGCCGCGCTCGCTGCGCAGGCCGATCTGGTCGTTGACCCGCAGGTGCGCCTGCAGGTTGTTCTTGGCCAAGGTCACCGCTTCACGGCGACGCAGCACTTCCAGGTACACCTCGATGGCGCGCAAGGCGACATCCTGGGCGATGGCCTGGGTGTAGTACGCGCGCGAGTCGACCACCGCTTCGGTGCGGCCGACTTCGTTGGAGGTGGCGAAGCCGTCGAAGATCAACTGCCGCAGGCGCAGGTCGATCTGGTTGTAGGTGAGCGTTTCCTTGCCACGGCTGGTGGTGCCGTCGGTATTGAGACGGCGCGTGTTGGCATTGTCGGAGCGCTGGCGGCCATAACCACCGACCAGGTCGATCGACGGGTAGAAGCCCCCTTTGGCGAACTTCACGTCTTCATCGGCGGACAAGCGATTGTTGCGGTTGGAGCTGACCTCCGGATGTTGGTCGACCGCGGTCTGGATGGCCTCGGTGATCGACATCGCCTGGGCGTGCGTACACAGGCTGGCCAGCAGCACGGCGCTGGCGATGGGGGTCATGACGCGCATGGGGTTGCTTCTCCCTGGAATAAAGTGACGTTCTTCAGTCGCCAAAAAATTGGCTGTCGGGCGGATCGATGCGGGCACGCATCGAAGACTGTCCAGAATCACCCGTCGCGCCTGAGGGATTAGGCATCGCGAGCCCCACCGGAGAGCCTCCCGACAGGCGATGTCCTGATCGAGTGCCCCATTGCGATAGGTAGGCGATATGGAAAGTTCCGCGTTCTCTTGTTGTTCAAAGCCAGTGTAGTGTTACTTGGCTGGTACAGTACGACAATATTTTGTCAGGCGAATAATGGCTTTTTTCTATCACCTTGTACAAACACAACCGAACTTCGACGCCATGAGCTGACGGACGGCCAGCGCACCGTCTCACCGGCGACGTGCAGTCGGTTCACCCCGGATCAATGTGCGCAAGGCGAACCGGTTCGGATGGCAGGCCTGGGCCACCTCGCGTGGCACCGGAAGCGGCTCTCCCGTCACCCAGGCGGCGACCAGTTCCCCGCACAGAGGCGCCGTGATCAAGCCCCGCGAGCCATGGCCGCTGTTGACGTACAAGCCCTCGAGCCAGGGGCAGGGTAGGTCGGGTACCTGGCGGGCATCCTTGCGCAGGACGGCATAGCGCTCATCGAAGGCCGCCCGGTCGGCCAGCGGCCCTACGATCGGCAGGTAGTCGGGGCTGGTACAGCGAAACGCCGCGCGCCCTTGCAGGCTGTCGGACGATGCACCGTCCCGCGTCAGGCGCGCGTGCAGGTCCTCGGAGATCTCGCGCAGCAGCTCCAGGTTGCCCCGGTGCTCCTGGGCCGTCGGCGTGAGGTCCTGACTGTGGAAGTCGAAACTCGCGCCCACGGTGTGCTCGCCCGCCCGGGGCGGCGCCACATAGCCCTCGGCGCACAGCACCGTGCCCAAGGCCTGGCTGTCTTCGGTCGCAGGCAGCCGGGTGATCTGCCCGCGAATGCGCTTGAGCGGCAAGTCCGCACAGCCGTCGAAGAGGCGTACGTCCGCCGCGCCCGCCAGCACCACCACCGGCGCGCTGGCCAGCAGATGGTCACCGTCCCAGGCCTGCCACAGGCCGTCGACCCGCGCCAGGCGCAGCACCTGGTGATGAGGGCGCACCTGGATGCGAGGGTGTGCCACCTGCGCCTGGCACAGCGCCGGTGGATGCACCCAGCCGCCCTCGGGGTAGAACAAGCCACCGGCCGGTAGCTTCACCCCGGCGATCGCTTCGGCACGCTCGCGCGAGACCGCCGTCAGCAGGCTGGGGTCGAAGGCGTCGGCCAGCTTGGCCTGACGGGCGGCCTCCTGGACGTCGAACGCCAGTTGCAGCACCCCGCAGGCGTCCCAGTCGCGGCCGCGTTGCAGGTTCGTCAGCCAGCGTCGGGTATAGCCGAAGCCGGCCAGGATCAACCGCGACAGCGCCGTGCCATGGGCCGAGAGCTTCAGGTAGAGCACGCCCTGGGGATTGCCGGAGGCCTCTTGGGCCACCTGCGCGTGACGCTCCAGCACCTCGACCTGCCAGCCGCGGTTGGCCAGGCTGCGGGCCGTGGCGCTGCCGGCCAGCCCGGCACCGATCACCAGCGCCCGGTGCGGACCTGACACGGCCGGGGGGCGGCGGTACCACGGCGCGTCCGGCGCGCTCGACGCGGCGTCGGCCGGTAGGCCGGTGAACGTGCCGCCCATGATCTCCCACTTCTTGCCCAGCCCCGGTACCTTGCGCAGCGTGAAGCCGGCCGCCATCAGTGCGCGACGCACCCAGCCGGTGGTGGTGAAGGTGCCCAGCGTGGTGCCGGGCGCCGAGAGCCGCGCCATCTGCTCGAACAGCGCAGGCGTCCACATGTCCGGGTTCTTGGCGGGCGCGAAACCGTCCAGGAACCAGGCATCGATCCGGGCATCGAGGGTCGGCAGCTGCTCGAGCACGTCGCCGATGAGCAAGGTCAGGGTGACGCGCCCGCCGTCGAAGCTGAATTGCTGGAACCCGGGGTGCACGGCGACGTACTGCGCCAGCAGCGGCTGCGAAAACGCCGCCAGACTGGGCCAGAGGCGCGCGGCCCGCTCCAGGTCAAGGTGGGTGAGCGGGAATTTCTCCACACTGATCATCTGCAGCCGTGCCTCGGCTGGGGCGTGCTCGGCGAAGCACTGCCAGGCGCAGTAGAAGTTCAGGCCCGTACCGAAGCCGGTTTCCCCGATCGTCAGGCATTCATGGGGCGCCAAGGCGGCGAAGCGCTCGCGCAGGCGGTTCTGCTCGAGAAACACATAGTGCGTTTCCTCGATGCCCTGTTCGCGCGAGAAGTAGACGTCATCGTAATGACGCGAATGAGGCAGGCCCTGGTCGTCCCAGTCGATCTGGGCATGGAGGGGGGCGGGGGAAGCAGGGGAATCTGACATGATCGGCTCGACGACAGCGAAGCGATCATTTTAGGGGGCTTCGCGCCCGAATTCACGCAAGGCGATCTAACAACCGACCGAGTTGGCGTGTCCAACCGGCAACGACCCAGGCCGAGGCGTCGGCCCTGTTCATCATCGAAGGAGCCAGACATGTTCGAATCCGCGGAAATCGGCCACTGCATCGACAAGGACGTCTTCGACGCCGAAGAGCCGGCCCTGCGCGAAGCCTTGCTCGAGGCGCAGTACGAGCTCAAGGCGCGGGCCCGGTTCCCGCTGATCATTCTGATCAATGGCATCGAAGGCGCCGGCAAGGGCGAGACGGTGAAACTGCTCAACGAGTGGATGGACCCTCGGCTCATCGAGGTGCGCACCTTCGACGAGAAAACCGACGAAGAACTGGCCCGCCCACCGGCCTGGCGCTACTGGCGGGCCTTGCCCCCCAAGGGGCGCACCGGGGTGTTCTTCGGCAACTGGTACAGCCAGATGCTGCAAGGGCGCGTGCAGGGCGATTTCAAGAACGCCGTGCTGGACCAGGCGATCGCGGGCGCCGAGCGCCTGGAGCAGATGCTCTGCGACGAAGGCGCGCTGATCATCAAGTTCTGGTTCCACCTGTCCAAGCAGCAGATGAAAGCCCGGCTCAAGGCGCTGGCGGACGACCCGCTGCACAGCTGGCGCATCAGCCCGCTGGACTGGCAGCAGTCGCGCACCTACGACCGCTTCGTGCGCTATGGCGAGCGCGTCCTGCGCCGGACCAGCCGCGACTACGCGCCCTGGCACATCATCGAAGGGATCGACCCGTATTACCGCAGCCTGGCGGTCGGGCGCATCATCCTCGAGGCATTGCAGAACGCATTGGCCAAGGACGTTCCGCCTACCTCGCCGGGCCACAGCCCGCGACCAGGGCGCAGTCTCGACCAGCGCAGCCTGTTGGGCAGCCTGGACCTGACCTTGCGGCTGGAGAAGGACGACTATCAGCGCCAACTGGTCGCCGAGCAGGCGCGTCTGTCGGGGTTGCTGCGTCACAAGAAGATGCGCCGGCATGCCTTGGTCGCCGTGTTCGAAGGCAACGATGCTGCCGGTAAGGGCGGGGCCATTCGCCGCGTGGCCGCTGCGCTGGACCCGCGTCAATACCGCATCGTGCCGATCGCCGCGCCCACCGAGGAGGAACGCGCACAGCCTTACTTGTGGCGGTTCTGGCGACACATTCCGGCCCGGGGCAAGTTCACCGTCTTCGACCGTTCCTGGTATGGGCGCGTGCTGGTGGAACGTGTGGAAGGCTTCTGCCCGCCGAGCGATTGGATGCGTGCCTACGGCGAGATCAACGACTTCGAAGAGCAGTTGCGGGATGCCGGGATCGTGGTGGTCAAGTTCTGGCTGTCGATCGACCAGCAGACCCAGTTGGAGCGGTTCGAGGCGCGCGAGGCGGTGCCGTTCAAGCGCTTCAAGATCACTGAGGAAGACTGGCGCAACCGCGAGAAATGGGACCAGTACGCCGAGGCCGTGGGCGACATGGTCGATCGCACCAGCACGACGATCGCGCCGTGGACCCTGGTGGAAGCCAACGACAAGCGCTGGGCCAGGGTCAAGGTGTTGCGCACGATCAACGAGGCGCTGGAGGCGGCGTTCGCGGAGTAGGCGGGGAAGGGCGAGTGGTGAGCGGTAGGCTGCGGGAGGAAGGGCAGGGAACAGGGTGCATTGGCGTCCGGGGCGCAAGAGGCTGCTCTGCGGCCCAGGATTGCCATGGCAGCGCACGGCGGTCGTCCGTGCGCGAGCCTTTTTCCTGTCTGCCATGGCTGAACTTCTGCGTCCACAGGCGCTCTGATCCCGGTAGCCATTGGTGATGACCGCCTGCTAAGCTCGCGGCTTTACCCTGATTGCCCTTATGGCGCATGAACAAGGATCTAGCATGAAACAGCATCGTTTGGCGGCCGCGGTTGCCCTGGTCAGCCTGGTTCTCGCCGGCTGCGACAAGCAGGCCAGCGACGTCGAGCTCAAGACGCCTTCCCAGAAAGCCTCCTATGGCATCGGCCTGAACATGGGCAAGAGCCTGGCTCAGGAAGGCATGGACGATCTGGATTCCAAGGCCGTGGCCCTCGGGATCGAAGACGCGGTCGGCAAGAAAGACCAGCGCCTGAAGGACGAAGAGCTGGTAGCTGCCTTCAGCGACCTGCAGAAGCGTGCCGAGGAGCGTCAGGCCAAGGCCAGCGAAGAAGCCTCGGCTGCCGGCAAGAAGTTCCTCGAAGAGAACGGCAAGAAGGACGGCGTGGTCACCACCGCCTCGGGTCTGCAGTACCAGGTCATCAAGAAGGCCGACGGCCCACAGCCCAAGCCGACCGATGTCGTGACCGTGCATTACGAAGGCAAACTGATCGATGGCAAGGTGTTCGACAGCTCCGTCGAGCGCGGCAGCCCGATCGACCTGCCGGTCAGCGGCGTCATCCCAGGCTGGGTCGAAGGCCTGCAACTGATGCACGTTGGCGAGAAGTACAAGCTGTTCATCCCGGCCGAACTGGCCTACGGCGCCCAGAGCCCGAGCCCGCTGATCCCGGCGAACTCGGTCCTGGTGTTCGACCTCGAACTGCTGGGCATCAAGGACCAGGGCCAGGCCCCGGTCGATCCGACCCAGGCACCGGCTGAAGCACCTGCCGACGCTCCGGCCGAGACGCCTGCTCAGTAAGCAGCCAGACGCGCTCCGCCTGAACACGCCCCGTTTCGACGGGGCGTTTTCGTTTCAGGGCGCAAGCCTCGATCGGTCTGCGCGAATGCCTTCACGTCCATGCGCCTATCTTGTGGGAGTCGGCTTGCCGGCGATGACGGCAGTGCAGCCACTATCGCTATCGCCGGCAAGCCGGCTCCCACAGGCTGCCCCTCGCAGGGCAGATGAGGCTTAGGACCTGATTGCCGCGCAGTTCCGGGCGTTGGCCAATGTGTGCAGGCCTTATCGTGCCCGACAGGCCTCCAGCCCGACACGCTGGGCGAACCCCGATCACCTTCCAAGGTCGACATGCAGTCGGCACCTGCGACCTCGACCCCTGTCACACACCTGGGCTGGCTTTGAAACAAGTGTGTAAAAAACGCCCGATTCGAGTGCGGCCCTTGCCGTGCAGGGTCCAAACCGTGGAAACGCCCCCCTGTTCACAAGGTTATCCACAGTAAATGTGGATAACCTACCCGTTCCTGCTGGAGGTTCAATGAACGCACCGTGGAATTTCAGTCGCTTCCTTCCCCTGGCCGAGCGCCTGCTCAGCCGTGGTCGTCTGCCGGCCTTGCTGTTCGCCGTGGCGCGCAAGGGGCCGAAGCTCGGCCAACTGCGTCATGACGTCAAGCTGATGCAGTCCCTCTGCCTGGCCTGGTGGCGTGGCGAGTACCGGGACATCAGCAAGAAATCCATCATCACCATCGTGGCTGGCCTGCTGTACTTCGTCAGCCCGCTCGATGCCATTCCCGATTGGCTGCTCGGCGTGGGCTTTCTCGACGACATCGCCGTGCTGGGCTGGGTCATCAAGACCGTCGGCGACGAGCTGAACAAGTTCAAGACCTGGCGCGATGCGCAGGCGCCCGAGAAGCTGCGCGTGGTGGAGCGCCTGCCCGATACGCCCGAGGCGCTGCGCCTAGAGCGCGGCCAGCCGTAAGGCGTTCGCACGTCCTGATATACTTGCCACCCAGTCGTACCGAAGCGCCACACGCCGTGGCGCGCGGAGAAAAGGGGTTTCGTCATGGATGTACAGGTCATCATTCACGAAGGCAAACCGCAGTACGCGGTGTTGCCTTGGGAGCACTACCAAGCCTTGCTCAAGGCCGCCGGGCATGCGACCGAACGCGAGACGCCGCCTGCAGCGCAGGCCGATCCAGCACCTGAAACCGTTGCCCAGCCCACCCTCCAGCCTCTGACCGAACTGCCGCGCCTGCGCGAAGCCAAGGGCCTGGCCCGTGAAGCGCTGGCGCGCAGCGTCGGCATAAGCCCGGCCTATCTGGCGATGATCGAGTCCGGCGAGCGCCAACCGGATGCTGCCATCCGCCGCAGTCTGGCCTGGGAGCTGGGGCTGCCGGGATGGAGCGAGCCCTCTTGAGTCAGGTCAGGATCAGCCGTCAGCATTGGCAAAGCCTGCTGGATGCGCTTGACCTGGCCCGTCGTCAACGTCACCTGTTGACCTACCGTGCGTTGATCGAGCGCCTGCAGCTGCCCACGCCTGCCATGCAGACGCTTACCGCTGCGCTGGAGCACCTGGCGTTGATCGACGCTCGGGCCGACCAGCCCCTGCGCAGCGCGCTGGTGATCAGCCAGGGCGCCAGTCGCCTGCCACGGCCTGGGTTCTTCGAGTGTGCCGAGCGGCTCGGGCGTTTCGCCGGGCCGGCCGATGGGCTGGAAGCCGCGGCCTGGCATGCGTCGGAAGTGGTACGGGTGTTCGAGCATGCCTACCCGGACGAGGCGTGAGCCACACCGGACGATGATCTGACGGGCACTCATGTCGCAGACGGTGAGGCGGTAAGGCCCGTCTACATCGAGGGTCCATGACCCATGAAAAAGGGGCCGCAAAAGCGGCCCCTTGGGTCAAGCACGCGCGTTCAGCGCTTCACCGGCTCTTGCTCAGGCTCAGGTAGTCCAGCAGGATCCGGCCCGTCTCTGCCAGGTAGGCGTCGTCTTCCGGCTTGGTGTCTTCCGGCTCGCTCGGCAGGGCGTCCTCGTCTTCCTTCTTCAGCTCCTTGAGCGGCTCTTCACCCTTGGCCTTGCGACGCACGTTCTCGAGGGCCAGTTGCTTGGCATCGATCTCGTCGTGGCGCGCGCGGCGCTCCTGCTCGTTCAGGCTGACGGTCTTCTCGTTCATCAGCTGCTGAGTCAACGCCAGGCGATCGCGGATGTAGGCGAACTCCGGATCCTTCAGGCTGCGCGCCTCATGCCGCGCCTTGAGCTGCGCCAGGTACGGCTTGAACGGATCGGAGGCAGGCTTCACGACAGGACGGATGGTGTCCCAGGGCATGGCCTCGGGCAGGGCGCTTTCACCGATTTCCTTGGTGTCGATGATCGACGGGTAGGCGATGTCCGGCAGCACGCCCTGGTGCTGGGTGCTCTGCCCGGACACCCGGTAGAACTTGGCCAGGGTCAGCTTGAGTTCGCCGTGGTTCAGCGGCTGGATGGTCTGCACCGTCCCCTTGCCGAAGGTCTGCCCACCGATGATCAGCGCACGGTGGTAGTCCTGCATGGCGCCGGCGAAGATCTCCGACGCCGAGGCGGACAGGCGGTTGACCAGCAAGGTCAGCGGACCTTTGTAGAAGGCGCCCTTGTGCTCGTCTTCCAGTACGTCGACGCGACCGTCGCTGTTGCGCACCAGTACCGTTGGCCCTTTGTCGATGAACAGGCTGGTCAGCTCCGTCGCTTCCTGAAGCGAGCCACCGCCGTTGTTGCGCAGATCGATGACCACGCCGTCGACCTTTTCCTTCTGCAGTTCGGTCAGCAGCTTCTTCACGTCGCGCGTGGTGCTCTTGTACTCAGGGTCCCCGGCACGGTAGGCCTTGAAGTCCAGGTAGAACGCCGGAATCTCGATGATCCCCAGCTTGTAGTCACGCCCATCCTGCTTGAGGTTGAGGATCGACTTCTTGGCCGCCTGTTCCTCGAGCTTGACCGCTTCCCGGGTGATCGACACCACCTTGCTGGTCTGGTCGTTCGGTGCATTGCTGGCCGGGATGATGTCCAGGCGTACCACCGAGCCCTTGGGCCCGCGGATCAGCTTGACCACTTCATCCAGACGCCAGCCGACCACGTCGACCATTTCCTTGTCGCCCTGGGCGACGCCGATGATCTTGTCCGCCGGCGAGACCTGCTTGGTCTTGGCCGCAGGGCCTGCCGGCACCAGGCGCACGATCTTCACCTGGTCGTTGTCGCTCTGCAGCACCGCGCCGATGCCCTCCAGCGACAGGCTCATGTTGATGTCGAAGTTCTCGGCGTTGTCCGGCGACAGGTAGTTGGTGTGTGGGTCGTAGGACTGCGCGAAGGTGTTGATGTAGGCCTGGAAGATGTCCTCGGCGCGGGTCTGGTCGAGGCGCGCCAGCTGGTTCTTGTAGCGCTTGGTCAGGGTTTCCTGGATCTGCTTGAGGTCCTTGCCGGCCAGCTTCTGGCGCAGCACCTCGTCCTTGACGCGCTTGCGCCACAGGTCGTCGAGTTCGGCGGTGTTCTTCAGCCAGGGCGCGTCCTTGCGGTCGACCAGCAACTGCTCGTGGGTGGTGAAGTCGATCTTGTCGACACCCTTGTCGAGTTCGGCCAGGGCGAAGTCCAGACGCGCCTTCACGCGGTCGAGGTAGCGCTTGTAGATGGTGAAGCCCGGCTGCAGCTCGCCCTTCTTGAGGAAGTCGTCGAACTGAGTCTTCCACTTGTCGAATTCGGCGATGTCGCTTGCGGTGAAATAGCTGCGCGACGGGTCGAGCAGCTTGAGGTAGCTGTCGTAGATGATGACCGAGCGTGCGTCGTCCAGCGGCGGCTTGCTGTAGTGGTGGCGCTTGAGCAGCTCGACCACGTTCAGGCTGGCGACGATCTCGTCGCGGTCAGGTTGCAGCCCGTCCCACTTGTTGGCGGCCGCGACATTGCCGGAGAGTGACACGCTGCCGAGGCCAAGCATCAGGGCGAGGGCGGTGCCGGGCAGAAAGTGCTTCATGCTGATTCGACTCTGGGGCAATTGATCACGCATAGTAGGCCGTCTTTTCCTTTGGCCGGTTCCATCTGACCGGTCGCATACTGCAAAAAAAGCCTGGTGCAAACGTGCCCAGGCTCATTCATCGGTCAACTATGGAGGCACTGTGAAGGCATTGCAAGGCGTTGAGGGGCAACTGAGCTGGGTCGAGGTACAGGCCCCGGAATGCGACGCGGGCCAGGTGCGCATCCGCGTGACAGCGGCCGGGTTGAACCGTGCCGACCTGTTGCAGATCGCAGGCGCCTATCCGCCACCACCCGGTGCCAGCCCCTACCTGGGCCTGGAATGCGCCGGTGTGATCACCGAGGTCGGCGCCGGTGCCGACTGGCGCGTGGGCGATCGCGTCTGCGCCCTGCTCGCCGGTGGCGGCATGGCCGACGAGGTGGTGGTCGATGCCCGTCACGTGCTGCCGGTGCCGGAGGGCGTCACCCTGGAGGAAGCGGCCGCGATCCCCGAGGTGTATGCCACCGCCTGGCTCAACCTGTTCCAGCTCGGCGACCTGAAAGCGGGCGAGAAGGTGCTGGTGCACGCGGGGGCCAGTGGCGTCGGCTCGGCCGCGATCCAGTTGTGCAAGGCGTTCGGCAATCCGGTCTGGGTCAGCGTGGGCTCGGCCGAGCGCCTGGCCTACTGCCAGGACCTGGGTGCTGCAGGCGGCGTGCTGCGTGGTGAGGATCTTCAGGCGCTCGAGGCCCATGGGCCGTTCGACGTCGTGCTCGACCCGGTCGGCGCCAGCTATGCGGCGCTCAACCTCAAGCTGCTCGCGCGTGACGGGCGCTGGGTGATCATTGGTCTGATGGGGGGACGCACGGCCGAATTCGATCTGGCTCAGGTTCTGGCCAAGCGCCTGCAAGTGACTGGCTCGACCTTGCGCAACCGCGACGACGGCTTCAAGGCGCAGCTGTTGCAGGCCTTGCACGAGCAGGTCTGGCCGCTGTTCGCCGAAGGGCGAGCGAAGCCGCAGCTGGTGCGGGCTTATCCGGCTGCGGAGGCCGAAGCGGCTTATGCCGAGTTGGCGGGGAATCAGGTGTCGGGCAAGTTGGTGGTGGTGTTGGGGTAAAGAGGAGGGCGCCAAGCCGTGGGCTGCAAGCGGCAAGTAGGTGGCTGATCGTTCGAGGACGACTTTGAAAGCGTGAGGGCTGACTTTACGGCCCCTGCGGGGCCGATCGCGGCACAGGGGCCGCTCCTACACCCGTAGCCGCACCGCGGCGTTGCAGGCCATCGCGGTTTGAGCCTCACCGCGGCGTTGCAGGCCATCGCGGCCTGAGCTTCACCGCGGCGTTGCAGGCCATCGCGGCCTGAGCCTCACCGCGGTGTTGCAGGCTATCGCGGCCTGAGCTTCACCGCGGTGTTGCAGGCTGTCGCGATCACTGTGGGAGCGGCCCCAGTGCCGCGATCGGCCTCGCGAGAGGCCGTAAAATCAGCGACACCCTTGCAATCAGGGTACACCTGTACGATCAGCCCTCGCTTGCCGCTTCACCGCACCTTCCCCACCGTCGGCAACAACGCCTCCTTGTCGAAATCATCCACATCGATGACCTTGCGCCGTGCCGCTTCGGCCCGTTGCACGGTCGCCGCCTGCTCGGTATCGAGCACGCCCGCCCGCACTGCCGCATCGAGCAAGGGCTCCTCGGGTGCCGGCACGAACCGACCTTCCTTGAGCGCCTTGTGCAGCGTGCGCTGCAGCGGAGCCGCCAGATCGAGCTGGTCGCACGCCTGTTGCAGTGCCGCCACCGCATCACCGTCGTGGGTCGGGCGGTAGCAGCCGGTGAGCAGCTCTTCCAGGGCCGGGTCGCCCTGGTTGCGGCCGATCAGTGCAGCCACTTCGGCATCCAACGCATCGCTCGGCCCGGTGTGACGGCGGCCGAAGGGGAACACCATCACCCGCAAGGCGCCGCCGACGAACCGATTGGGGAAATTGTCCAGCAGGGTCGACAGTGCATCCTCCGCCTTGCCCAGGCTCTCTTCCATCGCCCAGCGCAGCAGCGGCTGCATGTGCTCGGGCGAGCCCAGGTCGTGGTAGCGCTTGAGCGCGGCCGACGACAGGTACAGGTAGCTGAGCACGTCACCCAGGCGCGCACTCAAGCGCTCGCGACGTTTGAGCGAGCCCCCCAGCAGCATCATCGACAGGTCGGCCAGCAAGGCGAACGCGGCGGCCTGACGGTCGAGCGCGCGGAAGTAGCCCTGGCTCAGGGCATCGCCCGGTGTGCGCTCGAAGCGGCCCAGCCCCAGGCCGAGTACCAGCGTGCTGGCGGCGTTGCGCAGGGCGAAGAGGATGTGCTGGCCGAGCAGGTCGTCGAACGTGCGCAAGGCCTGATGAGGGTCGTCGTGCGCCGCGGCGGCCATTTCCTTGAGCACGAACGGATGGCAACGGATGGCGCCCTGGCCGAAGATCATCAGGTTGCGCGACAGGATGTTCGCGCCCTCCACGGTGATGAAGATCGGCGCCCCTTGCCAGTTGCGCGCCAGGTAGTTGTTCGGGCCCATGATGATGCCCTTGCCCGCGTGCACGTCCATGGCGTGCTGGATGCACTCACGGCCACGCTCGGTCAGGTGGTACTTGAGGATCGCCGACAGCACCGACGGCTTCTCGCCCAGGTCGACCGCCTGCGCCGTCAGCAGTCGCGCGCTGTCCATCAGCCAGGCGTTGCCGCCGATGCGCGCCATGGACTCCTGGATGCCCTCGAACGCCGCCAGGGGCACGTTGAACTGTTCGCGGATCCGCGCATATTGACCGGTCACCAGGCTGGTGAACTTGGCAGCCCCCGTGCCCACGGCCGGCAGGGAGATCGAGCGGCCCACTGACAGGCAGTTCATCAGCATCATCCAGCCCTTGCCGAGCATCGGCTGGCCGCCGATCAGGTAGTCCAGGGGGATGAACACGTCCTTGCCACTGTTGGGCCCGTTCATGAAGGCGGCGCCGAGCGGTACATGGCGTCGTCCGATGGTGACGCCCGGGGTATCGGTGGGGATCAGCGCCAGGCTGATGCCCAGGGTCTCCTGGTCACCCAGCAGATGCTCCGGGTCGTAGGCCTTGAACGCCACACCGAGCAGGGTGGCGACCGGACCCAGCGTGATGTAGCGCTTGTCCCAGTTCAGGCGCAGGCCGATCACTTCTTCGCCTTGCCACTGACCCTTGCACACGACCCCGGTGTCCGGCATGGCGCCTGCGTCCGAGCCGGCCAGGGGACCGGTCAGGGCGAAGCAGGGGATGTCCTCACCACGGGCCAGACGCGGCAGGTAATGGTCGCGCTGGGCATCGGTGCCGTAATGCAGCAGCAGTTCGGCCGGCCCCAGGGAATTGGGCACCATGACCGTCGAGGCCAGGTCACCGCTGCGTGTGGCCAGCTTCATCGCCACCTGGGAGTGGGCGTAGGCGGAAAAGCCCTTGCCGCCGTAGGCCTTGGGAATGATCAAAGCGAAGAAGCCGTGGTGCTTGATGTGCGCCCAGGCCTCGGGTGGCAGGTCCATGTCCTGGCCGATCTGCCAGTCGCTGACCAGCGCGCACAGCTCCTCGGTCGGGCCGTCGATGAAGGCCTGTTCTTCTTCGGTCAGGCGCGGGGCGGGGTAATGGAGCAGGGTGTTCCAGTCAGGACGTCCGCTGAACAGCTGGCCGTCCCACCACACCGTGCCCGCATCGATGGCTTCGCTTTCGGTCTGCGACATCGGCGGCAAGGTCTTGCGGAACCAGTCGAAGATGGGCGCCGTGAACAGCCTGCGGCGCAGGTCAGGCAACAGCACCAGGGCTGCGGTGGCCGCCAGTGCGATCCAGAACACCGCCAGCAGCCAGCCGGACGTGTGACTGAACACCCCCATCGCCACCAGGTACAGCGCCAGGATCGCCAGGATCGCCGTCGGCGCGAGACGCCGGTGCGTGAGGTATGCCGCACCGATCACCAGAACCACCACCCACAACAGCCACATACGCCTTCCTCCGTGAACAGTTCGAATCGAGCCATGTCTCGGAACCGGGAAGTGCGTTCGTCGAACGGCTGGTGTGAACAATGACCTGTCTGTACGCACGGAGTTCGCAGGCGATTGCCAGAGAATGTGTCTGGAGTAGACTGGGATCTTCCGCGTACTTGACAGGATATCGCCATGCTGAAGATCTGGGGCCGCAAGAATTCGAGCAACGTGCGCAAGGTGCAGTGGATCGCGCAGGAGCTGTGGCTCGATGTCGAGTCGATCGATGCCGGTGGCCAGTTCGGGGTGGTCGACGAGCCGCGCTACCGCGCGCTCAACCCCAATGGCCTGGTGCCGATGCTCGAGGATGGCGACACGGTGCTCTGGGAGTCCAATGCCATCGTGCGTTACCTCTGCGCCGAGTACGGGCGTAAGCAGGGCTGGTACATCGAGGACCCGCGACAGCGCGCCCAGGCGGACAAGTGGATGGACTGGACCACCTCGTCCCTCGCCGCGCCCTTCAAACCATTGTTCTGGGGCCTGCTGCGCACGCCCGCCGAGCAACAGGACTGGGTCGCCATCAATGCGGCGCACAAGACCTGCGCGAGCCTGCTGTCGATCGCCGACCGGGCGCTGGCCGAACAGCCGTACCTCTCGGGCGAAACCGTCGGCATGGGTGACGTGCCGCTGGGGGCCTTCGCCTATGCCTGGTTCGAGATGCCCATCGAACATCCACCGATGACCCACCTGCGCGACTGGTACGAGCGGCTCAAGGCGCGCCCGGCCTATCAGGCCGGGGTCATGACCGAGCTGAGCTGAACACCCAGGCCAGTTCGATAGTCACTATCGATACAGGTGACTGTACTTGAGCGGCCCGGCCCCGCACCATGGCCGCCTACCACTGCGCCGGCCTTGAGGGTCGGCGTGTTTCGACCCTCTTTATCCCGGTAACTGACCTGTTATGAGTTCCGCTCTGTCCATTCGACAGCTGACCAAGACCTACGGCAACGGTTTCCAGGCCCTCAAGGGCATCGACCTGGACGTCGCCGAAGGGGACTTCTTCGCCTTGCTCGGCCCCAACGGCGCCGGCAAGTCCACCACCATCGGCATCCTCTCGACCCTGGTCAACAAGACCAGCGGCACGGTGAACGTGTTCGGCTATGACCTGGACCGCGACCCGGCGGCGCTCAAGCGCGCCATCGGCGTGGTGCCCCAGGAGTTCAACTTCAACCAGTTCGAGAAGACCTTCGACATCGTCGTGACCCAGGCCGGCTACTACGGCATCCCGCCGAAGCTGGCCAAGGCGCGCGCCGAACAGTACCTGACCCAGCTGGGGCTGTGGGACAAGCGCGATGTGCCTTCACGCTCGCTGTCCGGCGGCATGAAGCGGCGCCTGATGATCGCCCGGGCGCTGGTGCACGAGCCGCGCCTGCTGATCCTCGACGAACCCACCGCCGGGGTCGACATCGAGCTGCGCCGGTCGATGTGGACCTTCCTCACCGAGCTGAACCAGAAAGGCATCGCCATCATCCTCACCACCCACTACCTCGAGGAAGCCGAGCAGCTGTGCCGTCACATCGGCATCATCGACAAAGGCACCATCGTCGAGAACACCAGCATGCGCGACCTGCTCGGCAAGCTGCATGTGGAGACCTTCGTGCTCGACCTGCGCCGCGACCTGGCCCAGGCGCCGGTGCTCGAGGGTTACCCCTGCCGGCTGATCACCCCGCACACGCTGGAAGTGCAGGTGGACAAGGCCGTGGGCGTCACCGCGCTGTTCGGCCAACTGGCCCTGCAAGGCATCGAGGTGCTGAGCCTGCGCAACAAGACCAACCGGCTGGAGGAGTTGTTCGTGTCCCTGGTGGAAAAGAACCTGTCGAAGGTGGCGGTATGAGCCTGGATCTGCGCAACAACTGGGTCGCCCTCAACACCATCGTCTACCGGGAAGTACGACGCTTCCTGCGCATCTGGCCGCAGACGCTGCTGCCCCCGGCGATCACCATGGTGCTGTACTTCGTGATCTTCGGGAACCTGATCGGCCGACAGATCGGCGACATGGGCGGCTTCACCTACATGCAGTACATCGTGCCGGGCCTGATCATGATGTCGGTGATCACCAACTCCTACGGCAACGTGGTCTCGAGCTTCTTTGGCAGCAAGTTCCAGCGCTCGATCGAGGAGCTGATGGTCTCGCCGGTGTCGCCCCACACCATCCTGATCGGTTATGCGCTGGGCGGCATTCTGCGCGGGCTGGCAGTGGGCGTGATCGTCACCGTGCTGTCGGGGTTCTTCACCGACCTGCAGGTGCATCACCTGGGCGTGACCGTGCTGGTCGTGCTGCTCACGGCGACGATCTTCTCGCTGCTGGGCTTCGTCAACGCGGTGTTCGCCCGCAACTTCGACGACATCTCGATCATCCCGACCTTCGTGCTGACGCCGCTGACCTACCTGGGCGGGGTGTTCTACTCGATCACGCTGCTGCCGCCGTTCTGGCAGACCGTGTCGCTCGCCAACCCGGTGCTGCACATGGTCAACTCGTTCCGCTACGGCATCCTTGGTGTCTCAGACATCCGGATCGGCACGGCCATCACCTTCATGCTGGTGGCCACGGCGGTGCTGTACACCGTGTGCGTGCGACTGCTGGTCAGCGGCCGCGGCATGCGCACCTGACACCCGGGCCTTGCGCCGGCGCCACTGCCGGCCTACCCACCAGCGCCAGTACAGCAGGGTCAGGCTGTAGCCCAGCAGCCCGAGGATCACCCCGCAGACCACCGAGCCGAGCAGAAAGGGTTGCCAGACCGTGGACAACTGCTCGGTGATCCAGGCGAAGGTCAGCTCGTCGGGCAGGCTGCGCGGCGGCACCTGCATCAGCCAGGCGCCGGTCAGGTAGGTGACCAGGAACACTGGCGGCATGGTCAACGGGTTGGTGAGCCACACCAGGCTGACCGCGATCGGCAGGTTGCCGCGCACTCCGATGGCCAGCGCCGCCGCCAGCAGCATCTGCATCGGCATGGGGATCAGCGCCGCGAACAGGCCCACGCCCATGGCCCGGGCGACCGAGTGGCGGTTCAGGTGCCAGAGGTTGGGGTCATGCAGCAGCTTGCCCAGAAATCGCAACGACTTGTGTTCGCGAATGCTGGTCGGGTCCGGCATGTAGCGTTTGAAGATTCGGCGCGGCATGGGGGCTCTCGCGGGTGTCGAGCGGCCAGTATGCCCGCATTGTCCAAGGCGCTTTCGACAGAGATTGTGACAATTCTTGAGCAACCCGAGCGCTCGAGGCAGCTATGCCTGATCAGGTGGTTCTGCCTGGGAGGGCTCTGGCATGCGCACAGGGATGATGGCGCTGGCACTGGGAATGATCTGTCTGCGGTTCGTGCCGGCCTTGCCTCCGGTCGGATGGTGGGTGGCGGGGCTGCTGGTCTCGCTGGGTTGCTTGATCACGCGGGTACGCTCGATGGGCTGGTTCGGCCTGGGTCTGTGCTGGGCGTGCTGGTCCGCGCAAGGCGCGCTGGACGACCGTCTGCCTGCCGCCCTGGACGGCCGGACGCTGTGGGTCGAGGGGAGGGTGAGCGGGTTGCCGCAGCAGACGAGCCAAGGGGTGCGCTTCGAGCTGAGCGAGGCGCAGTCGCGACGGGCCTCGCTACCGGCCCGTCTGCAGTTGAGCTGGTTCGACGGGCCGCCGGTGCGCAGCGGCGAACGCTGGCGCCTGGCGGTAACGCTCAAACGTCCCCAGGGGCTGCTCAATCCCCACGGGCCTGACCAGGAAGCGACCTTGCTGACGCGGCGCATCGGCGCCACGGGCTCGGTCAAGGCCGGCGAGCGGTTGAGCGGCAGTGGCTCTGGCTGGCGGGACGGCCTGCGCCAGCGGCTGCTGGCCGTCGACGCACACGGGCGGCAAGCCACCCTGGTGGCCTTGGTGCTCGGTGACGGCAGCGGCCTGTCCCGGGGCGACTGGGATACGCTACGGGCGACCGGCACGGTGCACCTGATGGTCATTTCCGGGCAGCACATCGGTCTACTGGCCGGCTTGATCTACGCCTTGGTGGCAGGCGCGGCACGCCTGGGCCTGTGGCCAGCGCGCCTGCCCTGGCTGCCGTGGGCATGTGCCCTGGCCCTGGGCGCAGCCTTGGCCTACGGTGCGCTCGCCGGTTTCCAGGTGCCGGTGCAGCGGGCCTGCGCCATGCTGGCCATGGTGCTGATCTGGCGTCTGCGCTTTCGTCACCTGGGTACCAGCCTGCCGTGGTGGACGGCGCTGGTCGGCGTGTTGCTGATCGAACCCCTGGCCAGCCTGTTACCGGGTTTCTGGCTGTCGTTCGCCGCGGTGGCCGTATTGCTGTTCGGCTTCAGCGGCCGCCTGGGCGGCTGGCGGCCCTGGCAGGCCTGGACCCGTGCCCAGTGGCTGATCGCCCTCGGTCTGCTGCCGGTCCTGCTGGCCCTGGGCCTGCCGGTCAGCCTGAGCGGGCCGGTGGCCAATCTGCTGGCTGTGCCGGCGATCAGTCTGCTGGTGCTGCCCCTGGCCTTGCTCGGCACACTGCTGCTCGGTCTGCCACCGGTGGGCGAGGCGTTGCTGTGGCTGGCCGGCGGGCTGCTGGCCGGGCTGTTCGAGCTATTGGGCCGGCTCGCGCAGTGGCAACCTGCCTGGCAGCCACCGGCCTTGTCCCTGGGGGCATGGTGCCTGGTCGCGCTCGGCAGCCTATCGACGCTGCTGCCTCGTGGCGTGCCGTTGCGCCTGCCGGGGGCTGTGTTGATGGTCGGCGCGCTGTGGCTGCCGAACGCCTCCGTGCCGCACGGCCAGGTGGAGGTCTGGCAGCTGGACGTCGGCCAAGGCCTGGCCACGTTGCTGCGCACTCGGCACCACACCCTGCTGTTCGACGCCGGCCCGGCCCATGGCGACGTCGACCTGGGCGAGCGCGTGGTGCTGTCGACGCTGCACAGGCTGGGTGTGCGTCGGCTCGACCTGCTGATCGTCAGCCATGCGCACGCCGACCATGCCGGCGGTGCGCTGGCCGTGGCCACCGGGCTGCCGCCGGCCCGGACACTGGCCGGTGAACCCGAGGCCTTGCCGGCGGCGTTGCCCGGCCAGGCCTGTCGGGCAGGCGAGCGCTGGCACTGGGACGGTGTCACCTTCACGCTCTGGCAATGGCCGAGCGCGCCGGACAGCAACCAGCGCTCATGCGTGCTGCAGGTGGAGGCCGGTGGCGAGCGGCTGCTGTTGACCGGCGATCTGGAAGCGGCCGCCGAGCGCCTGTGGCTGGCGCAGACTGTCGATCCTCGCAGCGACTGGTTGCAGGCGCCCCATCACGGCAGCCGGACGTCCTCCACCGAGGCCTTCCTGCGCGCCACGGCGCCGCGCGGCGTGCTGATCTCACGTGGCCGGCACAACGGTTTCGGCCATCCCCATGCCAGCGTGCTGGCGCGCTACCGGCGTCACGGCATTGCCGTGCATGACACGGCCCTGCACGGCGCGTTGCGCCTGCGTCTGGGCAGTGGAGGCGACGTCCATCGCCTGCGCGCCGAGCGCCGCTTCTGGCGCGACCCTGACGCGTGATGGTCGGTGGCTGAGCGCCGTGGAGTGCATGTGGTAGAGTGGCGAACTTTTCCGAGGGGTGATTACTGTGTGGGAGTTGGTCAAGTCCGGCGGTTGGATGATGTTGCCGATCATCCTCAGTTCCATCGCTGCCATGGCTATCGTCGTCGAGCGTCTGTGGGTCCTGCGCGCCAGCCGGGTGACCCCGCCGCACCTGCTGGGTCAGGTCTGGGTGTGGATCCGTGACAAGCAGCTGACCGGCGACAAGCTCACCGCCTTGCGCGCCGACTCTCCGCTGGGCGAGATCCTCGCCGCCGGCCTGGCCAATTCCCGGCACGGGCGCGAGATCATGAAAGAGTGCATCGAAGAAGCCGCCTCGCGGGTCATCCATGACCTGGAGCGCTACATCAGCACCCTCGGCACCATCGCCGCCATGGCCCCGCTGCTGGGCCTGCTCGGCACCGTGCTGGGCATGATCGACATCTTCAGCGCCTTCATGGGTACCCAGATGACCGCCAACGCCGCCGTCTTGGCCGGGGGCATCTCCAAGGCCCTGGTCACCACCGCGGCCGGCCTGATGGTCGGCATTCCGGCCGTGTTCTTCCACCGTTTCCTGCTGCGCCGCATCGACGAGCTGGTGGTGAGCATGGAGCAGGAGGCGATCAAGCTGGTCGAGGTCGTGCAGGGTGATCGCGAGGTCGAGGTGGCCGGAGGCGCGGCGTGAAGTTTCGACGCAACCGTGCCCGCGAACACGTGGACATCAACCTGGCGTCGTTGATCGACGTGGTGTTCGTCCTGCTGCTGTTCTTCGTCGTGACCACGACCTTCACCCGCGAGACCCAGCTGCGCGTGGAGCTGCCCGAGGCCAGCAGCGCCGAAGCGGCGCCGGCCGAAGACGGCAAGCTGGTGGAGATCACCATCAGCGCCGACGGCGTCTATTCGGTGAACAACCACCTGCTGCCCAGCAGTGACCTGGCGACCCTCACCGAGGCCCTGCAGCGCGAGTCCGGCGGCGACAACCAGCTGCCGCTGGCGATCAGCGCCGACGGCAAGACGCCGCACCAGGCCGTGGTGACCGCCATGGACGCCGCCGGCAAGCTGGGCTTCAGCCGCCTGCGCATGACCACCGTCGAGGCGGTTCAAGGAGCGAAGTGATGGCCTTGGGCGAACGCCTGCTCGCCGCCTGGTACGCCGGACACCCGGCCCTGACCCTGCTGCGCCCCCTGGAATGCCTCTACCGGCGTGTGGTGGCAGGCAAGCGGGCGCGCTTTCTCGACGGTCGCCGTCCAGCCTATCGGGCGCCGGTGCCGGTCATCGTGGTCGGCAACGTCACCGTGGGTGGCACCGGCAAGACCCCCATGATCCTCTGGCTCATCGCCCAGTGCCGCCGCCAGGGGTTGCGGGTCGGCGTGGTGAGCCGTGGCTATGGCGCCCAGCCGCCGCAGCTGCCGTGGCGGGTCGAAGCAGGGCAGGGGGCCGAGCAGGCGGGCGACGAGCCGCTGCTGATCGTGCAGCGCACGGGTGTGCCGCTGATGATCGACCCGGACCGTGCCCGCGCGGTGCGTGGCCTGCTGGCCGCCGAGCCGCTGGACCTGATTCTGTGCGACGACGGCCTGCAGCACTATCGGTTGGCCCGCGACCTGGAGCTGGTGCTGATCGACGCCGCCCGTGGCCTGGGCAATGGCCGTTGCCTGCCGGCCGGGCCGTTGCGCGAGCCCCCCGAGCGCCTGGCCGACGTCGATGCCGTGCTGTTCAACGGCGCCCCGGCCGACCGCGCCGAGGGGTACGCCTTTGGCTTGCGGCCCAGCGCGCTGGTCAACGTGCGCACCGGCGAGCGCCGCGACCTCACGCATTTCCCGCCGGGCCAGGCCGTGCATGCGGTGGCCGGTATCGGCAACCCACAGCGTTTCTTCAAGACCGTGCAAGCGCTAGACTGGCAGCCGATTGCGCACCCGTTCGCCGACCATGCCCGGTTCAGTCGCGAGGCGTTGACGTTCAGCCCGGCTCTGCCGTTGCTGATGACCGAAAAGGACGCGGTGAAGTGCCGTGCCTTCGCGGCCGACGACTGGTGGTACCTGGCGGTGGAGGCCGAGCCTTCACCTGCGTTCGTCGCCTGGTTCGACGCACAGCTCGAGCGGTTGCTGCCACACCGACGCGCGTGATGCGTCGGTGTTTCTCCTTCTTCCGGCTACACACCTTTAGGACGTACCCATGGACACCAAACTGCTCGACATCCTGGCTTGCCCGATCACCAAAGGCCCGCTCAAGCTCAGCGCCGACAAGACCGAGCTGATCAGCAAGGGGGCAGGCGTGGCCTACCCGATCCGTGACGGCATCCCGGTGATGCTGGAAAGCGAGGCGCGCACCCTGACCGACGACGAGCGCCTGGATAAATGAGCACCGCCTTCACCGTGGTGATTCCCGCCCGGCTGCGCTCCACGCGCCTGCCGGGCAAGCCGCTGCTGCCGATCGCCGGCAAGCCGATGGTCCAGCACGTCTGGGAGCAGGCGTGCAGGAGCACGGCGACACGGGTGGTGATCGCCACCGACGACGCCAGCATCGTCGAGGCCTGCCAGGCCTTCGGCGCCGAGGTGCTGCTGACCCGTGACGACCACGAGTCCGGCACCGACCGGTTGGCCGAGGTGGCCACGCAGCTGGGGCTGGCCGCCGATGCCATCGTGGTCAATGTCCAGGGCGACGAGCCCTTGATCCCACCGGTGATCATCGACCAGGTCGCCGCCAACCTGGCGGCTCACCCCCAGGCCGGCATCGCGACCCTGGCCGAGCCGATCGAGCAGCCCGACAGCGTGTTCAACCCCAATGCCGTCAAGGTCGTCAGCGACCGGCACGGCATGGCCCTGACGTTCAGCCGGGCGCCGCTGCCCTGGTCCCGCGACCTGTTCGCCCAGGGCCAGGACCGGTTGCCCGAGGGCGTGCCCTACCGCCGCCACATCGGCCTGTACGCCTACCGGGTGAGCTTTCTCCAGGACTTCGTCGGCTGGGGCTCGTGCTGGCTCGAGCAGACCGAGGCGCTGGAGCAGTTGCGGGCCCTCTGGCATGGCGTGCGCATCCATGTCGCCGATGCGCTGGAAGCGCCCGCGGTCGGCGTCGACACGGCTGAAGACCTGGCGCGCGTGCGCCGCCTGCTGGAGGCATGATGCGTATCCTGTTCGTGTGCCTGGGCAACATCTGCCGCTCGCCGACCGCCGAGGGCGTCCTGCGCCAGCAGTTGCGAACGGCCGGGCTGGCCAAGCGGGTCGAGGTGGCATCGGCCGGTACCGGCGACTGGCACGTGGGCGAGCCGCCTGACGAGCGCACCGGCCGTGCGGCCCTGACGCGGGGCTACGACCTCTCGCGCCAGCGTGCACAGCAGGTCAAGCCCGAGGACTTCTTCGAGTACGACCTGATCCTGGCCATGGACCCGAGCAACCTTGCGCACTTGCAGGCCATGCGTCCGCCCGCCTCGACGGCTGAGGTCGATCTGTTCCTGCGCCGCTACGGCGGTGCACGCGACGACGTACCGGACCCTTACCACGGCGGCGCTGCCGGGTTCGAGCAGGTGCTGGACCTGATCGAGGCCGCTTGCCAGGCCTTGGTGGCCGAGCTGCGGGGGCGCCCATGACCCTCGTGTTGCGCGAACATGCGTCGCTCAAGCCCTACAACACCTTCGGCATCGACGTGCAGGCCAGCGTGCTGGCCGAGGCACGCAGCGACGACGAGGTGCGTGCAGCCCTCGACGAAGCCGAGCGACGGCAACTGCCCTTGATGGTCATCGGCGGCGGCAGCAATCTGCTGCTGACCGCCGATGTGCACGCCCTGGTGCTGCGCATGGTGAGCCAGGGCCGTCGTGTGGTGGCCGAAACCGACGAGCAGGTCATCGTCGAGGCCGAAGCAGGGGAACCCTGGCACCCCTTCGTCCAGTGGACCCTGGCCCAGGGCTTCAGCGGCCTGGAAAACCTCAGCCTGATTCCCGGCACCGTCGGTGCGGCACCGATGCAGAACGTCGGCGCCTATGGCGTGGAGATCAAGGACGTGTTCGCCGGGCTGACCGCCCTGGATCGCCAGAACGGCCAGGTCCGTGACTTCAGCGTGCAGGCCTGCGGCTTCGGCTACCGGGACAGCCTGTTCAAGCGTGAACCGGGGCGCTGGATCATCCTGCGCGTGCGCTTTGCCCTGGACCGACAGCTGCGTGCGCAGCTCGAGTACGGCCCGGTTCGCCAGCGCCTGCTCGAGCAGGGTATCGAGCGGGCCACCGCCCAGCACATCAGCGACGCGATCTGCAGCATCCGCCGCGAGAAACTGCCCGATCCGGCGGTGCTGGGCAACGCCGGCAGTTTCTTCAAGAACCCGGTGGTGTCGGCGCAGGTGGCCGCGCGGATCAGGCAGACGCACCCAGGCGTGGTCGCCTATCCCCAGGCCGATGGCCAGGTCAAGCTGGCGGCCGGCTGGCTGATCGAGCAGGCCGGCTGGAAGGGCCATCGGCAAGGCGATGCTGGCGTGCACGGCTTGCAGGCGCTGGTGCTGGTCAATCACGGGCAAGCCACGGGCGCCGAACTGCATGCCTTGGCGCGCTCCATCCAGGCCGATATCCAGACGCGTTTCGGTGTGGCGCTGGAGATGGAACCCAACCTGCTGTAGGTTGGACACGGCGGTCGAATGATCGCCTGGCATCGGCCCGGTTCGAAGGGCGGGGTGTCCGAGGCAGCATGGCGCGCAACGATTGGCGCGATCGGCTGCCCAACCCCTCGGACAGCGGCATGCCTGATCGTGGGCGCTGTGCACTCACCCACCTTTCGTCTTCGATCGCCCGGTAACCCATGACCCTAGCCACTGCCTACACCTTTCTGGATTTTCCTGGCGAAATGGCGCGCTTGATGCGCGAGAAGGACTGGTCGCAAACGCCCTTCGGTCCACTCGACGGCTGGTCCCAGGCATTGCGCTCGGCGGTCAGCATCTGCCTGGGGTCGCGCTTTCCGATGGTCCTGTACTGGGGTGAGACCCGCGCCCTGATCTACAACGATGCCTGGAGCCCGGTACCGGGGCGCAAGCATCCCTGGGCCTTGGGCAGCCCCGGGCCTGACGTCTGGGCAGAGATCTGGGACATCATCGGGCCCATGTTCGACCACGTGATGGACACCGGCGAGGCCACTTGGTCCGAAGACCAGCTGCTGCCGCTCAACCGCTTCGGTTACACCGAAGAGTGCTATTTCTACTACAGCTACAGCCCGGTTCGTGGCGAAGACGGGCGGGTGGAGGGCATCTTCACCGCCGTCACCGAGACCACCTACCGCGTGCTGGCCACGCGCCGCGAGCGGCTGTTGCGCCAGGTGGCCGAGGCCACGGCGGCGACGCGGACGTCAGACCATGCCTGTCAGGAAGTGGCCCGGCTGCTTCATGGCGTGCCGGAAGAGGCGCCCTTTGTCTTGGTTTATCTGGCCGACCCGGCATCGGGAGGCTACCGGCTTACGGCCATCGAAGGCTGCGCGCCGGCTGACGATCTGGCGCCGGCCCTGATCCTGCCGGCCGAGCAGACGACCCCTTGGCCGCTGCACAGCGCGCTGGAGGCGCCGGTGTCGGTCGAAGGGCTGGCACAACGCTACCCCGGTCGCTTGTCCGGGCTCCCCTGGCCGGAGCCGCTGGAGCAGGCCCTGGTGGTGCCCGTACCGAGCGCGCGGGCCGGCGTGCCCTATGGTTTTCTGGTCCTTGGCATCAGCCCGCGGCGGCGCATCGACGCCGATTACACCACGCTGTTCCTGCGTGCCGCCGGGCACCTGAGCACGGCCCTGAGCAACGTCGAGCGCTACGAAGAGGAGCGTCGGCGCTCGGAAGAGCTGGCCGAGCTGGACCGGGCCAAGACCGTGTTCTTTTCCAACGCCAGCCACGAGTTCCGTACCCCGCTGACGCTCATGCTCGGGCCTTTGGAAGACATGCTCGGTCAACCGGCCGAGGCGCCCGGGCAGTTGACGGTCGCGCGCGAATCGCTGCACCTGGTCCACCGCAACGGTCAGCGGCTGCTGCGGTTGGTCAACACGTTGCTGGACTTCTCGCGCATCGAGGCGGGCCGGGTACGCGCCGACTTCATGCCCGTGGACCTGTCCGCCTTCACCGCCGAGCTGGCCAGCAGCTTTCGCTCGGCCATGGCACGCGCCGGGCTGGCCTACCACATCGATTGCACTGCGCTGGGCGAGCCCGTGTGGATCGACCAGGAGATGTGGGAAAAGATCGTCCTCAACCTCATTTCCAACGCCTTCAAGTACACCCTGAGCGGATGCATCCGCGTAAGCCTGGCGCGCGTACCCGAAGGCGCACGCCTGCAGGTACGGGACACCGGGGTCGGCATTCCCCAGCAGGAACTCGAACGCATCTTCGACCGCTTCCACCGCATCGAGGGCCAAATCGGACGTACCCATGAGGGGACGGGCATCGGTCTGGCGCTGGTCAAGGACCTGACCCGACTGCACGGCGGGCAGGTCGGCGTGAGCAGCGAGATCGGCATCGGCACCTGTTTCGAGGTGCTGCTGCCGTTCGGCAATGCGCACCTGCCGGCGCAAAAGGTGCAGGGCAACGCCCTGACCTCGACCGCCATCCATGCCGACACCTTCGTCGCCGAAGCCCTGCGCTGGCTGCCCGACCCGGGCGGCGAGCTCCCACCGACGACCGACCGCACGGGCGGCCAGAGCAAGCCCAGCAACGGCCTGCACATCCTGCTGGCCGACGACAACGCCGACATGCGCAGCTACGTGCAGCGGCTACTGACCGAAGCCGGTTTCACGGTGACCGCCGTGGCGGATGGCCGTGAGGCGGTCGATCGGGCCCGCCAAGTACGACCCGACCTGGTGCTGTCGGACATCATGATGCCGGTGCTCGACGGCTTCGGCGTAATTCGTGCCCTGCGCGACGACCCAGCGACCCATGAGCTGCCGATCATCCTGTTGTCGGCCAGGGCGGGGGAGGAAGCGTCCATCGAAGGCCTCGCCGCCGGCGCCGACGACTACCTGGTCAAGCCCTTCAGCGCCCGGGAACTGATCGCGCGGGTGGAAGGGGCGTTGCGCCTGGCCACGCTGCGCCAGGAGTCGGCCGCCGCGCTGCGCCAGGCCAACGAGGCACTCGAGCTGCGCGTGCGCGAGCGCACCCGCGAGCGTGACCAGGTCTGGGCCTTCAGCCACGACATGATCGGCATCGCCGACCTCGACGGCGTCTGGCTCAGCGTCAATCCGGCCTGGACCCGTGTGCTCGGCTGGCCGGCAGAGCTGATCGTTGGCAAGACCTCGGCGTGGCTCGAACACCCTGATGACAGCACCCGCACGCGCGAAGAAATCCAGGCCCTGGCCATCGGGGCGCCGACCTTCAACTTCGAGAACCGCTTCCGTACGCGATTGGGCAGCTACCGCACGCTCAACTGGACGGCCGTGCCGGAGGGTGGCCTGCTGTACTGTGTCGCGCGCGACGTGACGGTCGAGCGTGATCGCCTGGCCGAACTCGAACAGGCCAAGGATGCCCTGCGCCAGAGCCAGAAGATGGAAGCGATCGGGCAATTGACCGGCGGCATCGCCCACGACTTCAACAACCTGCTGACGGGCATCCTGGGATCGATGGAAATGCTGCAGCGCCATGCGTTGCCGGAGCACCCCCGTGCCCAGCGCCACATCGGCAACGCCATCGTCTCGGCGCAACGGGCCGCGGCCTTGACCCAGCGCCTGCTCAGCTTCAGCCGACGCCAGGCGCTGGACATGCGGCCGGTGGACGTGAACCGGCTGATCACCGACATGGCGTTCCTGCTGCAGCGCACCGTGACCGAGAACGTGCAGGTCGAGCTGGCCTTGCAGCCCGATGCCTGGACCGTGCACACCGATGCCAACCAGCTGGAAAACGTGTTGCTGAACCTGTGCATCAACGCCCGTGATGCCATGGGCGAGACAGGCCGGTTGCGGGTCTGCACCCGTAACGTCGTGCGCTCGGGACCTGCGACCGATGGCGTCCTGGCCGGCGACTACCTGGCACTCGACGTCAGCGACACCGGCGAAGGCATCGCGCCCGAGCTGCTGGACAAGGTCTTCGAGCCATTCTTCACCACCAAGCCGCAAGGCAAGGGCACAGGGCTCGGTCTGTCCATGGTATACGGCTTCGTCAAGCAGACCGGCGGCCACGTCGAGGTCCAGAGCACGCCAGGGCAGGGCACCTGCATGATCCTGTTGCTACCGCGCCATCGGGGCACGGTGATAAGCCCTACGCCTGAACCGCCCACGGCGGCGGCCGTGCTGACGGTCGGCACCGGGGAGCGTGTGCTGCTGGTGGAGGACGAGACCAGCGTGCGCCTGGTGGTCACCGAACTGCTGACCGAAGCCGGTTATCACGTCGTCGAGGCCGAGGATGCGCAGGCAGCCCTGGCATTGATCGACCGCGAGCCGGCCTTCGATTTGATGGTCTCCGATGTCGGCTTGCCTGGGTTGAGCGGTCGCGAGCTGGCCGACCGGATCCGGGCTCGACAGCCGACGATCAAGGTGCTGCTGATCACCGGCTATGCCAAGAACGCCGGCAACCTGCGGCAGTTCCTCGGCAAGGACATGCACATCCTGCAAAAGCCCTTCTCGGTGCAGGCCCTGGCGATGAAGGTCCGGAACGTGCTGGACGGCGCGTGAGAGCGGGTGTCAGGCCCTGACGCCTGCGCCGTGCGCCCTCAGAGCTTGAAGCGCACGTGGATCTTGCTGGTCGGTGCGGCGCGATCGACCGAGATGCCCTGGTCGCCGAACCCCGAATACCCCTTGATCAGGCGCATGCCCAGGCCCGTACCATTGGGCTTGGGGTAGTCGTCGGGGAAGCCGTCGCCTTCGTCGGTGACGATCACCTCGATGGATTCGGCATCGACTGCCTCGACCCGCACGACGATGTGGCCCTTGCCGTACTTCAAGGCATTGGTCACCAGTTCGCAAATCACCAGTCCCAGAGGCGCCAGGCGCTCGGCCCTGACCGAGGTGGGTTCGATCCACAGCTGGATGCGACGATCATCGGACGCCTTGCCGACATCTTCCATCAGGGCATGCAGGTATTCGCTGACGCTGGCTTCGTGGCAGTTGTCTTCCAGGTAGAGTCGCCCATGCACGGCCGCGATGGCCAGCACCCGGTTGGCCGCCGTCTGCAACTGCAGCTTGACCGTCTCTTCGGTGGCCACGTTGGCTTGCAGCAACAGCAAGGTATTGACCAGCTGCAGGCTGTTCTTGACCCGGTGGTGGATCTCGTCCAGCTGAAGGTCGTTCTCGCTGATGCGGGTGGTCTGCGCATCGATCAGCGACATCAGCTGCTGCTCATGGTTACGTCGCTCGGTGACGTCCCGCGAGATCGCGATGATCCTGTCGATGTTGTGGTGCTTGTCGTAGATCGGCGCTGCCGTGACGTCCCACCATTTCGGCTCGCCCTTGGCCGTGGGGCAGAAAGACTCGAACCGTACCGACTCCCCCATGACCAGGCGCTGCATGGCATCGCGGATGATGGGCTTGGCGTCTTCCGGCCACAGATCGACCCAGTTCAGCCCGTTGACCTGCTTGGCGCTTTCGAGCTGCATGCGACACACGCCGGCTTCATTGAAGAACTCGATGGTGCCGCAGGGCGAAAGGATCTTGACGCAGTCGGGGCTGGCGTTGAGCACGCTTTCGGAATAGGGAAGCGGATGAACCTCGTCTTCCTGGGTGGCCATGCGCTCGACGGCCATCGCGATGACGTTGGCGATGCCCTCCATGAACACCAGATCGCTTTCGATGAAGTCGGTATCGTCACCACTGTCGGCTTCCAGGATCCCGTAGGGGCTCGAAGGGCCGCGGATCGGTACGTTGATCGCGCGTCGAATCCTGTAGCGCTTGAGCAGCGAAGGGGTCCTGAACCTGTTCTCCTGGCCCAGGTGGTTGGAAATCACCGGGCGATCGGTCATGAAGGCATAGCCCGCCGGGCTGGCTTCGTCCGCACCGATCGTGGCATGGCCGATGTCCTGCGCGTCCCAGCCCACGCCATGGGAGAGCAGGAACTGCTCGGCGTCGGGAAGCGGGGTCAGGATCTTGGCATAAGGCGTGCGCATGCCGTCGGCGACCACGGCACAGGCCTGCGTCAGCAGCGCGTCGAGGTCGGTGGCGTGAAGCGAACCGACGCCGAAGTTGACCACCAGCTCGTGTTGTCTGCGCAACCGGGCGTGGGAGATCTGTAACGCTGTACGAACCGTTTCGTCGGGGGAAGTATCAGGCATGGGGTATCCAGGGAATAACGAACTGTTCGAAACGCACGCGCCATCAGCCGACCTGTGAGGGGCGCGCGCAAATGTACACAAGCGCGCCTCGGTGTCATAGCGGTAAGTCGAGCAGGCTTGTCTGGCACGTCTGGCATCTGACCAGCGGCGTTGGGTAAAGGTGGCACGTGGCCCATGAAAAAGGCCCCGCCAGTTCGCACTGGCGGGGCCTGTTCAGGCTACCGGCACCTTAACCGTGGGGCTTGTGCACCTCGGTCGAGGCAGGCAACTCCGACGCCCGTTCGCTTGGGGCCGCAGAGATGGCCTGGTCGGCAGCGGCCTGGGCGGCAGCCGCCGCCGCTGCCGCAGCAGCCTCGGCTTCACGCTTGCGGCGACGCACTTCACGTGGGTCGTTCGGCGCACGGCCGTTGGGCAGCATGATGGTCGAAGGCTCGACCGTCGCCAGGTCCGCCGCGACAGGGTCGGCTTCGACCTTGGCCGCTTCAGGCTGGGCCTCGGGCTTCGCCTCGATGCTCGCCGGTTCGGTTACCGGGGTCTCGACAGCCGGCTGGGCGACCGGGGCCGGAGCCTCGACCACTGCCTGCTTCTCGATTTCACCGGCTTCGCTCGGCGCGACCTGGGCAACGGACGGCGCGGTCGAAGGCTGCTCGGCTGTATCAGCCTGGGCCTGAACCTGCGCCTCGTCAGCGGTGCGCGCTGGCGTCACGTCGGCGTCGACCTTGGGCTGCACGACGTGCACGGGTTCGGCTTCGCCCGTGGCAGCCGGCGTTGCTGGCTGGGACTCGGTCTCGCCGGTTTCGGCGATGGCAGCGGCGCTCGGCGCTTCGGCCGCTGGCGGCGGGGTCACTTCGACCACTGGCTCCAGGCCTGGCTCGACACGCGCGGCCGGCGCCTGGGCAGGCTGCTCGACCACTGGCGCGATGGCCACTTCGTCGGACTGGGTCACCACCGGCGCGGCGTCGGCGATGGCCTCGGCAGACACCTCGACAGCAGGGGCTTCGACGCTCGCGGTCGCACGCTCGGCCTGCTCGTTGGCCTGGGCATGCGCCTCGCTGCTGACGGCGCTGCTGGCCACCTCGGCGGTCACGGCCAGGCCCGCGGCCAGGTCGGCGCTCTGCGGGGAGGGCGTGTGCTGACGTGGCTGCTCGTCGCCGGACTCGTCGTCGCTGCCTTCGATCAGGTCACCGTTGGCATTGCGCTGGCGTTCACGGCGATTGCTGCGGCGACGCTGACCACGCGAACGGCGGCGTGGACGCTCTTCGTCGTTACCGTCCTGCGCGTCATCCTGCTGAGCGTCGTCGGCGGGCAGGGCATCGGCAGCGGCTTCGGCAGCCTGCTCCTGAGCCTGCTCGGCCGTACGGGCCTGACGCTCTTCACGGGGCTGGCGTGGCTGACGCTCTTCGCGCGGCGCGGTGGCGTCCTGCTCGGCGCGTTCTTCGGTGTGTGGCTGCTCCTCGCGGGACATCGGTGCCGTGGCGTGCGGGCGCTCTTCCTGTTGCACGGGGGCTTCGTGTACCGCGTTCTCTTCGGCTACGGCACGTTCTTCGCGCGGTGCACGCTCTTCACGTGGGGCACGCTCTTCACGCGGTGCACGTTCCTCGCGCGGCGCACGCTCTTCACGCGGTGCACGTTCTTCGCGTGGAGCACGTTCCTCGCGTGGCGCACGTTCTTCACGTGGTGCGCGCTCTTCACGAGCCTCACGTGGTGCACGCTCTTCGCGGGCTGGGCGCTCCTCGCGGGCTACGCGCTCTTCGCGAGGCTGACGCTCTTCGCGTGCCACAGGGGCCGCATCCAGCGGCTCGCGCAGTTCGCGCACCGGGCGCTCTTCACGGTTGCCGCGACGGTCGTCACGGGAGCGGTTGTTACGCTCTTCGCGCGGCGCACGCTCTTCACGGGGCTGGCGTTCTTCACGCGGCGTGCGCTCGTTGCGCTCTTCGCGTGGCTTGCGCTCTTCGTCGCGGCGGCCGTTGCGGTTGCGGCTCTGCTGGCGGCCATTGCGACGTTCTTCGTTGCGCGGCGAACGCTGCTGCTGGGGCTGCTCGGCAGGCTTCTCGGCCTTGGCGACCGGTGGTGGGGCAGGCTCTTCCTTGCCGGCGAACAGGCTGACCAGCGACTTGACCAGACCCTTGAACAGGCTGGGCTCCGGCGCGCTCTGCGGCTTGGCGACAGGGGCTGGCGCGGGTGCCGGTGCGGCCGGCGCTTCCTCGACGGCGGCAGGAACCGGTGCGTCGCCACGCGGTGGCGCGGTCTTCACGGCCGCTTCCTGACGGACCAGGGTGCGCGTGGCCGGGGCCTGCGGCGCTTCCTCGACTTCGGTCGCGGCGATTTCGTAGCTGGACTGGCAGGTCAGCACGTCCGGGTTGTCATCGCGCAGGCGCTGCACTTCGAAGTGCGGCGTCTCGAGGTGATCGTTCGGCAGGATGATGATGCGCGCACGGGTACGCAGTTCGATCTTGGTGATCGAATTGCGTTTCTCGTTGAGCAGGAAGGCTGCCACCGGGATCGGCACCTGGGCGCGGACTTCGGCGGTGCGGTCCTTGAGAGCTTCTTCCTCGATCAGGCGCAGGATGGCCAGCGACAGGGACTCGACGTCACGGATGATGCCGGTACCGCTGCAGCGTGGGCAGACGATGCCGCTGCTTTCGCCGAGCGAAGGGCGCAGGCGCTGGCGGGACATCTCCAGCAGGCCGAAGCGCGAGATGCGACCGACCTGGACACGGGCGCGGTCGGCCTCGAGGGCTTCGCGCACGCGCTCTTCGACGGCGCGCTGGTTCTTCGCCGGGGTCATGTCGATGAAGTCGATGACGATCAGGCCACCGATGTCACGCAGGCGCAGCTGGCGCGCGATCTCTTCGGCCGCTTCGAGGTTGGTCTGCAGCGCAGTCTCTTCGATGTCGCTGCCCTTGGTGGCGCGCGCCGAGTTGATGTCGATGGAGACCAGGGCTTCGGTGGGGTCGATCACGATCGAACCACCGGACGGCAGCTCGACGACGCGCTGGAAGGCGGTCTCGATCTGGCTTTCGATCTGGAAACGGTTGAACAGCGGGACGCTGTCTTCGTAGAGCTTGACCTTGCTGGCGTACTGCGGCATGACCTGGCGAATGAAGGTCAGCGCTTCTTCCTGGGCATCGATGCTGTCGATCAGCACTTCGCCGATGTCCTGGCGCAGGTAGTCGCGGATGGCGCGGATGATGACGTTGCTTTCCTGGTAGATCAGGAACGGCGCGGAGCGGTCGAGGGAGGCTTCCTTGATCGCGGTCCACAGCTGCAGCAGGTAGTCGAGGTCCCACTGCATCTCTTCGCTGCTGCGGCCCAGGCCGGCGGTGCGGACGATCAGACCCATGTCAGGCGGGATGGACAGGCCGTTGAGGGCTTCGCGCAGCTCGTTGCGCTCTTCGCCTTCGATGCGGCGGGAGATGCCGCCGGCACGCGGGTTGTTGGGCATCAGCACCAGGTAGCGACCGGCCAGGCTGATGAAGGTGGTCAGGGCCGCGCCCTTGTTGCCGCGTTCTTCCTTCTCGACCTGGACGATGACTTCCTGGCCTTCGCTGAGCACTTCCTTGATGTTGACCCGGCCTTCCGGGGTCTTCTTGAAGTACTCGCGGGAGATTTCCTTGAGCGGCAGGAAGCCGTGGCGTTCGGAGCCGAAGTCAACGAAGGCGGCTTCGAGGCTGGGCTCGATGCGGGTGATGCGGCCCTTGTAGATGTTGGCCTTCTTCTGCTCGCGCGCACCGGACTCGATGTCCAGGTCGTAGAGGCGCTGGCCATCCACCAGAGCTACACGCAACTCCTCGGGTTGAGTTGCGTTAATCAGCATTCTTTTCATGTAGTACCGTCGGTTTCCGGGCTGCCGGAAACGGCGTTCGGCACACACGACTTCTCATGGTCGGTGCCAAGGTGCGCAAGCGGTGGCGGGCCACTGCTCTTGTCCGGCGACGTACGGTAACCACCGGTTGCCCGGTGTGCCGAGGTCGCGACGACGCGTCCTGTTTGCTGCGGTGCCTACTGCACTCAGTCAGGAGGAGGAATCAGCTTTCGGCCGTGGATGCCCGCGGGCATCTGCATCGAGACCAGGTTCACCCGCCAGGCCTTGCAATGGCCGGGAGAGGCGGACACCGTGCTACACGGTCCGAGGAGCTGTGCATCTCCACCCTGCACATGTCCCTGAAAATTCGGGTGCTGCCGCGCGCTGAATCCGCAACGGGTTGCATGGTTCGCCCGCGTCGATGGGAGCGCGGACGGATTCGTGTCCGAGGCAGGTATTTCCGAAGCGTTCGCCGTGCGCTGCGTGGAAGCGCCAGGCTGGCAGAGGGACTGAAAGCAACGGGGAAGGAGGTGAAACACCGCACTTGTCGTTTTTTTTCGGGCTTCTCTACGCGGCGCTGGTGGCGATTCCAGGCAATTCGTTAAACTGGCAAAGCTCCGTCGGACGGCCTCGCGTCCTCGAGAATTGCGTCGATCAGGGGCGGGCGAGCTGTCGCTTTTCATCACGTGCCGCACCAATTGCCGCTGACCTGCCACTTTTGGCGGCACTCGCGACTATAACAGCAATGATTAAGTGCTTCAATTCCATAAAAATTGTATGATCCGGGCCATGACGACCAATACTTCCCCGACCTCCGGCGTTCAGCTGATCGAGGTCCCGCCTGAGCTTGCCGGCCAGCGCATCGACAATTTCCTCATCACCGCGCTCAAGGGCGTGCCCAAGACGCTGGTCTACCGCATCGTGCGAAAGGGCGAGGTGCGGGTCAACAAAGGCCGCATCAAGCCCGAGTACAAGCTGCAGGCGGGCGACATCGTGCGCGTGCCGCCGGTGCGCCTGCCCGAGCGCGACGAGCCCGCCCCGGTCGCCCAGGGCCTGCTGCAGCGCCTCGAGGCGGCGATCGTACACGAGGACAAGGCGCTGATCGTGCTCAACAAGCCGGCCGGCATCGCGGTGCACGGGGGCAGCGGCCTGAGTTTCGGCGTGATCGAGGCGCTGCGCCAGATGCGCCCGGACGCCAAGGAGCTGGAACTGGTGCATCGCCTGGACCGCGACACGTCCGGGCTCCTGATGATCGCCAAGAAGCGCAGCATGCTGCGCCACCTGCACGCGGCCCTGCGCGGCGACGGCGTCGACAAGCGTTACATGGCGCTGGTGCGCGGCCATTGGCCCACCTCGAAGAAACAGGTCAGCGCGCCGCTGCAGAAGAGCAATCTGCGCTCCGGCGAACGCATGGTCGAGGTCAACGACGAAGGCAAGGAGGCGCTGACCCTGTTCCGCGTCCTGCGCCGGTTCGGCGAGTTCGCCACCCTGGTCGAGGCGCGTCCGGTGACCGGGCGGACCCACCAGATTCGCGTCCACACCCTGCATGCCGGCCACTGCATCGCTGGCGACAGCAAGTACGGCGACGAAGACTTCACCCGCGAGATTCGCGAGCTGGGCGGCAAGCGCCTGTTCCTGCATGCCTATGCGCTGACCGTGCCGTTGCCCGATGGCGGCGAACTCAAGCTCGAGGCGCCGGTGGACGAGGTATGGGCCAGCGCTGTGGAGCGTCTCGGTGCGGCCTGACTACGACCTGCTGATCTTCGACTGGGATGGCACGCTGGCCGACTCCATCGGCCGTATCGTCACGTCCATGAACACGGCCGCCGAGCGCTTCGGTGAAGCGCCGCGGGACGAGCAGGCAGTCAAGGGCATCATCGGCCTGGCGCTGGACGAGGCGATCCTGACCCTCTACCCGCACCTGACGCCTGATCAGGTCATCGTCTTCCGCCAGCATTACGCCGACGTCTACGTCGACCTGGATCAGACCCCGTCGCCGCTGTTCGAAGGCGTGGTCGAGACCCTGGAAGCCCTGCGTGCCGACGGCTACCGGCTGGCCGTGGCGACCGGCAAGGCGCGCCGCGGGCTCGATCGCGTGCTGCGGGCCAACGGCTGGGAAGACTACTTCGAGATGACCCGTGCAGCCGATGAAACCCGCGGCAAGCCTCATCCTCTGATGCTCGAGCAGATCCTCGCGCACTGTGGCGTGACGGCCGAGCGCGCGTTGATGATCGGTGACTCGACCTTCGACCTGTTGATGGCCCGCAACGCTGGCATGCACTCGGTGGCGGTGGGGTATGGGGCGATGTCGCTGCAGGCGTTGAGCGAATTCGGCCCGCAGGTCTGCATCGAACGGTTCAGCCAGCTGCGCACGTGGCTGACCCGCACCGAGCGGTTTTCAATTCAGGGTGGATGAGCATGGTGGACGAATGGAAGGCGCCGGGCCGACGTGAGCCGGAGGCGCCCGTGGGGGCTGCTTCCGAGGCGGAAGAAGAAGTCTGGATCGAGGTGAAGGGCAAGGAGCAGCTGCGCGACGAGCGCGAGGACCGGCGCAGCTGGCGGCTGCTGGAAGACACCCTGCAGGCCGGTATCCGCGAGCAACGCCGCTCGCGTCGCTGGGGCATCTTCTTCAAGCTGCTGACCTTCGCCTACCTGTTCGGGCTGCTGGCGCTGTTCTGGCCACACATGAGCTTCGACGACGTCAGCGCGAGCAGCGATCGGCACACGGCCGTGATAGACGTGAACGACGTGATCGCCGACAAGACCATGGCCAGCGCCGACAACCTCGTCGGCAGCCTGAGGAAGGCGTTCAAGGACAGCGGCACCCAGGCCGTGGTGCTGCGCATCAACAGCCCGGGCGGCAGTCCGGTGCAGTCGGGGTACGTCTATGACGAGATCCGTCGGCTGCGCGCCGAGTACCCGGACATCAAGCTGTACGCGGTGATCGCTGACCTGGGGGCTTCCGGAGCGTACTACATCGCCAGCGCCGCGGATGAAATCTACGCCGACAAGGCCAGTCTGGTCGGCTCGATCGGGGTGACGGCGGCCGGTTACGGGTTCGTCGGCGCCATGGAAAAGCTCGGTGTCGAGCGGCGCACGTACACGGCAGGGGAGCACAAGGCCTTCCTCGATCCGTTCTCGCCGCAAAAACCTGAGGAGACCGCGTTCTGGCAGGGCGTGCTGAACACCACGCACCAGCAGTTCATCGCCAGCGTGAAGGCCGGCCGGGGCGAGCGCCTCAAGGACAAGGAGCATCCCGAGCTGTTCAGCGGATTGATCTGGACCGGCGAGCAGGCCAAGGCACTGGGTCTGGTGGATGGTCTGGGCAGCGTCGGCTACGTGGCGCGAGAAGTGGTCGGGGCAGAGAAGCTGGTCGACTTCACCGTCAAGGAGTCGCCTCTGGAACTGGTCTCCAAGGGGCTGGGTGCGAGCCTGGCCGAGCACCTGGCCCTGTGGATGGGCTTTGCAGGTCCTTCGTTGCGCTGACCCAGGCGCTCGGCATGGCAGCTTCGGGCTGCCATGCGCATCCGCTCAAGGCACGCTGATGCCTTCTTTCGCCAGCATCTGCACCAGGCGGATCAGCGGCAGGCCGATCAGGCTGGTCGCGTCGCTGCCCTGGGTGTCGCGGAACAGGCTCACGCCCAGCCCTTCGGCCTTGAAGCTGCCGGCGCAATCGTAGGGTTGCTCGACCTGCAGGTAGCGCTCGACCTGGGCGCTGTCCAGCTCGCGCAAGGTGACCGTGAATGGCACGCAGTCGATCTGGCACTGCCCCGTGGCACTGTTGAGCAGTGCCACGCCGGTCAGGAAGGTGACGGCTCGACCGCTGGCGGCCAGCAGCTGCTCGCGCGCACGTTCGAAGGTATGCGGTTTGCCCAGGATGCGCTCGCCCAGTACGGCGACCTGGTCGGAGCCGATGATCAGATGAGCCGGATGGGTAGCAGCCAGGGCGCGGGCCTTTGCTGCGGCCAGGCGTCGCACCAGCGCCTCGGCAGGTTCGTCCCCCAGCCGGCCCTCGTCGATATCCGGGCTGGCCCAGTCGAAAGGCAGGTGCAGGCGTTGCAGCAGGTCGCGGCGGTAGGTCGAGCTCGAGGCCAGTAACAGGGGAAGCATGGCGGACTCCTGATCAGATCGGGCGAGTCTAACATGCGTGGGTCGGCCGAATTTCCTTTGACAGGTGCCAGGGCCATCCCTAGAATGCTGCGCCTATGTTGAATGACCCGATTCCATCTCACGTTGACCCGCGCAAATTGGCTGATCGCGGCGTAACCCTCAAGGGTTCGCTGGCGCTTGCCGATTTGGAAAGACTCTGCGACCCGCTGTCCGACACTGTCGGTACGGTGCAGGCACAATTCGATTTTGAGCGAGACGAGCAAGGCGCCGTGGTCTTCCACAGCGCGCTGGACGTCGAGGTCAAGATGGTCTGCCAGCGTTGTCTTGAACTGGTCACCCTGCCGATCCACAGCGAATGCACATACGCCGTGGTGAAGGAGGGTGCGAACACCCAGTCGTTGCCGAAAGGCTATGACGTGCTGGAACTGGGCGAGGATCCTTTGGATCTGCAGGCGCTGGTCGAGGAGGAGCTGTTGCTCGCCCTGCCCATCGTGCCTGCTCATCATCCGGAAGAATGCCAGCGGCCGGCGGGTGTCAACGAGCCCGAGCCGATCGAGGACGAGGTATCGCGGTCCAACCCGTTCAGTGTTTTGGCGCAGTTAAAGCGTGACCCAAACGTTTAGGAGTTAATCAGTATGGCTGTTCAGCAGAACAAAAAATCCCGCTCTGCCCGCGACATGCGCCGTTCCCACGACGCCCTGTCGGAAAACGCACTGTCGGTCGACAAGAGCACCGGTGACGTTCACCTGCGCCACCACGTTTCGCCAGAAGGCGTTTACCGTGGCCGCAAAGTGATCGACAAGGGCGCTGACGAGTAAATCTTGTCTGCCCGGATCATCGCGATCGACGCAATGGGCGGGGACTTCGGTCCCCGCAGCATTGTCCAGGCGAGTATCGCCTGCCTGCGCTCCACCCCCTCGCTTCACCTGACCCTCGTGGGTCACGCCTCCCTTCTCGAAGAGCTCGTCGGCAGCCAATTGGCCGCGGACCGCGCGCGCCTGTGCATTGTCGCGGCCAGTGAAGTGATCGGCATGGACGAGCGGCCTTCGCAGGTGCTGCGCGGCAAGCCCGATGCGTCCATGCGCGTGGCCCTGGAGCTGGTGCGCGACGGCAAGGCCCAGGCCTGTGTCAGTGCAGGCAACACCGGGGCCTTGATGGCCTTGTCGCGGCAGGTGCTCAAGACCCTGCCGGGCATCGACCGTCCTGCCATGGTCGCCGCGATTCCGACCCAGGCTGGCTGCTGTCAGCTGCTGGATCTGGGGGCCAACGTCGATTGCAGTGCCGAGCACCTGTACCAGTTCGCAGTGATGGGGTCCGAGGCGGCCCGTGCGCTGGGCATCGCGCGCCCGCGGGTGGCGTTGCTGAACGTGGGCACCGAGGACATCAAGGGCAACCAGCAGGTCAAGCAGGCCGCTGCGCTGCTTCAGGGTGCCTCCGGGCTGAACTACGTCGGCTTCATCGAAGGCGATGGGGTCTACCGAGGCGAAGCGGACGTCGTGGTCTGCGATGGGTTTGTCGGCAATGTGCTGCTCAAGTCCAGCGAAGGGCTGGCCACCTTGATCGGGACACGCATCCAGTCGCTGTTCCGCACGGGCGTGCTCGCGCGGATGGCGGGCCTCGTGGCCCTGCCTTTGTTGCGCCGTCTGCACGCGGAGCTGGCCCCGGCCCGACACAACGGCGCCAGCCTGCTGGGCCTGCAAGGCATCGTCATCAAGAGTCATGGCTCGGCCAGCGCCGAAGGCTTCCAGAGCGCGATCCATCGCGCGTTCATCGAGATCCAGGAGGATCTGCCGCGACGCCTGCAGGGGCGCCTGGGGGATCTGCTGCGTTAGAGCGCTGCCATCACGGAGAATGTGACCATGCGGTCGCCTTCGCCATCCAAGTTTCATCATCGTGCGTGCCCGACTGTATCGGGTGCGTTTTTCGACAAGACCACAAGGGTTCGTTTTCATGTCCGCATCCCTCGCATTCGTCTTTCCAGGTCAAGGCTCCCAGTCGCTGGGCATGCTGGCCGAGCTCGCCGACCAGCACCCGCTGATCCTCGAGACCTTCAAGGAAGCTTCCGAGGCCTTGGGTTATGACCTCTGGGCACTGGTCCAGCAGGGGCCGGAAGAGCAGCTCAACCAGACCGACAAGACGCAGCCTGCCATCCTGACCGCCTCGATCGCCTTGTGGCGTCTGTGGCTGGCCGAAGGCGGCGAACGTCCGGCGTTCGTGTCGGGCCACAGCCTGGGCGAGTACAGCGCGCTGGTCGCTGCAGGCAGCTTGTCGCTGAAGGACGCCGTCACGCTGGTGGAGCGCCGTGGGCAGTTGATGCAGCAGGCCGTACCTGCCGGGCACGGCGCCATGGCCGCGATCCTCGGGCTGAGCGATGAGCAGGTGGTCGCCATCTGCGCCGAGGCCGCCGAAGACGAGGTGGTCAGCGCCGTCAACTTCAACTCGCCTGGCCAGGTCGTGATTGCGGGCAACAAGGCCGCCGTCGACCGCGCCATCGAGCTGTGCAAGGCCCAGGGCGCCAAGCGTGCCTTGCCGCTGGCCGTCAGCGTACCGTCGCATTGTGCCTTGATGAAGCCGGCCGCCGAGCGTTTCGCCGAGTCCGTCAACGCCATCGAGTGGACCGCGCCCCAGGTGCCGGTGGTGCAGAACGTCAGCGCCGCCGTGGCGGCGGACGTGGATACCCTCAAGCAAGACCTGCTTGCCCAGCTCTACCAGCCCGTGCGCTGGGTGGAGTGCGTGCAGGCACTGGCCGCGCACGGCGCGGTCAATCTGGTGGAATGCGGTCCAGGCAAGGTCCTGGCCGGGCTGAACAAGCGCTGCGCCGAGGGCGTGACCACCTATAACCTCAACACCCCTGACGCCTTCGCCGCCACCCGTGCGGCGCTGGCCTGAATTCGGAGAAACCTGCATGAGCCTGCAAGGCAAAGTTGCACTGGTCACTGGCGCCAGCCGTGGCATCGGTCAGGCAATCGCCCTTGAACTGGGTCGCCTTGGCGCTACCGTCATCGGCACGGCCACCACGGACTCGGGCGCCGAGCGTATCGCGGCGACCCTCAAGGAACATGGCATTGCCGGCACCGGACTGGCCCTGAACGTGACCTCCAGCGAGTCGGTGCAAGCCACGCTGAGCACCATTCAGGAGCAGTTCGGCGCGCCAACGATTCTGGTCAACAATGCCGGCATCACCCGCGACAACCTCATGCTGCGCATGAAGGACGACGAGTGGTTCGATGTGATCGACACCAACCTCAACAGCCTCTACCGTCTGTCCAAGGGCGTCCTGCGCGGCATGACCAAGGCGCGCTGGGGCCGTATCATCAGCATCGGTTCGGTGGTCGGCGCCATGGGCAATGCCGGGCAGTCCAACTACGCGGCCGCCAAGGCCGGCCTGGAGGGCTTCAGCCGCGCACTGGCGCGTGAAGTCGGCTCGCGCGGCATCACCGTCAACGCGGTGACCCCAGGCTTCATCGATACCGACATGACCCGTGAGCTGCCACAGGCGCAGCACGAAGGTCTGCTGGGCCAGATTCCGCTGGGTCGCCTGGGTCAGGCCGAAGAGATCGCCAAGGTGGTCGGCTTCCTGGCTTCCGACGGTGCGGCCTACGTGACCGGCGCCACCGTGCCGGTGAACGGCGGGATGTACATGTAAGGCGTGAGCCAACTTGGCGGATCCTTTCGAAAAAAACCATACTTGGCCTCGAAAATCCGCTATAACGCTGCAATCAGATTCCAGGCGTCGGGTCGGGTCCGGGTCGGGGAGATGCGAACCGCTTGAAAAGCAGGCGTCTTTCTATAAACTTGGGCGCCGGCCAGCCGCCTGACATATGTCCACTAGGAGTGAAACATGAGCACCATCGAAGAACGCGTCAAGAAAATCGTCGCCGAGCAACTGGGCGTCAAAGAAGAGGAAGTGACCAACGAGAAGTCCTTCGTCGACGACCTGGGTGCCGACTCGCTTGACACCGTAGAGCTGGTGATGGCTCTGGAAGAGGAATTCGAGACCGAGATTCCTGACGAAGAAGCCGAGAAGATCACTACCGTACAAGTTGCCATCGACTACGTTAAAGCCCACCAGGCCTAATCGCCTGTAGTCGTCGCTTCTTGTCGGAAAAACCGCACTGCCTTCGTGGGCGTGCGGTTTTTTCTTTGAAGGAACCGAGGATCGTCGCTGACCCTGTCGCACGGGGCGTGCGAGGGAATCTGTCAATAAAATAAGGAGAGTACTGTGTCGCGTAGACGCGTCGTGGTCACCGGTATGGGCATGCTGTCACCGTTGGGTACGGATGTACCGAGCACCTGGCAGGGCATTCTGGCTGGCCGCAGTGGCATCGGTCCGATCGAGCATACGGACCTGTCTGCCTACTCCACCCGTTTTGGCGGCTCGGTGAAAGGGTTCGATGTCGAGCAGTACCTGTCGGCCAAAGAGGCCCGCAAGCTCGACCTGTTCATCCAGTATGGCCTGGCCGCAGGGTTCCAGGCGGTCCGCAATGCCGGTCTCGAAGTCAACGATGCCAACCGTGAGCGCATCGGCGTGGCCATGGGATCGGGTATCGGTGGCCTGACCAATATCCAGGAAACCAGCAAGACCTTGCACGATCAGGGGCCTCGGCGCATTTCGCCGTTCTTCGTGCCCGGTTCGATCATCAACATGATTTCCGGCTTCCTGTCCATCCACCTGGGCTTGCAGGGGCCGAACTACGCGGTGTCCACCGCGTGCACCACGGGCACCCACTGCATCGGCATGGCCGCGCGCAACATCGCCTACGGCGAAGCCGACGTCATGATCGCCGGTGGCGCCGAAATGGCGGCCTGTGGCCTGGGCATGGGCGGCTTCGGTGCGTCCCGCGCGCTGTCCACGCGCAACGACGAGCCTGCGCGTGCCAGTCGCCCGTGGGACAAGGGCCGTGACGGCTTCGTGCTGTCCGATGGCGCAGGGGCGCTGGTGCTCGAAGAGCTCGAGCATGCCAAGGCCCGCGGTGCGGTCATCCATGCCGAGCTGGTGGGCTTTGGCATGAGCGGCGATGCCTACCACATGACCTCGCCACCCGAAGACGGCGCCGGTGCGGCCCGTTGCATGACCAATGCCCTGCGTGACGCCGGGCTTGCGCCCGAACAGGTGAGCTACATCAACGCCCATGGCACCTCGACGCCCGCAGGCGACCTGGCCGAAGTGGCGGCCATCAAGCAGGTCTTCGGTGAGCATGCGTACAAGGTGGCGATCAGCTCGACCAAGTCCATGACCGGTCACCTGCTCGGTGCCGCCGGTGCGGTCGAGGCGATCTTCAGCGTGCTGGCGATCAACAGCCAGACCGCGCCGCCGACCATCAACCTGGATGAGCCGGACGAGGGCTGCGACCTCGACTTCGTGCCGCACCAGGCGCGCAGCATGCCCATCGAGGTGGTGTTGTCGAACTCCTTCGGTTTCGGCGGCACCAATGGGTCGCTGGTATTCCGTCGGTTCGTCGACTGATGCAGCACTGGCTGGACGGTCGGCCGGCAAGCGCCATCGACCTGCAGAATCGCGGGCTGGCCTATGGCGATGGGGTGTTCGAAACCATCGCCGTGCGCCGGGGCCGTCCCAGCCTGCTGGGCCTGCACCTCGAGCGTCTGGCGCTGGGGTGCAGCCGTCTGGCGATTCCCCTCGACCTGCCCCTGGTTCGCGACGAGCTGCTGCGTTTCGCCCAAGCGCTGGGGGAGGGCGTGGCCAAGCTGGTGGTGACCCGTGGCGATGGCCTGCGCGGCTATGCGTCGGCGCCCGATACGCCCGCCCGCCGACTGCTGCTGGCCGGTCCGGCGCCCGCCTATCCGTCCCGGAACGCCGAGCACGGCGTTACCTTGTTCGCCTGCCAGACGCGACTTGCCGAGCAACCCCGCCTGGCCGGGCTCAAACACCTCAACCGCCTCGAACAGGTCCTGGCGCGCGCCGAATGGCAGGGGAGCGATCCCGCCGAAGGCTTGATGCGCGATACCAGTGGTCGTGTGATCGAGGGGGTCTACAGCAACCTGTTTCTGGTGCGCGACGGCGCTCTGCTGACGGCCGACCTCGGCCGCTGCGGCGTGGCGGGCGTCATGCGGGCCGCCCTGATCGACGCGGTCCGGCCGGCAGGCCTGGCCGTCCGCGTCACCGACCTGGCGCTGACGGACCTCGCCCAGGCCGACGAAGTCTTTCTCTGCAACAGCCTGTACGGTGTCTGGCCGGTGGTCCGTCACGCCGAGCTGAGCTGGTCGCCAGGGCCGGTGACCCGTAAACTGCAGGCCCTTGCCCAGACGTTATTGGATGCCTGATTCGTGAGACGCCTATTTCTCCTGACCGTGGAGGCCCTGTTGATCCTGGCCGGGCTCGCCTTGGGCTGGTCGGCCTGGAAAGTGGCCTCGGTGGTCGATCAGCCCCTGGCCGTGAGCCAGGAGCGCATGCTCGACGTGCCTACCGGCACGACCCCCAACCGCATGTTCTACCGCATGCAGGACGACGGCCTGCTGAAGGATGCCTTCTGGTTGCGCCTGTACTGGCGCTTCAACATGGCCGGCACGCCCTTGCACACCGGTGAATACCGCATCACCCCCGGCATGACCGTCGACGACCTGTTCGCGGCCTGGCGTCGAGGCGATGTGGTGCAGTACAACCTGACCATCGTCGAAGGCTGGACCTTCCGCCAGGTGCGTGCGGCGATCGCCCGCCACGACAAGATCGAGCAGACCTTGACCAACGTGTCGGACGAGGCGGTGATGGAGCGCCTGGGTCATCCGGGCGTGTTCCCGGAAGGCCGCTTCTTCCCCGACACCTACCGCTTCGTGCGTGGCATGAGCGACGTCGAGCTGTTGCAGCAGGCCTACATGCGCCTGGAAGAAGTACTGGCGCGCGAGTGGGCCGAGCGGGCCACCGACCTGCCGTACCGCGACCCCTACCAGGCCCTGATCATGGCTTCCTTGGTGGAGAAGGAAACCGGTGTGCCGCAGGAGCGTGGGCAGATCGCCGGTGTCTTCGTGCGCCGTCTGCGACTGGGCATGATGCTGCAGACCGACCCCACCGTGATCTACGGCATGGGCGAGCGCTACAATGGCAGGATCACCCGTGCCGACCTGCGTGCGCCGACGCCGTACAACACCTACACCATGACCGGCCTGCCACCGACACCGATCGCCATGGTCGGTCGCGAAGCCATCCACGCCGCGCTCAATCCGGCGCCCGGCAGCAGCCTGTACTTCGTGGCCCGTGGCGATGGCAGCCACGTGTTCTCCGACGACCTGGGCGATCACAACACGGCCGTGCGCGAGTACCAGCTCAAGCGTCGCGCCGACTACCGTTCCAGCCCGGCACCGCGTAACGCGCCGGAGGCGACGCCGTCGAGCGACGCTGTGCCTGAACCGGAAGCCGAGACCGACAAGACACCTGAGACGCGCCCCGAGGCCGCCGAGCCGGCGCCCGAGGCCGTCGAACCTGCGCGCGCCCCGGAAGCGGACGCGCGCCCTACTCGATAAGGACTGCGCGTGAGCGGTTTGTTCATTACCTTGGAAGGCCCCGAAGGCGCGGGCAAGAGCACCAACCGTGACTACCTGGCGACGCGCCTGCGCGAGCAGGGGCTGGATGTGGTCCTGACCCGCGAGCCGGGCGGTACGCCGCTGGCCGAGCAGGTGCGCGAGCTGCTGCTTGCCCCGAGCCAGGAAACCATGGCCGCCGATACCGAGCTGCTGCTGGTGTTCGCCGCGCGTGCCCAGCACCTGGCCGAAGTCATTCGTCCGGCCCTGGCGCGCGGTGCGGTGGTGCTGTGCGATCGCTTCACCGATGCGACCTACGCCTACCAGGGCGGCGGCCGTGGCCTGAGCCAGGCGCGCATCGCCCAGCTCGAACAGTTCGTGCAGGGCGACCTGCGTCCCGACCTGACCCTGGTCTTCGACCTGCCGGTGCACATCGGGCTGCAGCGTGCGGCGGCGCGTGGCCGCCTGGATCGCTTCGAGCAGGAAGGCCAACCCTTCTTCGAAGCCGTTCGCCAGGCCTACCTGGCACGGGCGCACCAGGCGCCAGAGCGCTATGCACTGCTCGATGCCGCGCAGTCTCTGGAGGCGGTCCAGCGCGACCTAGATGCGCTGCTGCCGATGCTGCTGGACCGTTGCCGTGGCTGAAGCCTACCCCTGGCAGGAGGCGCTCTGGCAGCACCTGGCCGGGCGCGAGCGGCATGCCCATGCCTACTTGCTGCACGGGCCACGCGGCATCGGCAAGCGCGCCTTGGCTGAGCGGCTGATGGCGCGCCTGCTGTGCCAGCGGCCAGAAGGGCTCGACGCCTGTGGCCAGTGCAAGGCGTGCCTGCTGCTCAAGGCCGGCAGCCACCCCGACCACTTCGTGCTCGAGCCCGAAGAGGTCGACAAGCCGATCAAGGTCGACCAGGTGCGCGAGCTGGTCGCCTTCGTGGTCCAGACCGCCCAGCTGGGTGGCCGCAAGGTGGTGCTGATCGAACCGGTCGAGGCGATGAACGTCAATGCCTCCAACGCCTTGCTCAAGAGCCTCGAAGAGCCGTCCGGCGACACGGTGCTGCTGTTGGTCAGCCATCGGCCGAGCCTGCTGCTGCCGACGATACGCAGTCGCTGCCAGCAGGTGAGTTGCCCGGTGCCGAGCGCGGCGCAGAGTCGTCAATGGCTGGCCACGGCCTTGCCCGACAGCGATGAGCCGGAGCGCGAGGTCTTGCTGGAACTGGCGGCCGGTTCGCCGCTGAGGGCCGCCAGCCTGCAAGCCCAGGGCGTGCGCGAGCAACGGGCCCTGGTGACGGGTGGGGTCAAGCAGTTGCTCAAGCAGCAGCAATCACCCAGCCAGCTGGCCGAGGCGTGGAAAAACGTGCCCATGCTGTTGGTGTTCGACTGGTTCCATGACTGGACCTACCGGATCCTGCGCTACCAGCTGACCCAGGACGAAGAGGGCCTGGGGCTCGAGGACATGCGCAAGGTGATCCAGTACCTGGCCCAGAAAAGCCGTCAGGACCAGGTGCTCGAGGTGCAGGACTGGATCCTGCAGCAGCGCCAGAAGGTGCTGTCCAAGGCCAACCTCAATCCGGCCCTGCTGCTCGAGGCCCTGCTGACGTCCTGGGCGCGCTTGCCCGGTGTGCGTTGAACCCCGTTTCATCCACTTTCTCCTGACTGGTTCCCATGCTCGTAGACTCCCATTGCCACCTCGACCGACTCGACCTTGCCGCCCATCAAGGCTGCCTCGACACCGCCCTGCAAGCGGCGCGTGACCGTGGCGTCGGGCACTTCCTGTGCATCGGCGTCAGCGCCGACAATGCGCAGGCCGTCAAGACGCTGAGCGAACGGTACGCCGACGTCGATTGCTCGGTCGGCATCCACCCCCTCGACCTGACGCCCGGTGAAACGCCGGCCCTGGACTGGCTGCTGAGCGAGCTGGCCCATCCCCATGCGGTGGCGATCGGCGAAACCGGCCTGGACTATCATTACGAACCGGAGGCCGCGTCCGTGCAGCAGGCGTCTTTCCGCCTGCACCTGGAAGCCTCCCGCCTGACCGGCAAGCCGGTGGTCGTGCATACCCGCGCCGCACGGGCCGATACCCTGGCCTTGCTGCGCGAGGCCGATCTGGCCCAGGCGGGCGTGCTGCATTGCTTCACCGAGGATTGGGATATGGCCAAGGCCGCCCTGGACCTGGGCTACTACATTTCCCTGTCGGGGATCGTCACCTTCCGCAATGCCGAGGCGCTGCGTGACGTCGCGCGCCGTGTGCCGGCCGACCGCCTGCTGGTCGAGACCGACTCGCCGTACCTGGCGCCGATTCCCCACCGCGGCAAGCCCAACCTGCCGCAGTACGTACGCGAAGTCGCCGAGTTCGTCGCCTCGTTGCGCAGCGAAAGCCTGGAGTCGCTGGCCGCGCAGACCACGGCCAATTTCAAGCGGCTGTTCCCGCTCGCCCGCGTGGCCTGAAGCCCGGCAAAAAAAACCCGAACTCCAGGGGGGAAGAGTTCGGGTCAAGACCATTAGGAGTGGAACGAAGGCACCCGGTCCCTGGTGCCTTCGTTGCTCGATGCGCGGGGGGAAGGCATCGGAGCAACATAGTGAAGTATCGGTGATGGATCCCCAGGCGCCACTGCCGATCGGCTGATTCTTAAACGGTTTTGGAATACGCAGCCGGGGTGCTTGTAGCGCGGCGCTACAAGCCTGTCGCACGTCCCGTGCAAGGCCGATCGAAAGAGGCCCACGGCTCCGGTCTGTCATTCGCCGCTACAACCTAACCTGTAAGATCCGTGCAATTTCCCGCCAGTTAGGCATAATAATCCGCTTCGAACGCTACCCAAGCCTACTTATGCAGAAAGAACCTCGTAAGGTCCGTGAGTTTCGTCGTCGCGAGCAGGAAATCCTCGAAACGGCCCTGAAGCTGTTCCTCGATCAGGGCGAGGATAGCGTGACGGTCGAAATGATCGCCGATGCCGTCGGCATCGGCAAAGGCACCATCTACAAGCACTTCAAGTCCAAGGCCGAAATCTACCTGCGCCTGATGCTCGACTATGAGCAGGAGCTCAATGCGCTGCTGCACTCGGCCGATGTCGACCGCGACAAGGAGGCACTGTCCCGTGCCTACTTCGAGTTCCGCATGCGCGATCCGCAACGCTATCGCCTGTTCGACCGACTCGAAGAGAAAGTCGTCAAGGGCAACCAAGTGCCGGACCTGGTAGAGGAGCTGCACCGTATCCGCGCCTCGAACTTCGACCGCCTGACGGGCTTGATCGAGGGTCGTATCAGCGAAGGCAAGCTCGAGGACGTGCCGCCGTATTTCCATTACTGCGCCGCCTGGGCCCTGGTGCATGGCGCCGTGGCGCTGTATCACTCGCCGTTCTGGAGCAGCGTGCTGGAGGACCAGGAAGGCTTCTTCCAGTTCCTGATGGACATTGGCGTGCGCATGGGCAACAAGCGCAAGCGCGAGCCGGACGCCGGCTGATACACCGGTCCAGGCGCGCCGCGGCGGTTCTGGCGCAAAAGCTGCATCAGGCCGCTGTCTGTCGGCTTTCCGTCGCCGGCCTCTGGAGGAACGATGCGTAGCCTGGTCTTGCTGTCGGCGCTCATGGCGCTGGGCGGCTGCATGAATGTCAGCGACATGGGGGAGGGGGTGCGCTACCACCTGAGCGATGCCGGCCTGCTCGACCATAGCGACACGCGCCGGACGCTGTCGGTGCGCCTGCAGCCCGACTCCTTCATCTATATCGGCCAGGGGGCCTTCGTGCCACCCGGGCGCGGCCCGATTCCACGCTCCAATGCGGTGGCGCAGGCCGCCTTCGACAGTTTCATCGAGTACTTCCCCCTGGTGCGTCGCGCGCAGGGCCCGCTGGGGCTGGAAGAAGCGCTCGCCGAGGCGCGTGATGTCGGTGCCCATTACGTCCTGTACACCCGTTTTGCCCGTAGCGACGATCGTGTAGGCAACGACGAGGAATGGTACGACGAGCAAGCGGTCGATCGCCTGGGGGTCGACACCGGTGTGGTGCAGATGATGCTCATCGAGACCAGCACGCGCTATCTCATCGACACGGTCCGCATCAAGAGTCGTGGCGGCTTGTTGACGCTGCACGACAACAAGCCCGAAGATCTGCTGGGCCCACCGATGCGAGAGTACGCGCGCAGCCTGCTGGGCATGAGCCGATGAAGGAGAGAGCATGGCCGAGCGAGACACCCCAGGCGATCTGATCGCGCACCTGCCCAAGACCGGCAAGGGCTTGCCGCCGGTTCACCTGTGGAACCCAGAGTTCTGCGGCGACATCGACATGCGCATCGCGCGGGATGGCACGTGGTATTACCAGGGCACCCCGATCAATCGGCCGGCGATGGTGCGTCTGTTTTCCGGCATTCTGCGCCGTGACGAAGACCGCTATGTGCTGGTCACGCCGGTGGAGAAGGTCGGCATTCAGGTCGATGATGCGCCCTTCGTCGCCGTGACCCTGGACGTCAGCGGGGAAGGTGAGCGCCAATCGCTGCGCTTCGTCACCTCGGTAGGCGACGAAGTCGAGGCCGGCCTGGCGCATCCGCTGCGCGTGCACCTCGACCCACAGACCCAGGCGCCTTCGCCCTATGTGCGGGTGCGCGCCAACCTCGAAGCGCTCATCCACCGTAACGTGTTCTACCAGCTCGTCGATCTGGCGGTCGAGCAGCAGGTCGAAGGGGTGCCGTGGCTGGGGGTGTGGAGTGGCGGGGTGTTCTTCCCGATCGGCCGTGTGGACTGAAGCGCCGTTTTTCACGGGGCGCTGAAACGAAAAAACCTCCAGGGCTCACGCCTCTGGAGGTTTTTCATCATCTGGCTCCGCGACCTGGACTCGAACCAGGGACCCAATGATTAACAGTCATTTGCTCTACCGACTGAGCTATCGCGGAATCTGCACGTATCTTACTGATAGCAAAAGAGAAGTCAAGCTTCTCCCCGGCGCAGGTTCGATCACAGTACCTCGACGATGGCCTTGGTCACGACATGGATGTTGTTCTGGTTCAGCGCGGCCACGCAGATGCGACCAGTGCTCAAGGCATAGATGCCGAACTCGTCCTTCAGGCGACCCACCTGCTCGGCGGTCAAGCCCGAGTAGGAGAACATGCCGCACTGGCGGGCGACGAAGCTGAAGTCCTGCTTGGCGCCGTACTGGGCCAGCAACTCGACCATCTGCTTGCGCATGCCATGGATCCGCCCGCGCATTTCGGCCAGTTCGGTTTCCCACATCTGGCGCAGTTCGGGGTCGTTCAGCACGGCCGCAACGATACTGGCGCCATGGGTCGGCGGGTTGGAGTAGGTGGTGCGGATCACCCGCTTGACCTGGGAGAGAACCCGCGTGGCCTCGTCGCGCGAATCGGTGACGATCGACAGCGCGCCGACGCGCTCGCCATACAGCGAGAACGACTTGGAGAACGAGCTGGACACGAAGCACTGCAGGCCGGAGTCGGCGAACAGGCGCACGGCGAAGGCGTCTTCGGCGATCCCGTCACCGAAGCCCTGGTAGGCCATGTCGAGGAACGGCACGTGACCCTTGGCCTTGATCACCTCCAGCACGTGCTTCCAGTCGTCCAGGCTCAGGTCGACACCGGTGGGGTTGTGGCAGCAGGCATGCAGCACGATGATCGAGCCGGCAGGCAGCGCCTGAAGGTCCTCGAGCATGCCGGCACGATCGACGTCGTGGCTGGCGGCATCGTAGTAGCGATAGTTCTGCACCGGGAAGCCGGCGGTCTCGAACAACGCACGGTGGTTTTCCCAGCTCGGATCGCTGATGGCGACGGTGGCGCCCGGCGTCAGACGCTTGAGGAAGTCCGCGCCGATCTTCAGTGCGCCCGTGCCGCCGACCGCCTGCACGGTGACCACGCGGCCATCGCGCAGCAGGGGCGAGTCGGCACCGAACAGCAGCGTCTGTACGGCCTGGTCGTAGGTGGCGATGCCGTCGATCGGCAGGTAGCCCCGCGAGGCGTGTTGCGCGGCACGCCGGGTCTCGGCTTCGATGACGGCGCGCAGCAGCGGGATGCGGCCCTCTTCGTTGCAGTACACGCCGACGCCGAGATTGACCTTGTCGGTACGAGGGTCGGCGTTGAACGCTTCGTTGAGGCCCAGGATGGGGTCGCGGGGTGCCAGCTCGACAGCGGAAAACAGGCTCATTGTTACCTTGGCTCTGATGGAGAGTGATAGGGGTCGCACGCTCCAGCCAGATGCACTGAAGCGGTGCACAAACGGGGAGTCAGTATAGTGATACGCCGGCCGGACTGCGACAGTCTGGCGCAGCTTTTCGAGGTCTTGGGGCGATTATTTTTCAACCCTTGGGCCGCTTCCAGGGTCGCATGAAGGAAGAGAGCGACGGCAGGCCGTCCGCTGGACTGCCGAGCAGGCTCGAACCAGTGTAGACTACTGGTTAAATTTACAGTTAAGCACGACGACCGAGGTACTTTCATGTCCGAGTTTGAGCTCGTCACCCGATTCGCGCCCGCAGGCGATCAGCCGGAGGCCATCCGCCAGATGGTCGAAGGCATCGAGGCCGGGCTGGCGCACCAGACCTTGCTGGGCGTGACCGGCTCGGGCAAGACCTTCAGCATCGCCAACGTGATCGCCCAGGTGAAACGCCCGACGCTGATCCTGGCGCCGAACAAGACCCTCGCCGCGCAGCTGTACGGCGAGTTCAAGACCTTCTTCCCGAACAACGCGGTGGAGTATTTCGTCTCGTACTACGACTACTACCAGCCCGAGGCCTATGTGCCGTCGTCCGACACCTTCATCGAGAAGGACGCGTCGATCAACGACCACATTGAGCAGATGCGCCTGTCGGCGACCAAGGCCCTGCTGGAGCGCCGCGATGCCATCATCGTCACCACGGTCTCGTGCATCTACGGTCTGGGCAGCCCGGAAACCTACCTGAAGATGGTGTTGCACATCGACCGTGGCGACAAGCTCGACCAGCGCGCGCTGCTGCGCCGCCTGGCCGACCTGCAGTACACCCGCAACGAGATGGATTTCGCCCGGGCCACCTTCCGCGTGCGCGGCGATGTGGTGGACATCTTCCCGGCCGAATCGGACCTGGAGGCCATCCGGGTCGAGCTGTTCGACGACGAAGTCGAGAGCCTGGCGGCCTTCGATCCGTTGACCGGCGAGGTGATCCGCAAGCTGCCGCGTTTCACCTTCTACCCCAAGTCGCACTACGTGACCCCGCGCGAGACGTTGCTGGGTGCCGTGGAGGGCATCAAGGAAGAGCTGAAGGACCGGCTCGAGTACCTGCACGCGAACAACAAGCTGGTCGAGGCCCAGCGCCTGGAGCAACGTACGCGTTTCGACGTGGAGATGATCCTCGAGCTAGGCTACTGCAACGGCATCGAGAACTACTCGCGCTATCTGTCGGGCCGACCTGCCGGGGCGCCACCGCCTACCTTGTACGACTATCTGCCAGCGGACGCGCTGCTGGTGATCGACGAGTCCCACGTCAGCGTGCCGCAGGTGGGGGCGATGTACAAAGGCGACCGCTCGCGCAAGGAAACGCTGGTGGAATACGGCTTCCGTCTGCCCTCGGCGCTGGACAACCGGCCCATGCGTTTCGATGAATGGGAGGCGGTCAGTCCGCAGACCATCTTCGTCTCGGCCACGCCTGGTCCTTACGAGCAGGAGCATGCCGGGCGGGTGATCGAGCAGGTGGTGCGCCCGACCGGTCTGGTCGACCCGGAGATCGAGATTCGTCCGGCGCTGACCCAGGTCGACGATCTGCTTTCGGAAATCCGCAAGCGCGTCGCCATCGACGAGCGGGTGCTGGTTACGACCTTGACCAAGCGCATGTCCGAGGACTTGACCGATTACCTGGCCGACCACGACGTGCGGGTACGCTACCTGCACTCGGACATCGACACGGTCGAGCGGGTCGAGATCATCCGCGACCTGCGCCTGGGGACCTTCGACGTGCTGGTGGGGATCAACCTGCTGCGCGAAGGCCTGGACATGCCCGAGGTATCGCTGGTGGCGGTGCTCGACGCCGACAAGGAAGGTTTCCTGCGCTCGGAACGCTCGCTGATCCAGACCGTGGGCCGCGCGGCGCGTAACCTCAACGGGCATGCGATCCTGTACGCCGACCAGATCACCGGCTCGATGCAGCGGGCCATGGACGAAACCGCCCGACGCCGGGAAAAGCAGATCGCCTTCAACGGGGCCAACGGCATCGTGCCCAAGGGCGTGGTCAAGGACATCACCGACATTCTCGAAGGCGCCAGCGTGCCGGGGGCGCGGAGCAAGAAGCGCAAAGGTGCGGCCAAGGCAGCCGAAGAGACCGCACGTTACGAGGCCGAACTCAGCACACCGGCGGACATCACCAAGCGGATCAAGCAACTCGAAGAGAAGATGTTCCAGTTCGCCCGCGACCTGGAGTTCGAAGCGGCGGCGCAGCTGCGTGACGAGGTCAACCAGTTGCGCGAGCGGTTGCTGACGGTGTGAGGCGTGGAGCTGGTTTCATAAGGTCGTGTCAGGCAGAGGACCGCTTTGCTGCAGCCAGGGGCGCTACAACAACAGGTGTCTGGAAACAGACGCCTGCGAACAATTGACTGGCCAGCGACAGGGCGCAATTAGTCACCGCCTGCATCGCGGGCAACCCCGCTCTCATAGAAAATAAAATATCTTATTGATTTAAAAAGAAATAATTTTAGAATCTTGTGGGCCCTGCGGGCCCAATCGCGGCCGGTCCGGCGCCCCGGCTGGGGCCGCTCCCACAGGTGACCGCGATAGCCTGCAACCCCGCGGTGGGGCTACGGGTATAGGAGCGGCCCCAGCCGGGGCGCCGGACCGGCCGCGATTGGGCCCGCAGGGCCCACACATCAACCCATGCGGCCGGGCAGGCATCGGGTAGAAAAGATAGTTACCCCCACAAAGGCTGAACCATCACACGGCTGCCTGCTTGAAACAGGCACCTGTGGGAGCTGGCTTGCCAGCGGTAGGGCCTGACCAGTCCCCACCTGCCTCGTCGGCAAGCCCGCACTTGCAAGCCAGCACACTCCCCAGGTAGCGGGGAGGGGTCAGGCACCTGCATGCCACGGCTGGAGCCCGATACCCGCTCCCTGCTACCATCGGGCTTTGTTTCAGTCCAGTCCGAGAGTCCAATGACCACCGTCCGCACGCGTATCGCGCCGTCGCCCACTGGCGATCCCCACGTAGGCACCGCCTACATCGCCCTGTTCAACTATTGCTTCGCCAAGCAACACGGCGGCGAGTTCATCCTGCGTATCGAGGACACCGATCAGCTGCGCTCGACGCGCGAATCGGAACAGCAGATCTTCGACGCCCTGCGCTGGCTCGGCATCGAGTGGAACGAGGGGCCGGACGTTGGCGGCCCGCACGGCCCGTACCGCCAGAGCGAGCGCAGCGAGATCTACGCCAAGTACGCCAAGGAACTGGTCGAGGCCGGTCACGCCTTCTACTGCTTCTGCACCGCCGAAGAACTCGACCAGATGCGCGCCGAGCAGACCGCCCGTGGTGAAACCCCACGCTACGACGGTCGTGCCCTGAAACTCGACCCGCAAGAGGTCCAGCGTCGCCTGGCTGCGGGCGAGCCGCACGTGATCCGCATGAAGGTTCCGAGCGAAGGCGTCTGCGTGGTGCCGGACATGCTGCGTGGCGACGTCGAGATCCCGTGGGACCGCATGGACATGCAGGTGCTGATGAAGACCGACGGCCTGCCGACCTACTTCCTGGCCAACGTGGTCGATGACCACCTGATGGGCATCACCCACGTCCTGCGTGGCGAGGAGTGGCTGCCGTCGGCGCCCAAGCTGATCAAGCTGTACGAATACTTCGGCTGGGAGCAGCCCAAACTGTGCTACATGCCGCTGCTGCGCAATCCGGACAAGAGCAAGTTGTCCAAGCGCAAGAACCCCACGTCCGTGACCTTCTACGAGAGGATGGGCTTCATGCCCGAGGCGATGCTCAACTACCTGGGCCGCATGGGCTGGTCGATGCCCGACGAGCGCGAGAAGTTCTCGCTGGACGAGATGGTCGAGCACTTCGACCTGTCGCGCGTCTCCCTGGGCGGCCCGATCTTCGACATCGAGAAGCTCTCCTGGCTCAACGGCCAATGGCTGCGCGATCTGCCCGTGGAAGCGTTCGCCCAGCGCGTGCGTGACTGGGCCTTCAACCCCGACTACCTGATGGCCATCGCGCCGCACGTGCAGGGCCGTGTCGAGACCTTCAGCCAGATCGCGCCCCTGGCCGGTTTCTTCTTCGAAGGCGCGCTGAAGCTCGACACCACACTGTTCGCCCACAAGAAGCTCTCGCCCGACCAGGTGCGCCAGGTCATGCAGCTGATCCTGTGGAAGCTCGAGAGCCTGCGTCAGTGGGACAAGGAGCGCATCACCGCGACCATTCAGACCGTGGTCGACGGGCTCGGCCTGAAGCTGCGCGATGCCATGCCGCTGATGTTCGCCGCGATCACTGGCCAGTCCAGCTCGGTCTCGGTGCTCGACGCCATGGAGATCCTGGGCCCGGATCTGACGCGCTACCGTCTGCGTCAGGCGCTGGAGCAGCTGGGTGGTGTCTCCAAGAAAGAGAACAAGGAGTGGGAGAAGCTGCTGGTCACCCTTGGCTGAGTGCAGGGCAGGGGAGCGGCAAGTCGCAAGCGGCAAGCAGCAAGCAAAGCCCAATCGGCGCCGCGATTCAGGCTAGGGTGTGGGTAGCAGCAAACCATGGGTTGCAAGCAGCAAGCAGAAGCGTATCAGCGCTGCCGCCCAGCTTGCGGCTTGCAGCTATCGCCTCGCTGCTCACCTCCAAGGTAAGTGATTGTTATGCCAGAAAATTTTTTTCAACTTTTTTGAAAAATATGTTTGACAGGCGTTCGATCCGATCTTAATATGCGCCCCGTCCACAGCGATGAACGAAACGAAACGCCAGACACCCAGTTAGGCGAATCGAGTTCAAAGCGACAACGTGGGGCTATAGCTCAGCTGGGAGAGCGCCTGCATGGCATGCAGGAGGTCAGCGGTTCGATCCCGCTTAGCTCCACCATATTCCGCTTCACAACCTCTTGAGGGTTGAGAAGCAAGACCGGGTCCAGCAACCGGGTCTTGAAGGTAAGAAGGTTCGTCCCCTTCGTCTAGTGGCCTAGGACACCGCCCTTTCACGGCGGTAACAGGGGTTCGAGTCCCCTAGGGGACGCCAGTTTCACACAAGCGCCATCATCGATGACGCTGGGCCGCGAGGCTAGAAATCTGGGGCTATAGCTCAGCTGGGAGAGCGCCTGCATGGCATGCAGGAGGTCAGCGGTTCGATCCCGCTTAGCTCCACCAATTTTGCCAGGGTTCGTGAAAGCGGACCTGCACGAAGGTTACACGTCCCCTTCGTCTAGTGGCCTAGGACACCGCCCTTTCACGGCGGTAACAGGGGTTCGAGTCCCCTAGGGGACGCCATTTTTACCCGCGTTTTGCGGGACCTTTAAGGCTCATTCGCATATTGAATGGGCCTTTTGTTTTTCTGCCGTAAAAACCTCTGTCGCCACATGACGCTGCCGGGCCTTGGCCGGTACGCGCAGGCAGGGCCTTGTATCCGGTACACTGGCGTGGTCCTCACGATCAGGAGACGGCATGAGCTGGGATCTGGAAACGCCATTCATCATCGACCTGCGTGTCGGTGCCGAAGACATCGACGGGTTGGGTCACGCCAACAACGCGGTCTACGTCACCTGGCTGGAGCGTTGCGCCTGGCGCCACTCCCAGTGGCTCGGGCTGGACCTGGCCGAATACCGACGCCTGGATCGTGCGATGGCCGTGCACCGTCACGAAATCGACTACCTGGCCGCCACCCATCAGGATGACGAGCTGCAGCTGGCGACCTGGATCGTGAACTGGGACCAACGCCTGCGCATGACCCGCCGTTTCCAGCTCAAGCGCCCCAGCGATGGCATGACCGTCCTGCGTGCCCAGACCACCTTCGTGTGCATCGAGCTCTCCACGGGCAGGCCCAAGCGCATGCCCGACGAGTTTCTCGACCGCTACCGGCCGATGGAGGTGGGTGGGGCTTGAGCTGTGAGCTACACGCTACAAGCTGAGAGGCGTTGCGTTGACGTTTGGCGTCAGCCTTCAGCCCTGATGCTGCTCATTCGTTCGCAAGAAGCTTAGCCCTGCCACAGCTTGCAGCTTGCCACTCGCTTTACCCGGAGACCCCCATGCAAATAGCCTTGGCCCCAATGGAAGGGCTGGTCGACAACATCCTGCGTGACGTGCTGACCCGCACCGGCGGTATCGACTGGTGTGTCACCGAGTTCATCCGCGTGTGCGATCGGCTGTTGCCGCCTGCGCAGTTCGACAAGCTGGCGCCCGAACTTCGGCACGGTGCGCAAACGGCGGCAGGCGTGCCCATGCGTGTGCAGCTGCTGGGGTCCGACCCGGTGTGCCTGGCCGAGAATGCCGTGTTGGCCTGCGAGCTGGGCGCGCCGGTGATCGACCTCAACTTCGGCTGCCCGGCCAAGACCGTCAACAAGTCCCGCGGGGGCGCGGTGCTGCTCAAGGAACCCGAGCTGCTGCACGCGATCGTCAGTGAGGTCCGGCGCGCCGTGCCGGCGCACATCCCGGTCACCGCCAAGATGCGCCTGGGCTTCGAGACGCCCGATGGCGCGATGGATTGTGCCAGGGCCTTGGCCGACGGCGGGGCGGCGCACCTGGTGGTGCACGCGCGGACCAAGGTCGAAGGGTACAAGCCGCCAGCCCATTGGGAGTGGGTGGCCAAGGTGCAGGACGTGGTCCGTGTGCCGGTCTTTGCCAATGGCGAGATCTGGAGCGTGGACGATTGGCGTCGCTGCAAGGCGGTGAGCGGCGCACGCGACATCATGCTCGGCCGTGGCCTGGTGTCATGCCCTGACCTGGGCCTGCAGATTGCGGCGGCGCGTGACGGGCGCGAGTATCGCCCCATGACCTGGGCGGCCCTGCTGCCCTTGCTCCAGGCGTTCTGGCAGCAGGCCCAGGCCAAGCTGTCGCCACGCTACGCCCCAGGTCGCATGAAGCAGTGGGTGGCCATGCTGACGCGCAACTACCCCGAGGCGGTGGCGCTGTTCGCCGAGCTGCGTCGCGAGAGCGATTGCGCCCGCATCAGTGCGCTGCTGGGGCTGCCGGCGGTGTCGACCGAGCCGTGCGTCGCCTGAGCGAAAAATTTTTTGTGCATCGGCCTTGAAAAGGCAGGCCAGGTCCTTATCTCTTCAGTACGCGATGCCGAAGTCGGGTCGCGTGATGACTGAACTCGCTGAATCTCAGGAGATGTATCATGACTACTGCTTTTTCGCTCGCTCCACTGTTCCGCCATTCCGTCGGTTTCGACCGTTTCAACGACCTGTTCGAGTCGGCGGCGCGTAATGAGACGGGTAGCAGCTACCCGCCCTACAACGTGGAAAAACATGGCGATGACCACTATCGCATCGTGATCGCGGCGGCCGGTTTCCAGGAAGCCGATCTCGACCTGCAAGTGGAAAAAGGCGTGCTGACCGTGACCGGTGGCAAGCGTGACAACGCCAATGGCGAGGTCACCTACCTGCACCAGGGCATCGCTCAACGTGCCTTCAAGCTGTCGTTCCGCCTGGCCGACCACATCGAGGTCAAGGCCGCGGACCTGGCCAATGGCCTGCTCAGTATCGATCTGTTGCGTCTGGTGCCGGAAGAAGCCAAGGCCAAGCGCATCCCGATCAATGGCGAAAAGCCTGCGCTGAACTGAGCCTGTCGGGTCACGACAGCACCGGTCCGGGCCCTGTCGCCTCGACCGACACCGGGGTCGCCTAGCGACCCCGGTTTTCGTTATGGCTGGGCCATCCGTACGTCTTTCCCTTGCCTCGCAGGTGACCCAGGGCTCAGGGTCGATGAGGCAGCAGCGCCCGAAATGCGTTCAGCGGCAGCGGTCGGCTGTACAGGTAACCTTGGTACAGGTGACAGTGGAGCTGTTCGAGAAACGCCAACTGTTCGGGCAATTCCACCCCTTCGGCAATCACCGTCAGGCCCAGGCTGCGCGCCATGGCCACGATGGCCCGGACGATCTCGGCGTCATTGGTGTCCAGCAGCGCGTCACGCACGAAGGTCTGGTCGATCTTCAACGTGTCCACCGGCAGGCGCTTGAGGTAGGTCAAGGAGGAATACCCGGTGCCGAAATCGTCCATGGCAAAGCCCACCTCATGACGGCGGAGTTCGCGCATCTTGTCGATGGTGTCGTCCAGGTTCTGGATGACGATGCCCTCGGTGATCTCCAGCTTCAGCAGGCGCCTGGGCAGGCCGCACTGATCGAGACTGCGCAGGGTGCGCTCGACGAAGTCACGTTGCCGGAACTGGCGCGGGCTGATGTTGACGCACAGGCTGAAGCGCGCCGGGTCGATCAGTCCCTCGGCGAGCAGGTCCGCGCAGGCCTGGCAGGCCTGGTCGAGGATCCAGCCACCGACGTCGACGATCAGCCCGCTTTCTTCCAGCACATGGATGAACTGTGCGGGCGATTGCTGGCCCAGCACGGGGTGATACCAGCGCAACAGGACTTCGGCGCCGACGATCTGCTGGTCACGCGCGTCGACCTGCGGCTGGAAGTGCAAGGCCAGTTCGTTGCGCGCCAGCGCCAGGCGCAGGTCGCTCTCCAGGCGCAGACGCTCGCTGGCGGCCGTCTGCATGCTGGTATGGAACAGCTCGGTGGCGTTGCGCCCGGCGTCCTTGGCGCGGTACAGCGCGATGTCGGCACGCTTGAGCAGGTCGGCGGGCGTGGTGCCATGGTCGGGGATCAGCGCCACACCGATGCTCGGCGTGACCTGCAATTGCTGGCCATCCAGTGCCATCGGTGCAGCCAGCAACTGGCGCAAGGCACTGGCCCGCTCGCCGACCTGTGTCTCGACCGCTTCCCGACTGCCGGACAGGTGGCCGAGTAGCACCACGAACTCGTCGCCGCCGAGCCTGGCCACGGTGTCGCCGACGCGGACGCTGGCTTCCAGGCGGGCGGTGACGACCTTGAGTACTGCATCGCCCACCGGATGGCCCAGCGAATCGTTGATGTGCTTGAAGTGGTCCAGGTCCAGAAACAGCAGCGCGCCGCGTGAGCCATCACGTTGCAGGATCTCGATCTGCTGACTCAACCGGTCCATCAGCAAGGCGCGGTTGGGCAGGTTGGTCAAGGGGTCGTGATAGGCCAGGTGACGGATCTGGGCCTGGGCGTTCTTCAGCTGCGTCACGTCCCGCGCGGTGACCAGCAGGCAGTCGGTTTCGTTGAGGGTGATCGGCTCTACCGACACCTCCACGGTAATCGCGTCGCCGCGCTTGTGGCGACCGAGCATCTCGCGTCGGTGCACGCGGCCCTGTTCGAGCAATTCGTCCAGCAGGTCCTTGCGTTGCTGCTCGTCGGCCCAGATCCCGAGTTCGAACACGCTGCGTCCCATCACGTCCTCGATCCGATAGCCCGTCAGGCGACAGAACCCCTCGTTGACTTCCAGGTAGCGCCCGCTGTCGCGTTCGGTGATGGTGATGGCATCGGGGCTGGAATGAAACGCCTTGGCGAACTTCTCTTCGCTGGCCTTCACGGCCGCTTCGGCGCGCTGTTGCTGGGTGATGTCGCGCAAGGTGGTCACGCTGCATGCCTGGCCATCGACGGCGATCACCCGGCTGGCGATCACGCAGGTCAACCGATCGCCCTGGGCGGTATGGGCCACGACCGCGACATTGCTCAGGCCCTGGTCCCGGATGACCTGCTCGATGCGCCGGGCCCGCTCGGGCGCTTCGGCCCAGAGCCCCAGCTGCTCGGCGGTGCGGCCGATGATCTGGTCCGCGCGCCAGCCGAAGGTCTGGGTGAAGGCCGGATTGACCTCGATGAACTGGCCGGTGTCCTGGCGCGTGACGAAGATCGGGTCGGTGCTGACCTGGAACAGGCTGGCGAACTTGGCCTCCGAGGCGCTCAGGCGCTGTTCGCGCTCGACCTGCTCGCTGAGGTCGACGAAGGTGGTCAGCAGGTGAACGACCCCGTCCATCTCGATGCCTTGTGTGCTGAGCATGCCATCGTGCACCTTGCCGCTGCGGTCGCGGAACGACACCTCCAGCGTGATCGGGCCGTTGGCATGCTCGGTGGCCGCGAGGATCTGCTGACGGTGCTGGGGATCGACCCACAGGCCCAACTCCGCCGTGGTCTTGCCGACGGCCTCTGCCAATGGCCAGCCCAGGCTGTGCTCGAAGCTCTCGTTGGCTTCCAGGATCAGCCCGTCGTGACGGCGGGTCAGCAGGATCACGTTGGGACTCAGGCGGAACAAGGTGGCGAAGCGCTGCTCGGACTGCATCAGCGCGACCTCGCGCTCGCGCTGGCGGGTGACCTCGCGGACCACGCCGATCATCTGCGCCCGGCCCTGGGCGTCGTGCATCAGGCTGCCGCTGATCTCCAGCCAGTGCAGGCTGCCGTCGGGCCAGCGGATACGGTGCCGCATCGCCTGTTCGAAAGGCTGCCCCGCGATCACCGCCTCGAAGGCCTGTCGCGCGCGCTCGCGGTCCTGGGGTGGGAGCAGGTCGAGGTACTCGATGTCCTCCAGCAGCGGTTGGCTCGGGTCGAAGCCGAACAGCGCCTGGGTGCCCCGGGACCAGCTCACGCCGCCCGAGGGGATGTCCCACAGCCAGGCGCCAAGCCGCGCGCCGTTGAGTGCGGCCAGCAACTGCGGAGCGTTCTGCCAGGCCTGCTCGGACGCCTCGGGATCGGAAGCGAGGATGCGAGGCAGGCGGGGCATTGGGTGTGCGGAAGTGGGCATCGGTACCAGACCTTTGGCGATGACGCGTCCTTGGAGGCGAGCGACGGAAGTGGAGCCTGTTTCAGCCAGGCGTGGCATGAGCGTCCAGCAAGGCCATGAAGGCCCGCGCGGCGTTCGACAGCGTGCGTTCCGTATGCAGAATGTAGCCCAGCTGGCGCGACAGCTCGATGCCCGGTAATGCGATCGAGGCGACCTGCTCGTCGAGCATGGTGCGCGGCAGCACGCTCCAGGCCAGGCCGATCGACACCATCATCTTGATGGTTTCCAGGTAATTGGTGCTCATGGCGATGTTCGGGGTCAGGCCCTGGCTTTCGAACAGGCGGTGGACGATGTGGTGGGTGAAAGTGTTGCCGCCCGGGAACACCGCCGGATGCCGCGCCACGTCGGCCAGGCTGACCGCCCGGTCGTTGGCCAGCGGGTGCTCGGGCGAGGCGACGAAGTCCAGCCAGTCGCGCCAGACCGGCGTGGCGCGGATCAGGGCGTGGGGCTCGGGCGCCAGGGTGATGACGGCGATTTCGGCGCGCCCGTGCAGCACTTCGTCGTAGGCTGCTTCCGAATCGAGGAACTGAATGTCCAGTGCGACCTGGGGGTGTTGCCGGGTGAAGGCGCGCAGCACGGGCGGCAGGCGGTGCAGGCCAATGTGATGGCTGGTCGCCAGGGTCAGGCGCCCGCCGACTTCGCCAGAGAGATTGGTCAGGGCCCGGCGCGTATCGTCCAGCACGTTGAGGATCTGGTAGGCCCGCGGCAGCAGCGCCCGTCCGGCCTCGGTGAGCGTGACTTCGCGCCCCAGCCGATCGAACAGCCGCGTGTCGAGCTGCTGCTCGAGGTTGGCGACCCGTTTGCTGATCGCCGGCTGGGTGAGGAACAGCCGTTGCGCGGCGCCGGAGAAACTGCCGGTCTCGGCGATGGCAATGAAGGCGCCCAAGGTCGCAAGGTCCATCTGTGATTCCTGAAGGTTATCCAAAGCATGAAAATTATGAATTTGAGTTATTCAATCTAACGCCATAGCATTCATCCGTACAAGCCAAGTGGTCTTTGGCATAGAAAGTCGCTGATGAGGAAACGCTCCATGGCCGGCAGAACGCTTTACGACAAACTCTGGGACGCGCACGAAGTGAAGCAGCGTGACGATGGGTCGTCGCTGATCTACATCGACCGCCACATCATTCATGAAGTCACCTCGCCCCAGGCGTTCGAAGGGCTGCGCCTGGCGCACCGCAAGCCATGGCGCATCGATGCCAACATCGCCACGCCCGACCACAACGTCCCTACCACCCCCGAACGCAAGGGCGGCATCGAGGCCATTGCCGACCAGGTGTCACGCCTGCAGGTCAAGACCCTCGATGAAAACTGCGACGAGTACGGTATCGTCGAGTTCAAGATGAACGACGTACGTCAGGGCATCGTGCACGTCATCAGCCCCGAGCAGGGCGCGACCCTGCCGGGCATGACCGTGGTCTGCGGCGACTCGCACACCTCGACCCACGGCGCTTTCGGCGCCCTGGCCCATGGCATCGGTACCTCGGAAGTCGAGCACGTGCTCGCCACCCAGTGCCTGGTCGCCAAGAAGATGAAGAACATGCGGGTCCAGGTAGACGGCACTTTGCCCCAAGGCGTCACGGCCAAGGACATCGTCCTGGCGGTAATCGGCAAGATCGGCACCGCCGGCGGCAACGGGCATGCCATGGAGTTCGCCGGCAGCGCCATCCGCGCCTTGTCGATGGAAGGCCGCATGACCATCTGCAACATGTCCATCGAAGCCGGCGCGCGCGTTGGCCTGGTGGCCACCGACCAGACCACCATCGACTACGTCAAGGGGCGCCCGTATGCGCCGACCGACGCCCAGTGGGAGCAGGCGGTCGCGGCCTGGCAGGACCTGGTCTCGGACGACGACGCGGTGTTCGACACGGTGGTCGAGCTGCGGGCCGAAGACATCAAGCCCCAGGTCAGCTGGGGCACGTCGCCCGAGATGGTCCTGGCCGTCGACCAGCGCGTACCCGACCCGGCCGCCGAGCCGGACCTGGTCAAGCGCGGCTCGATCGAGCGTGCCTTGAAGTACATGGGCCTGTCGGCCAACCAGGCGATCACCGACATTCGCCTGGATCGCGTGTTCATCGGCTCGTGCACCAACTCGCGGATCGAAGACCTGCGCGCTGCCGCCGAGATCGCCAAGGGCCGCAAGGTCGCCGCCAGCGTCAAGCAGGCGATCGTGGTGCCGGGCTCGGGCCTGGTGAAAGCGCAGGCCGAGCGCGAAGGCCTGGACCAGATCTTCCTCGCCGCCGGTTTCGAGTGGCGTGAACCAGGCTGCTCGATGTGCCTGGCGATGAACCCGGACCGGCTGGAGAGTGGCGAGCATTGCGCGTCCACCTCCAACCGCAACTTCGAAGGCCGTCAGGGCGCCGGTGGACGCACCCATTTGGTCAGCCCGGCCATGGCCGCCGCCGCCGCGGTCGCCGGTCACTTCATCGATGTCCGCGAGTTGATCCAAGGGAGCGCAGCATGAAAGCCTTCACCCAGCACACCGGCCTGGTCGCACCGCTCGATCGTGCCAACGTCGATACCGACCAGATCATTCCCAAGCAGTTCTTGAAGTCGATCAAGCGCACCGGTTTCGGCCCGAATCTGTTCGACGAATGGCGCTACCTCGACGTCGGCCAGCCTTACCAGGACAACAGCAAGCGCCCGCTGAACACCGAGTTCGTGCTCAACCACGACCGCTACCAGGGTGCCAGCGTCCTGTTGGCGCGCGAGAACTTCGGTTGTGGCTCGAGCCGCGAGCATGCGCCCTGGGCCCTGGACGAGTACGGGTTTCGCAGCATCATCGCACCGAGCTTCGCCGACATCTTCTTCAACAACAGCTTCAAGAACGGCCTGTTGCCGATCATCCTGCCGGACGAGGAGATCGACGAGCTGTTCAAGCAGGTCGAGGCCATGCCTGGCTACCAGCTCACCATCGACCTGCAGGCCCAGGCGGTCACACGCCCGGATGGCAAGGTGCTGACGTTCGAGATCGATGCCTTCCGCAAGCATTGCCTGCTCAACGGCCTGGACGACATCGGCCTGACCTTGCAGGACAGCGAGGCGATCGCAGCCTTCGAGCAACGCCACCGTGCCAGCCAGCCCTGGCTGTTTCGCGGGTGAAGTGAGCTCCAAGCAGTAAGCGACAAGTGAACGGCAGTGCGGTGAGTCAGGTGTGGGCCGGACGTTGAGACGGCGCTGACGCTCTGACTTGCAGCTTGCAGCTTGCAGCTTGCAGCTTGCACCACCCCTCCCAAGGAGACCCCGATGACCGAACACCACACCGACGTCGTGCAGCGCCAGTTCGGCGAGCAGGCCACCGCTTACCTGAGCAGCGCCGTGCACGCGCAGGGCAGCGAGTTCGCGCTGCTGCGCGAGGCCGTCAGCGGGCAGGGCAGTGCGCGGGTGCTGGACCTGGGTTGTGGGGCAGGGCACGTGAGCTTCCAGGTCGCGCCGCTGGTGGGCGAGGTGGTGGCCTACGACCTGTCGACGGCCATGCTGGCCGTGGTCGCTGGTGCAGCCGCCGAGCGCGGCCTGGGCAACGTGACCACCGTCCAGGGGCCCGCCGAGTGCCTGCCGTTCGAGGACGGCACGTTCGACTTCGTCTTCAGCCGCTATTCCGCGCACCACTGGAGCGACCTGGGCCTGGCCCTCCGGGAGGTGCGCCGCGTCTTGAAGCCTGGCGGCGTGGCGGCCTTCATCGATGTGATGTCACCGGGCAGCCCGTTGCTCGACACCTACCTGCAAAGCGTCGAGGTGCTGCGCGACACCAGTCATGTGCGCGACTATACGGCGGCCGAGTGGATCGGCCAGGCGAGCGAGGCCGGCCTGCAGGTTCGCAGCCATGCCCGCCAGCGCCTGCACCTGGAATTCGCCTCCTGGGTCGAGCGCATGCGTACGCCCGAAGCGATGCGCGTGGCCATCCGTGCGTTGCAGCGCGCCATGGGCGAAGAAGTGCGGCAGTATTACCAGATCGACCACGAGGGGTCATTCAGCACCGACGTGCTGGTCTTGTGGGCCGAGCGTTGAATTCGTTTCGGCGGGGCCGGTCCGGCCGCGCCGCTTGATTGGATATGAGGAAAGCATGAGCAAGCAGATTCTGATTCTCCCGGGTGACGGCATCGGTCCGGAAATCATGGCCGAAGCGGTCAAGGTGCTGGAATTGGCCAACGACAAGTTCCAGCTCGACCTGACCCTGGAGCATGACGTGATCGGCGGCGCGGCCATCGACCAGCATGGCGTGCCGCTGGCCGACGAGACGCTCGAGCGCGCTCGCCGTGCCGATGCCGTGCTGCTGGGCGCCGTGGGTGGGCCGAAGTGGGACCGTATCGAACGTGACATCCGTCCCGAGCGCGGCCTGCTGAAGATCCGTTCGCAACTGGGCCTGTTCGCCAACCTGCGTCCGGCCATCCTCTACCCGCAACTGGCCGACGCCTCGTCGCTCAAGCCCGAGATCGTCGCCGGCCTGGACATCCTCATCGTCCGCGAGCTGACCGGTGGCATCTACTTCGGCGCGCCCCGCGGCACCCGTGAACTGGACGGCGGCGAGCGCCAGGCCTACGACACCTTGCCCTACAGCGAGAGCGAAATCCGCCGCATCGCCCGTGTCGGTTTCGACATGGCCCGCGTGCGTGGCAAGAAGCTCTGCTCGGTGGACAAGGCCAACGTGCTGGCCTCCAGCCAGTTGTGGCGCGAAGTGGTCGAAGAGGTGGCCAAGGACTACCCGGACGTGGCGCTGAGCCACATGTACGTCGACAACGCGGCGATGCAGCTGGTGCGCGCGCCCAAGCAGTTCGACGTGATGGTGACCGACAATATGTTCGGTGACATCCTGTCCGACGAAGCCTCCATGCTCACCGGTTCGATCGGCATGCTGCCGTCGGCCTCGCTGGATGCCGACAACAAGGGCATGTACGAGCCTTGCCATGGCTCGGCGCCGGACATCGCCGGTCATGGCATCGCCAATCCGTTGGCCACCATCCTCTCGGTGTCGATGATGCTGCGCTACAGCTTCAACCAGCACACCGCCGCCGATGCCATCGAGCAGGCCGTGAGCCGTGTGCTGGACCAGGGCCTGCGCACCGGCGACATCTGGTCGAGCGGCTGCGACAAGGTCGGTACGCAGGAAATGGGCGACGCAGTAGTCGCGGCCCTGCGGAATCTGTAATCTCTCTGGCCCGCTACCGTTTATCCATGGGGTAGCGGCCCACTTTTAGCAAAGGTGTAGTTGCGATGAAACGTGTAGGTCTGATCGGTTGGCGCGGCATGGTTGGTTCCGTGCTCATGCAGCGGATGCTGGAGGAGAAGGACTTCGACCTGATCGAGCCGGTCTTCTTCACCACCTCGAACGTCGGGGGCCAAGGCCCGGCGGTGGGCAAGGACATTGCCCCGCTGAAGGACGCCTACAGCATCGACGAGCTCAAGACCCTCGATGTCATCCTGACCTGCCAGGGCGGCGACTACACCAGCGAAGTCTTCCCCAAGCTGCGTGAAGCCGGCTGGAAAGGCTACTGGATCGACGCGGCCTCCAGCCTGCGCATGCAGGACGACGCGGTGATCGTGCTGGACCCGGTCAACCGTCGTGTCATCGACCAGCAGCTCGATGCCGGCACGCGCAACTACATCGGCGGCAACTGCACCGTCAGCCTGATGCTGATGGGCCTGGGCGGGCTGTTCGAGGCCGGGCTGGTGGAATGGATGAGCGCCATGACCTACCAGGCCGCCTCCGGCGCCGGCGCGCAGAACATGCGCGAGCTGATCCGCCAGATGGGCGCCACCCATGCCGCCGTCGCCGATGACCTGGCCAACCCGGCCAGCGCCATCCTCGACATCGACCGCAAGGTCGCCGAGAGCATGCGGGGCGAAGCGTTCCCGACCGAACACTTCGGCGTGCCGCTGTCGGGCAGCCTGATTCCGTGGATCGACAAGGAACTGCCCAACGGCCAGAGCCGTGAAGAATGGAAGGCCCAGGCCGAGACCAACAAGATCCTCGGTCGCTTCAAGAACCCGATTCCGGTCGATGGCATCTGCGTGCGCATCGGTGCCATGCGCTGCCACAGCCAGGCGCTGACCATCAAGCTGAACAAGGACGTGCCACTGGCCGACATCGAAGGCATGATCAGCCAGCACAACCCGTGGGTGAAGCTGGTGCCCAACCATCGCGAGATCAGCATGCAGGAGCTGAGCCCGACCCAGGTGACCGGCACCCTGAACGTGCCGGTGGGCCGTCTGCGCAAGCTGAACATGGGCTCCCAGTACCTGGGCGCCTTCACCGTCGGCGACCAGCTGCTCTGGGGCGCCGCCGAACCGCTGCGTCGCATGCTGCGCATCCTGCTGGAGCGTTGAACGCGTCGGATGCCTGACGCGTGAACCTGGCCCGCCCCTGTCCTGCAGGGGCGGGCTTTTTCATGGAGCATGGGCGACCGGTGGTGGGTGCGGACCGTGGGACGGTGTACCTCGACCCATGCGCCTGTGCGGTGACGGGCTTCGTGGGCCCTGCGGGCCCAATCGCGTCCGGTCCGGCGCCCCGGCAGGAGCCGCTTCCACAGGGGCTGAGATTGTCTGCAACGCCGCGGTGGGGCTACGGGTGTAGGAGCGGCCCCCGTGCCGCGATTGGGCCCGCAGGGTCCATAAAATCAGCCACCCCCATGTCCCAGATACATAGACAAGAGGCCACACCGCACAGGGAAGCAGGCTTACCCACCACGCCCGCCCCACACCTCCGAACCAACCACCTGCCGCCTCAACCTCCCCAGCCCAACCCCCATGGCCTCACCCACGCAATCGGCGTAAAGTGCCGCTCCTCGCTCATCCGGAGGACTTTTCCATGCCCCATGCTTTCGACATCGCCGTCATCGGTGCCACCGGCTCGGTGGGTGAAACCCTCGTGCAACTGCTCGAGGAACTCGACTTCCCGGTCGGCGAACTACACCTGCTGGCCAGCCTCGAGTCCGCCGGCAGCAGTGTCGCCTTCCGTGGCCGGAACGTGCGCGTACGCGAGGTGGAGAACTTCGATTTCGCCCAGGTCCAACTGGCCTTCTTCGCCGCAGGGCCTGAGGTCAGCCGCCGGCTGGCCGACAAGGCCCTGGCGGCCCAGTGCTCGGTCATCGACCTGTCCGGCGGCCTCGAGCAGGCGCCGGTGGTGGTCCCTGAAGTCAACGGTGCACGGCTCGCTCAGGTGACGCGGCCTGCCCTGGTGGCCAGCCCCAGCACGGCGACGATCAGCCTGGCCGTGGCGCTGGCACCTCTGCGTGAGCTGCTGGACATCGAGCGTATTCAGCTGACCGCCTGCCTGGCCGTCTCCGCCCAAGGTCGCGAAGCGGTCACCGAGCTGGCCCGGCAGACTGCCGAGCTGCTCAACGCCCGGCCGCTCGAGCCGCGTTTCTTCGACCGGCAGATGGCCTTCAACCTGCTGGCCCAGGTCGGCCCGAGCGATGACCAGGGCCATGGCCTGCTGGAACGTCGGCTGGTCGATGAGCTGCGTGCCGTGCTGGACGCGCCCACGCTCAAGGTCGGTGTCACCTGCATCCAGGTCCCGGTGTTCTTCGGCGACAGCTACAGCGTCACCGTGCAAAGCCGTCGCCCGGTCGATCTGGCGGCGGTCAACGCGGCGCTCGATGCCGGCGAGAGCCTCGAGCGCGTGGAAGGTGACGACTACCCGACACCGGTCGGCGATGCAGTGGGCCAGGATGTGGTCTATGTTGGACGAGTACGCCAGGGCATCGACGATGCCGAGCAGCTCAACCTCTGGCTGACCACCGACAACCTGCGCAAGGGCGCGGCGCTCAACGCGGTGCAGATAGCGCGCTTGTTGATAAAAGACCAGCTGTAAAAGATACTTGCCAGCACTTATGTCCTTGTTCCATCACGGGCTCGCCGGGACGATTCATCGATAGGGAAGGGGTCATGCTTCGAATCCGCAAGATGGTGCTGGCCATTGCCGCCGCTACCGCGTTGTCCTCTGGCGTGGTCAACGCTCTGGAACTGGGCGACCTGACGCTCAAGTCCGGCCAGGGTCAGCCCCTGGATGCCGAGATTGAACTGCGTGACGTGCAGGACCTGACGGCGGCCGACCTCAGGCCCAGCCTGGCGGGCCCGGAAGAGTTCAGCCGTGCGGGCATTCCCATGCCGGCCTACCTCGAAGACCTGACCTTCACGCCGGTGATCGTGCCCAATGGCCGTAGCGTGCTGCGCGTGACCTCGAGCGCAGCGTTGCCGGCCCCGGTGGTCAAGTTCCTCGTGCAGGTCATGTGGCCCCAGGGCCGTCTGCTGCGTGACTACGACGTCGCGCTCGATCGCCCCCAGCCACAGCCCTTGCGCGCCACGCCGGGTGTCCAGCCTGCCGTGACCGCGGCCGACACCTACACCAGCCGGCGCCGTGACACCTTGTGGCAGATCGCCGCGCGCAACGCCCAGGGCGGGTCCGTGCAGCAGACCATGCTGGCGATCCAGGCGCTCAACCCGGGCGCCTTCATCAACAACAACATCAACCAGCTCAAGGTCGGGCAGGTCCTGCGCCTGCCCGACGCGCAGCAAATCCAGAGCATCCCGCAGCGTGAAGCCGAGGCCGAGGTCGCCGAGCAGTACGCCGCCTGGCGCGAGGGCCGGCGCCTGGGGCCGCGTGCACGACAGCTGGACGCCACGCGGCGGACCAGCGCCGGGGCCGCGCCTGCCCAGGTGGCCCAGGCCGACAACCTGCGCCTGGTGGCGCCCGAGACGACGGCCGCCGCCAATGATGCCCGTGCCCTCAACGATCAGCTGGCCGTGGCCCAGGAAAGCCTCGATACCAGTCGGCGGGACAACGAAGAACTCAAGAGCCGCATGGCCGACCTGGAAAGCCAGCTGGACAAGCTGCAGCGGCTGATCGAACTCAAGAACGACCAGCTGGCACGCCTGTCGCAACAGGCGGGCATGCCGGCGGCGACGCTGTCGACTGCCGTGGGTGCCGGTACACCCGCGGCCACACCTGCGCTGCCCGGCGAAACGCCAGCCGAGGCCGCTGGCGCGACGCCCGTCACGGGCGCTGCGGACACCCAGCCCCCCGTGGCTGCCGCGCCTTCCACGGCGAGCGAACCCGTCATTCAGCCAGCACCCGCGGCGGCCGGCACCCAGCCTGAAGCTACCCCGGCCGAGGCCACGCCATCCGCGCGCGACCCGCTCGATACGCTACTGGGCAATCCCTGGCTGCTGGCCGTCATCGCCGGCTCCCTTCTGCTGGTGCTGTTGCTGCTGGTGCTGATCATCCTGCGCAAGCGCAAGGCCCAGCAGGAAGCCGAGAAGCACCTGCGCATGGCGCGTGAGCTGGCCGAAGAGCAGAACGATCCGGAACTCGACCTGCCACCGGGCAGCTTCGATGAACTCGACATTCCGCACACCCTGTCGCCGGCGGTCGTGGCAGCCTCGACGGCCGCTGCCATGCCGGCCGAACAGGCGCAGTCCCGTGAACAGGCCGAAGCGTTGGCAGCCGATCGAGTGCTGATGGAGGCCGAGCTGAAGATCGCCGACGGCCGTTTGAACGATGCCGCCGAGCTGCTGGAAGCCGGTGTAGCCGCGCACCCGAGCCGCAACGACCTGCGCCTGAAGTTGATGGAAGTGTATGGTCGCCAGGGTGACCGCGACGGCTTCGTCAGCCAGGAGCGGCAACTGCCCGCCACGCACCAGAACCAGACCGAGGTCGATACCCTCAAGCAGCGCTTCCCGGCGATGCTCGGCATGGTCGCCGCAGGCCTGGGCGCCGCCGCCTTGGCGACGGAACGCGACGAGCAGTACGTGCAGACGCTGCTGGACGAAACACCCCGCCGCGAGCCGGTGATGCCAGGCGCAGCACGCGAGCCTGAGGTCGAGGGCGATCCCTTGGCCGAAGTGCCGGACGAGGTGCTGGGTGCGGCGGCCGACCTGGAGGTCAATGCCGACCTGCCTGTGGCCGGCTACGCCGAGCCGCCGGTGCTCGAGCCGGTCACGACCACGGCGCCAGGCCAGGCGCCTGCCGCCCCGGTCGAACAGAACGACGCCGACGACGACTTCGAGGCCATGCTGGCCCAGGCCCAGGCGCAAGCGGCGGGTGATGCGTTCGACCTGGACGTGGGTACGCCCGACGCCGACGAACCGTTCCGTCCCGAGGATGCCTTCGCGGTAGAGGACGAACGCGGTGAGTCGCGCGCAGCTGCGGTCAACGAACCTGACCTGGGCGATGATTTCGATCTTTCCCTGGCGCTGGACGATGACTCGCCCGCTGCGCGCAACTTCGCCAGTGAGCTGGACGACGTCAATGCCGAGCTGGACAGGCTGTCGGACAGCTTCGACACGCCAGCGCCAGCGCCAGCGCCTGAGCCGGAACCCGAGCCCGAGCCGGTCGATGACCTGGACTTCGACTTCTTCTCGGGCGCCGACGAAGTGGCGACCAAGCTCGACCTGGCCCGTGCCTACGTCGACATGGGCGATCCACAGGGGGCCCGCGACATCCTCGACGAAGTGGTCAAGGATGGCGATGAAGGGCAGCGTCTGGAAGCCAGGGAGCTGCTGTCGCGCCTGGTCTGAACGCCACAGCGGGGCTGCGATGCACGATGCACGCATCGCAGTCTCTCGCCTGACACGCCCTTCCCGTCGGGCGCGTGTTCCCTGACCAGCCCATTCATGGGCTGGTCTCGTTATACTCCCCGCCTTTTCGTAGAACCGACAGGTCTTGCTTCTTGGATATCATCGACACCGTCGCGGCCGAATCGGCGGCCGAAGGTCATTTCCGTATCGCCCTGGGCGTGGAATACAAAGGTGCCCGCTACCGGGGCTGGCAGCGTCAGGCCAGTGGCGTGCCGAGCGTCCAGCAGGCGCTGGAGCAGGCCCTGTCCAAGGTGGCCGACTCGCCCATCAGCGTGCTCTGCGCCGGACGTACCGACGCCGGCGTGCACGCCTGCGGCCAGGTCGTGCACTTCGACACCCAGGCCGTGCGTGACGAGCGCGCCTGGACCCTGGGCACCAATTTCAACCTGCCGCACGACATCAGCGTGACCTGGGCGCGGCAGATGCCGGCCCACTTCCATGCGCGGTTCAAGGCCGTCGCCCGACGCTACCGCTACGTCATCTACAACGACCCGATCCGCCCGGCGCACCTGGCCGAGGAAGTGACCTGGAATCACCGCCCGCTGGACGTCGCGGCCATGGCCGAAGGCGCGGCGCATCTGCTCGGCACCCATGACTTCAGCGCCTTCCGCGCCAGCCAGTGCCAGGCCAAGTCGCCGATCAAGCACATGCACCACCTGCGCGTCACCCGCCACGGCCAGATGATCGTGCTGGACGTGCGCGCCACGGCGTTCCTGCACCACATGGTGCGCAACATCGCCGGTGTGCTCATGACCATCGGGGCGGGCGAGCGGCCTGCGACCTGGGCACGCGAAGTGCTCGAGAGTCGCAACCGCCGTGAAGGCGGCGTCACGGCCCATCCCCACGGCCTCTACCTAGTGCAGGTGGAGTACCCCGACGAGTTCCAGCTGCCGCAACGTTACATCGGGCCGCACTTTCTCACGGGCTACGAGGCCTTGTCGGCTGACGTTGGATGAGGCTTTTGCTACCATCCGATGCTTTATCCGCTGACGAGGTACCTCGTTCGTGACTATCGTTCGCAGCAAGATTTGCGGTATCACCCGTGTCGAGGATGCCTTGGCCGCCGTCGAGGCGGGGGCCGATGCCATCGGCCTGGTGTTCTACGCCAAGAGCCCACGCGCCGTGAGCGTGGCGCAGGCGCGTGAGATCCTCGCGGCATTGCCCCCGTTCGTCACCAGCGTCGGCCTGTTCGTCGATGCTTCTCGCTGCGAGCTGCAGGACATCCTCGAGGCCGTGCCGCTGGACCTTCTGCAGTTTCACGGCAACGAGACGCCCGAGGCCTGTTCAGGGCACCACCGGCCATGGATCAAGGCGCTGCGGGTGCGGCCTGGCGACGACCTCGAGGCGGCTTGCCAGCAGTACGCGGGGGCGCGCGGTCTTTTGCTCGACGCCTACGTGGCAGGCGTGCCGGGGGGGACTGGCGAGACCTTCGACTGGTCGCTGATCCCCGCGCACCTGAGCAAGCCCGTGATTCTGGCCGGAGGGCTGAATGCCGACAACGTCGGTCAGGCCATCGCCCAGGTGCGTCCCTATGGCGTGGACGTCAGCGGTGGCGTGGAGCTGCACAAGGGCATCAAGGACGCCGCTCGGATCCAGGCCTTCATGGCCGCGGTCCGGGCGGCGTCGGCGACGATGTGACGGCACGCCAGGCGGCATCGTCCATAGCTATCGCTGCCACGGTCACGACCGGGCAGACCCGGCGCCAGCGGCGCCGACAGAACATGGGGTGCGAGACGGTCGACGGGCGAGTCACGGCATGGCCGATTCGCCGGACCGGCTTGCAGCCGTTTCGAACAGATGATGAGTTCAAGGGCAGGGCGCGTGTGGCCAATGTCACCCGCCTGCCAAGACTGGAGATGAAAGCATGAGCAACTGGTTGGTAGACAAACTGATCCCATCGATCATGCGTTCCGAGGTGAAGAAGAGTTCGGTGCCCGAGGGGCTGTGGCATAAGTGCCCGTCCTGCGAGGCGGTGCTGTACCGTCCCGAGCTCGAGAAGACCCTGGACGTTTGCCCCAAGTGCAACCACCACATGCGGATCGGCGCGCGTGCGCGCATCGACATCTTCCTCGATGCCGAAGGCCGTGCCGAACTGGGCGCCGACCTGGAACCGGTCGACCGTCTCAAGTTCCGTGACGGCAAGAAGTACAAGGACCGCCTGAGCGCTGCGCAGAAGCAGACGGGTGAGAAGGACGCGCTGATCTCCATGAGCGGTACCCTGCTGGGCATGCCGGTCGTGGTCAGCGCCTTCGAGTTCTCGTTCATGGGCGGTTCCATGGGTGCCGTGGTCGGCGAGCGTTTCGTGCGTGCTGCCAATTACGCCCTGGAACACCGTTGCCCGATGGTCTGCTTCGCCGCCTCCGGTGGCGCGCGCATGCAGGAAGCGTTGATCTCGCTGATGCAGATGGCCAAGACCTCGGCGGTGCTGGCGCGCCTGCGTGAAGAAGGCATCCCGTTCATTTCGGTGCTGACCGACCCGGTCTACGGCGGTGTGTCCGCCAGCCTGGCGATGCTGGGCGACGTGATCGTCGGCGAGCCCAAGGCGCTGATCGGCTTCGCCGGCCCGCGCGTGATCGAGCAGACCGTACGTGAGAAGCTGCCTGAAGGCTTCCAGCGCAGCGAGTTCCTGCTGGACCACGGCGCCATCGACCTGATCATCTCGCGCAACGAACTGCGTCCGCGCCTGGCACGTCTGCTGGCCCAGATGACCGGCCAGCCGACGCCGACCCTGATGTCCGAGGCGCCAGTGGCCATCGACGAGCCCGTCGTGGCCTGATGAGCACCCGTAGCCTGGGCGACTGGCTCGCCTACCTCGAACAGCTGCACCCGTCGGCCATCGACATGGGCCTGGAGCGTTCCCGCCAGGTGCTCGAGCGCCTGGCGCTGGGTACGTTGGCGCCGCGCGTGGTGACCGTGACCGGCACCAATGGCAAAGGCTCGACCTGCGCCTTCGTCGCCGCCTTGCTCAAGGCCCAGGGGTTGCGGGTCGGCGTCTACGCCTCGCCGCACCTGCTGCGCTACAACGAACGCGTGCAGATCGACGGCCAGGAAGTCGGCGACGAGGCCTTGTGTCAGGCCTTCGCCGCCGTCGAGGCCGCCCGTGGCGACGTGTCGCTGACCTATTTCGAGATGGGCACCCTGGCGGCGTTCTGGCTGTTCCGTCAGGCCGCGCTGGATGCCGTGGTGCTCGAGGTGGGGCTGGGTGGCCGGCTCGACGCGGTCAACCTGGTGGACGCCGACCTGGCGCTGGTCACCAGCATCGGTGTGGACCATGTCGAGTACCTGGGCGACACGCGCGAGTCCGTCGCCTTCGAGAAGGCCGGTATCTTCCGCCCGGGCGTTCCGGCCCTGTGCGGTGATCCTCACCCGCCGCAGCCCTTGCTCGACAAGGCCGCCGAACTGGGGTGCCCCCTGTACGTGCGCGGGCGTGATTTCGACCTGCAAGGCTCTGGCGAACACTGGCGCTGGCAGGGGCGGGCGGCTGACGGTAGCCCGCTGACCCTCGACCTGCCGATGCTCGACCTGCCGCTCGAGAACGCCGCCCTGGCGCTTCAGGCCTACCGGTTGTGCGGCTTGCCCTGGGATCCCGAGCACCTGCGTCGGACACTGCTCGCCACCCGCGTCACCGGGCGGCTGGACCGTCGCGTCGTGATGTGGCAAGGCAAGCGCCTGCAACTGCTGCTCGATGTGGGCCACAACCCTCACGCCGCCGACTACCTGGCGCAGCGTCTGGCCGCACGACCACCGCTGGGGCGGCGTCTGGCCGTGTTCGGTCTGCTGTCCGACAAGGACCTCGACGGTGTGATCGCGCCGCTGGCCGACGTGGTCGACGACTGGGCGGTGGCACCGCTGGAATCGCCCCGTAGCCGCCCGGCGGCCGAGTTGTACGACGCTTTGAAGAACCTTGGCGCGACGGTGAAGTCTCATGAGGGCGTCGACGCCGCGCTGGAAGCGCAGTGCACGCAGGCGACGGAGGATGACGAGATCCTTCTGTTCGGTTCGTTTTTCTGTGTCGCCCAGGCCCTCGCGTGGCTGGAGCGGCAGGGCTCGAGAGGCTAGATAGATGGCAGGGCTGGACAAGGGCGTGAAGCAACGTATCGTCGGGGCGCTGGTGCTGGTGGCATTGGCGGTGATCTTCCTGCCGATGCTGTTCACGCGTCAGGACGAAGTGCGCGAAGTCCGGGTCGAGGCGCCCCAGGCGCCGGCCAGGCCTGAGGTGGCCGACGTGCAGGTCGATCCGGTGGCCGTGCCGGAGCCCCAGCCATTGCCGCAGACGCCGGCAGCCAGCGAGGCCCCTCCGGTGGTGGTCAATGAGTCCACTGCGCCGATGACCGCGCCTCGCCAGCCCATCACGCCGTCTCACGACGCTTCCGCCAAGGCGCCTGCCAAGGCGGCCGCACCCGTGACCAGGACCGAAGCCCCTTCAACCGCTCAGGCGCCGTCCCAGGCCCCGACGGCGGCCTCGGCGCCGAGCACGGGCAACAAGGTCGATGGCAATGGCCTGCCGGTCAGCTGGTCGATCCAGGTGGCCAGCCTGTCCAACCGGGCGGGTGCCGACAACTTGCAGAAGACCCTGCGCAGCCAGGGCTACAACGCCTACATTCGCACGGCGGGCGGGCTCAATCGCGTCTTCGTCGGGCCGTTGATCGAGCGCAGCGAGGCCGAGCGCGTGCGTGACGTGATCAACCGTCAGCAGAAGATCAAGGGCATCGTCGTACGCTTCGAGCCAGAGCGCGGCTGACGACGTCGCCTGATCGCATCGGGTGGCGAGCGTGGCCCAAAGGCGGGTCACGCAGGCGCGAAGCCACCCGCTCTGCCACTTCCCTCGCACAGGCAGAGGTCACTGGCGACACCGCGCTGGAACTCACCGGCTTCCAACCTGTCCTCAGCCTGACATTCCGCTTACCCCATGCCCATCCCTCTGCTAAAATGCGCCCCCTAATAGGTCTGCAGGCAGTACCGTGGCATTTACCTGGGTCGATTGGGCGATCATCGCGATCGTCGCCGTTTCCGCGCTGATCAGTCTCAACCGTGGCTTCGTCAAGGAGGCCCTGTCGCTGGTCACCTGGGTGGTCGCCGGTGCGGTCGCGTGGCTGTTCGGCGGGTCGCTGTCGCAGTACCTGGAGCCATACATCCAGACGCCCTCGGCGCGGGTCATCGCAGGCTGTACCATTCTGTTCGTCGCCACGCTGATCGTGGGGGCGATGATCAATTTCATCGTGGGCGAGCTGATCCGCGTGACCGGGCTGTCCGGCACCGATCGCTTCCTTGGCATGGTCTTCGGCGCGGCGCGTGGCGGCCTGCTGGTGGTCGTGGCCGTCGGGCTGTTGAGCCTCGGCCCGGTACAGCAGGATCCCTGGTGGCAGCAGTCCCGTCTGCTGCCGCAGTTCGTGCTGGTCGCCGACTGGTCGAAGAATCTCGTGCTGGGCTTTGCCAGCCAGTGGATGTCCGGTGGGGTCGGTCCCTCGACCGATCTCCCTTTCAAGGAGCACCTGCTCGGGCCGAACCGGTCGTGAGCAGGCTCAGTCAGGTTTCATCAAAGTAGGGGTTGCGTCGCATGTGTGGCATCGTCGGTATCGTCGGTAAGTCGAACGTCAATCAGGCGCTGTATGACGCGCTAACCGTCCTCCAGCATCGCGGCCAGGACGCTGCCGGCATCGTGACCAGCCATGATGGCCGGCTGTTCCTGCGCAAGGACAACGGCCTGGTGCGCGATGTCTTCCAGCAACGGCACATGCAGCGCCTGGTCGGGCACATGGGCATCGGTCACGTGCGCTACCCGACGGCGGGCAGCTCGACCTCGGCCGAGGCCCAGCCGTTCTACGTCAACTCGCCCTACGGCATCACCCTGGCGCACAACGGCAACCTGACCAACGTCGAACAGCTGGCCAAGGAGATCTACGAGTCGGACCTGCGTCACGTCAACACCAACTCCGATTCCGAAGTGCTGCTCAACGTGTTCGCCCATGAGCTGGCCGTGCGCGGCAAGCTGCAGCCGACCGAAGAGGACGTGTTCGCGGCCGTGTCCCACGTGCACAGCCGGTGCGTCGGCGGCTATGCGGTGGTGGCGATGATCACTGGCTACGGCATCGTCGGCTTCCGCGACCCCCACGCCATTCGCCCGATCGTCTTCGGCCAGCGTCACACCGACGAAGGCGTGGAGTACATGATCGCCTCGGAAAGCGTGGCCCTGGACGTGCTCGGCTTCACCCTGATCCGCGACCTGGCACCGGGCGAAGCGGTCTACATCACCGAAGACGGTCAGCTGCACACCCGTCAGTGCGCCACCGCGCCGACCCTCACGCCGTGCATCTTCGAACACGTCTACCTGGCCCGTCCGGACTCGATCATCGACGGCGTCTCGGTGTACAAGGCACGCCTGCGCATGGGCGAGAAGCTGGCCGACAAGATTCAGCGCGAGCGCCCGGACCATGGCATCGACGTGGTCATCCCGATCCCCGACACCAGCCGCACGGCGGCGCTGCAGTTGGCCAACCACCTGGGCGTCAAGTTCCGCGAAGGCTTCGTCAAGAACCGCTACATCGGCCGGACCTTCATCATGCCGGGCCAGGCCGCCCGCAAGAAGTCGGTGCGCCAGAAACTCAACGCCATCGAGCTGGAGTTCCGCGGCAAGAACGTGATGCTGGTGGACGACTCGATCGTGCGCGGTACCACCTGCAAGCAGATCATCCAGATGGCCCGCGAGGCCGGCGCCAAGAACGTCTACTTCTGTTCCGCCGCCCCCGCCGTGCGTTACCCCAACGTCTACGGCATCGACATGCCGAGTGCCCATGAACTGATCGCCCACAACCGTACCACCGAACAGGTGGCCGAGTTGATCGGCGCCGACTGGCTGGTCTACCAGGACCTGCCAGACCTGGTGGAATCGGTCGGTGGTGGCAAGATCAAGATCGAGCAGTTCGATTGCGCGGTGTTCGACGGCCACTACGTGACCGGCGACGTCGACGAGGCCTACCTCGATCGCATCGAGCAATCGCGCAACGACACCGCCAAGGTCAAGCACCAGGCGGTCAGCGCGATCATCGACCTGTACAACAACTGATTCTGGGAGCAGGGCATGTCGGATCAATGGGAGCCCGGGCGGCTGGACAGCGACCTCGAGGGTGTCGGTTTCGACACCCTGGCGGTACGCGCCGGCCAGCACCGCACACCTGAAGGCGAGCACAGCGAGGCGGTGTTCTTCACCTCCAGCTACGTCTTCCGCACCGCCGCCGATGCCGCGGCGCGGTTTGCGGGTGAAGTGCCGGGTAACGTCTACTCACGCTATACCAATCCGACGGTCAGGGCCTTCGAAGAGCGCCTGGCCGCCCTCGAAGGCGCCGAACAGGCCGTCGGCACGTCCACCGGCATGGCGGCGATCCTGGCCACGGTGATGGCGCTGTGCAGCGCAGGCGACCATGTGCTGGTCTCGCAAAGCGTGTTCGGCTCGACCATCAGCCTGTTCGAGAAGTACTTCAAGCGCTTCGGCGTCCAGGTGGACTACGTCCCGCTGGCCGACCTGGACGGCTGGCAGCAGGCGCTCAAGCCCAACACCCGGCTGCTGTTCGTCGAGTCGCCCTCCAATCCGCTGGCCGAGCTGGTGGACATCGCCGGGCTGGCCGCCATCGCCCAGGCGCACGGTGCGCTGCTGGCGGTGGACAACTGCTTCAGCACCCCGGCCCTGCAGCAGCCACTCGCCCTGGGGGCGGACATCGTCATCCATTCGGCGACCAAGTTCATCGATGGCCAGGGCCGTTGCATGGGCGGGGCCGTCGCCGGGCGCGCCGAGCTGATGAAGGAGGTGGTCGGCTTCCTGCGCACTGCTGGGCCGACCTTGAGTCCGTTCAACGCCTGGGTGTTCCTCAAGGGGTTGGAGACGCTCAAGCTGCGCATGCGTGCCCACTGCCAGAGTGCCCAGGCGCTGGCCGAATGGCTGACCCAACAGCCCGGTATCGAGCGGGTGCACTATGCCGGTCTGCCGAGCCATCCCCAGCACGAACTGGCCAAGCGCCAGATGAGCGGCTTCGGCGCGGTGGTGAGCTTCGAGGTCAAAGGTGGCAAAGAGGGCGCCTGGCGCTTCATCGATGCGACGCGGCTGGTGTCGATCACCACCAACCTGGGCGACAGCAAGACCACCATCGCGCACCCGGCCACCACCTCCCACGGGCGTCTGACGCCTCACGAGCGTGAAGCGGCGGGCATCCGTGACAGCCTGATCCGCGTGGCAGTGGGGCTCGAGGACGTGGCCGACCTGCAGGCCGATCTGGCACGAGGGTTGGCTGCGCTGTGACCGACTGGAAAGGCGGCGAGGCCAGCCACAATGGTCGCGTGGCCCTGGTCACCGGGGCTGCGCGCGGCATCGGCCTGGGCATCGCGGCCTGGTTGATCTGCGAGGGCTGGCAGGTGGTCCTGAGCGACGTGGACCGCAAGCGCGGCGCCAAGGTGGCCAAGGCGTTGGGCGACAATGCCTGGTTCGTCTCCATGGACGTCGCCGATGAAAAGGACGTGGTGACCGGCGTGGCCCAAGTGCTGGGCCAGTTCGGTCGCCTGGACGCCCTGGTGTGCAATGCGGCCGTCGCCGACCCTCACAGCGGCACGCTCGAGAGCCTGAGCCTGTCGCAGTGGAACCGGGTGCTGGCGGTCAACCTGAGCGGGGCCATGCTGCTGGCCAAGCATTGTGCGCCTTATCTGCGCGCTCACGGCGGCGCCATCGTCAACCTGGCCTCGACCCGTGCCCATCAATCCGAACCCGATACCGAAGCCTATGCCGCGAGCAAGGGCGGTCTGGTGGCGCTGACCCATGCGCTGGCCATCAGCCTGGGGCCGGAGATCCGTGTCAACGCCGTCAGCCCCGGCTGGATCGATGCACGGGATCCCTCCCAGCGCCGTGCCGAGCCACTGGACAGCGCGGACCATGCCCAGCATCCGGTCGGGCGCGTGGGCACCGTCGAGGACGTCGCCGCACTGGTCGCCTGGCTGCTGTCCAGCCAGGCATCGTTCGTGACGGGGCAGGAATACGTGGTCGACGGCGGCATGACGCGGAAGATGATCTACGCCTGATGGTCAGGGGGAGGGCAGTGTGCGCCTCTCCCATGACTGCATAACGTTCGCTGCGCCTCTCAAGGCGATGACGCCCTCTCTGCCTTCCTCATCTCCCCAACCTGCCGTAAAGCTGCCCGCGCAGCCCCTGCAAGACTCCGTACAGCTGGAGACCCTCTCAACCCCAGCGACAACCGCTCATCCACCTTGCGCCTGACTCCACGCCCATATGCTCAGCTTGCAGCTCCTCGCTCCCCACCCCAGCCCCCTCAAACGCCACCCACCCAATTTCATCTTTTTTAAAAAAAATTCAACAGGGGTGTTGACTTAGCGTCGGTACCTGCGTAAATTTCGCGGCCTCAGCGAAGCAAACGCAACAAGCGGGTGATTAGCTCAGCCGGGAGAGCATCTGCCTTACAAGCAGAGGGTCGGCGGTTCGATCCCGTCATCACCCACCACTTCACTGAGATGTTCCTGACCCAGCCGATTCGAAAGATGATGCTAATTGAGAGGAACCGGACGCAAGTCCACATGCGCAGCGGTAGTTCAGTCGGTTAGAATACCGGCCTGTCACGCCGGGGGTCGCGGGTTCGAGTCCCGTCCGCTGCGCCACTTTTTATCCAGATGGGTGCTTGCACCGGTCTGAGGTCGGAAGCAAAGGTAGAAGGTTTACCCGCGCTTTCAGGCCAGATCCCAGTTTCAATCGGGCGCAAGCCTGAGCGATACGCAGCGGTAGTTCAGTCGGTTAGAATACCGGCCTGTCACGCCGGGGGTCGCGGGTTCGAGTCCCGTCCGCTGCGCCATATCCGCTTCGAGGTCACTGAACGCCTTGAAGCACAGAAAAAGCGACCTTCGGGTCGCTTTTTTTGTTTCTGCTGCCTGCCCCCTGTCCCCCGGATAGATGGCCTCGCGCTGGACGATGTTCATGGACGAATGGTTTCAGCAGGCGTGTGATGTCATGCACAATACCCGTCCGCCTTGTCCCGGAATCCGTAATGTCTGGAAAACCGCTCCTCAGTACGCTTGGGTTGGCTCTGCTGCTGGCAGGCCTGGCAGGCTGTGCCTCGAAAAAAGCCGCCATCTACGAACATGAGCATTTCGACGACTCAGGCACCTTTTCACGTGTCTTCTCGGTCAACGAAGCCAGTTCCTGCGAGGCTGCACGACGGGCATTGCTGAGTCAGGGCTACATCATCACCAGCAGCAGCGCCAACCAGGTCGCGGGCAACAAGAGCTTCCAGCAGAACAGCGAGAACCATCTGCAGATCAGCTTCAACATCACCTGCGCGCCAGACAGTGCCGACACTGGCGGCTCTACCTTGTTCGCCAACGCCCTGCAGGATCGCTACAGCCTCAAGAAGTCCAACACCTCGGCCAGCCTCGGGGTAGGGGTGCTGGGGTCGGTGTCGATGCCGATCGGCTCGAGCGATGACTCGATGGTCAAGGTCGCCAGTGAAACCGTGACCGCGCCGCAGTTCTACGAGCGTTACTTCGCGCTGGTGGAAAGCTACCTGCCCAAGCCGCGCAAGGTCGCCGCCAAGGCAGCGCCCGTCGATCCACCCGCGGCGACCCCTTCGCTTGGCCTGCCAGGCCCGACCGCGACGTCCTTGGCGCCTGAGCCGGTGTCGTCTGTCCCGGCAGTTACGCCTGTCGAGACGCCTCGGCCTGACACCTCGACGCCTGTGCCGGAAGTGACCCAGGCCACGGCTGTCGAGTCACCTGCCGTCGATTCGAGCGCTCGGAGTTCCCAGAGCAGCCAGGACACTCAGGTCGCTGCTCCGGCTGTGACCGACACGCCCACTACTCCCGCCGCGTCAGTGCCGGCGCCCGACGAACAGCAAGGCTCGCAACCCATAGTGCCGCCTGCCGACGCTGCCCCGATTCAGGTCCAGGAACCGGAGCCCACACCGGAAACCGCACCGCCAACGCCAACGCCTGCAGAAACGCCCGCAGAGACGCCTGGCGTTTCCCCGTGAACCGGTACGTCGTCCATTCTTGAAATGGCCTGATACAAGCAGGCCAGACGCTCTGGCGAACCCTGGCGCGTCTGATCACTCATAACACTGTCATGGCGCTTTCATCATCGCGCTGTAGCTTGACGCCATGACACCGTCCCATGAATCGATCAGGAGCCAGACCCATGGATGATTATCAGGAAGAGCTGCTCGAGTCCCGCGCCGTCGAATTCGACACGGCCGAGCCGGCCGAAGACGCCACCGAGCTCTAGTCGACCTGGACGACGCCGCGCTGCTCGCGTCGGTAGTCGCCTGGCGTCTTGCCGGTCCAGCGTTTGAACGCGCGCTGGAACGCCTCGGCCGAAGCGAACCCCAGCAGGTAGGCGATCTCGCCGAAGCTCGAAGCGGTATCCCGAATGTAGGCCTCGGCCAGGTCGCGTCGTGTGTCGTTGAGCAACGCACGAAACAGTGTGCCCTCATCGGCCAGCCGACGCCGTAGGGTCCAGGCCGGCAGCTGCAGGTGCCGGGCAACGGTCTGCAGGTCCGGTTCCCGTCCACCGCTGAGCAAGGGACCAAGGCAGCGGGTGACGTGCTCCGACACGCTGCGCAGACGCGTGCGCTGTTCCAGTTCCGCTTCGCATAGCTGCAGCAGATGCTGCCAGGTGCCTGGGCAATGCCAGGGGTTGGGCAGGTCCAGAAGCGTCTGGCTCAGGTGCAACCGATTGGTGGGCGCCGCGAAGCGCACGCTCGAGGTGCAGAGCGGGGCGTAATGCGCCGCGTAGTCAGGGGCTTCGAAGGCGATCTCCAACCGGTCGGCCCGCACCGGCACGGTCACCAGCCCACTGAGCTGGGCCAGCCAGCCGCTCAGGACCGAGTCGACCACGAACCGGTTGTAGTCGTTGTACGGGTCGATGGCGTAGAAGCACAGCCAGGCACCCTGTGCATCGGCCTGGTAGGACGATTGCCCGCGGTAGTTGACGGCGTACAGCGGCTCGAAGCGCAGCAGGGTGCGTGCGGCTTCGCCCAGGGTCGGTGCCTGGGTGGCGGCCATGCCCGCCAGACCGGCCTGGGGCAGGCGGCTCAGGCGACCCATGTGCAGGCCCAGGGCGGGCTCGCCACTCAAGGACAACGCGGCATGCCCGAGGTGCATGTAGCGAGGGATCGACAGCCGTGCGCCAGGTTGCGCCAGACGCTCGTCGCCCAGGCCATAACGTTGCAGCAATGCTTTGCCGTCGTGCCCCAGCTGCGTCAAGGCCTCGGCCAACGGCAGGGTGAAGGCCACCGACAGGTCACCCAGGCGTACCCGTGGGGTCGGCATGGGTTACAGCCAGACGTTTAACAGGCGCGCGCCTGCATGGGGCGGGCCGCCGAGGGATTGACCGTCGACCCCGGCGAAGCCTTGCCCGTCGCTGCCCATGTCCCAGAACTGGCCGCGCAGGAAGACCGTCATGCGCGTCACCGGTTTGGACGGTGCGCCGACCAGCGTCTGCCAGGCGGCCTGCTCGCTGACCTCGCCCGGTTTCAAAGGCAGTTGAGCGCTCGCCGATTGATGACGATTACCACGCCAGGGGGCCGTCCAACGGTCGCGTCCGCCCAGAAAGGCTGGGTTGGCGACCAGATCGACCGACTGTGTGGCCAGCTGCTGCTGGTTCTGGGGGTACCAGCTGTCGCTGCCGACCAGGACGCCCAGCGTGCCTGCCGGGGTGGCGAAGGTCTGCAACGGCTGCGCCTGCTCGCCCTGGATGAAGCGCCGCACATCGCTGTCGGGAAAGCGCTGGCGTTGCGGCTGCCCCAGGACCGCTCCCGTGGCATCGAACACCACGCTGCAGTTGAACAAGGCGCCCGTGCCCGGGTACAGCCTTCCCTGCTCGGCGTAGGGGGCCGGTAGCACGATCGAGCCGGCCACCAAGGTCACGGCGAACTCCTTGGCCAGCCCGCCGAACAGGGCCTGGTAGTCGGCCGCCATCTGCCCGGCCTTCATGCGCAGGTGCGCATCGCCGCGACGGTCCTCGCCCTCGGCCATCAGGACCGCCAGCCCATAGCGGACCGGGTTGCTGATCTCCAGCCACTGCAAGGCCTCCCGGCGTTGCGTCACCTGGTACAGCTCGTTCTTTTCGCCACGCGCCCAGAGCCACGTACCCACGTGTTCCGGCAGCACCACCACGGTTTTGGGGGTCAGCATGCCCAGGGCCTTGGCCTGCTCGAGGTAGGCGGCCAGTTTGCGGTGCAGGCGTTGCAGGTTCTGGTAGTCGACCGGGTAGAGCAGCGGCTCGATCCCCAGCAAATTGCCCCGGTCGCTGGGCGTGCCGTGATCGAGCGCGACGGTGATGCGAAGATCGGACAGGTAGTGGCCTTCCGGGCGCTGCAGCGTCCAGATGCCATAGCTGCCCAGGGCAAGAAGGAGCGCCAGTGCGAATGCACCGACCAAGAATTTACGCATGTGGACGTCACTGAAAAGAACGGCGCCATGCCGCGTTCGTCATCGGCCGATCAGCCCTCGGGGTCACCGACGGGCGACAGAGCGAGCGGCCAGCCTGGTGGCTCACCATACCATCGCGAGCAGGGCAGGTCATGCGTGGGCACGGGCCGTGCAGCCAGGGCATGCTGGAATAGAGGGGGAACCGAAACGCGAAGGCGCCCCGTCCTTCGGCGAAACGCTGATTGGGCAGAGGGCGTCAGTCGCGGGCGATTGTCAGCGGCGTCGCGAAACCACCCGTCACGAGCTGCCGTGGATCGGCAACGGCCAACTGATCACCGATCAGCGTGTTGAAGTCCTGCATGGACCAGGGCTTGGGCAGGAAGTCGACGTTCGGGGGCAGGGGAGCGGCCAGCTTGTTGTGATAACCGCTCATGACCACGATGTTCAGGCCAGGGGTCTGTTGCCGGGCCAGGCAGGCCAGTTCGAGCCCGTCGAGCTTGCCGGGCGTTCTGACGTCGGTGAGCAGCAGGGCCCAGGGCTGGCGAGTGAGCATGGCCGCGCCTTCATCGGCCGTGGCAACGGCCGTCACGTCGGCGCCCAGGTCTTCCAGGGCCATGACGATCAGTTCTCGAAGACTGGGCTCGTCTTCGATCAGCAGCACAGTCGGTGACGCTTTCATAATGATGAGTGATTCCATGTTGCATCGGGCGCCAAGCGCTTCTCCCATGGCTAACGGCATGCGGACTCCTCGCTTGCGGGCACGGCACAGCGCCATTGAGCGCGCTTACAAACGAGTCTGACACCCGCGGATGGCATTAGATTCCCTGAACCTTCGTTTCGACGCTCAGAAAACGTCTTGATGGGGCCGATAGAGACAGGCACCGGAACGGATTGCCGTCGACTGCCCACCGCGAGGTGGACGCCGTCCCACGGTCGATACCCCTTCAGGCCGTATCGTTGTATGGCCTGGCACACAGGCCGACGGCCGGTCGCCGAAGGCCGACGTCAGGGTCGGCAAACGGATGGCGAGTCGTTTAGAGCATGAGCCGGGACGGTCCCAGAACAGGTCATGCCAGGACCGACGCCGATAATCCCGAGGCGACCGTGGCACGGGTTCGAAAGGGCCTGGCAGCGGCAGCGGCGACACAACAAAAACAACCGCAAAGGGGCTCAGATGGCGACGCAACCGAACGACGAGGCCATGGGCCTCGGTGTGACCGACCCTTCCAACACCGCCGAGGCTCGGCAGGACCGTTCGCTCGAGGGCCGGCTCGACGGCTGGGTGTTCGGCGTGACCAGCATCATCGCCGTGGCTTTCATCCTGTGGGGCTTCCTCAACCAGGCCAACCTCGCCGCCAGCGCGTCCACGGCCCAGTCCTGGGTCATCGTGAACTTCGGCTGGTTCTTCGTGCTCACCTCGAGCCTCATCGTGGCCTTCGTGCTGTGGCTGGCAGCCAGCCGGTACGGACGGATCCCGCTCGGGTGCGATGGCGAAGTGCCGGAGTTTCGTACCATTTCCTGGGTGGCCATGATGTTCAGCGCCGGCATGGGCATCGGCCTGATGTTCTTCGGCGTCGCCGAGCCGCTTTCGCACTACGTCAATCCGCCGCCCGGCACCGTGGCGGGCCAGTCCAACGAAGCGTTGCAGGTGGCGATGGCCACCACGCTGTTCCACTGGACGCTGCACCCCTGGGCCATGTACGCCATCGTCGGGCTGGTGATCGCCTACGGCACGTTCCGTCGGGGCCGCTCGCAACTGATCTCCGCCGCCTTCCGGCCGCTGATCGGCCGGCACGCCAATGGCCCGGCCGGGCGCATGATCGACATGATGGCCATCTTCGCCACGCTGTTCGGCTCGGCCGCTTCGCTCGGCCTGGGCGCTCTGCAGATCGCCGGGGGGCTCGAGTACAACGGCTGGATCGAGCACCCCGGCAAGCTGCTGCACATCCTCATCATCACGATTCTCACCGTGGCCTTCGTGGCCTCGGCGGTTTCCGGCATCGGCAAGGGCATCCAATGGCTGTCCAACACCAACATGGTGCTGGCCCTGGTGCTGGCGCTGTTCGTGTTCATGGTCGGGCCGACCTTGCTGATGCTCAACCTGTTGCCGACCTCGATCGGTATCTACGTCAAGCTGCTGCCGGAAATGATGGCCCGCACCACGGCCAGCGGCGGCGCGCAGATGGGTGACTGGCTGGCCGGCTGGACGGTGTTCTACTGGGCCTGGTGGGTCTCCTGGACGCCCTTCGTCGGCATGTTCATCGCCCGCATCAGCCGCGGCCGCACCATCCGCCAGTTCGTCAGCGGCGTGCTGCTGGTGCCCAGCCTGGTCAGCCTGATCTGGTTCGCCATCTTCGGCGGCGCCAGCATCGATGCCTTGCGCGAGGGGGCCTTCCAGCTCACCAATGGCGCGGTCAACAGCAACCATGCGCTGTACGAGCTGCTGGCCACCTACCCTTGGGCGTCGGTCACTTCGGTGCTGGTGATGATCCTGGTGGGCATCTTCTTCGTCTCGGGGGCCGACGCCGCCTCGCTGGTCATGGGGACGCTGTCCGAGCACGGCACCACCGAGCCTTCGCGGCGGACGGTGATCTTCTGGGGCGGACTGACCGGCACGGTCGCGGCGATCATGCTGGCGATCGGCGATCCGTCCGACCCGGGTTCGGCCCTGACCGGGCTGCAGAACCTCACCATCGTGGTGGCGCTGCCGTTCGTCATCGTGATGGTCCTGCTGTGCCTGGCCCTGTACCGCGACCTGCGCAAGGACCCGATGATGCTGCGGCACCTGCGCGGCAGCGAGCTGATCGAGAAGGCCGTGCTGTATGGCGCGGTGAAGCACGGCGAGGAGTTCCACATCGTGGTCAAGGAAACCAAGGTCGCGCCTGCACCGGTTCCAGCCGAGAAGCCGGCGCCGCTCTCGGAGCATTGACCAGACCCGGGTCGGCGCATGCTGTCCGATACGATCAGAAAGTTGTCACTTTCGGTCATTGAGGCGCGTGCGCGGGCTGGGTAATGTCGGCGCATGACGACAGGCCCGACCGACAAGGTGCCTGCGTTCCGTGTTCGCCGACTCTGGAGATGCCTCGATGGCCGCCGCCCCTTACCCCCACCTATTGGCCCCGCTGGACCTGGGCTTTACCACCCTGCGCAACCGCACGTTGATGGGGTCGATGCACACCGGGCTGGAGGAACGCCCGGAAGGCTTCGAGCGCATGGCGGCGTACTTCGCCGAGCGCGCCCGGGGCGGGGTGGGCCTGATGGTGACGGGCGGCATCGCGCCGAACGAAGAGGGCGCGGTGTACGCCGGAGCGGCCAAGCTCACCACCGAACAGGAGGCCGAGCGCCATCGCGTGGTGACCGAGGCGGTGCACCAGGCCGGCGGCAAGATCTGCCTGCAGATCCTGCATGCCGGGCGTTACGCCTACAGCCCCAAGCAGGTCGCGCCCAGCGCCATTCGCGCCCCGATCAACCCGTTCACGCCCCACGCGCTGGACGAGGAGGGTATCGAGAAGCAGATCGCCGATTTCGTCCGCTGCGCCGAGCTGGCCCAGTTCGCCGGCTACGATGGCGTCGAGATCATGGGCTCGGAAGGCTACTTCATCAACCAATTCCTGGTGGCCCAAACCAACCAGCGCGACGACCGCTGGGGCGGCAGCTATGCCAATCGCATGCGCCTGGCGGTGGAGATCGTGCGCCGTGTGCGCGAGGCGGTCGGTGTGCGTTTCATCCTGATCTTCCGCCTCTCGATGCTCGACCTGGTGCAGCAGGGCAGCGACTGGGACGAGGTGGTGACGCTGGCCAAGGCCATCGAGCAGGCCGGTGCCACGCTGATCAACACCGGCATCGGCTGGCACGAGGCGCGCATTCCGACCATCGCCACCAAGGTGCCGCGCGCGGCGTTCACCCAGGTCACCGCCAAGTTGCGCGGCGAGGTGGGGATCCCTCTGATCACCACCAACCGCATCAACACGCCTGAGGTGGCCGAGGCCGTGCTGGCGGCTGGCGATGCCGACATGGTCTCCATGGCGCGACCGTTCCTCGCCGACCCCGAGTTCGTCAACAAGGCCGCCGCCGGCCTGGCCTCACGCATCAACACCTGCATCGGCTGCAACCAGGCCTGCCTGGACCACACCTTCGCCGGCAAGCTGACCAGTTGCCTGGTCAACCCCCGTGCCTGCCATGAAACCGAACTCACCTACGTGCCGACCCGGCAGCCACGCCGTATCGCCGTGGTGGGCGCCGGACCGGCGGGGCTTGCCTGCGCCAGCGTGGCCGCCGAGCGCGGGCACCAGGTGACGCTGTTCGACGCGGCGTCCGAGATCGGCGGCCAGTTCAACGTGGCCAAGCGCGTGCCGGGCAAGGAGGAGTTCGCCGAGACCCTGCGCTATTTCGAGCATCGCCTGCGTGACCTGGAGGTGCAGGTGCGCCTGGGGCAGCGGGTCGATGCCGAGACGCTGCGGGCCGAGGGGTACGACGAGGTGGTGCTGGCCACCGGGATCTCGCCACGGGTGCCGGCGATTCCGGGAATCGATCACCCCAAGGTGCTGAGCTACCTGGACGTGCTGCGCGAAGGCCGTCCGGTCGGGCCGCGTGTCGCGGTGATCGGGGCCGGCGGCATCGGGTTCGACACCAGCGAGTACCTGGTGCACGCCGGGCCCGCCACCAGCCTGGACCGCGACGCCTTCTGGGCCGAGTGGGGCATCGACACCCAGCTCCAAGCACGCGGTGGAGTGGCGGGCGTGACGCCGCGTCCGGCACCGGCGGCGCGCGAGGTCTACCTGTTGCAGCGCAGCGCCTCCAAGGTCGGCGATGGCCTGGGCAAGACCACCGGGTGGATCCACCGGGCCGGCCTGAAGCAGCGTGGGGTGCACATGCTCAATAGCGTGGAATACCTGAAGATCGACGATGCCGGCCTGCACGTACGCATCGCCGGGGGTGAACCCCAGGTGCTGGAGGTCGACAACGTGGTGATCTGCGCCGGCCAGGAGCCTCTGCGCGACCTGTACGAGGCGCTGGTCGCCAGCGGCCAGTCGACCCACCTGGTCGGCGGTGCGGACGTGGCGGCCGAGCTCGACGCCAAGCGGGCCATCAACCAGGCCTCGAGGCTGGCGGCCACGTTGTGACGTGAGGCGCTGGACAATCGCTCGAAGCGCAGGTCGGTCGCTTGCTACACTCGCGCGCCCTTCGTCTGCTTGATGTCCATGAACACGGATTGCTTCGAACTGCCACCTGCGCCACTCCAACCCCTGAACCTGTCCTGGCTCGCCGCCGCCGGGGTCGAGGTCGGCATCCTGCGCCTGGACCTGGTCGATCCGCTGATCACCGGCAACAAGGGCTTCAAGTTGCGTGACCACCTGAGGCAGGCACGGCGTGCGGGTGCGCCTGGCGTGATGAGCCTGGGCGGCAACCATTCCAATCACCTGCACGCCCTGGCGGCGGCCGGCAAGCGCTTCGGCTTCGCCACCGTTGGCCTGCTGCGGGGCGAGTATCAGGACACGCCCACGGTGCGCGACCTCGAGGCCTTCGGCATGCGCCTGCATTGGCTGGGGCATGCCGGCTACCGCGCCCGACATCATGCCGACTTCTGGGCCCCCTGGCAGGCGCGCTATCCCGGCTGGCATTGCATCCCCGAAGGCGGGGGTGGCCCGCTGGGCCTGGGTGGCTGCGTGATGCTCTTGGAGCACGTCCGTCTGCAACTGCCGCGGCTGGGCTGGGAGGACCACGACGTCTGGTGGCTGGCGGTCGGGACCGGGACCACGCTGGCAGGCCTGGTGCAGGCCGAGCAGGGGCGCCACATGGTGCATGGCGCCCTGGCCGTGCCAGCCCGCTTTGGGGTGGCGCGGGACGTCCAGGCGCTGGTGGGCGAGGGCGGTTATCGCTTGCACGAGGCCTGCGGAGCGGGGTTCGGCCAGGTCGACCCGGCCTTGCGGCAGTTCATGGACGACTGCGAACGCGACAGCGGCGTGCCTCTGGAGGGGGTGTATACCGGCAAGGCGTTGATGGCGTTGCAGCGTGAGGTCGGGTCAGGTGGGTTCGCGCCGGGCACGCGTGTAGTGTTCGTGCACACCGGAGGGTTGCAGGGGCGGCGGGGGTATGAAGCGTAGGCGGGTTCCCCCGGACCTTTGCAGCCTGCCGAGCAAGCAACGCGGCATGCATCCTGTGGGAGTTCGCCTGCCGCCTTGGCGCCGCGCTGTCGCGCAAAGAACATGGCGATAACTGGCAGGATCCGAAGCTTCATTGCTAATCGATTTAGGGCCGCCTTGCGGCCCATCGCGGCACAGGGGCCGCTCCTACACCCGTAGCCCCACCGCGGGGTTGCAGGCTATCGCGGTCACCTGTGGGAGCGGCCCCAGCCGGGGCGCCGGACCGGCCGCGATTGGGCCCGCAGGGCCCACAAAATCCTGAAATTATTCCTTTTAAAATCAACAAGCTATTTTTGTTCTATAGGAGCGGGCTTGCCCGCGATGCAGGCGGCGCCTGGTCAGGCCCTATCGCTGGCAAGCCAGCTCCCACCCCGATTTGTGTAGCCTGCCAGGGAAGCAAGACACTCATCTAGCCCCATCCCGGCTCCGCCATCGGCGCTGGCCAGTCCTGCGCCACCAGAAACACGCGCTCGGCCTCGACCCAGTGCCCTGCATCATCCGCCACCAGGCGTACCAGCAGGCGTGCGTCGGCATCGGGCTGTAACGTCTCCAGCCAGGGTTCGAACGGCGGCATCGCCGCCAGCGCCGTCGCTTCGACACGAAAAGGCGCCAGCCAGCGTTCGCGCGGCAGCACCTGCCACACACCCGCGCCAGTCGCGGCGCGGTAAGCCGCGAAATCGCCCCGGCGTACCCAATGGCCCTTCAGATGCGCCGGATGGCTGCCCGTCGGCGGGCTTGCCTGTCCAGGCCAGGGATAGAACAGGTAACCGCCAAGCCACAGGTGCGAACGCACCGCGCCGATGCCCAGTGCCTCCAGCGCCGCGCGGCTCTCGGGCCGGGACGCCATCGGCAGTTGGTGCCCGACCAGGTGATCGAGCTTGCTGCCGAGCCGATCATGGCAGCCCGGCCCGAGCCAGCGCTGCGCCTCATGGCCGTCTCCGGTCGTCGGGCCCAGGTAGAACTTGATCGCCAGCTCCAGATGGTGCACCCCGTCGCGGTCGCGCAGCAGCACGTCCAGTTCTCCCAAGGTCTGCCGACCCTGGCGGATGGGCAGGTTGGCCGCCAGCACGTCGATGCCGGGTGCCTGGTGAAGCGCGAACTGCCAGAGCCCTTCGTAGTACACCCCCAGGCGCCGGCTGCGGGACTGCGCCAGCCAGGCCTGCAGCGCTCGACTGTCCTCGTCCAGCGCGTTGAGCCAATCGACCAAGGCGTCAGGGTCGTGCGCCCAGTCGCTCCCGGCCAGCGGATGGCGTTGCGGCCCCGGGGCCTCGCGCAGCAACGCCGGGGCGACGAGCGTCCAGGCCAGGTCGCGCACCAGCGGCTGGTGCAGGGCGAGGGGCAGGGCGGCGAGGGAGGCGAAAGGCGTCATGCTGCGAGCATAGCCGGTTTGCCGCCGGCCGACGCTTTCGACCATACTTCCAGGCATCCGGCGCCTGACGCCCTTTCACCTGTCGCACAGTCTTGCAGGAGTTCCATGGAGCAGTTTCGCAATATCGGTATCATCGGGCGCCTTGGCAGTTCGCAGGTGCTCGACACCATCCGCCGGCTGAAGACCTTCCTGGTCGAACGCCACCTGCACGTGATCCTCGAAGACACCATCGCCGAAGTCCTGCCGGGCCACGGCCTGCAGACCTCCAGCCGCAAGATGCTTGGCGAGGTCTGCGACCTGGTGATCGTGGTCGGCGGCGACGGCAGCCTGCTCGGCGCCGCCCGCGCCCTGGCCCGTCACAACACACCGGTGCTGGGGATCAACCGCGGCAGCCTGGGCTTTCTGACCGACATCCGTCCGGACGAACTGGAAGTGAAGGTCGCCGAAGTGCTCGACGGCCACTACCTGGTCGAGAACCGCTTCCTGCTGCAAGCCGAGGCGCGCCGCCATGGGGAGGCCATCGGCCAGGGCGATGCGCTCAACGACGTGGTCCTGCACCCCGGCAAGTCGACCCGGATGATCGAGTTCGAGATCTACATCGACGGCCAGTTCGTCTGCAGCCAGAAGGCCGACGGCCTGATCGTCGCCACGCCCACTGGCTCGACCGCCTACGCGCTGTCGGCCGGCGGGCCGATCATGCACCCCAAGCTCGACGCCATCGTCATCGTGCCGATGTACCCCCACACCCTGTCGGGGCGCCCGATCGTGGTCGATGGCAACAGCGAGCTGAAGATCGTGGTGGCCAAGGACATGCAGATCTACCCGCAGGTGTCCTGCGACGGCCAGAACCATTTCACCTGCGCGCCAGGCGACACCATCACGGTCAACAAGAAGTCGCAGAAGCTGCGCCTGATCCACCCGCTGGACCACAACTACTACGAGGTGTGCCGCACCAAGCTGGGCTGGGGCAGCCGTCTGGGCGGCAGGGGCGACTGATGCTCGATCCGGCGCGAGGCTTCGACATCATCGGCGACGTGCACGGCTGTGCCCTGACGCTCGCCCACCTGCTCGACACCCTGGGCTACCAGAAGACCAACGGGGTGTGGCGGCATCCGCGTCGACAGGCCCTGTTCCTGGGCGACATCGTCGACCGCGGGCCACGGATCCGCGAAGCCCTGCACCTGGTGCACGCCATGGTCGAGGCCGGACAGGCGCACTGCATCATGGGCAACCATGAGTTCAACGCCCTGGGCTGGATGACACCCGCGCTGCCGGGCAGCGGCAAGACCTTCGTGCGCGAGCACACGCCACGCCACGCCCGGCTGATCGACGACACCTTGAGCCAGTTCGCCCAGCATCCCGGCGAATGGCAGGCCTTCGTCCAGTGGTTCCAGCAGTTGCCCCTGTTCCTCGACGCCGGTCGCTTCCGTCTGGTGCATGCCTGCTGGGATGCCGCGCTGATCGAACGGTTGCGCGCGCAGTACCCCGAAGGGCGGGTCGACGAGCACTTCATCCAGGCGTCCTCGGTGCCCGGCAGCTTCGCCGCCACGGTCTGCAACCGGCTGCTGCGCGGCACCGACATGCGCCTGCCGGACGGCCTGACGCTGACCGGGGGCGATGGCCTGACCCGCGCCTTCTTCCGCACCAAGTTCTGGGAAGACGACCCGCAGACCTATGGCGACATCGTGTTCCAGCCCGACGCGCTGCCCGACGAGGTGGCCCGCACACCGCTGGACCCTACGCAGAAGAACGCGCTGCTGCGCTATGGCCTGGACGAGCCGCTGCTGTTCGTCGGGCATTACTGGCGCAGTGGCCGGCCGGCGGCGATCCGCCCCAACCTGGCCTGCCTGGATTACAGCGCCGTGCTCTACGGCAAACTGGTGGCCTACCGCCTGGACGCGGAAACCTGCATCGACCCGCGCAAGTTCGTCTGGGTCGATGTCGATCGCCCGCAGGGGGCACGGTGAGCGCGGCGCAGGCCTTGCGCCTGCCGCTGGACGTCGACCTGTCGGGGTTCATCGACCTGTTACGGCGCCTGCAGGTGCCGCACCGGGTCAGCCTCGAGGGCGAAGAGCAGGTGCTCTGGGTGCCCCAGGCCCAGGCCGAGGACGTGCGTGACCTGTACCAGCGGTTTCCCGACGGCCAGGCCGAGGTGCAGGCGCCGCTGACCCTCGAGGCCGATCCCCAGCCGCCGGCACGTGGCAGCCTGGCCGAGCAGGCGCGAGGAACCTGGATGTGCAGCCTGGTGTTGATCGTCAGCCTGGTGGTGGCCATCGTCACCGGGCTGGGCGACAACCTGTCGACGGTGCGCTGGCTGACCTTCCTCGAGTTCCAGGTGCAGGGCGACTACCTGCAGTTCACCTCGCTGGCGCAAGGGTTGAGCGAAGGGCAGTGGTGGCGACTGGTGTCGCCGATCTTCCTGCATTTCGGCTTCCTGCACCTGTCGATGAACGCGCTGTGGTTCTGGGAGCTGGGCCGGCGCATCGAACAGCGCCAGGGGCCGTGGGTCCTGCTGGGGCTGACCCTGTGCTTCGGCCTGGTGTCGAACCTGACGCAGCACCTGGCCAGCGGCCCCACGCTGTTCGGTGGCCTGTCCGGTGTGCTGTTCGGGCTGCTGGGCTACCTCTGGCTGTTCCAGCGCCTGGCGCCGAACGAGGCGTTCCGCCTGCCGCGCGGCACCCTAGCGAGCATGCTGATCTGGCTGCTGGTGTGTCTGTCCGGGGTGATCAGTGCCCTGGGTATGGGCGCCATCGCCAATGCCGCCCACGTCAGCGGGCTGCTGGTCGGTTGTCTGGCCGGGCTCTTGGGCGGGGCGCTGGCTCGGCGTAGACTGTCGCACTGACTCAGGCTTTCTGGAGACGCCATGTCCACCTTCACGCAAATGATCGAAAACATCACCCCGGAAATCTACGAAAGCCTGAAGACGGCCGTGGAGCTGGGCAAGTGGTCCGATGGCCGGCGCCTGACCCAGGAGCAGAAGGAGCTGTCGATGCAGGCGGTGATCGCCTGGGAACTGCAGAACCTGCCCGAGGACCAGCGCACCGGCTACATGGGCGTCCAGGAATGTTCGTCGAAGTCCACGCCCATCCCCAACATCCTGTTCAAGTCGGACTCGGTACATTGATCGAACTCGCTCGTGGCTCGTTGAGCAAGATGACGGCGCGCCTCGACGCGCCTGTCGTGCAGTACCACTTTCGCCTGGGCGATCACGAGGTCGCGGTCAACCCGCTGATCGGCCAACGCCTGCGTCTCGAATACCTGGGCGCCATCCACTGCACCCATTGCGGGCGGCGGACCAAGACCAGCTTCAGCCAGGGCTACTGCTACCCGTGCATGACCCAGCTGGCCCAGTGCGATGTCTGCATCATGGCGCCGGAGCGCTGCCACTACGACGCCGGTACCTGCCGTGACCCGTCCTGGGGCGAGCAGTTCTGCATGACCGACCATGTGGTGTACCTGGCCAATTCGTCCGGCATCAAGGTCGGCATCACCCGGGCCACCCAGCTGCCGACCCGCTGGCTCGACCAGGGCGCCAGCCAGGCGCTGCCGATCTTGCGCGTGGCCACCCGTCAGCAGTCGGGCCTGGTCGAAGACCTGCTGCGCACCCAGGTATCGGACCGCACCAACTGGCGCACGCTGCTCAAGGGCGAGGCCGAGGTGCTCGACCTGCCGGCCCTTCGCGACCAGTTGCTCGACACCTGCGGCGAAGGCCTGCGCGCCTTGCAGGACCGGTTCGGCCTGCAGGCCATCCAGCCGCTGCCCGATGCCGAGGTGGTGCAGATGCGCTATCCGGTCGAGGCCTACCCGACCAAGGTGGTCAGCTTCAACCTGGACAAGAACCCGGTGGTCGAAGGCACGCTGAAGGGCATCAAGGGCCAGTACCTGATCTTCGACACCGGTGTGATCAACATTCGCAAGTACACGGCCTACCAGCTCGCCGTGCTTCAGTAAAAGGACCGCCGCATGCCTACCGCACAACCGCACGTGATCTACCTCAAGGACTACCAGGCGCCCGACTACCTGATCGACGAGACGCACCTGACCTTCGAGCTGTTCGAAGACCACAGCCTGGTGCACGCGCAACTGATCCTGCGCCGCAACCCGGCGCGCGGAGCCGGGCTGCCGCCGCTGGTGCTGGACGGCCAGCAGCTGGAGCTGCTGTCGGTGCAGCTGGACGACCGTTCGCTGGAGGCCGGCGAGTACCAGGTGGACGCCGACAGCCTGACCCTGCAGCCAAGCGCCGAGCGGTTCGTGCTCGACACCAGCGTGAAGATCCACCCGGAGACCAACACCGCGCTCGAGGGGCTGTACAAGTCCGGCACGATGTTCTGCACCCAGTGCGAGGCCGAGGGCTTCCGCAAGATCACCTACTACCTCGACCGTCCGGACGTGATGAGCCGCTTCACCACCACGGTGATCGCCGAGCAGCAGCGTTACCCGATCCTGCTGTCCAACGGCAATCCGATCGGCCATGGCCCGGCCGAAGACGGTCGGCACTGGGCGACCTGGGAAGACCCGTTCGTCAAGCCGGCCTACCTGTTCGCCCTGGTGGCCGGCGACCTCTGGTGCGTGGAGGACACCTTCACTCGCCAGTCCGGGCGTGACGTGGCCCTGCGCATCTATGTCGAGCCGGAGAACATCGACAAGTGCGACCACGCCATGGTCAGCCTGAAGAAGTCGATGCGCTGGGACGAGGAGGTCTATGGCCGCGAGTACGACCTGGACATCTTCATGATCGTCGCGGTCAACGACTTCAACATGGGCGCCATGGAAAACAAGGGCCTGAACATCTTCAACTCCAGTTGTGTGCTGGCCCGTGCCGAAACCGCCACGGACGCCGCCCACCAGCGGGTCGAGGCCGTGGTCGCGCACGAGTACTTCCACAACTGGTCGGGCAACCGCGTCACCTGCCGCGACTGGTTCCAGCTGTCGCTCAAGGAAGGCTTCACGGTGTTCCGCGACGCCGAGTTCAGCGCCGACATGAATTCGCGCACGGTCAAGCGCATCGAGGACGTCGCCTACCTGCGCACCCACCAGTTCGCCGAGGATGCCGGCCCCATGGCCCACCCGGTGCGCCCGGACAGCTTCATCGAGATCTCCAACTTCTACACCCTGACGGTGTACGAGAAGGGCGCCGAAGTCGTGCGCATGGTCAGCACCCTGCTGGGCGCCGAAGGCTTCCGCAAGGGCAGCGACCTGTACTTCGAGCGTCATGACGGTCAGGCAGTGACCTGCGACGATTTCATCCAGGCCATGGAAGACGCCAACGGGGTCGACCTGACCCAGTTCAAGCGCTGGTACACCCAGGCTGGCACGCCACGCCTGGAGGTCAGCGAGCAGTACGATGAGGCGACCCAGCGCTACAGCCTGACTTTCCGCCAAGGCTACCCGCAGACGCCCGACAAGGCCGAGAAGCAACCGTTCGTGATCCCGGTCGAGCTGGGCCTGCTGGATGCCGAAGGCCGTGACCTGCCGCTGCGCCTGGTGGGGGAGTCGGACGCGATCCACGGCAGCCGCGTGCTGTCGGTGACCGAGGCCGAGCAGACCTTCACCTTCGAGGGCCTGGCGGCCAAGCCGCTGCCCTCGCTGCTGCGTGGCTTCAGCGCGCCGGTCAAGCTGAGCTTCCCGTACGACCGCGACCAGCTGATGTTCCTGATGCAGCACGACAGCGATGGGTTCAACCGCTGGGAGGCTGGGCAGCAGCTGTCGGTGCAGGTGTTGCAGGAGTTGATCGGCCAGCACCAGCGCGGCGAAGCGCTGGCGCTCGACCCGCGCCTGATCACCGCGCTGGGCACCGTGCTCGGCAATGCCTCGCTGGACCCGGCGATGGTCGCCGAGATGCTCTCGCTGCCGGGTGAGGCCTACCTCACCGAGATCAGCCAGGTGGCCGACGTGGACGCCATCCACGCGGCGCGCGAGTTCGCCCGCCAGCAGATCGCCACGCAGCTGTTCGACGCCCTGTGGGCACGCTACCAGGCCAACCGCGAGGTCTCGCGTGCCACGCCGTACGTGGCCGCTGCCGAACACTTTGCCCGCCGCAGCCTGCAGAACATCGCGTTGTCGTACCTGATGCTCAGCGGCAAGCCGCAGGTGCTGGAGGCGACCCTGGAGCAGTTCGACCAGTGCGACAACATGACCGAGCGCCTGACCGCGCTGGCCGTGCTGGTCAACTCGCCGTTCGAGGCAGAGCGGGCCAAGGCACTGGAAAGCTTCGCCGAGCACTTCAAGGACAACCCGCTGGTCATGGACCAGTGGTTCAGCGTCCAGGCGGCGAGCACGCAGCCTGGCGGGTTGGCGCGGGTCAAGGCGTTGATGCAGCACCCGGCGTTCACCCTGAAGAACCCGAACAAGGTGCGGGCGCTGATCGGTGCCTTCGCCGGGCAGAACCTGATCAACTTCCATGCGGTCGATGGATCGGGCTATCGCTTCCTGGCCGACCTGGTGATCGAGCTGAACGCGCTCAACCCGCAGATCGCCTCGCGACTGCTGGCCCCGCTGACCCGCTGGCGCAAGTATGGCGAGCAGCGTCAGGTGCTGATGAAGGGTGAACTGGAGCGGATTCTCGCGTCCGGCGCGCTGTCCAGCGATGTGTACGAGGTGGTGAGCAAGAGCCTGGCGTAAGAGAGAAGGGTTGGCCGGGTAGCGCTTCTCGACCTGGACAGCCATGCCTCCTTCTGACAGGTAGCAGTGGATCGGGCTCGAGGCTGGCTGGCCAGCGCAGGGTCCGATCCAGCATCGCCTGCATCGCGGGCAAGCCCGCTCCCACAGAATGCTCGCACAGCCCTGATTGTTGAGAGACTGCAGGGAGCCATGTGGGAGCTGGCTTGCCAGCGATAGGGCCCGAGCAGACACGGCCTGTCTTGCAGGCAAGTACGGTCCTGCAGAGTGGATTGCCTCCCTTCAACCCTGCCTGGCTGAGCACACCGTGCCATGGACTGGAGCCTTTTTCGGCTAGGCCTTTACAGCCCCCTCCCATCCCCCTGCACAACCCATTACACTGCGCATCTATGACATTATTTGTCGCATTACCATAACCTTTGGTAAAACCGCGTATGGCGCTGTAACAAGTTGTCGCTTGACGACAAGGCCAGCCGCCAAGCAGTCCCTACAATCCCCCCAACGCTCGCCGACCCAGGCCAGCGGTCCGCTTCAGGAGACTCCGATGTCCGTTGAGCAAGCCCCGGTGCACCGTGCCGATTTTGACCAGGTGATGGTCCCCAATTACGCGCCCGCCGGGTTCATTCCGGTGCGTGGCGAGGGTTCGCGCGTCTGGGATCAGTCGGGGCGCGAGCTGATCGACTTCGCTGGCGGCATCGCGGTCAATGCGCTCGGGCATGCCCATCCGGCCCTGGTCAAGGCCTTGACCGATCAAGCCAATACCCTGTGGCACGTGTCCAACGTCTTCACCAACGAGCCGGCCCTGCGCCTGGCGCGCAAGCTGGTCGAGGCGACCTTCGCCGACCGCGCGTTCTTCTGCAACTCCGGCGCCGAGGCCAACGAGGCCGCGTTCAAGCTCGCCCGGCGGGTCGCCCACGACCGTTTCGGCCCTGAAAAGCACGAGATCATCGCCACCCTCAACAGCTTCCACGGGCGTACCCTGTTCACCGTCAGCGTCGGCGGCCAGCCGAAGTACTCCGATGGCTTCGGGCCGAAGATCACCGGCATCAGCCACGTGCCGTACAACGACCTGGACGCCTTGAAGGCACAGATCTCCGACAAGACCTGCGCCGTGGTCATCGAACCGATCCAGGGCGAGAGCGGCGTGGTACCGGCCGACCAGGCCTACCTCGAAGGCGCGCGGGACCTGTGCGACCAGCACGATGCCCTGCTGATCTTCGACGAAGTGCAGACCGGCGTCGGCCGCACCGGCTCGCTGTACGCCTATCAGCACTACGGCGTGACGCCGGACATCCTCACCAGCGCCAAGAGCCTGGGCGGCGGCTTCCCGATCGGCGCCATGCTCACCACCGAGGCCTTGGCCAGTCACCTGGCGGTCGGTACCCACGGCACCACCTACGGCGGCAACGCGCTCGGGTGCGCCGTGGCCTGCGCGGTACTGGACGTGATCAACACGCCCCAGGCGCTGGCGGCGATCCGCGCCAAGCATGAACGGTTCAGCACCCGCCTGGCGCAGATCGGCGAGCACTACGGTCTGTTCAGCCAGGTCCGCGGGCTGGGCCTGCTGATCGGCTGCGTGCTGGCCGAGCCGTGGAAAGGCAAGGCCAAGCAGGTGCTGGACGCCGCCGAGGCCGAGGGCCTGATGGTCCTGCAGGCCGGCCCGGATGTGGTGCGGTTCGCCCCGAGCCTGGTGATCGAGGACGCCGACATCGACGAAGGCCTGGACCGGTTCGAGCGCGCCGTCGCCACCTTGACCCAGCGCTGATCGACGGATGCCGCCGCCCTTGCGGGAGGTGGCAGTGACCGAATCTTCATGGCGACCTCTGCCAACAGGCCGCCACCCCTCGCGCCGCTGCGGCGGTGCGTGCTTTCAAAGGAGTGACACCATGCTGGTGATGCGCCCTGCGCAGATGGCTGACCTGAACGATGTGCAGCGCATGGCCGCCGACAGCCCGGTGGGTGTCACCTCGTTGCCCGACGACGCGACCCGGCTGGGCGACAAGATCGCCGCGTCGGAAGCCTCGTTCGCCGCCGAAGTCAGCTTCAACGGCGAGGAAAGCTATTTCTTCGTCCTCGAGGACACCGCCACCGGCGCCCTGGCCGGCTGTTCGGCGATCGTCGCCTCGGCCGGGTATTCCGAGCCGTTCTACAGCTTTCGCAACGAGACCTTCATGCACGCCTCGCGCGAGCTGAAGATCCACAACAAGATCCATGTGCTGTCGCTGTGTCACGACCTGACCGGCAACAGCCTGCTGACCAGCTTCTACGTGGTGCCCGAGCATGTCGAGTCGGTCTGGGCCGAACTCAACTCGCGCGGGCGGCTGCTGTTCATGGCCGATCATCCGGAGCGCTTCGCCGAGTCGGTGGTGACCGAGATCGTCGGGCACAGCGACGAGCAGGGCCAGTCGCCGTTCTGGGATGCCATCGGGCGGCACTTTTTCGACATGCACTATGCCGAGGCCGAGCGCCTCTGCGGGCTCAAGAGCCGCACGTTCCTGGCCGAGCTGATGCCCCATTACCCGATCTACGTGCCGCTGCTGCCCGACGCTGCCCAGGAGGCCATGGGCCTGGTGCACCCGCGGGCGCAGATCACCTTCGACATCCTCATGCGCGAAGGCTTCGAGGCCGAGCATTATGTCGACATCTTCGACGGTGGCCCGACCTTGCACGCGCGGGTGTCCGGCATCCGCTCGATCGCCCAGAGCCAGTCGGTGCCGGTCGACATCGTCGAACAGGCGACGGCGGGCAGCCGGGCCTACCTGGTCAGCAACGGCCAGCTGCAGGAGTTTCGCGCGGTATTGCTGAAGCTGGACTGGACGCCTGGCCAGCCGGTCACGCTCGACCGTCAGAGCGCCGATGCCCTGCTGCTCGACGCCGGCGCGTACGTGCGTCTGGTGGCCGTCTGATGCCTGTGGCCCAGGCCGAGTTTCGCGGCAGCCGCCCGGCGCCGCACAAGGAGAGAGCATGATCGTTCGTCCCGTACGCAGCAGCGACCTGCCGGCGCTGATCGAGCTGGCGCGCAGCACCGGCAAGACCGGGCTGACCACCTTGCCGGCCAACGAAGAGCGTCTGGCCCAGCGCATCACCTGGGCCGAGAAGAGCTTCGCCGGGCAGGCCGAGCGTCCCGATACCGATTACCTGTTCGTGCTCGAGGACGACGAGGGCCTGGTGGTGGGCATCAGCGCCATCGCCGGCGGCGTCGGCCTGCGCGAGCCATGCTACAACTTCCGGGTCGGCCTGACGGTCAGCGCGTCCCACGAGTTGAACATCTTCCGGGAAATTCCCACCCTGTTCCTGGCCAACGACCTGACCGGCAACGCCGAGCTGTGCTCGCTGTTCCTGCATGGCGAGCACCGCAGTGGCCTGAACGGGCGGCTGCTGTCCAAGGCGCGCTTGCTGTTCATCGCTGAATTCCCCGAGCTGTTCGGGCGCAAGGTCATGGCCGAGATGCGCGGGATCTGCGACGAGGCGGGCCGCTCGCCGTTCTGGGAAAGCCTGGGGCGGCACTTCTTCAAGATGGAGTTCAGCCAGGCCGACTACCTCACCGGCGTCGGCAACAAGTCGTTCATCGCCGAGCTGATGCCGCGCTTCCCGCTGTACACGTGCTTCCTGTCGCCGGCGGCCCGCGAGGTCATCGGCCAGGTGCACGCCGACACCCAGCCGGCGCTGAGCATCCTCAGCGGCGAGGGCTTCAACTACCAGGGCTACGTCGATATCTTCGATGCCGGTCCGGCGATCGAGTGCGAGACCGGCAAGATCCGCGCCGTGCGTGACAGCCAGACCCTGGTGCTGGCGATCGGCACGCCGGGCGACGATGCGCCGGTCTACCTGATCCACAACCGCAAGCGCGAGGCCTGCCGCATCGCAGCGGCGCCGGCCCGCCTGGCGGCCGGCACCCTGGTGGTCGATCCGCTCACCGCCCGGCGTCTGCGCCTGGGGGCGGGCGATCATGTCCGCGCGGTGCCAATGTCGTCGGGGCGGGAGTCGCAGGCGTGAAGTACGGCGCCTGGAGCCGTCGAGCCTGCGCGGGCGAGGGCGCACGATGAAGGCCCATGAGGTGAATTTCGACGGCCTGGTCGGGCCGACCCACAACTACGGCGGCCTGTCCCAGGGCAACGTCGCCTCGCAGCGCAACAGCCAGCAGGCGTCCAATCCGCGTGAGGCGGCGCGCCAAGGGTTGGCGAAGATGAAGACGCTGATGGACCTGGGCTACGTGCAAGGTGTCCTGGCACCGCAGGAGCGCCCGGACATCGCCACCCTGCGGCGCCTGGGGTTCGGCGGCAGCGATGCCGAGGTGGTGCGGCAGGCCGCGCGCGAGGCGATGCCGCTGCTGCTCGCCAGCTGCTCGGCCTCGAGCATGTGGGTCGCCAATGCCGCCACCGTCAGCCCCAGCGCCGACACGGCCGACGGGCGCGTGCATTTCACCGCGGCCAACCTCAACTGCAAGTACCATCGCAGCCTGGAGCACCCGACCACCAGCCGCGTCCTGGCCGCCATGTTCACCGACCCGGCGCATTTCGCCCATCACCCGGCCTTGCCAGCGGTCATGCAGTTCGGCGACGAAGGCGCCGCCAACCACACCCGGCTGTGCCGCGACCATGGCGAGCCAGGGCTCGAGTTCTTCGTGTTCGGACGCAGTGCATTCGACGCGCGCTACCCGGCCCCGCAGCGTTATCCCGCTCGCCAGACCCTCGAAGCGTCCCAGGCGGTGGCCCGGCTGCATGGCCTGGATCCGGCGCGTGTGGTCTACGCCCAGCAGAATCCCGCCGTGATCGATCAGGGCGTGTTCCACAACGACGTGATCGCCGTGGGCAGTGGCGACGTGCTGTTCCACCACCAGGATGCGTTTCTCGACGGCGACGCGGTGCTGGCGCAATTGCGCGACGGTCTGGACCGGCTCGGCGGTGTCCTACGTTCGGTGCAGGTGCCACGGGCGGCCGTGCCGGTCGAGGACGCCGTACGGTCCTACCTGTTCAACAGTCAGCTGCTGAGCCGTGCCGACGGGTCGATGCTGCTGCTGGTGCCCGACGAGTGCCGTCACCACCCGCGCGTCTGGACCTACCTGCAGCAAATACTGGCCGACGAAGGCCCGATCACCGAGGTCAAGGCCATCGACCTCAAGCAGAGCATGCAGAACGGTGGGGGCCCGGCGTGCCTGCGACTACGGGTCGCGCTCAAGGACGCCGAACTGGCGGCGGTCAATCCAGGGGTTATCATGACCCCGGCGCTGTACGACACCCTGCTGCACTGGGTCGACCGGCATTACCGCGACCGTCTGAGCGAGGCCGACCTGGCCGACCCGAGCCTGCTGCACGAATGCCGTACCGCGCTCGACGAACTGACCCAGCTCCTGTGCCTGGGCAGCGTCTATCCTTTCCAATGTCACCCTTGAAGAGAGAACCCGATATGTCCGATGCCCTGCGCCTGATCCTCGAAGACGACGACGGCACCCAGTTGGAAACGTCCTGCACCCGCATGGCGGTGGTCTGGCAAGGCAAAGAGGTGTGGATCCAGCAGGACGGCCGCGGTCAGTTGCTGATCGGGGTGGACGTCGAGGAGGGCGATACCGAGTACGCCAACCTGTTGCTGCGCCCCATGGCCACCAACCTGGTCAGCCTGCAGCTGGAGATGGAGCCTGCCGAGGCGGGCGAAGACGACGACCACGTGCACGGCCCTGATTGCGGGCACCATCACTGAGGAGGCGTCCATGCTCGCCCTGGGCAAATTGCTTGAACTGACGCTCTCCGGCCATGAACCGGCCGAGAAGACTCAAGTGACTGTCAAGGGCGTGCGCTTGCGCTGGCTGGCCGAAGGTGCGCTCGAAGTGTGTCCGGCCGAGCCTGCGCACGGCGGGTTGGACCTGATGTTGTCCGCCGGCATCCATGGTCATGAGACGGCGCCCGTCGAGCTGCTCGAGGTGCTGTTGCACGGTATCGCCAATGGCACGCTGATACCTGGGGTGCGCGTGCTGTTCCTGTTCGGCAATCCTGCGGCGATCCGCGCGGGCAAGCCCTTTATCGAGCAGGATGCCAACCGCCTGTTCAACGGTCGTCATGCGCAGTCCAGTGGCGTGGAGGCCTTGCGCGTCGCCGAACTGGAGCAGATCGCCCGGGGCTTTTTCAGCCTCCCGGGGCGCAGCCGCCTGCATTACGACCTGCACACGACCGTCCGCGGTTCGGTGTTCGAGCGCTTCGCGGTATACCCTTGCCAGCCCGGACGTGCGCATTCGCGTCGTGAACTGGCACGCCTGGCGGCGGCCGGGGTGCAGGCGGTGCTGCTGCAAGACAAGCCCTCGGCGACCTTCAGTGCCTTCACCTACGAGCAGTTGGGAGCCGAGGCCTTCACCCTCGAATTGGGCCAGGTCCATGTCTCGGCCCAACGCCAGGCGGCCATCGTCGACGCGTGGCAGGCGTGGCTGGTGCGCCTGATCGAGGCGACCCAGCCGCCACACGACGATTCGCTGGACGGCATGCAGCTCTTCAGTGTCGCTCGTGAGATCGTCAAATACAGCGACAGTTTTCGCCTGCATGTACCGGCCGATATCGCACATTTCACCGAACTCAGTCCGGGCGTGCTGCTGGCCGAGGACCTGGCCGGAACACGGTGGGTGGTGGAGGAAGAGGGCGCGCGTCTCCTGTTTCCCGACCCCAAGGCGCGCAACGGTTCGACGGCAGGGCTTCTGGTCGTGCCGGATGCCGGGCAGCGGCTGGTATGACGAGGAAACGCACGAAGGCGATGCCGCCGTGCGTTTCCGGTCCGAGGGGTGTCGACTCAGTAGTAGCGGCGGCGTGGAAGGCCCAGTTCGACGCGCAGTGCATTCTCGGTGAAGGGTGAAGGGTTGGTGTCGGTAGGCGCTGTGGCAGGGTTCTGGTCGAAATCGTAGAACACGTCCGTTTCCAGGCCGATCGCTTGCAGGTGTGCCTTGGCGACCTCGATCGCCCGGTAGTCATAGGTGTCCACCGTCGCCAGGCCCGGAATGGTGGTGCCGGTGAAGGCATTGTAGGCTTCGCACAGGCAGCGATAGAAATCCAGCAGCGGCAGGTTGTCGCTGTCCGAGCGCGTCAGGTTCAGCGCCAGGTAGCCGCCCTCGGCGGGCCATCCCGCCGTCCATTGCCCTTGCGCATCCTGTTGCAGGTGGTGGTCCTCTTCGGAAGGGTCCGACACCGAGACGTCGAACCGGGTCGCATGGGGCGTCTCGCTGACCTGGATCCAGGAGCGCTTGGCCAACTGGGTCAACAGTTGCTGACCACAGCGGGTATGGCGCAGGAAGGTGAGGTGGTTTTCCACGGTCTGGACGAAGCGGGCATCGCCCTTGATGTGGAAGGTGTGTTGCGCAAGGGTGGCCAGCGACGGTGCCAGCGGCGCTTCGAAACGCGCATCGCCGGGACGCTGGCGCGCATAGACACCGGAGCCGTGAGGGTTGTCGATCAGCACGTTGCCCTGGATGCGACACGTGTCCGAGGCGCTGAGAATGAAGGCGAGCCCCTGGCCCACGGTGATGTCGATGTCGCCCTTGCCAGTGAACACTTCCGTGATTCCGCCCCCGGTCTTGATGCTGCTGCTACCGTTCTCGGTCTGGATGAGCACGGGCGTGTTCACCTCGTCCGCCACGTTGATCCGGGTCGGGCCGTTCACGGTGTTGATGATGAGCGTCTGCGCGGGGGTGGGCGCCAGCACGAAGCGCCTGCCGTTGATCACGGCCAGCAGGTGGCAGTCATAAGAGGTGACATCGATGATCGCGCCTGGCGCCTTGCTTTCAAGCACCATGTGGTGGCGGGTGGGCGTCTGGCCGTCCTTGTTCCAGACCTGCTCCAGGTAGATGTCCAGCTTGTCGTCGCGGTATTCCAGCAGCCGATGCAGCGTCTGCTCGGCGCTGAAGGTTTCCTTCCACTGGGCGTAGCCGCTGGTTCTTCCAGAAATGAAATATGTCGGGTTGGGGTTCATTGGGATGACCTCGTTGGCGTTGGACTGTCCCTGGCCGACAGCGGCCGGGGATTCCAGGCTAGGGCCCTGGCAGGCAGGTACGAGGTAGTTATCTAGTGCGGCGCCTTGGGGCAGGTCAGGCGATGACTTGCCAGGTGTGAAAAGCAGGCTTTAGCATCGCGGTGCATCGTTGGCACCGGCATGGCCTGAAAAACCGTCCAAACGACTGTTTCTGTCGTATAAACACTGCACCGAGACTGCAGGACCGATATAATGCGGCCCTTTGCCTTGCCTCAAGGCCGCCGTTTCCGTGGAAGAATCTATGAAAAGCGCAGAAATCCGTGAAGCCTTCCTTCGCTTCTTCGAAGAGCAAGGGCATACCCGCGTCGCCTCCAGTTCGCTGATTCCGAACAACGACCCCACCCTGCTGTTCACCAATGCCGGCATGAACCAGTTCAAGGACTGCTTCCTGGGCCAGGAAAAGCGCGCCTACACCCGCGCCGTGAGCAGCCAGAAGTGCGTGCGTGCCGGCGGCAAGCACAACGACCTGGAAAACGTCGGCTACACCGCGCGCCATCACACGTTCTTCGAGATGCTCGGCAACTTCAGCTTCGGTGACTACTTCAAGCGTGACGCGATCACCTTCGCCTGGACCTTCCTGACCTCGGAGCAGTGGTTGGGCCTGCCCAAGGACAAGCTGTGGGTCACCGTCTACGCCACCGACGACGAGGCCTACGACATCTGGACCCAGGAGATCGGCGTGCCGGCCGAGCGCATGGTGCGCATCGGCGACAACAAGGGCGCGCCTTATGCGTCCGACAACTTCTGGACCATGGGCGACACCGGCCCGTGCGGCCCGTGCACCGAGATCTTCTACGATCACGGCGCCGACATCTGGGGCGGCCCACCCGGCTCGCCGGAAGAAGACGGTGACCGCTACATCGAGATCTGGAACAACGTCTTCATGCAGTTCAACCGCACCGCCGACGGCGTGCTGCACCCATTGCCCGCACCGTCGGTGGACACCGGCATGGGCCTGGAGCGCATCAGCGCCGTGCTGCAGCACGTGCACTCGAACTACGAGATCGACCTGTTCCAGAACCTGCTCGCCGCTTCTGCCCAGGCCATCGGCTGCCAGAACGAGGCCCAGGCCTCGCTCAAGGTCGTGGCCGACCATATCCGCTCCTGCGGTTTCCTGATCGCCGACGGTGTGCTGCCCTCCAACGAAGGCCGTGGCTACGTGCTGCGTCGCATCATTCGCCGGGCCTGCCGCCACGGTAACAAGCTCGGTGCCAAGGGCAGCTTCTTCTACCAGATCGTCGCCGCGCTGGTGGCCGAGATGGGCGAGGCCTTCCCCGAACTCAAGAGCCAGCAGGCGCACATCGAGCGCGTCCTGAAAGCCGAAGAGGAGCAGTTCGCCAAGACCCTGGAGCAGGGCCTGCGCATCCTCGAGCAGGACCTGAGCCAGCTGCAGGGCGACGTGGTACCGGGCGACGTGGTGTTCAAGCTGTACGACACCTACGGCTTCCCGATGGACCTGACCGCCGACATCGCGCGCGAGCGCAGCCTGACCATCGATGAAGCCGGCTTCGAGCAGGAAATGAACGCCCAGCGCGAACGCGCCCGTTCGGCCAGTGCCTTCGGCATGGACTACAACAGCCTGGTCAAGGTCGATGTGGCCACCGAGTTCCTGGGGTATGCCGCCACCGAAGGCGAGGCCCGTGTGGTCGCGCTGTACAAGGACGGTGCCGCGGTCGAGCACCTGGGCGAAGGCGAGCAGGGCGTGGTCGTGCTCGACCGCACGCCGTTCTATGCCGAGTCCGGTGGCCAGATCGGCGACATGGGCTATCTGCAGGCTGGCGACGTACGCTTCGACGTGCGTGACACCACCAAGACCGGTGGCGCTTTCCTGCACCACGGGGTGGTCGCCAGCGGCAGCCTGCAGGTCGGCACCCAGGTCCAGACCCGGGTCGACGCCGACGTGCAGCAGGCCACCGCGCTGAACCACTCGGCCACCCACCTGCTGCACGCCGCGCTGCGCCAGGTGCTGGGCGATCACGTGCAGCAGAAAGGTTCGTTGGTCGATAGCCAGCGCCTGCGCTTCGACTTCAGCCACTTCGAGGCGATCAAGCCCGAGCAGCTCAAGGCACTGGAAGACATCGTCAACCGCGAAGTGCGTCGCAACACGCCGGTGCTCACCGAGGAAACCGACGTCGAGACCGCCAAGCGCCGTGGCGCCATGGCCCTGTTCGGCGAGAAGTACGGCGACACCGTGCGCGTGCTGAGCATGGGCGGCGACTTCTCGGTCGAGTTGTGCGGCGGTATCCACGCCAAGCGTACCGGTGACATCAGCGTCTTCAAGATCGTCAGCGAAAGCGGCGTCGCCTCGGGCGTGCGCCGGATCGAGGCGGTCACCGGCGCAGCCGCGCTGGCCTGGCTCAATGCGGCCGAAGAACAGGTCAAGGAAGTCGCGCAGCTGGTCAAGGGCAACCGCGACAACCTGATCGACAAGCTGTCGGCGGTGCTCGAACGCAACCGTCAGCTGGAAAAGCAACTGGAACAGCTGCAGGCCAAGGCCGCCAGCGCCGCAGGGGACGATCTCTCCAGTGCCGCGCAGGACGTCAAGGGTGCCAAGGTGCTGGCCGCACGCCTGGATGGGCAGGACGGCAAGGCCTTGCTGGCGCTCGTCGACCAGCTGAAGAACAAGCTCGGCCACGCAGTGATCCTGCTGGGCAGCGAGCATGAGGGCAAGGTCGTGCTGGTTGCCGGCGTGACCAAGGACCTCTCCAGCCAACTCAAGGCCGGTGAACTGATGAAGCAGGCCGCTGCGGCGGTAGGCGGCAAGGGCGGTGGTCGCCCGGACATGGCCCAGGGCGGTGGCGTCGACGTCGCGGCCCTCGACCAGGCCCTGGCGCTGGCCGTGCCTTTCGTCGAGCAAGGGCTTTGACGGACGTGGCCCGTCAGGCATGACGGGCCACGGCACCATGGATCGTTTATTGGGTGCCCTTCGTGGGCTGAGGCAGCTTTGAAATGGCGTTGATCGTACAGAAATTTGGCGGCACCTCTGTCGGATCCATCGAGCGGATCGAGCAGGTTGCCGACAAGGTCAAGAAATTCCGCGAGTCGGGCGATGACCTGGTGGTCGTGCTGTCGGCCATGAGCGGGGAAACCAACCGGTTGATCGAGCTGGCCAAGCAGGTCACCGAGCATCCGGACCCGCGCGAACTCGACGTGATCGTCTCGACCGGCGAGCAGGTCACCATCGGCCTGCTGGCCATGGCGCTGAACAAGCGTGGCGTCGCGGCGGTGTCCTACACCGGCGCGCAGGTCCGCATCCTGACCGACAGCGCGCACAACAAGGCGCGCATCCTGCAAATCGATGACCAGAAGATTCGCGCCGACCTCAAGGCCGGTCGAGTGGTCGTGGTCGCCGGTTTCCAGGGTGTCGACGAGCAGGGCAACATCACCACGCTGGGGCGTGGCGGCTCGGACACCACCGGCGTGGCCCTGGCGGCGGCGCTGAAGGCCGACGAGTGCCAGATCTACACCGATGTCGATGGCGTCTACACCACCGACCCACGGGTCGTGGCGCAAGCGCGCCGCCTGGAGAAGATCACCTTCGAAGAGATGCTGGAAATGGCCAGCCTGGGCTCGAAGGTCCTGCAGATCCGTTCGGTGGAGTTCGCCGGCAAGTACAATGTCCCGCTGCGCGTGCTGCACAGCTTCAAGGAGGGTCCGGGGACCCTCATCACCATCGATGAAGAGGAATCCATGGAACAGCCGATCATTTCCGGTATCGCCTTCAACCGCGATGAAGCCAAGCTGACCATTCGTGGCGTGCCGGACACTCCGGGCGTGGCGTTCAAGATCCTCGGCCCGATCAGCGCCTCGAACATCGAGGTGGACATGATCGTGCAAAATGTATCGCACGATAACACCACCGACTTCACCTTCACCGTACACCGCAACGAGTACGAGAAGGCGCTGTCGGTGCTGCAGAACACGGCGCGCGAGATCGGCGCACGCGAGACCACGGGCGACCTGAAGATCGCCAAGGTCTCCATCGTCGGCGTCGGCATGCGTTCGCACGCCGGGGTGGCCAGCCGCATGTTCGAAGCGCTGGCCAAGGAGAGCATCAACATCCAGATGATCTCCACCTCCGAGATCAAGGTTTCGGTGGTGATCGAGGAGAAGTACCTCGAGCTGGCGGTTCGCGCCCTGCACACGGCGTTCGAGCTGGACGCGCCGTCGCGACAGAGTGAGTGAAGGACGGCCTTCAGGGGCGCGGCTTGCCGCGCCCTTCGTGTTTCTGGCCGCCGGGGCGAGCGATCACCCAGGACGGCCATGTTTCGGCCATGGCGAACACCCCGCGAGGTGAGGCCATGACCACAGCGTCAAAGACTGTTATCCCTGAAATGATTTGCGTGAGGAAAGCGTATGTTGATTTTGACTCGTCGGTGCGCCGAGAGCTTGATCATTGGCGATGGTGAGATCACCGTGACCGTCCTGGGTGTCAAAGGAAACCAGGTACGTCTCGGGGTCAGCGCACCCAAGGAAGTCGCCGTGCACCGTGAAGAAATCTACCTGAGAATCAAGAACGAGAAAGACGAAGAACCAACCCTTTAATTTTTCTCAGGTTTTTTTAAAAAAAGGGTTTGCAAACGGGGAGGGGTCTGGTTATTATACGCCCCGTGTTGCGGTGAGGTGGCCGAGTGGCCGAAGGCGCTCCCCTGCTAAGGGAGTATACCTCATAAGGGTATCGGGGGTTCGAATCCCCCCCTCACCGCCATTATTCGTGTAGGGCGCTTCAAACGGGTAAACACTTAAGTCGTTGATGTATAACGAAAAAGTGATTGCCAAAAACGTAAAGCGACCTATAATGCGCGGCAAGACACGGACCCATAGCTCAGCTGGATAGAGTACTCGGCTACGAACCGAGCGGTCAGAGGTTCGAATCCTCTTGGGTCCGCCATACAATGAAGTTGGTCTGCCAGTCAGGCCAGTGTCATTATTACCAGTGGTAATCTGGTCTAAAACTACCGATCTGGACCCATAGCTCAGCTGGATAGAGTACTCGGCTACGAACCGAGCGGTCAGAGGTTCGAATCCTCTTGGGTCCGCCATACAAGATGATGCTGGTCGCTTGTCGATCAGCGTGATCCCACCAGTGGTAATCTGGTCTAAAACTACCGTATCGGACCCATAGCTCAGCTGGATAGAGTACTCGGCTACGAACCGAGCGGTCAGAGGTTCGAATCCTCTTGGGTCCGCCACATCCTGAAAAGCCCGCGCTTGTCGCGGGCTTTTTGCTGTCTGCGGTAAACATACCCGTCCCGATGCACCTTCTGCCTCTCGCGCGTCTTCAATCGCCATTGCCTATCGACCGACCTGCGTGATCGAGGGCACCGATGGATGTTTTACTGGTCAGATCACTGACACGCAAACGATTGTTTCACCAAAAAATTTAGGCGATCTGGCTGCGCAGTCCGTGTATGATTGCGCCCGTCAGCCCCGCCGGGGCTTGTGGACTCCCACCATGGACTTACCCAGTCGTTACTCAATAAACCCTTTCAGCAAGCTGAATCCGTCAGATTGATTCTCCCGGCGTGCCCCACTGCTGGGAGTGGAGTACGCCTATGACCGAAGTAGAAGTCAAGAAAGCGCAGGAAAGCCTGCAGGACCGTCTGGGCCAGGTGGTGGAGCTGCTGCAGCGCCAGCGCGTCGTCGAAGACCTGACCCACCGTCAGGAAGGTCATCACCAGGACCGGGTGGAGCACCTCGTCCACCGGCAGAACCTCGTCGAGCTGCAGCGCAAGCTCGATGACCTGCACCCCGCCGACATCGCCTACATCCTCGAAGCGCTGCCGCTGGAAGACCGTCTGACGGTCTGGCAGTTGGTGCGCTCGGACCGTGACGGCGACATCCTGCTCGAAGTGTCGGACGCGGTGCGTGAAACGCTGATCGCGGACATGGACAATCACGAGCTGCTGGCGGCGGCCCGTGAAATGGACGCCGACGAACTCGCTGACCTGGCCGCCGAGCTGCCGCGAGACGTCGTCCATGAGCTGATGGAAACCCTCGATGCGCAGCAGCGTGAGCGTGTTCGCTCGGCGCTGAGCTACGAGGAAGACCAGGTCGGCGCCCTGATGGACTTCGAGATGGTGACCATCCGCGAAGACGTCAGCCTCGAGGTGGTCCTGCGTTACCTGCGCCGTCTGAAAGAGCTGCCTGGACACACCGACAAGCTGTTCGTCGTCGATCATGACGGCATCCTGCGCGGCGTGCTGCCGATCAAGCGCCTGCTGGTCACCGATCCCGAGCGGCAGGTCTCCGATGTCATGGCCAGCGATCCGGTCAGCTTCGTGCCGGACGAGGACGCCTACGAGGCCGCCCAGGCGTTCGAGCGCTATGACTTGGTCTCGGCGCCGGTCGTGGACAAGAACGGCCGCCTGATCGGCCGATTGACCATCGACGAGATGGTCGACCTGATTCGTGAGGAAAGCGAGAGCGAAGTGCTCAACATGGCCGGTCTGCGCGAAGAAGAAGACATCTTCGCCTCGGTCTGGCGTTCGCTGCGCAACCGCTGGGCCTGGCTGGCCATCAACCTGATCACCGCCTTCGTCGCCTCCCGGGTCATCGGCCTGTTCGAAGGCTCGATCGAGAAGCTGGTCGCATTGGCAGCATTGATGCCGATCGTGGCCGGCATCGGTGGCAACTCGGGCAACCAGACCATCACCATGATCGTGCGCGCCATGGCGCTCGATCAGGTGGCGCCCGGCAATACCCGGCGTTTGATGCGCAAGGAGCTGGCGGTGTCCCTGATCAATGGTCTGGTCTGGGGCGGGGTGATTGGCGCCGTGGCCTTCGCGCTCTATGGCAGTTGGTCGCTGGGAGTGGTCATGACCGCCGCCATGACGCTCAATCTGCTCCTGGCGGCGCTCATGGGGGTATTGATTCCGATGACCCTGGTGCGCCTGGGGCGGGATCCGGCAATGGGCTCGAGCGTGATGATCACGGCGGTGACCGACAGCGGCGGGTTCTTCATCTTCCTGGGCTTGGCCACTGTCTTCCTGCTCTGATCGGCAGGCATGAAAAAAGCCAGCGTTCGCTGGCTTTTTTGTGTGTCGAGCGCGAGGGCAATCAGGAGGCGTCGGCTGCCATTTCGGCGTCATGGGCAATCAACGAAACCAGAGCGTTCTGTTGACGGTGGGACAGCTGGCGGAAGCGTTGCAGCAGCTCGCGTTCGTGCAGGGAAAGCTCAGGGCTGTCCAGGCGCATGCTCAGCTCGTCACCCAGGGCACCCTCTTGAATGAGGCTCTGCTCCAGACGGGCAATGATTTCCGAGTTCATGCTGCGGTGATGATTGCGCGCCACCTCGGCAATGCGCTCGCGCATCCCGTCTGGCAGGCGTACGACAAACTTGTCTGCAGTGCGGCTCGAGTAGATAGCCTGTTTCATTGGGCGCATAGTATTGACCGGATTTTCTAGTTCAAGGGGGGAAGCGGTTCTCGAAATGGGCCGCGCGGTGGGAGTACGACAGTGCGGGCGACAAAACGTTCAACCGTGGCTGTTACGAGCCGCTCATCTTGCCTCAAGGTCGCCGTTTCCTTGGCGTCAAATCTGTGACAAATAGTGAGCTGGGTACAGGCGCTTTGCCAGTACCAATTATCAGAAATGCGGACTGGTTTGAAAAGTGAGCGATTTTTTAAGGTCTCTCTCAAACCGTCAGCCGACTGCCGCCAGAAAAGCAGACGCTGTCGCTGACCCCCTGGATCAGGCAAGGTGACGCTCGAATCCAGCCTGTCTGACGACCTGTCCTACCGTGGAGTGACCATGCTTGATCCTGTGATCGCCGCACCGCCTGACGCGTCGGGAAAACTCATCTACCTGGTCGGTCCGTCCGGATCGGGAAAGGATTCGCTCATCGAAGCGGCCGAGCCCTACCTGGCGCGTATGGGGGTGCGTCGTGCGCGGCGCGTGATCACGCGTTCTGCTGAAGCCAAGGGGGAGCAAGCCACGGGCGTCAGCCGCGAAGCATTCGATCAGCACGTTCGCGAAGGCGCGTTCGCCTTGCATTGGCACGCCAATGGTCTGGCGTATGGCATTCCCGCGTACATCGATACCTGGCTGGCGCAGGGGCAGGGCGTGCTGGTCAATGGTTCGCGTGCGCATCAGCCAGAGGCCGTACGGCGCTATCCGGACATGATCACGGTGCAGCTGCAGGTGTCGCCGGAGGCGTTACGGCAACGGCTCGAGGCGAGAGGGCGAGAATCGAGGGAGGACATCGAGCAGCGGTTGGCCCGCAGTACGGCATTGCAGCCTCTGACCGAGGGTGCTGTCTACACGTTGGACAATTCGGGCGATCTGCAGGACACGGTGGATGCACTGCTGGCGTTGCTGAAGGGCCTGGGTATCACGCAAGAGAATTGATCATCAGAAGGACAGGCGCTCGGACGACCGCGTCTGAATGACAGGAGAGCCTTCACCCATGACCGCCTGGCGCACGCCTTGACCCACGTGGTAATCCAGCCCCGACACGTGAGCCGGCTGGCTGTCGACGACACCCAAGGCGACGACGCAGGTCAAGGCCAGGGTATTGAGTGCGATCAGAAGACGGGTCATGGTGAGCTCCTTCAGGGCGGTGAGTAGCAGGCGTTTAGGTAGTGCAGGCACCGTGCCAACTTCGCGCAGAGGGTTTTACCCAATGAATCAGGCACATCGATGGAACTTTCTGAAGGCTGCCGATTGCACTTTGCATTCTGCACGCTCAGGGCTCGTGCAAAATGCCCGGACGTCCTGCTGCCGCTGTCTGACAGATCGTGTGGAAAAGCCTGACAGCACTGATTTCACGGTGTGACGTAGCATCCATGGCTGTGCTGGCGGACGGGCGACCCGGTCGAAATCGCCGATTCATTCTTGCCAAGGCGATGCGAAACACGCATTATTCGCGACCGACGGCGCCCTTGGCGTCATCGCTGTCAGCACTAGCACGCTTTGCCAGACAGGTCCCTGTAGTTTAATGGATAGAACGGCCCCCTCCTAAGGGGTCGGTGCAGGTTCGATTCCTGCCGGGGACGCCATGACCTGACGCTCGATCGTCCCGTCCCGCGCTTACATCCCCTCGCATTTTCATCGTCGATCCGACCGCACGCTTGCACCCTGTACCGGTCCGAAGAAACACATTCTTCGTATCGAGGCACCGCCATGGCCATTTCTGTCACCAAATTGAGCGGCGAGCACATCCCGGCGCATCTGCGACGACCCAACCTGACCGAACTGTTCGCCGTGACCGACGACGACGGCATGGTGTACCACCTCGAAGACGATGTCGAAGCCGCGCGTCTGGCCGTGCAATTGAGCGATGAGGCCAGGCAGGATGAGCCCACGCAAAAAGACGGATGACCAAGCGCAGCCCGTGGGTCAGCGGTACCCGCGTACACCCGATGGCCGCTACTTTGTGGTCAAGCAGCAGTTATGGCGCTGTACCAACCCGGCGCTGCCGGAAGATCGCCGGCAGGCGCTGGTCAGCGAGCTGATGACGGCGCGTCGTGAGGTCAAGCAGGCCAAGCAGTCGGACGATGCCGAACGACTGCGCCAGGCACGGGCGCGGGTGCAGGCTGCGAAGGTTGCCTTGGGCGAGCGAGGGCCGGTCTGGTGGGAGGATGGGGCGCCGGATTTCAATCAGCGGAAGGTGACACAGACGCCTTATGCGCAGTGGTTCGAGGCGCAATGCGGGGAAGGGTGAGTGGCAAGCTGCGAGCTTGGGCGTGCCTGATCCTGATGAGCACCGTGCAAGACAAGCATGGCTGATTTTGTGGGCCCTGCGGGCCCAATCGCGGCACAGGGGCCGCTCCCACAGGTGACCGCGATAGCCTGCACCGACGCGGTGTGGCTACAGGTGTAGGAGCGGCCCCTGCCGGGGCGCCGGACCGGCCGCGATGGGCCGCAAAGCGGCCCCAAACTCGCAAAGCCGACGCGAAATCTGAAACCTATCAGAACCGCTTTATCCAACGCCACTTGCCACTTGCCACTTGCCACTTGCCACTTGCCACTTGCCGCTTCACACATGCAACGCATGCCCCAACGCCCTCAGCGCCGCCTCCTGCACCGCTTCCCCCAGCGTCGGTTGCGCATGGATCGTATCCGCCACATCCTCCCACAGGTGACCGCGATAGCCTGCAACCCCGCGGTGGGGCTAAGGGTGTAGGAGCGGCCCCTGTGCCGCGATGGGCCGCAAAGCGGCCCTAAAAATCGCAAAGTCGACGCGAAATCTGAAACTTATCAGAACCGCTTTATCCAACGCCGCTTGCCGCTTGCCGCTTGCCGCTTGCCGCTTGCCGCTTGCCGCTTGCCGCTTGCCGCTTGCCGCTTGCCGCGTCACACATGCAACGCATGCCCCAACGCCCTCAGCGCCGCCTCCTGCACCGCTTCCCCCAGCGTCGGGTGCGCATGGATCGTACCTGCCACATCCTCCAGCCGTGCCCCCATCTCCAAGGACTGCGCAAACGCCGTCGACAGCTCGGAAACCCCTACCCCCACCGCCTGCCACCCCAAGATCAGGTGATTGTCGCGCCGTGCCACCACCCGCACGAAACCGCGCTTGGATTCCAGGGTCATCGCCCGGCCATTGGCGGCGAACGGGAACTGGGCCGTCAGGTAGTCCAGGTCATGCTCGCGAGCCTGATCCGGGGTCAGGCCGACCACCACCACTTCCGGATCGGTGAAGCACACCGCCGGAATGGCACGCGGGTCGAAGCGGCGTCGCTGACCGGCGATCAACTCGGCGACCAGCTCGCCCTGGGCCATGGCCCGGTGCGCCAGCATCGGTTCGCCGGTCACGTCACCGATCGCCCAGACGTTGCGCATGCTGGTCTGGCAGCGATCGTCCACGGCGATGGCCGCGCCGCGCATGTCCAGGCCCAGTCCTTCGAGGCCGAACCCCTGGGTCCGGGGCTTGCGCCCAACGGCCACCAGGATCCGATCGCCTTCCAGCTCGAGCAGCTGACCCTCGGGATCACGCACCCGCAGACGATGCTGCTCAGGGTCATGCCCCTCCACGGTATGTCCCAGGTACAGGGCGATGCCTAATTGCCGAGCGGCCTCGGCCACCGGTTGAGTCAGCTCTGCATCGTAGGCCGGCAAGACCTGCGCGCGCGACTCGACCACGCTGACCGCGACCCCGAGCTTGCGGTAGGCGATGCCCAGTTCCAGGCCGATGTAACCGGCGCCGACCACGATCAGGTGGCGGGGCAAGGTCTGCGGTGCCAAGGCCTCGGTGGAGGACACGACGCCGCCGCCCAAGGGCAGCATCGGCAGCTCGACGCTGTTGGACCCGGTGGCCAGCAGCAGGTGCTCGCAACGGATGCGGCGCCCGTCGACCTCGACCTGTTTGCCGTCGAGCAGTCGCGCCCAGCCCTGGATGACGGTGACGCCGTGCTTTTTCAGCAGGGCCGCCACCCCCGTGGTCAGGCGGTCGACGATGCCATCCTTCCACGCCACGCTGCGGGTGATGTCCAGGTGCGGCGTGGACACATGGATGCCCAGTTCGGCGCGCTCGGCATGCCGGCAGGTCTGGTGGAACTGTTCGGCCACATGGATCAGTGCTTTGGAAGGGATGCAGCCCACGTTCAGGCAGGTACCACCCAGCGCGCTGCCCTCGACCAGGACGGTGGCGATGCCGAGCTGCGCGGCACGAATCGCCGCCACGTAGCCGCCAGGGCCGCCGCCGAGGATCAGCAGTTGAGTATCGAGCATGTCGGACATCGGTCACTCCACGAACAGGCAGGCAGGTTGCTCGAGCAGGCCACGCACGGCCTGGATGAAGCGTGCGGCGTCCATCCCGTCGACCACGCGGTGATCGAAGGAGCTGGACAGGTTCATCAGGGTGCGCACCACGATCTGCCCGTCGATCACCACGGGCCGCTGGACCATGCGATTGACGCCGACGATGGCCACCTCCGGCACGTTGATCACCGGCGTGCTGGCGATGCCGCCCAGGGCGCCGAGGCTGGTCAAAGTGATGGTGGAGCCGGAGAGCATGTCGCGGCTGGCCTTGCCCTGGCGCGCGGCCTGGGCCAGACGAGCGATCTCGGCGGCGTTGTCCCACAGCCCCCCGGCCTCGGCATGGCGCAGCACGGGCACCATCAGGCCATTGTCGCCCTGGGTGGCGATGCCCACGTGCACGGCGCCGTGCTGGGTGATCACCTGGGCCTGGTCGTCGTAGGTGGCGTTGATCTGCGGGAAGTCGCGCAGGGTCACGACCAACGCGCGCACCAGCAGCGGCAGCAGGGTCAGTTTGCCGCGGCGTTCGCCCCAGGTGTCGTTGAGGTGCTTGCGCAGCGCCTCGAGCGCCGTCACGTCGACTTCCTCGACGTAGCTGAAGTGCGCGACCCGGCGCTTGGCGTCCTGCATGCGCTCGGCGATCTTGCGCCGTAGCCCGATCACCGGGATCTGTCGGCTGTCGGTGCGCGGCGTGGGACCGGCATGACCGGGCGCCACCGTGGCAGGGCGTTGCAGGAAGCCGTCGAGGTCTTCATGCAGGATGCGTCCGGCAGGTCCGCTGCCGTGTACATAGCGCAGTTCGATCCCGGCCTCCAGGGCGCGCTTGCGCACGGCGGGCGAGGCGAGTGGCTTCTCGGCGATCCGTTCCTGTCTCGCCGCAGGCGTGGCGTCGGCGGCTGCACGGGCCGGCGCTGGCGCAGCGGCTGCCGGTTGGGCAGGCGCAGGCGGGGAAGCAGGCGGCGTGGCCTCGAGAGGCGCAGGCGCTACCGAGACAGCGGCGTCTGCGCGAGGTGTGTCCGTCGCATTGCCCGTGCCCTCGACCTCGATGCGGATCAGCTCGCTGCCGACCGCCATGACTTCCCCCGGCGTGCCGCCCAGGGCCACCACCGTGCCCGCCACGGGCGATGGGATCTCCACGGTGGCCTTGTCGGTCATGACGTCGGCCACCACCTGGTCCTCGCCGATCACATCGCCGACCTTGACGAACCACTCCACCAGCTCGACCTGAGCGATGCCTTCGCCGATGTCCGGCATCTTGATGACGTGCGTGCCCATTCAGACCTCCATGACCCGTTTCAAGGCAGCGCCCACGCGGGCAGGGCCGGGGAAGTAGGCCCACTCCTGTGCGTGGGGGTAAGGGGTGTCCCAGCCGGTGACGCGCTCGATGGGCGCCTCCAGGTGATGGAAGCAGTGCTCCTGGACCAGGGCCACCAGTTCGGCGCCGAAGCCGCAGGTGCGGGTGGCCTCGTGCACGATCACGCAGCGACCGGTCTTCTTCACCGAGGCGACCAGGGTGTCGAGGTCCAGCGGCCACAGGCTGCGCAGGTCGATCACCTCGGCGTCCACGCCGCTTTCCTCGGCGGCGACCTGGGCCACGTAGACCGTGGTGCCGTAGGTGATCACCGTCACCTCGTCGCCAGGGCGGACGATGGCAGCCTTGTCCAGCGGCACCTGGTAATAGCCCTCCGGGACCGCGCTCTGCGGATGCTTGGACCAGGGAGTCACCGGCCGGTCGTGGTGGCCGTCGAACGGCCCGTTGTAGAGGCGCTTGGGCTCGAGGAAGATCACCGGGTCGTCGCATTCGATCGAGGCGATCAGCAAACCCTTGGCGTCATAGGGGTTGGACGGCATCACCGTGCGCAGGCCGCAGACCTGGGTGAACATCGCTTCCGGGCTCTGGCTGTGGGTCTGCCCGCCGTAGATGCCGCCCCCGCAGGGCATGCGCAGGGTCAGCGGCGAGATGAACTGGCCGGCGGAGCGGTAGCGCAGCCGTGCCATCTCCGAGACGATCTGGTCGGAGGCCGGGTAGAAGTAGTCGGCGAACTGGATTTCTACCACCGGGCGCAGGCCATAAGCGCCCATGCCCACGGCGGTGCCGACGATGCCGCTTTCGGAGATCGGCGCGTCGAACACCCGCGAGGAGCCATACTTGGCCTGCAGGCCCTCGGTGCAGCGGAACACCCCGCCGAAATAGCCCACGTCCTGACCGTAGATCACCACGTCGTCATCGCGCTCGAGCATGAGGTCCATGGCCGAGCGCAGGGCCTGGATCATGGTCATGTCGCGGGTGCGCACGGCGGTGTCGAGGTCGATGCCACTGTTGCAGTCGTTCATCGTCAAACCCCCATCTGCTGGCGCTGACGGCGCAAGTGTTCGGGCATCTCTTTGTAGACGTCCTCGAACATCGACGCGGCGCTGGGAATATGGCCATTGGCAAGGGTGCCATGGCGTTCGGCCTCCTTCTGTGCGGCGATCACCTCGGCCTCGAGTTCGGCGCTGACCGCCTCGTGCTCTTCGCTCGACCACAGGCCCTGGGCTTCGAGGTGCTGGCGCAGGCGCGCGATCGGATCGCCCAGCGGGAAGTGACGCCAGTCATCGGCAGGGCGGTACTTGGACGGGTCGTCGGACGTGGAGTGGGGGCCGGCGCGGTAGGTCACCCATTCGATCAGCGTCGGGCCATGGCCACGGCGCGCACGCTCGGTGGCCCAGCACGAAGCGGCGTAGACCGCCAGGAAGTCGTTGCCATCCACCCGCAGCGAGGCGATGCCGCAGCCCACGCCACGGCCGGCGAAGGTCGTCGCCTCGCCGCCGGCGATGGCCTGGAAGGTGGAGATCGCCCACTGGTTGTTGACCACGTTGAGGATCACCGGGGCGCGGTACACGTGGGCGAAGGTCAGTGCGGTGTGGAAGTCGGACTCGGCGGTGGCGCCGTCGCCGATCCAGGCCGAGGCGATTCGTGTGTCGCCCTTGATCGCCGAGGCCATGGCCCAGCCGACCGCCTGGACGAACTGCGTGGCCAGGTTGCCACTGATGGTGAAGAAACCGGCGTCGCGTACCGAATACATGATCGGCAGCTGGCGGCCCTTGAGCGGGTCGCGCTCGTTGGACAGCAGTTGGCAGATCATCTCGACCAACGACACGTCACGCGCCATCAGGATGCTCTGCTGGCGGTAGGTGGGGAAACACATGTCGTCACGGTTCAGCGCCAGGGCCTGGGCCGTGCCGATGGCTTCCTCGCCCAGGCTCTGCATGTAGAAGGACATCTTCTTCTGCCGCTGGGCCACCACCATGCGGTTGTCGAAGATGCGCGTCTTGAGCATGGCACGCAGGCCCTGACGCAGGACCTCCGGCGCGATGCCCTCGGCCCAGGGGCCTAGCGCATTGCCCTGGCCGTCGAGCACGCGGATCAGCCCGTGGCTGAGGTCGGCGGTGTCGGCCGGCTCCACGTCGATCGGCGGTTTACGGACCTGGCCTGCATCGTTCAGGCGCAGGTAGGAGAAATCGGTCTGGCAGCCGGGCCGGCCCGTAGGCTCAGGCACGTGCAGGCGCAGCGGTGCGTACTCGTTCATGCTGTCCACGCTCGCTCGGGATTATTGTTGTGAGCTTCGAAGTCGTGCTGATCTGCCGGAAGGTGCGAGGCAGGTCCTGGTCACTTCAATGATAGGAGCAGACGAGAAGAATATTTCTCTGATGTGCGTTGCCTTTGTCCCGTGCAACGGATAAATATTCTGCATAACCACAAGAACAAGGTGAGTTTCCCTGATGCGAAAACTCGATCGCACCGATATCGGCATTCTCAACCAGTTGCAGGAGAACGCCCGGATCACCAATGCCGACCTGGCGCGTGCCGTGAACCTGTCGCCGACCCCCTGCTTCAACCGGGTCAAGGCCATGGAGCAGGCAGGCGTGATTCGCCAGCAAGTCACTCTGCTGGCGCCCGACGTGCTGGGGCTGGACGTCAACGTGTTCATCCATGTGAGCCTGGAAAAACAGGTCGAGCAGTCGCTGCACCGTTTCGAGGAAGAAATCGCCGAGCGCCCCGAAGTCATGGAGTGCTACCTGATGACCGGCGACCCCGACTACCTGCTGCGCGTGCTGCTGCCCAGCATCCAGGCGCTGGAACGCTTCCTCGATTACCTGACACGCCTGCCGGGCGTGGCCAACATCCGCTCCAGCTTCGCGCTCAAGCAGGTGCGCTACAAGACCGCACTGCCACTGCCCAGCAATGGCCTGACCATTGGTGAGTGACAGCGACGACCGTTCGCGCTCGGGACGGCGTTGTCGCCTGGGTCGGGAACTGTTGCCCGAGGCGTTCATCGAACGTGTGTTCGTGTACGGCGTCATGCGGTCTTGAGCCGCTTGCCAGGCAGGCGTCCAGTCACGCTTTTTTACCGGGCCGGGCCTGTGACAGGCGGTTTCGGCCTCTATGCTTGCCGCTTGTTCTGACCAATCGTTTTCTTTCACCTGCACCAAGGAGCCTACGGGACGCCGATGCGACAGATCTGGAAGTCATTTCGCTCGCTGTATTTCGCTGCCCTGATGATGTTGATCGGCTCTGGCCTGCTCAGCACCTACCTGGCCCTGCGCCTGGCCGCCGAGCAGGTCGACAGCCTGTGGGTCGGTGCACTGATGGCCGCCAACTACTTCGGCCTGGCGGTCGGGGGCAAGATCGGCCACCGGCTGATCGCCCGCGTCGGGCACATCCGCGCCTATGCAACGTGCGCCGGCATCGTCGGTGCCGCCGTGCTCGGGCATGGCATGACCGACTGGCTGCCGGCCTGGGTCGGGCTGCGGATGATCGTCGGCATGGGCATGATGTGCCAGTACATGGTCCTGGAGAGCTGGCTCAACGAACAGGCCGACGCCAAGCAGCGTGGTGCCGTGTTCAGTGGCTACATGATCTTCTCCTACCTCGGGCTGGTGCTCGGCCAGCTGATCCTGGTGGTGCACCCTGAGCTGGGCCCGGAGTTGCTGATGCTGGTGGCGATGTGCTTCGCCCTGTGCCTGGTGCCGGTGGCCATGACCCGACGCATTCACCCGGCGCCGTTGCGCCCGGCACCGATGGAGCCACGGTTCTTCATCAAGCGCGTGCCGCAGTCGTTGAGCACCGTGCTCGGCGCGGGGCTGATCGTCGGGTCGTTCTATGGTCTGGCACCGGTGTATGCGGCCGGGCAGGGGTTGAGCACCGAGCAGGTCGGTCTGTTCATGGGCTTCTGCATCTTCGCCGGCCTGGTGGTGCAGTGGCCGCTTGGCTGGCTGTCCGACCGTTACGACCGCGCGGTGCTGATCCGTACCGTCGCCATCGGCCTGGCGATCAGCTCGTTGCCGCTGGCGGTGATGCCGGGCGTGCCTCTGGAGCTGTTGTTCGGCATCGGTTTCCTGATCTCGTTGCTGCAGTTCTGCCTCTATCCGCTGGCGGTGGCGTTCTCCAACGACCATGTCGAAAGCGAGCGCCGCGTCTCGTTGACGGCCATGCTGCTGGTGACCTACGGCGTCGGCGCCAGCATCGGCCCGTTGGTGGCCGGTGTGCTGATGAAGCTGCTGGGCCCGCAGATGCTGTATGCCTTCTTCGTGTTCTTCGGGCTGGTCCTGGTCTGGCGCATCCGACCCAAGGCGGTGACCGGGCTGCATCAGGTCGAGGATGCGCCGTTGCACCACGTGGCCATGCCTGCGGCAGGCTCGCCGTTGTCGGCAGCGCTGGACCCACGGGTGGACGAGCAGGTGGTGCAGGACGTCATGCAGACGCCGGTGGCGGCGGAAGACACCGAGGACGAGGATGAGGAGAAAGATGGGGCCGTCGTGCCTGAGGCCGACGTCATCGAGGAAGCGCCGCGCAAGTAAAGGCGGCAGGTCAGCGTTCAGTCTGTCGGCTATGGATTGGCGTTACCACCGCTATCGTGGGCAAGCCCGCTCCCACAGGTGACCGCGATAGCCTGCAACCCCGCGGTGGGGCTACGGGTGTAGGAGCGGCCCCCGTGCCGCGATTGGGTCCGCCAGGGCCCACATCAGCACTTGGCAGAAACCATAGAATCTCCCACAGGCGGCTTTGTCATCGTGCGACTGCGTGCTTGATCGTGCGATTGCCTGCTTGAAAGGGGCACCTGTGGGAGCTGGCTTGCCAGCGATAGGGCCTGTTCATCCACTTCAGGGCTGACAGGCCAGCGTCCGAGCCGTCGTCGGCCATGGTGCGGCGTTACTACCGTTATCGCGGGCAGGTTCGCACAGGAGATAGTGATGGCCTGCAACGCGGCGGTGGAACTACGGGTGAGGGGGGCTGCCAGACCGGCCGCGATGAGCCGCAAAGTCCATACGAAGCCTGAAACTTTTTACAACCGCCTTATCCAATGCCGCTTGCCGCTTGCCGCTTGCCGCTTGCCGCTTGCCGCTTGCCGCTTGCCGCTTGCCGCTTGCCGCTTGCCGCTTGCCTCAATAATCGTCTTTGTCAAACCGCCGCGCCTCGCGCTGCAGTTGGTAGACGAAACTCTCGACACGTCGCTGCACCTGGCCATTGAGGTTATGGAAGCGAACCCCGGCGAACGTGGTATTGAACCGTTCTTCATAATGCAGATGCCGCAGTTCCACCATCACCTGGGACATGCCCAGCGGCTTGCTGGCGCTGAACCGGTCGTAGACCTGGCCCAGTTGCAGGTAATCTTCCACATTGCCGTCAAAACGCAGCTTGCAGCCGGTGGCCGAGATGTCCAGCAGCTTGCCGCGCAGCATGCCGCTGCCCTTGAGCCGGTCGCCATCGAGCACGACGTCCACCAGTTGCGACAGCTTGAGCGCAGCCCGGAAGGCGTTGCGGCGTTGGTGGTAGACGATCTGCTCGGGCAGGCTGCCTTTGTAGCACCGGCCTTGGCCGCACTGGCTGATGGTCAGCGCCGTGGTGCACTCCCAGGCGATGCGTACGCCGTCGTGGAATCCCTCGACCCGGAAGGCTTCGCCATTCTCGATGAATTTCTCGCCGTCGCGTGGAATCAGCTCGTCCAGCGCCAGAGTGCCGCTTTCCCGGTCGACGTCCACCACATAGCTCTGAAAGCGATGGGCGCGGTCATGGAAGGTGATGATCAGCGGGTCATGGCTGTCTTGCAGGGCGCGCAGGTTGGACACTACCTCCAAGGGCGTGGTCAGCACCTGGGGCGGCTGGGGGGCATCGGCATCATCGAACACGGGTAATCAATCTCCAGGCAAAAACGACACACGCGAGGCGAGGCATTCTGCCAGCATGTATCGCGCCTTGACAGCAGTATTCACACTTGGCTGAGCGTGCGAGGGCCGGTCAGCGGGGCAGTGGTACCACGGCTGTTGTACAGCGACGGGGATTCGCCCCCCATGAGAATGCGGACCTGCGTCGCGGTCGCCTGCTGCTGCATCTGGATGACCCGGCCATTGGTCTCGTTGATCTTCTGGCACGCCTCCATCAACCCCGTGAGCGCGTCGAGCTGCTGCAGTAGCACCTCGCCCAGGGAAGACTGCGCGGCGACGGCCTGGACACCGGCACGGTCCGCCGACAGGCCAAGGCTGTTCAGCAGATGATTGCGGCGTCGGCCTTGCTGTTCGAGCAGCACGATCAACGATTGCTTGCGCGCCAGGATATTCTCCAGCACGACCATGTCCCGACCGTGCAGGGCAACCGCCTCGTTCTGCAACAAGGTCAGCAGCTCCTGGGTCGGGGCGATGTCGTCTTCGATCAGTTGCAGCAAGCTGGTGTCGTGCATGGCGGACTCTTGGCGTAGGCGTACGGGACGTCAGGGCGACGAAAGGTCAGCGCTGCGCTTCGAAACCGAGCATCTTGCTGGCGACTCGACCGGCATCGACCTGGTAGCTGCCATCGGCGATGGCTTGCTTCAGGGCCGCCACGCGGCTCTTGTCGACCACGGGCTGATCGCGCAGGTTGTCGGTGATCTTCTGCAACTGCTGGGCCTCCTGGCTCAGATGCACGGCTTCGCCGCTGACGCTGGCACGGGGCGCGGTGGCGCTGGTGGCGGCGGTTTTTTCAGTGCTGCTGGCTGAGCCCGCGGCACGCGTACCGCCGACGGACGGTGAATTGTTCAAACGACTGAAGTCGATGACCATGATCAGAAACCTCTGGGTTCAGGACGCTTGCCTTGTTTTCGGCCATCGGTGCAAAAACTTTAGGCGCGAACAGGCAACCGCTTGTCAGCAGGGTTCGGATAACCCTAACGGCACAGTGTAGGAAAAGCCGGCCTGAACCGCCAGCCTGGTCTACATGGCCACCTCGACCTGCCCCGGTCCCACGACCATGGCCTTCACCACCCGGTTGGAATTGAGGTTGCGTACCCGGATCTGCTCGCTCAACCCTCCCTTGACCAAGGCTTCGCCCGGCATGCGCACGCTCAGGCTGCCGCTGCGGGCGATGATCACCACGTGATCGCCCTTGCGAATCACCTCGGCCTGTTCCAGGTGCTGGGGCGTCAACACCTGGTCGAGCACGGTGGGGCGCACCAGCTTCATGCCCACGGCCTGGTCGAGCTGGCTCAGAAAGCCCCGGTTCAGCGTGCCCACGTCACGTTCGCGCATGATGACGTCACCTTCGCCGATGACGCTTTCGCGCTTGAGCGGGCGGCTCATCACCACCACCTCGCGGTACAGGTGCACCTGCGCCGGGACGAACACGGTCCAGGGCGCCGCGCCATTGCAGCGTACGCGCACCGTTACCCGGCCCATCGGCTGCGCGGGACTTTCCAGGGACGCGTCCAGGTCGCGATCGCACAGCGGCATGCGCAGGCGCGGGTCGATGGCATTGACCTGCACCTCGTAGCGGCCCTCGGTCTGGCTGGTCGCCAGATAATCCTCCACGGCGTACTCAAGAAACCCCTGGGCCACGCCGATAAGCTGTTCAGGCGCGGTGAACGTGTCAGCGTGCAGGCGCAAGCCGGGTGCAAGCAGACACGTCGCGGCCACCAGGGCAGGCAACTGGCGCATCAGTCGTCGGGATACTGTCGTTTTCTCAGGCATACCGCTCGAAAAGCAAAGCTCGTGCCGACTTGCACGAAGCGCTCATCGATGAAGGAGCAAGGCATGGCAGGTGTAATGGATTCGGTCAACCAGCGTACGCAGCTGGTAGGACAGAATCGGCTCGAGCTGCTGCTGTTTCGCCTCAACGGCGCACAGCTTTACGGGATCAACGTGTTCAAGGTCCGCGAAGTGCTGCAATGCCCTGACCTGACCTTGCTGCCACGCTCCCACTCGGTGGTGCGCGGCGTGGCCAACATCCGCGGTGCGACCATCCCGATCATCGACCTGTCGTTGGCGACCGGGCTGCCGGCGCTGCGTGAAGAGACGCGCAACAGCTTCGTGATCATCACCGAGTACAACACCAAGACCCAGGGCTTTCTGGTGCATTCGGTCGAGCGCATCGTCAACATGAACTGGGAGGAGATCCATCCACCACCCAAGGGCACCGGCCGTGACCACTACCTCACCGCCGTGACCCACCTGGACAACCGCATGGTCGAGATCATCGACGTGGAGAAGGTCCTGGCCGAAGTGGCGCCGACGTCGGAGTCCATCTCCGAAGGGGTGATCGATGCCGAGGTGCAGGACAAGGCGGTGATGCAGCGCGTGTTGATCGTCGACGACTCGTCGGTGGCGCGCAAGCAGGTCAGCCGCTGCCTGCAGACGGTCGGTGTGGAGGTGGTGTCGCTCAACGACGGTCGTCAGGCGCTGGATTACCTGCGCAATCTGGCGGACGAGGGCAAGCGTCCGGAGGAGGAGTTCTTGATGATGATCTCCGACATCGAGATGCCCGAAATGGACGGCTACACCCTGACGGCGGAGATTCGCAGCGATCCGCGCATGCAGAAACTACACATCCTGCTGCATACTTCGCTTTCTGGCGTGTTCAACCATGCCATGGTCAAGAAGGTCGGCGCGGATGATTTCCTGGCCAAGTTCAGGCCCGATGACCTGGCACAACGCGTAGTCGATCGTATAAAGGCTGCGTATTAAATGGCCGAGCATGCTCTGGCGCGACATGAGATTCGAGGGACGGCCACTGTGTCTACGGGTAATTTGGATTTCGAGCAGTTCCGGGTCTTCCTGGAGAAAGCCTGTGGGATTCTGTTGGGTGAGAACAAGCAGTACCTGGTCTCCAGCCGTCTCAACAAGCTGATGGAGCAGCAGGGCATCAAGTCGCTCGGCGAACTGGTGCAGCGCTTGCAGACCCAGCCGCGCGGCGGATTGCGCGAGCAGGTGGTGGACGCCATGACCACCAACGAAACCTTGTGGTTCAGGGATACCTACCCGTTCGAGGTGTTCAAGAACAAGGTGATCCCCGAGTTCATCCGCAAGAACCCAGGCCAGCGCCTGCGCATCTGGTCGGCGGCGTGCTCGTCGGGCCAGGAACCATATTCGCTGTCGATGTCCATCGACGAGTTCGAGCGGACCAACCTGGGGCAGCTCAAGGCCGGCGCGCAGATCGTCGCGACCGACCTGTCCAGCGCCATGCTCGCCAACTGCAAGACCGGCGAGTACGACAGCCTGGCGATTGCCCGGGGCCTGTCACAGGAGCGCCTGCAGCGCTACTTCGACAGCCGTGGGGCAGGGCGCTGGGCGATCAAGGCGCCGATTCGCAGTCGCGTCGAATTCCGTCCGTTCAACCTGCTCGACAGCTATGCCAGCCTCGGCAAGTTCGATGTGGTGTTCTGCCGTAACGTGTTGATCTACTTCTCGGCGCAGGTGAAGAAGGACATCCTGCTGCGCATCCACAGCACCCTCAAGCCTGGCGGCTACCTGTTCCTGGGGGCCTCCGAGGCGCTCAACGGGCTGCCGGATCACTTCCAGATGGTGCAGTGCAGCCCGGGGATCATCTACCAGGCCAAGTGAAGGAGGGCGGCCACTGGGTGCCGTCTGCTTCATGGCTGTAGAAGCGTCGTTCCAGCCGGGGACGGTGTGGCTGCCTTTGTGGGCCCTGGCGGGCCCAATCGCGGCCGGTCCGGCGCCCCGGCAGGGGCCGCCCACAGGTGACCGCGATAGCCTGCAACCCCGCGGTGAGGCTACGGGTGTAAGAACCGCGATAGCCTGCCACGCCGCAGTAGGGCTACGGGTGCAGGAACCGCAGTGGCCTGCCACGCCGCGGTGGAGCTACGGATGTAGGAGCGGCCCCTGTGCCGCGATCGGGCCCGCAGGGCCCGCAAGATCAGCCACACCGTCGCCCCAGGCTCACCTCCCTGGCCCAGCCATAGCCCTCGTAGCTTGCAGCCCCCACCCTCCATTGCCGCTTTCCCGTCACCCTGCGGAAAAAAATTGCCGCTTTTCTGGCAGCCACCTCGGCGCTTTCACACACAGCCCCCGCATTCATTGCCTTCCACCACATTGGCACAGCCCTTGCTAATACATCGCATCCGACCATTCTGGCCGTCCTGCGAAGGTTTTCTGACATGAGCATCAGTTTCGACAAGGCGCTCGGCATCCATGAAAAAGCCCTGGGCTTTCGGGCCCAGCGTGCCGAGGTGCTGGCCAACAACATCGCCAACGCCGACACGCCGAACTACAAGGCGCGCGACCTGGACTTCTCTTCGGTGCTCGCCGCCGAGTCGCAGAAGACCCAGGGCGGCCGCATGACCCTGGAGCGCACCAGCAGCCGGCATATCGAAGCCGAAGGTCTGGCCTCCACCGCCGACGACGTGCTGCAGTACCGCACCCCCTTGCAGCCGTCGCTGGACCAGAACACCGTCGACGCCCAGCTCGAGCAGTCGAGCTACGCCGAGAACGCCATCGGCTTCCAGGCCAGCTTCACCCTGCTCAACAACAAATTCAGAGGGCTGATGTCGGCCCTGCGCGGAGAATGACCATGTCCCTCGCCAATGTCTTCAACATCGCCGGCAGCGGCATGAGCGCCCAGAACACGCGGCTCAACACGGTGGCGTCGAACATCGCCAACGCCGAGACCGTCTCCTCGAGCGTCGACCAGACCTACCGGGCCCGGCATCCGGTGTTCGCCACCACCTTCCAGCAGGCGCAGTCCGGCATGGGCCAGTCGCTGTTCGAGGACCAGGGCGAAGCCGGGCAGGGCGTCCAGGTGACCGGGATCGTCGAGGACCAAAGCAACCTGGAAGCCCGCTACGAGCCCAATCACCCGGCGGCGAACAAGGACGGCTACGTCTACTACCCCAACGTCAACGTGGTCGAGGAGATGGCCGACATGATCTCCGCCAGCCGGTCTTTCCAGACCAACGCCGAGCTGATGAACACCGCCAAGACAATGATGCAGAAAGTCCTGACCCTCGGTCAGTGATAGGGAACCCCGGCCATGGCAGTCGATAGCACCAGCGCGGTCAACCTGACGGACGTCCTCAAGGCGTCCACGGTGACCAGCGCCACCCCCAGCAGCAACAAGAGCGCCAGCCTCACCGGCGCCAGCGAAAAGGCGCTCGGCAAGGATGCGTTCCTGCAACTGCTGGTGACCCAGATGCAGAACCAGAACCCGCTCGACCCGCAGGACAACAGTGAGTTCGTTGCCCAGCTGGCCCAGTTCAGCAGCCTGGAAGGCATCTCCTCGCTCAACGAGTCGGTGACCTCCATCTCCAGCGCGCTCGGCTCCTCCCGTGCCTTGCAGGCCTCGTCCCTGGTCGGCCGCTCGGTGGTGGTGCAGAACGATCAGGCCGTGGTCGACACCAGCAAGAGCCTGAACGGCAGCGTGGTGCTGCCGCAGTCGGTGAGTGGCGCCACGGTCAGCGTCAGCGACACCAGCGGCAAAGTGATCAAGACCATCGAGCTGGGTCCGCAAAGCGCGGGCAATGCCAGCTTCATCTGGGACGGCACCAACGCCAGCGGCGAGAAGGTCGACCCTGGCACCTACCGTTTCGACGCCAAGACCACCGTCGACGGCGCTTCGGTGGCCTTGGGCACGCTGCTGCCCGCCACCGTCACCAGTGTGACCCTCAGCCAGACCGGCGGGGAAATGATGCTCAACCTGTCCGGGGTCGGCCAGGTCGCGTTGTCCAAAGTGCAAACCATCGGTATTTGACGCCGGTTCACGGCATCAGGAGTGAAACATGTCGTACAACATCGGCCTGAGTGGCCTCTACGCGGCCAACAAGCAGCTGGACGTGACCGGCAACAACATCGCCAACGCCAACACCACCGGCTTCAAGTCGTCGCGGGCTGAATTCGCCGACGTCTATGCTGGGGCCAACCGCCTGGGCACCGCGGGCAAGCAGGTCGGCAGCGGCGTGAACGTGGCCGCCGTGTCGCAGCAGTTCAACCAGGGTGACGTGACCAGCACCGGCAACGTGCTGGACATGGGCATCCAGGGTCAGGGCTACTTCATCCTCAATGACGGCAACACGACCAGCTACACCCGTGCCGGTGCCTTCCAGACCGACAAGGACAGCTATGTCGTCAGCGCCGACGGCGACCGCCTGCAAGGGTATGCCGCCGATGCCTCGGGCAAGATCCTCAAGACCGGCCTGACCGACCTGAAGATCGACACCTCGGCGTTGCAGCCCAAGGCCACCACCAAGGTCGATCAGGGCCTGAACCTGAACTCGTCGGCCACCTCGATTCCGCTGCAGGTCAGCGACGGCAACACGCCCCCGGCGATGGTCGCCAACAAGCCGTTCGATCCTTCGGACGATACGACCTACAGCCGCTCGTTCCCGACCAAGGTCTACGACAGCCAGGGTAACGAACACACCCTGGAGCAGTTCTACCGCAAGACCGACACCAACCAGTGGTCGATGTACACCCTGATCGACGGTCGCAACCCGATGGACCCGACCAGCACACAGCCGCTGACCGGCACGCTGGCCTTCAACAGCGACGGCTCGATCAATCGCATGACCGCCGACAACACCGGTTTGCCGACAGGCGGGTCGTTCACCGTGACGGACAACACCTTCACCCTGGGTGGCTGGGTCCCGGCCGAGAAGAACGGGGCAGGCGTGTGGGCGGCCAATGGCGCGGCCGGCGATGCCAAGGGCATCAAACTGGGCATGGACACGACCACCTCCTACAACAGCGACACCGCGCGTGTCTCGCAGTCGCAGGACGGCTATGCCACCGGCACCTTGTCCAGCCTGAGCGTCGACTCCGCCGGTGTGCTGTTCGCCAGCTTCAGCAACCAGCAGTCCCGTGCCATCGGCCAGGTAGCGGTCGCCAGCTTCGCCAACGACCAGGGCCTGGCCAAGATCGGCGGTACCCGCTGGCAGGCCACCTATGCGTCCGGCGCAGCCGGCGTCGACACGCCGAAGACCGGCAGCCTGGGCTCGATCGAGTCGGGCTCGCTGGAAGCCTCGAACGTCAACCTGACCCAGGAGCTGGTCGATCTGATCAAGGCGCAGAGCTACTACCAGGCCAACGCCAAGACCATTTCCACCGAAAGCACCCTGATGCAGACCACCATCCAGATGTCCTGATGGCGGTCGGCGCCTGGATGGCCGCCGCCACGAGCGCGGCAATCCAGGCGCTCGCGTCACAGTGGTCCTCACGTCATTTTTCTGGGGGTAGTGCCTGTATGCGCGCGTCGCTTCTCGTGTCCGCCCTTGCCGGTGCCGTGCTGTTGGCTCAGGCCCACGCCGCCGCTGCGCCCTGGTTCCGTTGGGAAAGCCAGGTCGATGGGCATCTGGTCTGCTCACAGTGGTCGCCTGGCGAGGGCTGGAAGCGGTTTGCCGGCCCTTTCAACAACGCAGCCTGTCGCGACCACTGACGGCCTGTCGCGGTCAGGCCAGCACCTTCATCGTCTGCATTGCCGGCAAGCCGGCTCCCACACCCTGCCTGCAATGTCTAGGTCATTGTGAGGCGTGCCGGCGATGCAGGCGGTGACGGATCGGCGCTATCGCTGGCAAGCCAGCTCCCACGGATCCCGATTCCACTGATGCTGTGGTGTGACGAGCGCCCTTCGGTGGGAGCCGGCTTGCCGGCGATAGGGCCGGTACATTCAACACCTGCCTTGCCGGCTGCCGGCAAGCGGCAAACGACCGCCGGATAACCGTCATCCCGGTCTCGACCGTTCATCCCCAAGCCCCGTGAATACGGGGCTTTTCCGTGCTTTTGAAAAGTTGGCGCAAAGCTTGCTTAACAGCCAGCACAGCAACGGCCGGCGGCAATCGCCCGCCCGTGCAGCGGAGGATCGAAGTGGACAAATTGCTCTACGTGGCCATGAGTGGCGCCAGCCAGAACGCACTGGCACAACAGGCCCATGCCAACAACCTGGCGAACGTCTCGACCAGCGGTTTCCAGCGTGACTTGGAGCAGGCGCGCTCGATGCCGGTGTTCGGTGACAGCTTTCCGGCGCGGGCCTATGCGATGACCGAGCGGCCTGCCACCGACTTCACTCCCGGCGCCCTGCAGGAAACCGGGCGTGACCTGGACGTGGCGGTCAGCGGTGATGGTTTGATCGCGGTGCAGGCACCCGACGGCAGCGAAGCCTACGTGCGTACCGCCAGCCTGAACATCGACGCCCTGGGCGTGCTGCGTGCCGGCAACGGCATGCCGGTGATGGGCAACGGCGGCCCGATCGCCATTCCGCCGCAGCAGAAGGTCGAGATCGGCGAGGACGGCACCATCAGCATCCGTGGCATGGGCGAGGACCCTCGCGTCATCGCCGAAGTCGACCGGATCAAGCTGGTCAAGCCGGACATCAAGGCCATCAGCAAAGGCACCGACGGCCTGCTGCACACCGGCAACGGCCAGCCCGCACCGGCCGACGGCACCGTGCGCATGGTCTCGGGGTTCCTCGAGGCGAGCAACGTCAACGCCGTCGAGGAAATGACCTCGGTCCTGGCGCTGTCCCGGCAATTCGAGCTGCACATCAAAATGATGAACACGGCCAAGGAAGGCGACGAAGCCATGGCCCGCGTCTTGCAAATCGGCTAATCACACCTGAACACGTGCCGTAAAACAGGCACACGAGGAGAATCCCATGCTTCCGGCTCTGTGGGTCGCCAAGACCGGCCTGTCCGCCCAGGACACCAACCTGACGGTCATTTCCAACAACCTGGCCAACGTCTCGACCACCGGCTTCAAGCGCGATCGCGCCGAGTTCCAGGACCTGCTGTACCAGACCAAGCGCCAGCCCGGTGCCCAGTCCACCCAGGACAGCCAGCTGCCGTCCGGCCTGCAGGTCGGTACCGGTGTGCGCATCGTCGGCACCCAGAAGAACTTCGCGGTCGGCAGCCTGCAGACCACCGAGAACCCGCTGGACATGGCGGTCAACGGGCGCGGCTTCTTCCAGGTGCTGCAACCCGACGGCACCGTGTCCTACACCCGTGACGGTACCTTCCACCTGAACTCCGATGGCCAGATCGTCACCGCCAACGGCTTGTCGCTGGAACCGGCCATCGTCGTGCCGCCCGATGCCATGACCTTCACCGTGGGCCAGGACGGCACCGTGTCGATCACCACCTCGGGCAACGCTGCCTCCCAGGTGATCGGCAACCTGCAGACCGCCGACTTCATCAACCCGGCCGGCCTGCAGGCGATCGGCAACAACCTGTTCCTGGAGACCGCCGCCAGCGGTGCGCCGCAGGTGGGTACGCCCGGCCTGAACGGCTTCGGCACCACCTTGCAGCAGACCCTGGAGAACTCCAACGTCAGCACCGTGGAAGAGCTGGTGAACATGATCACCACTCAGCGCGCCTACGAGATGAACTCCAAGGTCATCTCCACCGCCGACCAGATGCTGTCGTTCGTGACCCAACAGCTGTAACCCTTGAAAGCGATCCGGCTGCGCCCGCAGCGTCCGTCACACCGTGAGGTAAGCGTCATGCATCGTCTGTTTTCCGTGTTCGCCCTGGGCAGTGCGTTGGTGCTGACCGGTTGCGTGGCGCCGGCAGCCAAGCCCAACGACCCCTACTATGCGCCGGTGCTGCCGCGCACGCCGCTGCCAGCGGCGGCCAACAACGGGTCGATCTACCAGGCCGGGTTCGAGCAGAACTTCTACAGCGATCGCAAGGCCTTCCGGGTCGGTGACATCATCACCATCACTCTCAACGAGCGCACTTCGGCGAGCAAGAACGCCGGCTCGCAGATCGCCAAGAACAGCAGCGCCAAGCTCGGCCTGACCTCGCTGTTCGGCGGCTCGGCCACCACCAACAACCCGTTCGGCGGCGGCGACCTGTCGCTCGACGCCGGCTACAGCGGTGACCGCAGCACCAAGGGCGACAGCAAGGCGGCCCAGGGCAATACCCTGACCGGTTCGGTCACTGTGACCGTGGCCGAGGTACTGCCCAACGGCATCATCGCCGTGCGCGGCGAGAAGTGGATGACCCTGAACACCGGTGACGAGCTGGTGCGCATCGCCGGGCTGGTCCGGGCCGACGACATCGCCACCGACAACACCGTACCGTCGACCCGGGTCGCCGATGCGCGCATCACTTACTCGGGCACCGGCTCGTTCGCCGAGGCCAGCCAGCCGGGGTGGTTCGACCGCTTCTTCCTCAGCCCGTTGTTCCCCTTCTGAGTGCGTACGCCCATGCTCAACGTTAGGCACCTGATCGTCGCGACCCTGCTGCTGACCTGTGCGTTCGGTGCCCAGGCCGAACGCCTGAAGGACATCGCCAGCATCTCTGGCGTGCGCACCAACCAGCTGATCGGCTACGGCCTGGTCGTGGGGCTCAACGGCACGGGTGACCAGACCACCCAGACGCCGTTCACCCTGCAGACCTTCAACAACATGCTGTCGCAGTTCGGCATCAAGGTGCCGCCAGGGTCGGGCAACGTGCAGCTCAAGAACGTCGCGGCGGTGTCGGTGCATGCCGACCTGCCGGCGTTCGCCAAGCCGGGGCAGGTGATCGACATCACCGTGTCGTCCATCGGCAACTCCAAGAGCCTGCGCGGTGGCAGCCTGCTGATGACGCCGCTCAAGGGGATCGACGGCAACGTCTACGCCATCGCCCAGGGCAACCTGGTGGTCGGCGGCTTCGACGCCGAAGGCCGCGACGGCTCCCGCATCACCGTCAACGTTCCGTCGGCAGGCCGGATTCCCGGTGGCGCGTCGGTCGAGCGTGCGGTGCCGAGCGGCTTCAACCAGGGCAACAGCCTGACCTTGAACCTCAACCGCCCGGACTTCACCACTGCCAAGCACATCGTCGACAAGGTCAACGAACTGCTCGGCCCTGGCGTGGCCCAGGCCATCGACGGCGGCTCGGTGCAGGTCACCGCGCCCATGGACCCGAGCCAGCGCGTGGACTACCTGTCGATCCTCGAGAACCTCGAGATCGATCCGGGCCAGGCCGTGGCCAAGGTGATCATCAACTCGCGCACCGGCACCATCGTGATCGGCCAGAACGTCAAGGTGTCGCCGGCGGCGGTGACCCACGGCAGCCTGACCGTGACCATCACCGAGGACCCGATCGTCAGCCAGCCGGGTGCCTTCTCCGGTGGCCAGACCGCCGTGGTGCCGCGCTCGCGGGTCAATGCCCAGCAGGAAGCCAAGCCGATGTTCAAGTTCGGCCCCGGCACCACGCTCGACGAGATCGTCCGCGCGGTGAACCAGGTCGGCGCTGCACCCGGTGACCTGATGGCGATCCTCGAAGCCTTGAAACAGGCCGGAGCGCTGCAGGCCGACCTGATCGTGATTTGAGGACCGTACGATGAACAACGCCAAGAGCCTGGTCTCCAGTCAAGCCGACAGCGGCGCCTACACCGACCTCAACCGCTTGAGCTCGCTCAAGCACGGTGATCGCGACAGCGAAGGCAACCTGCGCAAGGTGGCCCAGGAGTTCGAGTCGTTGTTCGTCAGCGAAATGCTCAAGGCCTCGCGCAAGGCCAGCAACGTGCTGGCCGACGACAACCCGATGAACACCGAGACCGTCAAACAGTACCAGGACATGTACGACCAGCAGATGGCGGTGAGCATGTCGCGCCAGGGCGGCGGCATCGGTCTGCAGGACGTGCTCATGCGCCAGCTGTCCAAGCAGAAGAGCCCGGCCGTGGGCAACCCCAGTCCGTTCCCGCGGGTCGAGGGCAGCGCGCCGACCCTGTGGGGCCGGCAGGGCGTGGCCGGTGCCCATTCGGCGGTCAGTGGCGACACCCACGGGCGCAACGACGTCGCGGCGCTCAACGCACGGCGCCTGGCCCTGCCGGGCAAGCTGACCGACCGTCTGCTGGCGGGCATCGTGCCGTCGGCCACGGCGGCTGCAGCCGCCAGCGCCACGACCAACACCGCTGCGCTGCCGGCCCGCGAAGGCGTGGCTGCCGTCGGGGCGTCCACGGCCCGTGCCTTCGCCGCGCCGGACCGCGCCCAGTTGCAAGGCCTCAGCCGCAGTGTCGCGCAGCCGCCACTGGCGCCGCAAAAGGTCTTCTCCGGCAGCGACGACTTCGTCGCCACCATGCTGCCGATGGCCGAAGCGGCCGCCAAGCGCATCGGCGTCGACCCGCGCTACCTGGTCGCCCAGGCGGCGCTGGAAACCGGCTGGGGCAAGTCGGTGATGCGCAACGCCGATGGCAGCAACAGCCACAACCTGTTCGGCATCAAGGCCAGCGGCAACTGGGAAGGCGACAAGGCCCGGGCGATCACCAGCGAATTCCGCGACGGCAAGTTCGTCAAGGAAACGGCGTCGTTCCGCTCCTACGAATCGTACCAGGACAGCTTCCACGATCTGGTCAGCCTGCTGCAGAACAACGCCCGCTATAAAGATGCGGTCGCCTCTGCCGATAAACCAGAACAGTTCGTGAAGGAGCTGCAAAAAGCCGGGTACGCCACCGACCCTGCCTATGCCAGCAAGATTTCGCAGATAGCCAAGCAGATGAAGTCGACCGAGAGCTACGCGGCTCTGACGACCACTCGGCAACTATAAGGGCCCGCAACCATGGCGAGTTTGATCAATATCGGCATCTCCGGCCTGAACGCCGCGCAGTCGGGGTTGCATACCCTGGGCAACAACATCGCCAATGCCGACGTGGACAGCTATTCGCGCCAGCAGATCGTCCAGCAGACCAAGGGCTCGCAGCAATACGGCAACGTCTACATCGGCACCGGGACCACCCTGGCCGACGTGCGCCGCGTGTACAACTCGTTCCTCGAGAACCAGCTGCGCACCACCACCAGCCTGAGCAGCGACTCGACCGCCTACCTCAACCAGATCACGCCCCTGGACAAGTCGCTGTCGAGCACCGACACCGGTGTCACCTCGGCCTTGCAGAGCTTCTTCAGCGCCCTGCAGGAAGTCTCCGCGCGCCCGACCGAGGACGCCTCGCGGCAACTGCTGCTGACCAGTGCCCAGACCCTGGGCAAGCGCTTCAATGCCCTGTCGACCCAGCTCAAGCAGCAGAGCAGCAACATCGACGGCAACATGGCCACCATGGCCGACCAGGTCAACAAGCTCAGCAGCACCATTGCCCAGTACAACGACCAGATCGCCCGTGTCTCGGCGACCCAGGGTACGCCCAACGACCTGCTCGACAAGCGCGATGGGGCGGTGCGCGAGCTGACCTCGCTGGTCGGCGCTCAGGTGGTCGAGCGCGAAGGCAACTACGACATCTACCTGAACAACGGCCAGTCGCTGGTGCTGGGCAAGACCACCCAGGCCCTGTCCGTGGCGCCGGGCCAGAGCGACCCGACGCGCATGGCGCTGATGCTCAACCGCGGCAATACCCAGATGGACATCACCGCCAGCACCACCGGCGGCGAGCTGGGCGGCCTGCTGCGCTACCGCAGCGATACCCTGGACCCGGCACTCAACGAGCTGGGCCGCATCGCGCTGGTCGTGGCCGACTCCATGAACAGCCAGCTCGCCCAGGGCCTGGACAAGAACGGTGAGTTCGGTGCCGCCCTGTTCGGTGACATCAACAGTGCCGAGGCGACCAGCCAGCGCAGCATCCCGCGGATCGGCAACAGTGTCGGCTCGGGCAACCTGGGCGTGACCATCGAGAACAGCGGCAAGCTCACCACCAACGATTACCAGGTGACCTTCAGCAACGCCTCGACCTACAGCGTGCGGCGCCTGCCGGACAACACCGAGATGGGCAGCTTCGACCTGAACGCCGATCCGGCGCCGGTGATCGATGGCTTCAGCCTGGCGATGAACGGTGGCGCACCGAAGGCGGGCGACAGCTTCCGCATCGTGCCGACCCGCAGCGGCGCCGGCGACATCGGCACCAGCCTGACCGACGCCAAGCGCCTGGCGCTGTCCGCGCCGTTGAGCATCAGCACCGCGCTGGGCAACAAAGGCACGGCGGTGGCCGGCCAGCCGACGCTGACCTCGACGCTGGACGCCTATGACGCGACCCAGCGCAACCAGTTGCAGACCGGTCTGAAGTATTCCACCCCGGTCAAGCTGGTGTTCGGCGACGATACCGCCTCGCCCCAGGGCTATCAGCTGTACGACGCCAAGGGCACGCAGATCGGCACCGGGACCATCGTTGCCGGGCAGAACAACGCCCTGAAGCTGAGCGTGCCGATGGTCGATGCCAGCGGCAACCCGATCACCGAGAACGGCAAGCAACAGGCCTTCACCTTCGAGATGAGCGTGGAAGGCGTGCCGCGCAAGGGTGACAGCTTCACGGTCTCGCTGACCGGTTCGGGTTCCACCGACAACCGCAATGCCCAGGCCCTGCTGGCCCTGCAGAACGGCTCCAGCGTCGATGTCGGGGCCACCGGCAAGGGCATGAGCTTCACCGATGCCTACGCCAAGCTGGTGTCCAACGTCGGCGGCAAGGCGTCCCAGGCGACCATGGACAGCACGGCCACCTCGGCCTTGCAGACGTCGGCCCGTGACAGCCGCGATTCGGTGTCCGGTGTCTCCATCGACGAAGAGACCGGCAACCTGATCAAGTTCCAGCAGTACTACACCGCATCGTCGCAGATCATCAAGGCGGCCCAGGAAACCTTCGCCACCTTGATCAACAGCCTTTAAAGGAGCGTCCTGACCATGCGTATCTCGACCTCGCAGTTCTACAACACCAGCAGCGCCAACTACCAGCGCAGCTACGCCAACACGGTCAAGAGCCAGCAGGACGCCAGCGACAACCTGCGCATCCGTTCGGCGGCGGACGATCCGGTCGGCTCGGCGCGCCTGCTGCAGCTCGAGCAGCAGCAGAACATGCTCGAGCAGTACAGCACCAACGTCACCAGCGTGCGCAACTCGCTGGGCACCGCCGAGACCACGCTCAGCTCGATCAGCACCCTGTTGCAGCGGGTCAACGAGCTGGCGGTCAGTTCCGGCAACGGTGCCTTCACCGACTCGGACCGCAAGGCCAACGCCGACGAACTGTCGTCGCTGGAAAGTCAGCTGTACACCCTGATGAACAGCAAGGACGAGACCGGCAGCTACCTGTTCTCCGGCTCCAAGGGCAGCACCCAGCCCTACGTGCGCAACGCCGACGGCACCTACAGCTATCAGGGCGACGAAGTCAGCCTGACCTTGCAGGTCGGCGACATGATCAGCCTGGCGGCCAACGAGACCGGCTACAGCGCGTTCGAGCAGGCGCTCAATACCAGCCGCAGCGAAACCAAGCTGCTGTCGCCGGCCACCGACGATGGACGGGTCAGCCTGTCCAATGGTCAGGTCTCGGGCAACATCACCTACAACGACCGGTTCCGCAGCGGCGAGCCCTACCAGATCGAGTTCACCAGCAGCACCCAGCTGAAGATCACCGATGCTGCGGGCAAGGACGTGACCGCCGAAGTGGGCGAGAGCGGTACCTTCAATCCGTCGGCCGACAGCAACACCCTGAGCTTCCGAGGCGTCGACCTGCGCTTGCAGGTCAAGCCCGACAGCGCCGATCCGGATGGCTCGATCGCCGGTCATGTCTTCTCGCTCGGCTCCAAGCCCGACACCCTGGTCGGTACGCGCAGCGCCGGCAACCCGTCGACGGCCCAGGTGACGGGGGCCTCGATCAGCGACACGCAGGCGTACCAGTCGACCTTCCCGGGCCAGAGCGCCGTGCTGCGTTTCACCAGCGACAACGAGTTCGAGCTGTACGCCGCGCCGGTCAACGACAACAGCCGGCCGGTGGGCAAAGGCACGTTGGCCGGCGGCGTCGCGACCGTCGCCGGAGTGAGCTTCCAGGTCGCCGGCACGCCTGCGGCGGCCGACCAGTTCATGGTCAAGGTCGACACGCACCAGACCCAGAACGTGCTCGACACCATCGGCCAACTGCGCAAGGCGCTGACCACGCCGATGGACAATGACCCAGCCGCCCGTCAGACCTTCCTGGCCTCGCTGGACGCGGCCGTGGGCAACATCGCCAACGCCAGCAACCAGGTCGGCGCCTCCATTGCGTCCATCGGCGGACGTGGCCAGGCGCTGGACGTGCAGACCGAGACCAACGAGGCCTTGAGCATCGAGAACACCAAGACCCAGAGCTCGATTCGCGAGAGCGATCCGGCCGAAGTCATGCTGCGCCTGCAGATGCAGAGCAACATGCTCTCGGCCTCCCTCCAGGCCTACGCCAAGATCGCAAGCCTGTCGCTGGTCAACTACATCTGATCGGCGTCACTGGCCTCCCGTCATGCGTCGCCCGGCTTCGGTGCGGCGCATAACCCCCCTTCAAGGTCATTCGTGTGAACCAGACAGCCCGCGTCAGCCTCGTCATCCCGGCCCATCACCCCCGTTTCTTCGCCGCCGCGCTGCACAGTGCGCTGGCGCAGACCTATGAGGCGCTGGAGGTGGTGGTGTGCGACGACAGCGAAGGGGGGGCGATCGCGTCGATCGTCGAGGGGCTTGATGTCGAGGCGCGTGCGCGGGTGCGGTATGTGCGCCACACGCACGGCGGCGGTCTGGCCGGCAACCTGATCCACGCGATCGAAGCCGCCGAAGCGGGGCTGGTGAAGGTGCTGTGCGACGACGATCGGTTGTTCCCCGCGTGCGTCGCCGATCAGGCCCAGGTGCTGCTGGACCTGCCGGACGTCAGCCTGGTGCTGTCGCCACGCGTGCTCTGCGACGAGAACGACTTCATTCTGCCGATGCGCATCACCAATGCACGCATCGCCACCGAAGACAGCCTGTTCAAGGGCGAGGACATGCTGTCGCTGCTCGACGGCCGTCCGGTCAATTTCCTTGGCAACCTGTCGGCGGCGATGATGCGCCGCGAGCAGGCCTTGCAATGGCTGCGCGCCCTCACGGCTGATGGACAACAGTTCCAGGCGCTGCTGGACATCGCCTTGTTTGCCTGCCTAATGCGCCGGGGCGATCTGGTCATGCTGAGCACGCCGGCGCTGGTCGAGCGACTACATCCGGCGCGCTTCGGCAAGCGGCCCGAGATCGTCCAGCGCACACCTCAGGAGTGGCGCTGGCTGTTGCAGATGGTGGCCGCTCGCAGTGGCGAAGCAGCGCCGGCCAGTGGCTGGGTGCGCTTCGTGTCCTTGAGCCAGGCCCAGCGCCGTCCGTATGCCTGGCAGGAGTCGTGCGTGGCGCGCATTCTCAGCAACTGGCATACCCGTCTCAGCGGCCGGGTGGGCAGCGACTGCGAAAGCTATGCGCAACTTTATGAGCACTGGCTGGCTGCGCGCTGCTTCAGCGACGTGCAGCGTAGCCTGTTGCCCCGGCTGGTGGCCGCTTGGCCGCGACAGCCGCGACTGTTGGTGGTGGTGCTGGACGCCGAGGGCGATGCAGCGGCCCTGCGCACCACCCTCGACAGCGTGGCAGCCCAGCTTTATCCCGTACAGGCCTGCCTGGTGCTGGGCCAGGCGATGCCTGCGCTGAGCGCTTCTCTGGCGGTCTTGCACGAACCATTCACCTCGGACTGGCCCGCACAACTCAACCGACACCTGGCGGCGCTGAGCGATATCGACTGGGTCTACCTGCTGCGCGCTGGTGACCGCTTGAGCGAGTCGGCCTGTCTGCTGGTCGCTGAGAAGGCGGCCGTGCTGCCCGACGTGGCCTGCGTGTATGGCGACGAAGGGGCCTGGGTGGACGAAGCGCCGACCGAGCCGGTGTTCAAGCCCGATTTCAACCTGGACCTGCTGCGCAGCTACCCTTACGTCGGACGCATGCTGGCTTTCGACCGGGCAGCGCTGCTGGCACTCGGCGGGCTGGACAGCCGCTTCGGCGAACTGGCGCCCCACGACCTGCTCTGGCGCCTGGTGGAAACCCAAGGGCCACAGGTGATCGAGCACGTGGCCGAAATCCAGGCGCAGTCGACGTTCAGCTTCGCCCAGTGGTTGTCCTCGCCCGCGGTGGTCGAGGGCAGCGCCGCGCTGGTCGGCGCGCACCTCGAGCGCCTGGGCGTGGCCCATCGCCTGCAGCACGACAGCGAGGTGGCGGTCATCCAGCAGGTCGAATACCTGCACGCAGGCACCGCGACGGTCAGTATCCTCGTGGTGGTCGACGAGGACCTGGAACAGGTGCAGATATGCGTCGAGCAGGTATTCGAGCGCACCATGGCCAGCGGCTATGAACTGATCTTGGTGGCCGGGGCCGGGCTGTCGTCCCGGGTGTCGGCCTGGCTCCACGCCATGACGACGCTCGATGCCCAGCTGTTGCGCGTGGTGCACGCGCCCGAGGTACGCCAGCGCACGCACCTGATCGACCAGGCCGCCGCCCAGGCGCGCGGCGACTACCTGCTGCTGCTCGATGCCTCGGTCCAGGCGCTGCAAGGCGATTGGCTCGATCACCTGCTGATGCAGGCGCGCCGTCCGGAAGTGGCGGTGGTCGGCGGCACCCTGGTCGATGCCCGTGGCCGTGTGGTGGACGGTGGCCATGTGCTGGGCATCGCCGGCAGTTCAGGGCCGGCGTTCGTCGGCGAGGACAGCCAGGCACGGGGTTACCTGCAACGGTTGCGCGTGGTGCAGGACTGGAGCGCCGTCAGCGGTGACTGCCTGATGATTCGCAAGACGGTTTTCGAGACGCTGGGCGGGTTGAGCGCTCAGCCGTTCGACAGTGGGCTGGCGGAGATCGATCTGTGCCTGCGGGCAGGGCAGCAGGGTTATCTGGTGGTCGGCACGCCAGGGGCGGTGCTGCTCAGGCAGGCGTCCACGCGCGCCCTGAGAACCGTCGAGGACCACGCGCAGGCGCTGGAGCAGCAGCAGGCTTTCTGCGAACGCTGGCTGCCGAAGGTGGCCCGTGACCCGGCCTACAACCCGAGCCTGAGCCTGGCCAGTGCCGACTTCAGCCTCGAACCCAGCCTGCGCGGCAGCTGGGCCCCCCTCTGCGCACGGGCGCTGCCTGCCGTGCTGGGGTTGCCGGTCAATGATTCGGCGGTCGGGCACTACCGGGTCGACCAGCCTTTCCGAGCGCTGGAGGCGGCGGGCCGGGTGGTCGGGCGCGTGGTCTACGAGCCGCCCAGCATCGTGCAACTGGCACGCATGGACCCGGAAGTGATCGTCTTCCAGCTGCGCCACTCCGAAGACGCCGTGCGCGACATCGAGCGCATCGCACGGTTCTCCAGGGCGCGACGCATCTTCGAGATCGACGACTACGTGCTCCAGGCACCGGCCAAGAACACCCATGCCCGCAACAAGCCGGCGGACATCGAGCGCCACCTGCGCCGTGGCATCGCCCTGTGCGACCGGGTGGTGGTGACCACCCAGGCATTGGCCGATCGCCTGGCGGACATGCACCACGACATTCGCGTGGTGCCGAACATGCTGGCGCCTCACCTATGGGCCGACCTGCCGCCCAGCCGGCGCGCAACGTCCTCCAAGCCACGGGTCGGCTGGGGCGGGGGCACCAGCCATGGCGGCGATCTGGAAGTCATCGCCGAGGTAGTACGCGCGCTCGCCGATCAGGTCCACTGGGTGTTCTTCGGCATGTGCCCGGATGCGCTCAAGCCCTACATCCACGAATACCATCCGGGCGTGCCCCTGCCGGCCTATCCGGCCAAGCTCGCCAGCCTGAACCTGGACCTTGCCCTGGCACCGCTCGAATTCCATGTCTTCAACGACTGCAAGAGCAACCTGCGCCTGCTGGAATACGGCGCCTGCGGCTATCCGGTGATCTGCACCGACACCGAAGCCTACCGAGGCTACCTGCCGTGCACACGGGTCCACAGCAACAGCACCGAGGAGTGGCTACAGGCGATCGGCCAGCACCTGGCCGATCCTGCCGCCAGCCAGCGCATGGGCGAGGCGCTGCGCGAGGCAGTGATGCGCGATTTCGTCCTGCGCGGCAACAACCTGCGTCAGTGGGAATGGGGGTGGTTGGCGCCTTAGCCGCAGCTTCATCCCTCCAGATTGGCGCGCTTCCTGCAATGCACCTCGACATCGCCATAAATCCTGCACCCGGCACGTGCAGGTCGGGTCGACGCAGACGAGGAACTCGATGAAGGCAGTCATTCTGGCCGGTGGGCTGGGCACGCGGATCAGCGAAGAGTCGCACCTCAAGCCCAAGCCGATGATCGAAATCGGCGGCAAGCCAATTCTTTGGCACATCATGAAGCAGTACTCGGCCCATGGCATTCACGACTTTGTGATCTGCCTGGGCTACAAGGGGTATGCGATCAAGGATTTCTTCGCCAACTATTTCCTGCACACCTCCGACGTGACCTTCGACATGCGGGCCAACCGCATGGACGTGCACCAGAACTACAGCGAGCCCTGGCGCGTGACGCTGGTGGACACCGGTGAAGAGACCATGACCGGCGGGCGTCTGCGCCGTGCGGGGCGCTACCTCGAGGGGGAAGAGGCGTTCTGCTTCACCTACGGCGACGGCGTCTCGGATCTGGACATCGGGCAGCTGGTCGCCTTCCACCGTGCCCATGGCAAGCATGCCACCGTGACCGCCGTGCAGCCGCCCGGGCGCTATGGCGCCTTGCAGTGCGAGGGCGATCGGGTGCTGGGCTTCAGCGAGAAACCACGCGGTGACGGCGGCTGGATCAACGGAGGCTTCTTCGTGCTGTCGCCGGCGGTGCTGCCGTACATCGACGGCGACGCCACCTCCTGGGAGGCCGAGCCGATCACCCAACTGGCGCAAGAAGGGCAACTGCACGCCTTCACCCATGAAGGCTTCTGGCACCCGATGGACACCCTGCGCGACAAGAATTACCTGGAACAGCTCTGGGCGAACGGGGAGGCCCCATGGAAACAGTGGACCTGAACCCCGGCTTCTGGGCCGGCAAGCGCGTGCTGGTGACCGGTCATACCGGCTTCAAGGGCAGCTGGCTGGTGCTGTGGCTGCAGCAGATGGGCGCCGAGGTGATCGGCTTCGCCCAGGACCCCTCCACCGAGCCGAACCTGTTCACCCTGGCGCGGGTCGGGGAGGGGATCGACGACCGGCGCGGCGATGTGCGCGACCTGGGCGCGGTGATGAACGTGCTGCTCGAGACCCAGCCGCAGATCGTCCTGCACCTGGCGGCCCAGCCGCTGGTGCGCGAGGGCTATCGCGATCCGTTGGGGACCTATTCCACCAACGTCATGGGCACGCTGAACCTGCTCGAGGCGATTCGCCAGATCGGCGGCGTGCGCGCCTGCGTGGTCGTCACCACCGACAAGGTCTACGCCAATCAGGAATGGCCCTGGCCGTACCGGGAGAACGAAGCCCTCGGCGGCCATGATCCCTACAGCAGCAGCAAGGCCTGCTGCGAACTGCTGGTGCAGTCCTACAAGTCGTCGTTCTTCCCGGCCGCCGAGCATGCCGCCCATGGCCTGTGCCTGGCCACGGCACGGGCCGGCAACGTGGTCGGGGGTGGCGATTTTTCCCCCGAGCGGTTGATACCGGACGTGCTCAAGGCCTGGACCGAAGGCCGTCCCGTGACCTTGCGCTACCCGCAGGCAGTACGCCCCTGGCAGCACGTGCTCGAGCCGCTGGCCGGCTACCTGCAACTGGCGCAGGCACTGCATGAGCGCGGCCCGGCTTTCGAGGGCGCCTGGAACTTCGGCCCCGGCGAGGACGATGCGCGCAGCGTCGGTGAAGTCGTGCAGCTGCTGGCCTCGCAATGGCCCCAGGCTGCCGGCGTCGAGCTGCGCCAGAGCGAACTGCACGAGGCGGGCCTGCTGCGCCTGGACAGCTCGCGGGCGCGCCAGGTGCTGGGCTGGCAGCCGCGCTGGTCGCTGTCCGAATGCCTCGACCATACCCTGGCCTGGCATCAGGGCTGGCAGCAGGGGCTGGACATGCGCGCCGTATGCCTGACGCAACTGCATCATTACAAGGAGTCGTTGTGAGCCAGTATCGTCTGATCCCCTTGCCGCTCGAGGGCCTGGCTCGGGTCGAGCACCGTCGGCACGACGATGCACGCGGCGCCTTCGCACGGCTGTACTGCGAGGACAGTCTGCAGACCCAGGGCGTGCCGTTCCACGTTCGCCAGATCAACCGCTCGCTGACCCGCCAGCGCGGCAGCGTGCGCGGGCTGCATTACCAGAGCGGCCTGCCGGCCGAGAGCAAGTACATCACCTGCGTCCGTGGCGCCGTCTGGGACGTGGTGGTGGACCTGCGCCGGGGTTCACCGACGTTCCTGCGCTGGCATGCCGAGCAGCTGACGGCCGAGGCGGGCTTCAGTCTGCTGGTGCCGCCGGGGTTCGCGCACGGGTTCCAGACCCTGAGCGACGACAGCGAGCTGCTGTACCTGCACAGCGCCGACCATGCGCCGGACCGCGAAGGCGGGCTGGCCCATGACGACCCGCGCCTGGCGATCGACTGGCCCTTGCCGGTGATCAACCTGTCGCTTCGCGACCAGCAGCATGCCTGGCTCGATAACCACTTCAGCGGACTGAACCCATGACGCTTGCCCCCCACACCTGCCGTGCCTGCGCCAGCCCCTTGCAGCTGCCCTTGATCGACCTGGGCACCTCGCCACCGTCGAATGCCTACCTGCGCCCCGAGCAGTTGTCGCAGCCCGAGGTCTGGCTGCCCCTGAAAGTCTGGGTCTGCGAACACTGCTGGCTGGTCCAGGCCGAGGCTCACCAGCAGGCCGACCAGCTGTTCGACGCCGACTACGCCTACTTCAGCAGCTACTCGCGCTCGTGGCTCAAGCATGCCGAAACCTACGTGGCCGAGATGGTCGAGTGTTTCGCGCTCACGGCCGACAGCCGCGTGGTCGAGATCGCCGCCAACGATGGCTACCTGTTGCAGTTCGTGGCCCAGCGCGGTATCCCGTGCCTGGGCATCGAACCCACGCGCAGCACCGCCGCCGCTGCACGCGCACGCGGCCTGGCCATCCGTGAGGACTTCTTCGGCACGGCGTTGGCCGAGGCCCTGGCGACCGAGGGCTGGCAGGCCGACCTGATGGTCGCCAACAACGTGCTGGCCCATGTGCCCGACATCAACGATTTTCTCCAAGGCTTCGCGCGCCTGCTCAAGCCCACGGGGGTGGTCACCTTCGAGTTTCCGCAGCTGTTGACGCTGATCGCCGGCCGCCAGTTCGACACCCTCTACCACGAGCACTATTCCTACCTGTCGCTGACCACCGTGGACCTGCTCTGCCAGCGCAACGGCCTGCAGGTCTTCGACGTGCAACCGCTCACGACCCACGGCGGCTCGCTGCGGGTCTTCGTCCAGCGCCGCGCGACGGGCGAACGGGTCGTGAGCTCGGCGGTGGGCGAGGCGCTGGGCGCCGAACGCGAAGCCGGCGTGCTCACACCGGCGTTCTACGCGACGCTGGCCCCGGCCGCGCAGGCCATCAAGCTGCAGCTGCTGGATTTCCTGCTCGAAGCCAAGGCCCAGGGCAAGCGCGTGGTGGGCTACGGCGCGGCGGCCAAGGGCAACACCTTGCTCAACTACGCCGGCGTTCGCGGCGACCTGCTGGCCTGGGTCGCCGACGCCAGCCCGCACAAGCAGGGCAAGTACCTGCCGGGCAGCCGCATCCCCATCGTTGCGCCCGAGCGCATTGCCCAGGAACGCCCCGACTATGTGCTGGTGCTACCCTGGAATCTGCTGCCGGAGGTGCAGGCCGAGCAGGCCGGTATCGCCGAGTGGGGAGGGCGGCTGGTCGTCGCCGTGCCTGAGTTGACGGTGCTGTGAGCGCGCCCGTCGTACTGGTCACCGGCGCCACCGGCTTCGTCGGCCGTCACCTGGTCGGCGAGCTGCTGGCACGCGGCATGACCGTCCGTGCGCTGGCGCGGGACAAGGCACGTGCCAGCACGCTGCCGTGGTTCGAACGGGTGACGTTCATCGCGGCCGACGTGCACGATGCCACTGCCGAGCAGGTCGCCGCTTGGTGCGAGGGCGTGGACGTACTGGCGCACCTGGCCTGGCCCGGGCTGCCCGACTACCAGGCGCTGTTTCACCTGGAGCAGAACCTGGGCGCCGACTACCGCTTCATCAAACAGGCCGTGCTGACAGGCGTGCCGCAGGTGCTGGTCACCGGCACCTGCTACGAATACGGCGATCAGAGCGGCCCGCTGGACGAGCATTGTCCGGCCCGGCCACAGACGGCCTACGGGCTGGCCAAGCACAGCCTGCACCAGTTCCTGCTGGCGCTGCAGCGCCATCACCCGTTCGTGCTGCAATGGGCGCGCCTGTTCTACCTGCATGGCGAAGGCCAGAACCCCAACAGCCTGTTGGCCGCCCTGGACCGTGCCATCGACCAGGGCGCCACGACGTTCGACATGTCCGGCGGCGAGCAGCTGCGCGACTTCCAGCCGATCACGACGCTGGCGCGCCAGTTGGCCACGTTGATCGCCCGGCGGGAATTCGACGGCACCGTCAATTGCGCCAGCGGCCAGCCACTGGCCGTGCGCACGCTGGTGGAACGGCACCTGGCCGCGCGCGGCGCGACGCTGTCGCTCAACCTCGGACACTATCCCTACCCACGGCACGAACCCATGGCGTTCTGGGCGGTGACGGAGGTGCTCGACCGGCTGCTGGCAGCCCAGGGCGCCGACCCTGCGACCTGAGTCCGGCCTATGTGGCAGGGCCGGCTGCCTGTTTTGTCCTGTGCGCGGCCCTGACGGCCACCACGGTGTGATGTGTTTCGCGGCCGATGCCGCGCCTCGATGACTTTTGGAGATGTTCATGAGCGACAAGACCCCCCAGCAGATCTTTGCCGAAGAGTGCGCGACGCAGATCGCCGAGCAAGGGCAGAGCCAGACGCTCAAGCAACTGGCGCGCGATTTCTACGACGAGTCGGCCAAGCACAAGTACACCTACCATTTCTCCTGGATGGGGCGGCCGATCATCCAGCTGCCCCAGGACATGATCGCCATGCAGGAACTGGTATGGCGCATCCAGCCCGACCTGATCATCGAGTGCGGCGTCGCCCACGGCGGCTCGATCATCTACTACGCATCCCTGTTGCAGTTGCTGGGGCACGGTGAAGTGCTGGGTATCGACGTGGACATCCGTGCACACAACCGTCAGGCCATCGAAAGCCACCCCATGGCCCACCGCATCACCCTGTTCGAAGGCTCGAGCGTCGACCTCACCATGGTCGAGCGCGTCCGTGCCCATGCCCAGGGCAAGCGGGTCATGGTCGTGCTCGACTCCAACCATACCCATGCCCACGTGCTCGAAGAGCTGCGTCACTACGCGCCGCTGGTGTCGGTGGACAGCTATTGCGTGGTGATGGACACGGTGGTCGAAGACATGCCGGCCGATGCCTTCCCCGACCGCCCCTGGGGCCATGGCGACAATCCGAAGACCGCAGTCTGGGCCTTCCTCGAGGAAAACGGCGACTTCCAGATCGACCAGACGGTGCAGGACAAACTGCTGTTGACCGTCGCGTCGGACGGCTATCTGCGTCGCGTTCGCTGATCTTTCCTTCCCTGTCGCGCAGGAGCGTACCGTGCCTCTTTCTTCCCCCCGATTCGCAGACGACGCGTTACGCAACCGTCTGACCATCGTGCTCATCACCCACAACCGGCCGGCGTTCCTGCGGCGTGCCTTGCATTATTACCGCGACTATCCGGCCACGCTGCTGGTGCTGGATTCCTCCAGCCAGATCGATGCGACATTGCAGGCCGACCATCCGCAGGTCGAGTACCTGCACCTGCCGCAGTTCGCCTACACCGGCCTGCAGGACAAGCTGGCCTATGGCGTGGAGCGGATCAGGACGCCGTTCATGACCTTCGCCGCCGACGACGACTTCCTGCTGTTCGACGGCATGACCCAGTCGGTGGACTTCCTGCAGGCGCATCCCGATTACGGTGTCTGCCATGGCTACGGCATGATGTACGTCGGGCGCGGCACCGAGGTGCAGTACTTCCGCCGCGACAAGCGGGTCCAGGAAGACTATGCCAGCGAAGATCCGGCGCGGCGGCTGGTCGACTTCATGGGCCAGTTCCTACCGCCATTCTATGCGGTCACCCGCACCGACCTGATCCAGCAGTGGTACCGCCTGCTGCCGGCCGGCACCAGTTTCGAGTGGCAGGAGATCGGTCACACCTTCTACCTGTTGACCAGCGCCAAGGCCCGTGTGCTGCCGATTCCGTATGCCGTGCGCGAGGCCAACGTGGGCGGCTCGGAGCACAATACCAATGTGCTGACCGTGCTGACCTACCAGGACGAGGCCGCCTGCCGTGAGCGTGAGCAGTTCGCCGAATTCCTGGCCGGCCTGCCGACCGGACTGGCGCCGCTGATGATCGAGCAGGCCAAGCAGGTCGTGCTGGAGGCCTTTCAGGCCATGGCCGAAGGCCTGCTCACGGGACGCGCCTTGCACGGGTGCATGATCGTGCGCTCGCACTGGCTGCTGCCGACGCCGGAACCGACGCGCGCGTTCGGCGAGCAGCAGTTCCTCGAGATGCCGTACTACACCAAGCCCATGTTCGACCTGCTCGCCACGTTCGAGCACCTCATCCACAGCCTGCCGTGTGGCCGTCTGCAGCTGCGCGAACTGGAGCCGATCCTGGTGCGCCAGCGGCAGCTGATGCAGGTGCAGGCCAATGACGACGAACGCACGTTGCGCGCGCGCCTGTGGCAGGCGCTGACCTTGAGCCCGTTCAATCGCCAGGTGGTCGAGCGGCTGCTGGTCTCGCTCGAAGCGGTCGAGGATCCGGAGGCCGTCTCGCTGCGGGGCTGGCTGGCCCGGCTCGAGGCGGTACCGAGTTACGACAGCCAGGCGCTGCTCGATTCATTACCGTCGGGTCGGCTGTTGAACTGGCTAGACAGCCGGAGGCCCTCGCCAGCCCAGCTCGACCGGTTGCGCCAGCGGCTGAGCGAGGCGGGTGGCGGGCCGTCCTTCGGCATCGTGCTGCTCGACCTGAAGAACGATCCCGAAGGTCTGCAAACCACGTTCGACAGCCTGATGAACGGGCTGGGCCGCCGGTTCAAGGTGGTGGTTTTGACGGCTGGCGAGCCGCCCGCCCAGACCCATGCCGGGCAGACGGTGCACTTCGTGCCGGTCGATGCGCAGCAGCCAGCCGCCCGTCTCAACCAGGCTGTGGCCCAACTGGACACCGACTGGGTGGTATTGGCCGAGGCGGGCGATCGCTTCAGCGCCACGGGCCTGCTGCGCGCCAGTCTCGAACTGCTGGGTGTCGAGGGGGTACGGGCCGTGGCCATGGACGAAGTCCAGGTGCAGGCCGATGGCCGCCTGACGGACGTACTGCGCCCTGGCGTCAATCTGGACCTGTTACAGAGTGCGCCAGGGCTGATGGCGCGGCATTGGCTGCTACGTCGTGATCTGCTGCTGTCCATGGGCGGGTTCGACGCACGCTGGCCGCAGGCGCTGGAGTTCGACTTGCTGCTGCGCCTGATCGGGACAGAGGGGCTAGGAGGGCTGGCGCACCTGGCCGAACCCTTGCTGACCTGCACGGCGCCTACCGAGGACGACGAGGGACAGGCGCGCGATGTGTTGATGCACGCGTTGCGCCAGCGTGGCTACGACGCCGAGGTGTCCTCGATGGTGCCGGGTGTCCATCGCATTGATTATCGGCATGTGCAGCGTCCCCAGGTGTCGATCCTGCTGCACTGTCATGACAACGCGGTCGATGTTCAGCGGGCTCTGATCGCCGTGGTCCAGCGTACCCGCTACCACCATCATGAGATTCTCATCGTCGACAACGCCAGCCAGTCGTCGGCGTTGCGCGAATGGCTCGACAGCCTGCAGGCAGCCGGCAGTCGCGTGCGCGTGGTGCGCAGCGAGCAGCCCGTACCGCCCGGCGTGCTGCTCGAGCGCGCCCGCGAACACGCACAGGGCGAGTACCTGGTGGTGCTGGCCGATGCCGTCGAAGTGCTCAATGCGAACTGGCTCGAAGGGTTGCTCAACCAGGCCCTGCGCCCGGAAGTCGGCGCGGTCGGCGGGCTGCTGCTGGATACGCGCGGCAAGGTACGCGAAGCGGGCCTGGTCCTGTCTGACGCCTCGTCGTTGCAGGCCGCGTTCGTCGGTGCCTCGGTGAAGGAGCCAGGCTACCTGCAACGGCTGAGTGTCGAGCACGATGTATTCGCGGCGTCCGGATGCCTGATGGTACGCGCCGAGGCCTTGCAGGCCGTAGGCGGATTCGACACCCAGCTGACGTCGGTGCGCGCCGTGCAGATCGAACTCTGCCCACGCCTCGCCGCAGCCGGGCTGCTGGTGGTCTGGACGCCGCAGGTCCAGGCCATCGATCATGGGGAGGCCACGGACGGGCTGGACTCGCCTTGGGCCGAGCCGCACCTTGCCTCACCTCCGTCCGACCCGTTCCACAACGCCAGCCACGGCACCGGCCCCACGCTGTTCGGCCTGGACCCGCAGGCCGGGGTCGATTGGCAGGCCCTGGGCGGCTGATCGCCTGCCGATGCCGCCCTGCTTTCAGGTCGAAAGCAGGGCGGCATGCCCCACGTGCGATGCGCCACTTGCAGGGTGTGTCACAAAAAAGCGCGTGACTCGAGAGTCATATCGCGCATCTCCCCTGTATATTACCCGACCACGAATCGTTGCCTCGTCTTCCGACGTGCCTGGCAGGTGTCGATGTTCCTCGACAGACCTGGGGCCTGGCCGTTGGACGTCGTCGCATGTGTTGCGCTGTCACTGAATTGGGAAGCCATATGATTGGCCTGAAAAGCATCGCCAGCTACGTACCGCTCGAGGGTGTGGACAACTACGCCCAAGGTGCGAAATTCGGCAAAGACCAGGATTTCATCTTCGGCAAGATCGGCTCGACCTTTCTGCCGCGCAAGGACGAGCACCAGGAAACCTCCGACCTGGGCGTCGCCGCGGCCCGTAACCTGTTCGCCGCCAACCCGACGCTCGATCCGGCCTCGATCGATGTGGTGATCGTCGTCACCCAGAACGGTGATGCCGAAGGCCTGCCGCACACCGCGGCGATCGTCCAGCACAAGCTGGGCCTGTCCACGGCCGTGGCGGCGTTCGACGTCTCCCTGGGCTGCTCGGGCTATGTGTACGGCCTGTACGCCATGAAGGGCTTCATGGAAGCCACCGGCCTGAAGAACGGCCTGCTGATCACCGCCGACCCGTACTCGAAGATCGTCGACCCGGAAGATCGCAACACCACCATGCTGTTCGGCGATGCCGCCACCGCGACCTGGATGGGTGAAGACGCGCCGTGGCAGTTGGGCAAGTCGCTGTTCGGCAGCGATGGGGCAGGGGCCGAGCACCTGCGCACCACCGACGGCACGTTCTTCATGAACGGTCGCCAGGTCTACAACTTCGCCCTGGTGAAGGTGCCGGCGCACCTTCACCAGTTGCTCGAGGCCAGCGGCCTGAGCGCCGAGCAGGTCGACCTGTACTGCCTGCACCAGGGCAGCGCGGCCATCGTCGATGCGGTGTCGTCGCGGTTCGATGACGGCGCGCACAAGCACAAGTTCGTCAAGGACATGCTCGAGACCGGCAACACGGTGTCTTCCAGCATCCCGCTACTGCTGGAAAAGCACGTGCTTGGCGCCGCCTTGCAGCGCGTGGCGCTCAGCGGCTTCGGCGTGGGCCTGTCGTGGGGTTCGGCGATTCTCGAACGCCAGCCCTGATCGACTGCCCCGTCTGCCAGCGCCGCTCGTTCGAGCGGCGTTGTGCGTTCAGGTCCTCTCGTCCGCCTCCTGACCAAGGAAAGGTGGCAAGTCGTTGATTTCTCGGCGGTGGCAGCCTGCCAGCAAATTTTTTGCAAATTTTCCTAAAGCAACCCGCTCTGACGACGATAACTACTACGAAGGTTCTCTGTGCCACGCCCGGCGATTTGCCAAGGCCGGAAGCCGTAGTACCCATACCACGAGGAATTCGTCATGGCTTTGACTGTCAACACCAACACCACTTCTCTGGGCGTTCAGAAAAACCTGAACCGGGCTGCCGATGCGCTGAGCACTTCGATGACCCGTCTGTCCTCCGGCCTGAAAATCAACAGCGCCAAAGATGACGCCGCCGGCCTGCAGATCGCTACCCGCATGACCTCGCAGATCCGTGGTCAGACCATGGCGATCAAGAACGCCAACGACGGTATCTCCATCGCCCAGACCGCTGAAGGCGCGATGCAGGAACAGACCAACATCCTGCAGCGTATGCGTGAACTGGCCGTTCAGTCGCGAAACGACACCAACAGCACCAAGGACCGTGAAGCGCTGAACAAAGAATTCGCGCAGATGTCCGACGAGCTGACCCGTATCGCCAAGTCGACCCAGCTCAACGGCAAGAACCTGCTCGACGGTTCCGCTGGCAAGATGACCTTCCAGGTCGGTTCGAACTCCGGTGCCGACAACCAGATCAGCATCTCGCTGGACAGCGGCTTTGACGCCACCACCCTGAAAGTGGACTCGGCCACCATCGCCATCACCGGTTCCGACAGCGCCACCGCCGAAGCCAGCATGAACGCAGCCCTGTCGGCCATCGACGACGCTCTGCAGACCATCAACACCACGCGTGCCGACCTGGGTGCTTCGCAGAACCGCCTGACCAGCACCGTGAACAACCTGCAGAACATCAACGAAAACGCCGAGGCCGCTCGTGGTCGCGTGCAGGACACCGACTTCGCTGCTGAAACCGCTCAGCTGACCAAGCAGCAGACTCTGCAGCAGGCGTCCACGTCGGTTCTGGCCCAGGCCAACCAGCTGCCATCCTCGGTTCTGAAGCTGCTTCAGTAATCGGTGACGGCCATCGGCGGGGGAGTGTCGTAAGACGCTTCCCCGTCTTTTCGTTTCGAGGTGAATGTCATGGACATCAACGTCAGGTTCAGTCAGCCCTACCCGGCACCCCGCGCAGACGACACGGCCGTCGAACGGCCCATCGCGACGCCCGGTTCCCCGCCAACTGATCCGGGCCGTACAGACATCACTCCCGAGGTAGGGTCGGCGGATGAAGCCGATCAACTCAAGCATGCTGTATCCGATATCGAAAAATTCCTGAACGCCAGCCGACGCAATCTCCAGTTCTCGACCGACGAGGAATCTGGCAGGCTGGTGGTCAAAGTCATCGCCAGCGACACCGGGGAACTGGTTCGCCAACTGCCTTCCGAAGAGGCGTTGCGCATCGCCCGTGCCCTGGACGACACCGCGAGCATCCTGTTCAGTGCCAAGGTCTGATCGATCGGCCTCTGCCGGGCCAAGGGTCCAGGGCAAGGGCAAGGCACCCGCATCAGGCGTAGCGATCAACAGAGAGAGACAATGACATGGCTTCTACCATCGTATCCAGCACCGGCCTGGGTTCCGGCTTGGAGATTGGCACCATCGTCACCTCGCTGGTCAAGGCAGACACGGCGGCCAAGCAAGGCCAGATCACTCGGCAGACCAGCAACAACACCGCGATGCTGTCGGGCATCGGCGCCTTGCGCAGTGCGCTGACCACTTTCCAGTCGTCGCTCGACAAACTCAGCAGCACCACCGCACCTTCGTTCAACGCCTTTGCCGCCAGTTCGTCCAACGAGAGCGTGCTCAAGGTCAGCTCGAGCAACACCGCCGTCGCGGGCAGCTACAGCGTCCAGGTCAACAACTTGGCGACCAGTTCCAAGATCGCCAGCCAGGTGTTCAGCGGGGGGGCCAGCAGCAGCGTGGAAGCCGGCAAGCTGACCCTGACCCAGAGCGGCAACAGCTACTCGATCGATGTTGCCGACGGCGCGACGCTGCAGAGCGTGCGCGACCAGATCAACAAGGAGCTCGGTCCTCGAGGTTTCTCGGCCAACATCATCAACGCCGGGGACGGCGCTCGGTTGGTACTGGGCTCCAACGTCACCGGCGCCGGCTCGGACGTGTCGGTCAGTGGCATCGCCTCGCTGGCGATCGACGGTACCCAGAAGATGAGTGGCAACGGTGCCGGCTTCATCACCGAGCAGGCCAAGGATGCTTCGCTGACCATCGACGGGCTGGCGGTGTCCAGCGGCATCAACACCATCACCGACGCCATCAGCGGCCTGACCCTGGACCTGGCCTCGGCGCCCGTGCCAGCGACCGCCGTCAAGGTGACGGTCGCGCCCAACAACGACGGCCTGAAGACGTCCGTGCAGGCGTTCGTCGACGCGTTCAACACGCTGCAGAAGGGCATCACCTCGTTGACCAGCACGTCCACGGATGCCGACGGCAAGACGGTCCTGGGGTCGCTGACCAACGATCCGACCACGCGCTCGTTGCTCTCTGACATTCGTGGCGTGTTGGCGACGGCCGGGGCAGGCGATCAGCTGTCCACCCTGAGCCAACTGGGTGTGGCCACGCAGAAGGACGGTACCCTGGCCTTCAACACCACCACCTTCACCACGGCGATGAACGACAAAAAGCTGGGCACCAGCGTCGAGGCGTTCTTCACGGGTGAAAAGGGGCTGTTCAGCCGATTGAAGAGTGCGGTCACGCCGTACAACGCCACCGACGGTAGCCTGGCCACCCGCAAGAGCAACCTGGACAAGGTCGCCAAGGGGCTGACTGAGCAGCAGGCGGCGCTGGACCGTCGTACCGAGTCACTGACCGAATCGCTGACCAAGCGTTACGTGGCGCTCGATGCCGCATTGGGCAAGATGAAGGCTCAGGCCGCCCAGATCACTTCGATCTTCGACGCGATCAATGCCCAGGCCAAGAACTCCTGACCGACGCCCGAACCCAATGACCCGCGGCCGCCTCGCAAGCACCGCGGGTTTTTTTTGGTCTAAAGTTTCCCGCTCCGGCGACGATAACCCGGTACATGCAATCCATTCGCTGCAATGAGGCAGACCATGAACCCAATGCTGGCCATGCGCCAATACCAGAAAGTCAACAGCGTCGCGCAAACCTCCGAAGCCAGCCCGCACCGCCTGGTGCAGATGCTGATGCAGGGCGGCCTGGACCGCATGGCTCAGGTCAAGGGCGCCATGGCGCGCAACGATGTGGCGCAGCGTGGTGTACTGATCGGCAAGGCCATCGACATCATCGGCGGCCTGCGCGAAGGGCTGGACCTGGAAAACCATGGGGCGCAACTGGCCGACCTGGACAGCCTCTACAGCTACATGAGCCGCCGCCTGATCGAAGCCAACGTGAAGAACGATCCGGCCATCATCGATGAAGTGGCCCGCTTGCTGATCACCGTCAAGGAAGGCTGGGACGCGATCGGCGATCAGGCCAGCCCGGATTTCTAGGAGACGCCCCCATGAATGCAGTCCTCGAACGCATCGACCAGACCCGTCATGCCTTGCTCGCTGCGCTGTCCACGCGCGATTGGAACGCCATTGGCGAACTTGATCTCGAATGCCGGGTATGTGTCGATGAGGTACTGGCCGAATCGGCGGTCAACCAGCAGGCGGTGAAAGGCCGGCTCGAGGAATTGCTGGGCGTCTACCGCCAGTTAATCGATATCGCAAGTGACGAGCGTCAAAGTTTGGTAGCGGAAATGACTGAAATCCGACAGGCACAGACGGCGACGAAGGTATACCATCTGTTCAGCTGACACTGGATGATGCAAAAGATGGGCGCCAACAAATTGACTGCCCGTGGTTTTTTGACTTAACTAGTAGCTGTTTTCGTAGATGACGTCGTGAACGCTGAGCATTCAGTCGTAATGGTGTCGAGCCTGCCCCCGGGCGCCGATATGACTAGGGAAGTTGCTATTGCATGTGGCGTGAATCAAAAATTCTCCTGATCGACGACGACAGCGAGCGCCGCCGCGATCTGGCGGTGGTGCTGAATTTCCTGGGCGAAGAGAACCTGCCGTGTTCCAGCCAGGAGTGGTCGCAGTCGGTCGAGTCCCTGGCATCGAACCGGGATGTGCTCTGCGTACTCATCGGCACGGTCGAGGCGCCCTCGACGGTGTCTGGGCTGCTTAAGACAGTGCTGGCCTGGGATGAGTTCCTTCCGATTTTGCTGATTGGCGATATTTCTGTCGCCGAGTTCCCCGAAGAGCTGCGCCGTCGTGTGCTGTCCAGCCTGGAAATGCCCCCGAGCTATAGCCAGGTGCTCGACTCGTTGCACCGTGCCCAGGTCTACCGCGAGATGTACGACCAGGCGCGGGAGCGGGGCCGCCAGCGCGAGCCCAACCTGTTCCGCAGCCTGGTCGGTACCAGCCGTGCGATCCAGCACGTCCGGCAGATGATGCAGCAGGTCGCCGATACCGATGCCAGTGTGTTGATCCTGGGCGAATCGGGCACCGGCAAGGAAGTGGTCGCCCGTAACCTGCATTACCATTCCAAGCGCCGCGAAGCGCCCTTCGTGCCGGTCAACTGTGGCGCGATTCCGGCCGAACTGCTCGAGAGCGAGCTGTTTGGCCACGAGAAGGGCGCGTTCACCGGGGCCATCACCAGCCGCGCCGGGCGGTTCGAGCTGGCCAATGGCGGTACGCTGTTCCTCGACGAGATCGGCGACATGCCGCTGCCCATGCAGGTCAAGTTGCTGCGCGTGCTGCAGGAGCGCACGTTCGAGCGCGTGGGCAGCAACAAGACCCAGAGCATCGACGTGCGCATCATCGCCGCGACCCACAAGAACCTCGAGCAGATGATCGAAGTCGGGTCCTTCCGCGAGGATCTGTACTACCGGCTCAACGTGTTCCCCATCGAGATGGCGCCGCTGCGTGAGCGGGTCGAGGACATTCCGCTGCTGATGAACGAGCTGATCTCGCGCATGGAGCACGAGAAGCGTGGTTCGATCCGCTTCAACTCGGCGTCGATCATGTCCCTGTGCCGCCACGGCTGGCCGGGTAACGTGCGTGAGCTGGCCAACCTGGTCGAGCGCATGGCGATCATGCACCCGTACGGGGTGATCGGGGTGTCCGAGCTGCCGAAGAAATTCCGCTATGTCGAGGACGAAGACGAGCAGATGGTCGACAGCCTGCGCTCGGAGCTGGAAGAGCGCGTCGCGATCAACGGCCAGACCACCAGTTTCTCGGGCCATGCCATGCTGCCGCCTGAGGGGCTGGACCTCAAGGACTACCTGGGCAACCTCGAGCAGGGGCTGATCCAGCAGGCGCTGGACGATGCCAACGGCATCGTCGCCCGCGCTGCCGAGCGTCTGCGCATCCGTCGAACCACCCTGGTGGAGAAGATGCGCAAGTACGGCATGAGTCGGCGTGAAGGGGAAGATGCGGCGGACGAATGAGCACTGTGTGGTGCTCGCACCGGATCGGGGGCGCCTGTAACTGAAGGCTCGTAGGGCTGCCTTGCAGCCTATCGCGGGCAAGCCCGCTCCCACAGTACCGCGATCGCCCGTACCACTGCGGTGTCTCTACGGGGGAGCAGCCCCGTGCCGCGATTGGGTCCCACAAGACACTCCTGCAAGAGGCTGAGCGATTGCTGCATCACTGCGGCGTGGCTACGGGTGTGTGCGGGCTTGCCCGCGATGGCGGTTTCGATCTCGCTACACGCTCTCAGTCTGTCTTGTCTTCACCCGGCACGGTGATTGCTTCCCCCTCTCGTACCGTACCGTTTTTGACGGTCAGCCCTACGAGACAGCACGATGCCCCACGCCGCCTCATCCGTCCGCCCGTCGGCCGTTTCTGCCTCCACGCCCTCCGGCCCACGCGAGCGTCCCGTTCGTGAGCAGGCGGCTTGCCGTGTCGACCAGGTGGCCGATCAGCTCGCCGACTCCTATGGCATGCTCGAAGCGCGGGTCAATGCGCTCAAGGGGGAGTTGGCGGCCGTCAGCGAACAGCGGCTGGCCGAACTGGGCGACAAGGCACGCCTGGCCGACCGTCTGCGTCATCTGCTCGACCTGCTGCCAGGTGGAGTGATCGTCATCGATGCCCAGGGTCGGGTCTGCGAGGCCAACCCGGCTGCCAGCGACCTGCTGGGCGAGCCGTTATGCGGCGAGCTGTGGCGTCAGGTCATCGCCCGCAACTTCGCGCCACGCAAGGACGATGGGCATGAAGTGTCGCTGCGCGATGGGCGGCGCCTGTCCATCGCCACCCGGTCACTGGACGCCGAACCTGGCCAGTTGGTGCTGCTCACCGACTTGACGGAAACCCGCCACCTGCAAGACCAGCTGGCGCGACACGAGCGTCTGTCGTCACTGGGCCGGATGATGGCCTCCCTGGCCCACCAGATCCGTACGCCTCTGTCGGCAGCCATGCTCTACGCCGGCCACCTGGCCGACGCCGAGGCCAACCTGCCCACCGCCACTCGTCAGCGCTTCGCCGATACCCTCAAGGCCCGCCTGCACGAGCTGGAACACCAGGTGCGCGACATGCTGGTCTTCGCCCGGGGCGAATTGCCCCTGACCGACACGCTCACGCCCAAGGCGCTGTTCCAGGCCTTGCAGCAGGCCGCACAGAGCCATGTCCAGGGCCATGCCGTCCGCTGGCAGTGCGACGCCCGCCTGGGCGAACTGCTATGCAACCGCGACACCCTGGTCGGCGCTGTGCTCAACCTGCTGGACAATGCCCTGCAGGCCAGCGATGGGCCGGCGCGGCTCAAGGTGCACCTCTACCGACGCGGGGCGACCCTGCGCCTTGCTATCAGCGATGCCGGTCCTGGGATCGCGCCGCCTCTGCTGGCCCGCCTGGGCGAGCCGTTCCTGACCACCAAGTCCACCGGCACGGGGCTGGGGCTGGCCGTGACGAAGGCCGTGGTGCGTGCCCATCAGGGCCAGGTGCAGTGGCGCTCGCGGCTGGGTCGGGGCACCTGTGTCGTCATCGAGCTGCCCCTGACCGAGGCGCACTCCCCCGTGTCGGCGCGCCCATGATCAAGGTCTTGCTGGTGGAGGACGATCCCGCGCTGCGCCAGGCGCTGGCCGATACCCTGGAAGTCGGCGGCTTCGCCTACCGCGCCGTGGACTGCGCCGAGGCGGCCTTGCTCGCCGTGACGCAGGAGCCCTATGCCCTGGTGATCAGCGACGTCAACATGCCGGGTATGGATGGTCATCGCCTGCTGGCGCATCTGCGTCGCACCCAGCCCCACCTGCCGGTGCTGCTGATGACGGCCCACGCCACCGTCGAGCGCGCGGTCGAGGCCATGCGTCAAGGCGCGGTGGACTATCTGGTCAAGCCGTTCGAGCCGCGCGCGCTGCTGACGCTGGTCGAGCGGCACGGGCAGGGGCGGCTGCTGCCCGATGATGACGGGCCGGTGGCGTGCGATCCGGCCAGTCGGCATCTGCTCGACCTGGCCGCACGGGTCGCACGCAGCGACTCCACGGTCCTGATCGCCGGCGAATCGGGCACCGGCAAGGAAGTGCTGGCGCGCTACCTGCATCGCCGTTCGGCCCGCGCCGAACAGCCCTTCGTGGCCATCAACTGCGCCGCGATCCCGGACAACATGCTCGAAGCCACGCTGTTCGGCCATGAAAAGGGCGCCTTCACCGGCGCCATTGCCGCCCAGCCCGGCAAGTTCGAGCAGGCCCAGGGCGGAACCCTGCTGCTCGACGAGATTTCCGAGATGCCCCTGGCCTTGCAGGCCAAGCTGTTGCGGGTCCTGCAGGAGCGTGAAGTGGAGCGGGTCGGTGGGCGCAAGCCGATCGCGCTGGATATCCGCGTGCTGGCTACCACCAACCGTGACCTGGCCGCCGAGGTGGCGGCGGGGCGGTTCCGTGAAGACCTCTATTATCGCCTGTCGGTCTTCCCCCTGCGGCTGCTGCCACTGCGGGCGCGCAGCGCCGACATTCTGCCGCTGGCCGAGCGCCTGCTGGCGCGACACGTCGGCAAGATGCACCATGCGCCCGTACGCTTTTCCGAAGCGGCCCGGCAAGGACTGCTGGCGTACCACTGGCCAGGCAACGTGCGCGAGCTGGACAACGCGCTTCAACGCGCGCTGATCCTGCAGCAGGGCGGGGTGATCGAAGCGGCGGATTTCTGTCTGGACGGCAGCGTACCGGCCCCGTCCGTCGCGCCGCCGCCTGACGTGCCTGACGAGGTCGCAGAGGCCGCCGTGTCCAGTGGCCTGGAGCATGACCTGCGCCGCCATGAATTCCAGATGATCCTTGATGTCCTGCGGGCCGAGCGTGGCCGGCGCAAGGAAGCCGCCGATCGGCTCGGCATCAGCCCTCGAACCCTGCGCTACAAGCTGGCGCAGATGCGTGACGCCGGGTTTGACCTGGACGCCGAGCCCGACCTTTGAGCGCTTTGTCACGCCGCTGAAACAGGTGCTGGCATCGTTGTTGCTAGGTCGTGCCTATCCGCCGCAGGAGTGTCAAAAAAATGCGGCCGCCGCAGAGAGAAGTCCATGAGCCAAGGTGTTGAATTCAATCGTTTGATGTTGGACATGCGCGCCATGCAGGCCGACGCCATGTCGCTGTCCCGGACGACGGTCACGGCCGCCCCCGAGGCGGGTTCGATGAACTTCGCCGACATGCTGGGTCAGGCCATCGGCAAGGTCAACGAGACCCAGCAGGCGTCCTCGCAACTGGCCAATGCCTTCGAGATCGGCAAGAGCGGCGTGGACCTGACCGACGTGATGATCGCCTCGCAAAAGGCCAGCGTCTCGTTCCAGGCATTGACCCAAGTGCGCAACAAAGTGGTCCAAGCGTATCAGGACATCATGCAGATGCCGGTTTGAGGGCAAGCTAAGACATGGCCGAAGCACTCGACACTCCACCCGCTACCAGCGGCGCTCCCGCCCCACGCAAGCCTGGCTTGCCGGGCCTGGCGTTCCTGGAAAACATTTCGCGGATGCCGGTTCTGCGCCAGATGGGCCTGCTGGTCGGCCTGGCCGCGAGCGTGGCCATCGGCTTTGCCGTGGTGCTCTGGTCGCAGCAGCCGGACTACCGGCCGCTGTATGGCAGCCTCGCGGGCATGGACACCAAGCAGGTCATGGACACCCTGGCCTCTGCCGACATTCCCTACACCGTGGAGCCGAATTCCGGTGCCTTGCTGGTCAAGGCCGATGACCTGTCCCGTGCGCGCCTGAAGCTCGCCGCCGCAGGCGTGGCGCCGAACGACGGCAACGTCGGCTTCGAGATGCTCGACAAGGAACAGGGCCTGGGCACCAGCCAGTTCATGGAGGCAGCCCGGTACCGCCGCAGCCTGGAAGGCGAACTGGCCCGCACCATCACCAGCCTGAACAACGTCAAGGCCGCCCGCGTGCACCTGGCGATTCCGAAAAGCTCGGTGTTCGTGCGCGACGAGCGCAAGCCCAGTGCCTCGGTGCTGATCGAGATGTACGCCGGTCGTTCGCTCGAAGCCGGTCAGGTCATGGCCATCGTCAACCTGGTGGCGACCAGCGTACCGGAACTGGACAAGTCCCAGGTCACCGTGGTCGACCAGAAGGGCAACCTGCTCTCCGACCAATTGCAGGACACGGCCATGAGCGCCGCTGGCAAGCAGTTCGACTACAGCCGGCGCATCGAAGGTCTGTTGACCCAGCGCGTGCAGAGCATCCTGCAACCGGTGCTGGGCAATGACCGTTATAAGGCCGAGGTCTCGGCCGACGTCGACTTCAACGCGGTCGAGTCCACCTCCGAGCAGTTCAATCCCGACCAGCCGGCTCTGCGCAGCGAGCAGGCGGTCAATGAGCAACGCTCCAGCAGCTCAGGTTCCTCGGGCGTGCCCGGTGCACTGAGCAACCAGCCACCGGCTGCCGCGGCCGCCCCGCAGGTGGCTACCGGTGGCGCAGCAGGCGCAGGCGCGATCCAGCCGGGTCAGCCGCTGCTCGATGCCAACGGCCAGCAGATCATGGACCCGGCCACCGGCCAGCCCATGCTGGCACCGTACCCGAGCGACAAGCGCGAGCAGACCACGCGCAACTTCGAGCTCGATCGCTCGATCAGCCACACCCGCCAGCAGCAAGGGCGCCTGACCCGCCTGTCGGTGGCCGTGGTGGTGGACGACCAGCTCAAGCTCGACGCGGCAACCGGCCAGACCACCCGTGCGCCGTGGAGCGCCGAGGACCTGGCACGCTTCACCCGCCTGGTGCAGGACGCGGTGGGCTTCGACGCCAGCCGTGGCGACAGCGTCAGCGTGGTCAACGTGCCGTTCTCCGCCGACCGTGGCGAAGTCATCGCCGAAGTGCCGTTCTACTCGCAACCGTGGTTCTGGGACATCGTCAAGCAGGTGCTCGGCGTGCTGTTCATCCTGGTGCTGGTGTTCGGCGTGCTGCGCCCGGTGCTGAAGAACATTTCCGGTGGCGGCCGTCCGGCCGAGGCGCTGGGCAGCGACATGGAGATGGGCGGCATGATCGGTGCCGATGGCGAACTGGCCAACGACCGTGTGAGCCTCAGCGGGCCGCAAAGCATTCTGCTGCCTAGCCCGAAAGAGGGTTACGAGGCGCAGTTGAACGCAATCAAAGGCCTGGTGGCCGAAGACCCGGGCCGTGTCGCCCAGGTCGTCAAAGAGTGGATCAACGACGATGAGTGACAATCGAGCCGCTACCGCCAAACTGACCAAGGTCGACAAGGCCGCCATCCTGCTGCTGTCGCTCGGCGAGACCGACGCGGCCCAGGTCCTGCGCCACATGGGGCCCAAGGAAGTGCAGCGCGTCGGCGTGGCCATGGCGCAGATGGGCAACATCAACCGCGAGCAGGTCCAGCAGGTGATGAGCGAGTTCGTCGACATCGTCGGCGACCAGACCAGCCTCGGCGTGGGCTCGGACGGCTACATCCGCAAGATGCTCAACCAGGCCCTGGGCGAGGACAAGGCCAACGGTCTGATCGACCGTATCCTGCTGGGGGGCAACACCAGCGGGCTGGACAGTCTCAAGTGGATGGAGCCGCGGGCGGTGGCCGACGTGATCCGCTACGAGCACCCGCAGATCCAGGCCATCGTCGTCGCCTACCTCGACCCCGATCAGGCCGGTGAGGTGCTGAGCAATTTCGACCACAAGGTGCGCCTGGACATCATCCTGCGCGTGTCCTCGCTCAACACCGTGCAGCCGGCCGCGCTCAAGGAGCTGAACCAGATCCTCGAGAAGCAGTTCTCCGGCAACTCCAACGCCGCGCGCACCACCTTGGGCGGCATCAAGCGCGCCGCCGACATCATGAACTTCCTCGACAGCTCGGTCGAAGGCCAGCTGATGGACTCGATCCGCGAGGTCGACAGCGACCTGTCCGAGCAGATCGAAGACTTGATGTTCGTCTTCAACAACCTGGGCGACGTCGAAGACCGTGGTATCCAGGCGCTGCTGCGCGAGGTCTCGTCGGACGTGCTGGTGGTGGCGCTCAAGGGGGCCGACGACAAGTTCAAGGACAAGGTATTCAAGAACATGTCCAAGCGCGCCTCCGAACTGCTGCGCGACGATCTGGAAGCCAAGGGGCCGGTCCGGGTCAGCGATGTCGAGGCGGCGCAGAAAGAAATCCTCACCATCGCCCGGCGCATGGCCGAGGCCGGCGAGATCGTGCTGGGTGGCAAAGGCGCCGAAGAAATGATCTGATGGGCCTGGCCGGGTGTCCAACCTGTGACACCCGGCTCTTCAGTCACGGTTTCGAGTACCCCAGCGCATGTCCAGCAACGACCCCTCCAGCGACCTGATCCGCGCCCGCGACCTGCGGGGCGTCGATGTCTGGGCGCTGCCCAGCTTCGATCCGTTGCCCGAACCGGCCCCCGAGCCCGAGCCCCAGGCCGTGGAGGACGAGGTCGAGGAAGTGCCGCTCGACGAGGTCCAGCCGCTGACCCTCGAAGACCTCGAGAGCATTCGCCAGGAGGCCTGGAACGAGGGCTTCGCCACCGGCGAGCGCGAGGGCTTCCACAGCACACAGCTCAAGGTGCGTCAGGAGGCCGAGGTGGCCTTGGCGGCCAAGCTGGACAGCCTCGAACGGGTCATGGCCCAGTTGCTCGAACCGATCGCCGAACAGGACGCGCAGATCGAGCGCGGGCTGGTGCACCTGGTCAGCCATGTCACCCGGCAGGTGATCGGCCGCGAGCTGCGCCTGGATTCCGCGCAGATCACCCAGGTGTTGCGCGAGGCCCTGAAGCTGCTGCCCATGGGCGCCGAGAACATTCGCATCCACCTCAACCCTCAGGATTTCGACGCCGCCAAGGCATTGCGCGAGCGGCATGAAGAAACCTGGAGGCTGCTCGAGGACGACACGCTGCTGCCCGGTGGCTGCCGGATCGAGACGGCGCACAGCCGGATCGACGCCAGCATGGAAACGCGCATCGAACAGGCCGTGGGCCAGCTGTTCGAGCAGATGCACGACCAGGTCCTGCACCCGGCCAGCCCTGACCTGAACCTCGAGACGGACACCTTCGATGCCGGTTGAACGCACCAGTTTCGCCAAGCGCCTGTCGGGCTACCTCGGCGCGATCGACCTGCCGACCCGGCCGGTGGTGGAGGGCCGCCTGCTGCGCATGGTCGGCCTCACCCTGGAAGCCGAAGGGCTGCGGGCGGCGGTGGGCAGTCGCTGCGTGGTGATCAACGACGACAGTTACCAGGCGGTCCAGGTCGAGGCCGAGGTGATGGGCTTTTCCGGCAGCAAGGTGTACCTCATGCCGGTGGGCAGCGTCGCCGGCATCGCACCGGGTGCGCGCGTGGTGCCGTTGGCCGACAGCGGTCGCCTGCCCATGGGCATGAGCATGCTCGGGCGCGTGCTGGACGGGGTCGGGCGTCCCTTGGACGGGCGTGGCGGGATGAAGGCCGAAGACTGGGTGCCGATCGATGGCCCGGTGATCAACCCGCTCAACCGCGACCCGATCAGCCAGCCACTGGACGTCGGCATCCGCAGCATCAATGGGCTGCTCACCGTGGGACGTGGCCAGCGCCTGGGTCTGTTCGCCGGTACCGGGGTGGGCAAGTCGGTGCTGCTGGGCATGATGACCCGCTTCACCGAGGCCGAGATCATCGTGGTCGGGCTGATCGGCGAGCGGGGCCGCGAGGTCAAGGAATTCATCGAACACATCCTCGGCAGCGAAGGCCTGAAGCGCTCGGTGGTGGTGGCCTCACCGGCCGACGATGCGCCGCTGATGCGACTGCGGGCGGCCATGTACTGCACGCGGATCGCCGAGTACTTCCGCGACAAGGGCAAGAACGTGTTGCTGCTGATGGATTCGCTGACCCGCTTTGCCCAGGCCCAGCGCGAGATCGCCCTGGCCATCGGCGAGCCGCCGGCCACCCGCGGCTATCCACCGTCGGTGTTCGCCAAGCTGCCCAAGCTGGTGGAGCGGGCCGGCAATGGCGAGGCGGGCGGCGGCTCGATCACCGCGTTCTACACCGTGCTGTCCGAGGGCGATGACCAGCAGGATCCGATCGCCGACTCGGCGCGCGGCGTGCTCGACGGTCACTTCGTGCTGTCCCGGCGCCTGGCCGAAGAAGGTCACTACCCGGCCATCGACATCGAAGCCTCCATCAGCCGGGTCATGCCCCAGGTGGTCAGCCCCGAACACCTGCGCGAGGCGCAGAAGTTCAAGCAGCTCTGGTCGAAGCTGTCCCAGGCGCGCGACCTGATCAGCGTCGGCGCCTACGTCGCCGGCGGCGATGCCGAGACCGATCAGGCGATCGCCTTGCAGCCGCGACTGGTCGGCTACCTGCGTCAGGCATTGAACGAGAACGTCAGCCTCGAGCAGAGCCGTAGTCACCTGGGCAGCCTGTTCGCTGCGCCTTCCGGTAGCTGACGGTCATGGCCGCCAACAGCCGTGCCGCCCGTCTGGCGCCCGTGGTGGAAATGGCCGAGGAAGCCGAACGCAAGGCCGTCCAGCGCCTGGGGCAGTTCCAGCAGCAGGTCACCCAGGCGCAGGCCAAGCTGAGCGAGCTCGAGCGCTTTCGCGAAGACTACCAGCAGCAGTGGATCAACCGCGGCGGGCAGGGCGTCAACGGCAGCTGGCTGCTCAACTACCAGCGCTTTCTCGGCCAGCTGGAGACGGCCATGAACCAGCAGCGCCAGAGCCTGACCTGGCACCAGAACAACCTCAACAACGCCCGCCAGGTCTGGCAGCAGGCCTATGCCCGCGTCGAGGGCCTGCGCAAGCTGGTGCAGCGCTATCTCGACGAAGCCCGCCGCGCCGAAGACAAGCGCGAGCAGAAGCTGCTCGATGAGCTGGCCCAGCGTCTGCCTCGGCTGGAGCAGCCTTGACGCACGCTTGCCCAGGGGGCACCGGCCTGCTAAACCTCTTCTAGCGTCAACGCTCGCACTGGGCTCAAGGAATCGCATCATGGCTGTCGATACCCTGTTTTCAACGGATGAAAAACGTTTGACGATCAAGGTTCGCGGGCGCTTCGACTTCGGCCTGCATCAGGCCTTTCGCAGCGCTTACGAAGACCAGCCCGTCGCACCCGAACACGTGGTGATCGACCTGGCCGAGACCACCTACCTGGACAGTTCGGCGCTGGGCATGCTGCTTCTGCTGCGCGACTACCAAGGTGGCGACCAGGCGCGTGTGAGCGTGGTCAACGCCAATAGCGACGTACGCACCATCCTGGCCATTTCCAATTTTTCCAAGCTGTTCGCGATCCGCTGACGCAGGAGGCCTGCCCATGTCCGCCAGTGAGGCCCTGCGGGTGCTGATCGCCGAGGACGCTGCCGCCGACCGGCTGCTGCTGGCGCGAATCGTCAGCCGCCAGGGGCATCAGGTATTCACCGCCGAGAACGGTCGGCAGGCCGTGGAGCTGTTCACACGGGAAGCGCCCCAGCTGGTGCTGCTCGACGCCCTGATGCCGGTGATGGACGGGTTCGAGGCTGCCCGGCAGATCAAGCAGCTGGCCGGCGAGTCGCTGGTGCCGATCATCTTCCTGACCTCCCTGAGCGAAGAAGAGGCTCTGGTGCGCTGCCTGGAGGCCGGCGGTGACGACATCATGGCCAAGCCCTACAGCGCGACCCTGCTGGCGGCGAAGATCCGCGCCATGGACCGCTTGCGCCGGCTGCAGGCCACGGTCCTGGCGCAGCGTGACGAGATTGCCCGGCACCACCATCACCTGCTCAACGAACAGCGGGTGGCCAAGGCGGTGTTCGACAAGGTCACCCACTCCGGCTGCCTGAACTCGCCGCACATCCGCTACGTGCAATCGCCCTATGCGCTGTTCAACGGCGACCTGCTGCTGGCCGCGCACGCGCCCTCGGGTGACATGCATGTGCTGCTGGGCGACTTCACCGGCCACGGCCTGCCCGCGGCGGTCGGCGCCATGCCGCTGGCCGATGTGTTCTACAGCATGACGGCCAAGGGCTACGGGCTGGCCGAAGTCGTCCGTGAGCTCAACGCCAAGCTCAAGCGCATCCTGCCGGTGGACATGTTCTGCTGCGCCGTGGTGCTCAGCGTCAGTTTCCAGCACCGCACCGTCGAGGTCTGGAACGGCGGCATGCCCGACGGCTATCGCCTGGATGCGGGTGGCGTCATTCGCGCAGCCTTGCGCTCGCGACATCTGCCCCTGGGCATTCTGGACAGCGGCCAGTTCGACGATGAGCTGGAGGTCATGCCGTTGCAGGCCGGTGATCGGCTGTTCCTGGTTTCCGACGGCGTGGTCGATCGGCGGGATGCCCAGGATCGGCCTTTCGGTGTGGAGCAGTTGCAGGCGGCCCTGAGCGCCAGCGAGGTGGGCGGCTTCTCGCTCGATCATGTGGTCCAGGCCCTGGCGACCTTCGGTGGGCATGCACGGGACGACGTCAGCCTGGTCGATATCCGTCTGGCGGAACCCGAGCATGCGCCGCCTTCGGTGCTGGGGGCGGCACGCCGAGGCGTCTCGGCCTCGTCGCGCTGGTCGTTGTCCTTCGAGGTGTGCGACGAGAGCCTGCAACAGCTCAACCCGATTCCGTTCCTGCTGCAACTGCTGCAGGAGGTGCCCGGGCTGCGCGCGTGCAGCGGCGCCTTGCACAGCGTGCTGACGGAGCTGTATTCCAATGCCCTGGAGCATGGCGTGCTGAAACTCGACTCGGCCCTCAAGCGCGACGCCGCAGGGTTCGCCGAGTACTATCGTCAACGAGCCTTGCGACTGGCGGCGGTCCCCGAAGGCTTCGTGCGTCTTGCGCTGCAAGTCGAACCGAAGGACGATGGGGGACGCTTGACGATTGAGGTGCTCGACAGTGGCGAGGGTTTCGACGTCCAGCGTGTGCTGACGCCTGTGCCCACGCAGCGTGGGTTGAGCGGGCGTGGCCTGGATCTGGTACAACGCTTGAGCCAGCGTGCGCAATGGCTCGATGGCGGGCGTCGGGCCCGTGTGGAATTCGCCTGGGGCGCCCAGGGTCAGTGACTTGGTCAGGGAGTGAACAAGTGTCAGAGCATCATATCGATCACAAGGTCCTGAGCGACCTGCGGGACGTCATGGAAGATGGCTATCTTCAGCTGCTGGAGATCTTCCTGGAAGATTCTCAGCGGCGTCTGTCGCAGCTGCACGATGCCAAGGACGCGGGCGAGCTGGGCCAGGCGGCCCATAGCTTCAAGGGCAGCAGCAGCAACATGGGAGCCGTGGGCCTGGCCGAGCTGTGCCGCCAGCTCGAGGAGCGTACCCGGCAATTGCCCTTGTATGGCATCGAGGACCTGATCAACCAGATCGATCAGGAGTACCAGGAAGTGCAGCGGTTCTACAGCGGCGAGCGCGAGCGATTTTCAGCGGTCTGAGACAAGCTGGCGCGAGTTTTGCCTGCTTTTGTGCCAGAGCCATTCAGCCTTCTGGCGCGGAGACCGTTTCAATGCCCGTTGCGTCCAATCCCCTGTTGCAGACCGGCCCTGCGACCGCGTCCGTCACTGCCCGCGCCACCGCGTCCGAAAAAGCCTCGCAGGCGGGCAGCGACCGTGCCTCGGGCTTCGACCAGGTCATGGCCCGACAGGCCAAGCCAGGCGCTGCGCCGCGTGCGGACACGCCCGAGCGGGCCCGCGGCGATGAGCGCAAGGTCGAGGCGGACGGACGGCAAGCCGAGGCCTCGCAGGCGGCTGAGGGCGGCAAGTCCTTGCCGGTCGACGAGCGCGAGACGGTCGATGCCGCTGCGGTCGATTCGACCGATGCGCGCCTGGTGGCCGGCCAGGTGACCGATGCGCCGCCTGGGGCGCAGATGATGCAGGCCCAGGCCGAAGCGGTCGCCGGCCTGCCCCTGGCGCCGCCTCAGGCCGCGACCAGCGATGAAGACGTGGCGGAAGGCGAGTCGTTCGACCCCAGCGGTGACCCCCTGGCCGATCTGCCGGCCTTGCGCCTGGCCCTGCAGCACAGCGCCGAGCGTCAGGGCAGCACCTCGGCCCATGCCCGCGAAGAAACTGACGCTTCTCCAGGGGATGGCCGGGGCGCCGTCAATACCTTGGCGACTCTAGACCTGGCTGCCGAGGGAGAGGCGGGTGCGTCCGAGCAAGGTGACAAGGCCTTCGGTGCGCTGATCGACAGCGGTCTGAAAGACATCAAGGGTGCAGGCCAGGACACCCGTGTCGACGATTTCGCCAACCGCCTGGCCGCCCTGACCCAGGCCGTGCCCCACAAGACCGAAGCCGCCTTGCCGAGCAATCCGCTGCAGCAGCCGCTGGCCCTGAACCAGAGCGCCTGGAGCGAAGGCCTGGTCAATCGCGTCATGTACCTGTCCAGCCAGAACCTCAAGTCGGCTGACATCCAGCTCGAACCCGCCGAACTGGGGCGCCTGGACATCCGTGTGAACATGGCCACCGACCAGGCGACCCAGATCACCTTCGTCAGCGGCCATGCCGGCGTGCGCGACACCCTCGACAGCCAACTGCACCGGCTGCGCGAGCTGTTCACCCAGCAGGGCCTGGCCCAGCCGGACGTAAGCGTGGCCGACCAGTCTCGTGGCCAGCAACAGCAGCAGGCGCAACAGCAGGGCGAGACACGCCTGTCGGGCGTGGCAGCCCGCCGTGCGGAAGCTGAAGGGCAGGGCGGGGAGCGCGAGGCGATGGGTGCGGTGGCTGAGCGGCAGGTGGTGATGGGGAGTAGTGCGGTGGATTACTACGCGTAGGAAGAAGGGTAGTTCCGATCACGCTTTCTGCTCGAGCCCCATGGGGCGCCGGCTTGCCAGGCGTCGCCTGTACGGGCCTCATCGCTGACAAGCCAGCTCTCATAGAACATAAAATATCTTATTGATTTTAAAAGGAATAATTTCAGGATTTTGTGGGCCCTGCGGGCCCAATCGCGGCCGGTCCGGCGCCCCGGCTGGGGCCGCTCCCACAGGTGACCGCGATAGCCTGCAACCCCGCGGTGGGGCTACGGGTGTAGGAGCGGCCCCAGTGCCGCGATGGGCCGCAAAGCGGCCCTAAAATCGATTAGCAATAAAGCTTCGGATCCTGCCAGCTATCGCCATGTTCTCTGCGCGACAGCGCGGCGCCAAGGCGGCGAGCGGACTCCCACAGAGGCCAGTGCAGGCGGCCAAGAAGCATGGGCTTGCACCATCAGGTAAGGCAGTAAAGGTTGCCAAGAAGCATGGGTTTGCACCATCCAGGCCAGCCAGTGCAGGCTGCCAAGAAGCAGGAGCGTGCACCACCCTGTGGGAGCGGGCTTGCCCGCGATTGCGGCGGTGGCGTCGCTGCATGCTTGGCAGGCATGACGCCAGCCCGTCAAAGCGTCCGTGCGCGAAAGTCCCATCATTGCCTGGCAACCACCCGTCCGCCTCTATTTGATCCCCGCATCCACCCCACCAGCAGACCTGGCATAACACTTGCTCGACCCCCGTCATTCCCCTCGACCTCCTCGCTGGATGACGGATTATTGGCATGGCAAAAACCGAAGACACGAAAGAACCCGGCGCCAAGAAGGGCAAGCTCAAGCTGATCCTGCTGCTGGTCGTTGGCCTGCTGCTGGCCGTCGGCCTGTCCGTGGGCGCCACCTGGTTCTTCATGCACAAGAGCGAACCGGCCCCGGCTGCCGATCCGGCGCAGGCCAACGCCAAGCCGGCGGCGATCTACGAGGCACTTACCCCGGCCTTCGTGGTCAACTTCAACCAGAACGGTCGTCAGCGTTACATGCAGGTGAGCATCACCTTGCAGGCGCGCAACCAGGCCGACCTGGACGCGCTCAAGGTGCACATGCCGGTGATTCGCAACAACCTGGTGATGATGTTCTCCGGGCAGGGCTTCGACACCCTGGCCGGCAGCCCGGTCGGCCAGGAGATGCTACGCCAGAAGGCCGCCGTGGTCGTCCAGGAAGTGGCGCAGAAGGAAGTCGGCAAGCCGGTCGTGGACCAGCTGCTGTTCACCAACTTCGTATTGCAGTAGGAGCACCCGATGGCTGTGCAGGACCTGCTGTCCCAGGATGAGATCGATGCCCTGTTGCACGGGGTGGACGATGGTCTGGTGCAGACCGATGTGCCCACCGAGCCGGGCAGCGTCAAGAGCTACGACCTGACCAGTCAGGATCGGATCGTCCGTGGACGCATGCCGACCCTGGAAATGATCAACGAACGGTTCGCCCGTTACACCCGCATCAGCATGTTCAACCTGCTGCGTCGCTCCGCCGACGTGGCGGTGGGCGGTGTGCAGGTGATGAAGTTCGGCGAATACGTGCATTCGCTGTACGTGCCCACCAGCCTCAACCTGGTCAAGGTCAAGCCGTTGCGCGGCACCGCGCTGTTCATCCTCGACGCCAAGCTGGTGTTCAAGCTGGTGGACAACTTCTTCGGCGGCGACGGGCGTCACGCCAAGATCGAGGGTCGCGAGTTCACCCCGACCGAACTGCGCGTGGTGCGCATGGTGCTGGACCAGGTCTTCGTCGACCTCAAGGAAGCCTGGCAGGCGATCATGCCGGTCAACTTCGAGTACATCAATTCCGAGGTCAACCCGGCCATGGCCAACATCGTCGGCCCGAGCGAGGCGGTGGTGGTCTCGACTTTCCACATCGAACTCGATGGCGGCGGCGGCGACCTGCACGTGACCATGCCGTATTCGATGATCGAGCCGGTGCGTGAAATGCTCGATGCAGGCTTCCAGTCCGATCTCGACGATCAGGACGAGCGCTGGGTCAAGGCCCTGCGCGAGGACGTGCTGGACGTGAGCGTGCCGTTGACCGCCACCGTGGCCCGTCGCCAGCTCAAGCTGCGCGACATCCTGCACATGCAGCCGGGCGACGTGATCCCCATCGAGCTGCCCGACCACCTGGTCTTGCGCACCAACGGCGTGCCGTCGTTCAAGGCGCGGCTCGGCTCGCACAAGGGCACCTTGGCCGTGCAGGTCATCGACCCGATCGAGCGCCGCTGAGGCGCCCGTCCGTCATTCTTCAGTTGAACGCCAGTCGAGGACATCATGGCCAACGAAAACGAAATCCCCTCCGTCGACGACCAGGCCCTGGCCGACGAATGGGCCGCTGCCCTGCAGGAGACCGGTGACGCCGGTCAGGCCGACATCGACGCCTTGCTCGCTGCCGACGCCGGCCGTTCGGCATCCGCCGGCGCCGGTCGCCTGCCGATGGAAGAGTTCGCCAGCTCGCCGCGGCCCAAGGAGAACGTCAACCTGGAAGGCCCGAACCTGGACGTGATCCTGGACATCCCGGTGAACATCTCCATGGAAGTGGGCAGCACCGAGATCAGCATCCGCAACCTGCTGCAGCTCAACCAGGGCTCGGTGATCGAGCTCGACCGCCTGGCCGGCGAGCCGCTGGACGTGCTGGTCAACGGAACCCTGATCGCCCATGGCGAGGTGGTGGTGGTCAACGAGAAGTTCGGCATCCGCCTGACCGACGTGATCAGCCCCAGCGAGCGCATTCGGAAGCTGCGCTGAGTGGCCGGCCTGATGCGTGCCCTGGTGGCCCTCGGCCTGGCAGGCGCCGCTTCCCTGGCCAGCGCGGCCACCGTCGCGCCGACCGGTGCGGCGCCCGGCAACCTCGGTGGCCAGGTGCTGCAGATGGTGCTCGGCCTGCTGGCGGTGCTCGGCCTGATCTTCGTGATGGCCTGGCTGCTGCGGCGGGTGCAGGGCGCCACGCCGCAGCGCGGGCAGGTGATCGAGATCCTCGGCAGCCGCACCATCGGCCCGCGTGATCGGTTGCTGCTGGTGCAGGTAGGCAAGGCGCAGATCCTGCTGGGGCACAGCCCTGGCACGATCGAGGCGCTGCACGTGCTGGACGAACCGGTGGAGGTGCCGGCCAGCGCGCGTCAGGCCACGCCGGAGTTCGCTCAGCGCCTCATGGAGCTGATGGGCAAGGACCACAAGGACAAGACGTGATGGGCGCATGGCGCATGCTGTTGACGTTGGCGCTGCTGCTCGGCGCGCCACTGGCCCTGGCGGCCGACCCGCTGTCGATCCCGGCGATCACCCTGGCCAATGGCCCGGACGGTCAGCAGGAATATTCGGTCAGCCTGCAGATCCTGCTGATCATGACGGCGCTGAGCTTCATCCCGGCGATCGTCATCCTGATGACCAGCTTCACCCGGATCATCATCGTGTTCTCGATCCTGCGTCAGGCCCTGGGTCTGCAGCAGACGCCGTCGAACCAGGTGCTCACGGGCCTGGCGCTGTTCCTGACCTTCTTCATCATGGCGCCGGTGTTCGACAGGGTGAACCAGGACGCCTTGCAGCCGTACCTGAACGAACAGCTGACCGCGCCCCAGGCCCTCGACCGTGCCCAGGGCCCGATCAAGGAATTCATGCTGGCGCAGACGCGCCAGAGCGACCTGGACCTGTTCATGCGCCTGTCCAAGCGCACCGACATCGCCAGCCCCGACCAGGCGCCACTGACCATCCTGGTCCCGGCGTTCGTCACGTCGGAGCTCAAGACCGCGTTCCAGATCGGCTTCATGATCTTCATTCCGTTCCTGATCATCGACATGGTGGTGGCGAGCGTGCTGATGGCCATGGGCATGATGATGCTGTCGCCGCTGATCATCTCGTTGCCGTTCAAGATCATGCTGTTCGTGCTGGTCGACGGTTGGGCCCTGATCATGGGCACCCTGGCCAGCAGCTTCGGCGGCGTCTGACCGCTTTTCAGGAGAAGTGCCGATGACCCCGGAAGTTGCCGTCGACCTGTTTCGCGATGCGCTGTGGCTGACCACGCTGCTGGTGGCCATCCTGGTGGTGCCGAGCCTGTTGGTCGGCCTGGTGGTGGCGATGTTCCAGGCCGCCACGCAGATCAACGAACAGACCTTGAGCTTCCTGCCGCGCCTGCTGGTGATGCTGGTCACGCTGATCGTCACCGGGCCGTGGCTGGTGCAGAAGTTCATGGAGTACATCACCAACCTGTACACCAGCATCCCGCAGCTGATCGGTTGAGGCGGCCATGCTCGAGCTGACCGATGCGCAGATCTCCACCTGGGTGGCGACACTCGTGCTGCCGCTGTTCCGGGTCGTGGCGGTGCTGATGACCATGCCCATCCTCGGCACGCGCATGCTGCCCGCGCGCATCCGGCTGTACCTGGGGGTGGCGATCACCGTCGCCATCCTGCCCTCGCTGCCGCCCTTGCCGGCGGTCAACCCCCTGGGCCTTGATGGCCTGCTGCTGATCGCCGAGCAGGTGATCGTCGGGGTCATGTTCGGGTTGTCCCTGCAGCTGCTGTTCCAGGCCTTCGTGATCGCCGGGCAGATCGTCGCCGTGCAGATGGGCATGGCGTTCGCGTCCATGGTCGACCCGGCCAACGGCGTCAACGTCACGGTGATCAGCCAGTTCATGACCATGCTGGTGAGCGTGCTCTTCCTGCTGATGAACGGCCACTTGGTGCTGTTCGAAGTGCTGACCGAGAGTTTCACCACGCTGCCGGTAGGCCATGCACTGTCGGTGACGCAGTTCTGGGAACTGGCCGGGCGGCTGGGCTGGGTCATGGGCGCCGGGTTGCTGCTGATCCTGCCGGCCATCACCGCGCTGCTGGTGGTCAACGTCGCCTTCGGCGTCATGACCCGGGCCGCGCCGCAGCTGAACATCTTTTCCATCGGCTTCCCGCTGACCCTGGTGCTGGGCATGCTGGTGTTCTGGGTCGGCCTGGCCGACATTCTGTCGCACTACCAAGCCGTGGCCAGCGAGGCCCTGCTGTGGTTGCGTGATCTGGCGAGGGCGCGCTGAGCATGGCAGAGAGCGAAAGCGGTCAGGACAAGACAGAAGACCCCACCGACAAGCGCAAGCAGGACGCCCGCAAGAAGGGCGAGATCGCCCGCTCGCGCGAACTCAACACCGTGGTGGTCACCCTGGCGGGTGCGGGCGCCTTGCTGGCCTTCGGCGGGTATCTGGCCGAGACCCTGATGACCCTGATGCGCATGAACTTCGACATCCCCCGCGAGGCGGTGCTCGATGTCGGCGCCATGGGCCGCTTCCTGCTCGGGTCCGGCAAGATGGCCATCTGGGCCACCCAGCCGGTGCTGGTGGTACTGTTCGTGATGTCCTTCATCGGGCCCATCGCGCTGGGGGGCTTTCTGTTCTCCGGCAGCCTGCTGGCGCCGAAATTCAGCCGCATGAACCCCTTGGCCGGGCTCAAGCGGATGTTCTCGATGCATGCGTTGACCGAACTGCTCAAGGCGATCGCCAAGTTCATGGTGATCCTGGCCGTGGCCTTGGCGGTGCTGTCCCACGACCGTCAGGACCTGCTGTCGATCGCCAACGAACCGCTCGACCAGGCGATCATCCACAGTGTTCAGGTGGTCGGGTGGAGTGCGTTGTGGATGGCCGCGGGCTTGCTGCTGATCGCCGCGGCCGACGTGCCGTACCAGCTCTGGCAGTCGCACAACAAGCTGAAGATGACCAAGCAGGAAATACGCGACGAGTACAAGGACTCCGAGGGCAAGCCCGAGGTCAAGCAGCGCATTCGGCAATTGCAGCGCGACGCGTCGCAGCGGCGGATGATGGCAGCGGTGCCCGATGCCGACGTGATCATCACCAACCCGACCCACTATGCCGTGGCCCTGAAGTACGACCCCGAGAAGAATGGCGCGGCACCCTTGCTGCTGGCCAAGGGGACCGACTTCATCGCCCTGAAGATCCGCGAGATCGCGGTGGGGCACAACGTGCAGATCCTCGAATCGCCGGCCCTGGCGCGGGCGATCTACTACAGCACCGAACTCGAGCAGGAGATTCCGGGCGGGTTGTATTTGGCCGTGGCCCAGGTGCTGGCGTACGTGTATCAGTTGCGTCAGTACCGCGCCGGGCGCGGCAAGGCGCCGGATCCGTTGAAGAAGGACCTGCCGATTCCCGAGGATCTGCGGCGGGAGGAATGATGAGGTTGGGTGGGCCTGCAGGGCCCACGAAATCCTGTGATTATGTCTTTTGAAATTAGCGGGCTTGCCCGCGATGCAGGCAGTGACGGACCGGACGCTATCGCGGGCAAGCCCCACAGTACCGCGATCGCCTGCACCACTGCGATGTAACTACGGGTGTAGGAGCGGCCCCAGTGCCGCGATTGGGCCCGTAGGGCCCACCTATAAGCCCATGCGGTCGGGCATGCACCGAGTAGAAAAAGACAGTTGCTCCCACAAGCTGCTTGCGCAGCGATGTCTACACCGACAGGCTGCAGCGATCTGTGTGAGAGCCCGCCCGCCGCCTTGGCGCCGCGCTGTCGCGCAGAGAACATGGCGATCGCTGGCAGGATCAGGAGCTTCATTGCTAATCGATTTTGGGGCCGCTTTGCGGCCCATCGCGGCACTGGGGCCGCTCCTACACCCGTAGCCCCATCGCGGGGTTGCAGGCTATCGCGGTCACCTGTGAGCGGCCCCTGCCGGGGCGCCGGACCGGCCGCGATTGGGCCCGCAGGGCCCACAAGATTCTAAAATTATTTCCCTTAAAATCGACAAGCTATTTTTTTCTATAGGAGCTGGCTTGCCAGCGATAGGGCCTTGTCAAGCGCCGCCTGCATCGCGGGCAATCTTGCTCTCACAGGCTGCTCGATTAGCGATAAAGCCTGCTAGTCCTGTCGGTGGTCGCCATCTCCGACACGCCGCCTGAGGCTCCCCTGAAAGCCCGTTGCCAGCCATGCCCATGACCTGACGACAAAGTTGGAAGGCTTCTTGCAAAGCAGCGCCAAACGCCGTTTCTGGCGTCAAAGTTCTGCTTCGAGAGGATGTCCAGTGGATCGTAGCCAGTTGATCAACCATGCCCGCAGCAACCTGTCGGGTCTCAGCCGGGGCGCCTTGGGTGTGCCGCTGCTGCTGTTGGTGATGTTGGCGATGATGATGTTGCCCATCCCGCCGTTCCTGCTGGACATCTTCTTCACCTTCAATATCGCGCTGTCGATCGTGGTGCTGCTGGTCTGCGTCTATGCCCTGCGCCCCCTCGACTTCGCCGCGTTCCCGACCATCCTGCTGGTCGCCACCCTGCTGCGACTGGCCTTGAACGTCGCCTCCACGCGGGTGGTGATGCTGCACGGCCAGGAGGGCCACCAAGCCGCGGGCAAGGTGATCCAGGCCTTCGGCGAAGTGGTGATCGGCGGCAACTACGTGGTCGGTGCGGTGGTGTTCGCCATCCTGATGATCATCAACTTCGTGGTGGTCACCAAGGGCGCCGGGCGTATCTCCGAGGTCAGCGCGCGGTTCACCCTGGACGCCATGCCCGGCAAGCAGATGGCCATCGACGCCGACCTCAACGCCGGCCTGATCGATCAGAACCAGGCCAAGGCGCGCCGCGCCGAAGTCGCCCAGGAGGCCGAGTTCTACGGTTCGATGGACGGTGCCAGCAAGTTCGTCCGCGGTGACGCCATCGCCGGCCTGCTGATCCTGTTCATCAACCTCATCGGCGGCATGCTCATCGGCATGCTCCAGCACGGCATGCCGTTCAGCGAGGCAGGCAAGGTCTACGCGCTGCTGACCATCGGTGACGGCCTGGTCGCCCAGCTGCCGTCGCTGCTGCTGTCCACGGCTGCCGCGATCATGGTCACCCGTGCCTCGGGTTCCGAGGACATGGGCAAACTGATCAACCGGCAGATGTTCGATTCGCCCAAGGCCCTGGGGGTCTCGGCCGCCTTGATGATCGTCATGGGCCTGGTGCCGGGCATGCCCCACATCGCCTTCATCGGCCTGGGCCTGCTCGCCGGGGGCGGTGCCTACCTGGTGTGGCGCAGGCAGCAGGAAGCCAAGGTCAAGGCCGCCGCCGAAGTGCAGCGCCAGCAGGACCAGCTGCCTTCGCCACAGCGTGCCCTGGAGACCAAGGAGCTGGGCTGGGACGACGTCACCCCGATCGACATGATCGGCCTGGAGGTCGGCTACCGGCTCATCCCGCTGGTGGACCGCAACCAGGGCGGGCAGCTGCTGGCGCGGATCAAGGGCGTGCGCAAGAAGCTCTCCCAGGACCTGGGCTTCCTCATGCCCACGGTGCACATCCGCGACAACCTCGACCTGTCCCCCAGCGCCTACCGGCTGACCCTGATGGGGGTGATCCTGGCCGAGGCCGAGATTTACCCGGACCGCGAACTGGCGATCAACCCCGGCCAGGTCTTCGGTACCCTCAACGGCATCGCCGCCCGTGACCCGGCGTTCGGCCTGGAGGCGGTGTGGATCGACGTGGCCCAGCGCGCCCAGGCGCAATCGCTGGGCTATACCGTGGTCGATGCCAGTACCGTGGTCGCCACCCACCTGAACCAGATCCTGCAGAAGCACTGCCATGAACTGATCGGCCACGAAGAGGTTCAACAGTTGCTGCAGGTGTTGTCCAAGGCGTCGCCTAAGCTGGCAGAAGAATTGGTGCCGGGCGTCATTTCTTTGTCAGGGTTGTTGAAAGTCTTGCAGGCTTTGTTGTCCGAGCAAGTACCGGTACGCGATATTCGCAGCATTGCCGAAGCGATCGCCAATAATGCGAATAAGAGTCAAGATACCGCCGCTCTGGTGGCGGCCGTGCGGGTTGGCTTGAGCCGCGCCATCGTGCAAAGCATCGTTGGCATCGAGTCGGAGCTGCCGGTGATCACGCTGGAGCCCAGGTTGGAACAGATCTTGCTCAACAGTCTGCAACGTGCCGGGCAGGGTCAGGATGAAGGCGTTCTGCTCGAACCGAGCATGGCAGAGAAGTTGCAACGCTCGTTGATCGAAGCGGCTCAGCGTCAGGAAATGCTCGGCCACCCGGCGATCCTGCTGGTGGCCGGACCTATCCGCGCGATGCTGTCGCGGTTTGGGCGATTGGCGGTACCGAACCTGCACGTGCTGGCGTACCAGGAAATTCCGGATAACAAGCAAGTCACCATCGTTGCCACCGTGGGCCCCAATGGCTGAGGGTAGTGGGATATGCAAGTGAAGCGTTTTTTCGCTGCCGATATGCGTCAGGCCATGAAGCTGGTCAGGGACGAACTCGGCTCCGACGCGGCGATCATCGGCAACCGGCGTATCGCCGGGGGTGTCGAGCTGACCGCTGCGCTGGATTACAAGCAGTCCGCGCTCTCGCCCCGGGTGCCGAACGCCGAGCTCGAAGCCGAGCTGCGCAAGACCCAGTCGCGCATCGTCACTGCCCAGGCCGAGCTGAACAGCCGTCAGGACGCCCCTGAGGAAGACGGCGGCAACCGCCAGCTGTTCGCCGGGCTGTCCCTGACCGCCTCGGAGCCGCTGGTCGAGTCGCCTGTGGAGAAGCCCAAGGCGGCCCCGGCTGCCACGCCGGCCGCGGTCGATCCACGCTTGTTCGATGCCATGCGTTCGGAACTGTCGGGTCTGCGCGAGCTGCTGGAAGTGCAACTGGGCTCGCTGGCCTGGAACCAGCTGCAGGGTAGCCGCCCGCAGCAGGCCACCATCTGGCGCCGCCTGCAGCGCATCGGCCTGTCGGGCGCGCTGGCGGGTACGCTGCTCGAGCGCGTGGCGGGTATCGACGATGCGCGCCAGGCCTGGCGGATGATCCTGGCGCACCTGGCGCACATGATCAAGGTGCCGCAGGTCGAGCCAATCGAGGAGGGCGGTGTGATCGCCCTGGTCGGGCCGGCCGGCATGGGCAAGACCACCACGCTGGCCAAGCTGGCCGCCCGGTACGTGCTGGCCTACGGCGCGCAGAACCTGGCCCTGGTGAGCATGGACAGTTTCCGGATCGGCGCCCAGGAGCAGCTCAAGACCCTTGGCCGCATCCTCAACGTGCCGGTGACCTACGTCGATCCGGGCGAGTCCCTGGTCCAGGCCCTCGAGCCCTTGGCGCGCAAGCGCGTGGTGCTGATCGACACCGCCGGCCTGCAGGCCAGCGACCCGGCGCTGCGCATGCAGCTCGATTCCCTGGCCGGGCGCGGCATCGCCTCGCGCAACTACCTGGTCCTGGCCACCACCAGCCAGAAGCAGGTGCTGTCGGCCGCCTACCACAGCTACAAGCGCTGTGGCCTGGCCGGCTGCATCCTAAGCAAGCTGGACGAAACGGCCGGCCTGGGCGAAGTCCTGAGCCTGGCCATCGAACACGAACTGCCCGTGGCCTATCTGACCGATGGACCCCGGATACCCGAAGACCTGCACCTGCCGCGCAAGCATCAGCTGGTGAGCCGCGCGGTGAGCGTGCAAGTGCAGGACGAGCCCAGCGACGAGGCCATGGCCGATATGTTCGCTGATCTCTACCACAACCCTGGCAAGCGCGCAGGTTGACCATGAACGAAGTGCAGACCACCTCCAAACAGGGGTTTTCCAGGCCGCGTGCCCTGAAGACGACGTCCCTCGTGCGGCTTGGATGCCAGCGAGACAAGGTAAATAACAGACATGGGTAGCATGCATCCTGTACAGGTGATCGCCGTGACCGGCGGCAAGGGCGGCGTTGGCAAGACCAACGTTTCAGTGAACCTGTCGCTGGCCCTGGCCGAGCTGGGGCGACGCGTGATGTTGCTGGACGCCGACCTGGGTCTGGCCAACGTCGACGTGCTCCTGGGCCTGACGCCCAAGCGCACGCTGGCGGACGTGATCGAAGGGCGCTGCGACCTGCGCGACGTCATGCTGCAGGGGCCCGGTGGCATCCGCGTGGTCCCGGCGGCCTCCGGCACCCAGAGCATGGTGCAGCTGGCCCCGGCGCAGCACGCCGGGCTGATCCAGGCGTTCAGCGAGATCGGCGACAACCTCGACGTGCTGGTGATCGACACCGCCGCCGGGATCGGCGATTCGGTGGTGAGCTTCGTGCGCGCGGCCCAGGAGGTGCTCCTGGTGGTCTGCGACGAGCCGACCTCCATCACCGACGCCTATGCCCTGATCAAGCTGCTCAACCGTGACTATGGCATGAACCGGTTCCGGGTCCTGGCCAACATGGCCCAGAGCCCCCAGGAAGGGCGCAACCTGTTCGCCAAGCTGACCAAGGTCACCGACCGCTTCCTCGATGTGGCCTTGCAGTATGTCGGCGCCGTGCCGTACGACGAGTGCGTGCGCAAGGCCGTGCAGAAGCAGCGGGCGGTCTACGAGGCCTTCCCGCGCTCCAAGTGCGCCCTGGCCTTCAAGGCCATCGCGCAGAAGGTCGACAGTTGGCCACTGCCCGCCAACCCACGCGGGCACCTTGAATTCTTCGTCGAACGTCTGGTGCAACCGACCAGCGCGGGGCCGGTACTATGAGTGCGAGCGGTTTCAAGATGTACAGCAAGCCATCCAAGGACGCCCAGTACGCGCTGATCGAGCGTCATGCGCCCCTGGTCAAGCGTATCGCCTACCACCTGCTGGCGCGTCTGCCGGCCAACGTGCAGGTCGAAGACCTGATCCAGGCCGGCATGCTCGGCCTGCTGGAAGTCGCCAACAAGTACGACGCCAGCAAGGGCGCCAGCTTCGAGACCTATGCCGGCATCCGCATCCGCGGCGCCATGCTCGACGAAGTGCGCAAGGGTGACTGGGCGCCACGCTCGGTACACCGCAACACCCGCATGGTCAGCGATGCCATGCGCGCCGTCGAGGCTCGTACCGGACGCGACGCTAAAGATAATGAAGTCGCTGCCGAACTCAATATGGGGTTGGACGATTACTACGGGATCCTGAACGATACCTTGGGCAGTCGCCTGTTCAGTTTCGACGACCTGCTGCAGGACGGCGAGCACGAAGGCCTGCACGAGGATGGCGCCAGCGCCCAGCTCGGCCCTTCGCGCAACCTGGAGGACGAACGTTTCCAGGCCGCGTTGACCGATGCGATCGCCAACCTGCCGGAACGCGAGCGTCTGGTGCTGGCGTTGTACTATGACGAAGAGCTGAACCTCAAGGAGATCGGTGAAGTCCTGGGGGTCAGTGAATCGCGCGTCAGCCAGTTGCACAGCCAGTGTGCCGCTCGCCTGCGTAGCCGTCTCGGCGAATGGCGCGCGCGATAAGCAGCGGGCGAAGAAGCTACAAGCTACAAGCATGAGCGAACAGAATCAGCAGTGGGGAAGGGGGCGAGTACCGTACACACGACCCCGGTCAGCTTGAAGCTTGAGGCTTGCCACTCGAAGCTTGAAGCCGACCCTCCCCGAAAGACGCACGCTCGGCGCCGAGCGTGTTTGAGAGTGCCTGGAGGCCTAATTGAACAAAGACATGAAAATCCTCATCGTCGACGACTTCTCGACGATGCGGCGGATCATCAAGAACCTGTTGCGTGATCTGGGTTTCACCAATACCGACGAGGCCGACGACGGCACCACGGCGTTGCCGATGCTCCAGAACGGCCACTACGACTTCCTGGTGACCGACTGGAACATGCCCGGCATGTCCGGCATCGACCTGCTGCGCAAGGTCCGCGCCGACGAACGCCTGAAGGCCTTGCCCGTGCTGATGGTCACCGCTGAAGCCAAGCGTGACCAGATCATCGAGGCGGCCCAGGCCGGTGTGAACGGCTATGTGGTCAAGCCGTTCACCGCGCAGGTGCTCAAGGAAAAGATCGAGAAGATCTTCGAACGCGTCAACGGTTGAAGTCCAGAGGGCGCCATGCAGTCAAATCAAACGTCGCTCGGGGAGTTCGAATCGACTCTCAAGAAGCATGCCCAGGAACTGGTCGACAGCCTCGAACGAGGCCGTTTCGGCGAGGCCGTGCAGCTGATCCATCAGCTCAACCAGACCCGTGACCGTGGCCTGTACCAGGAGGTCGGCAAGCTCACCCGTGAGCTGCACAGCGCGATCGTCAGCTTCCAGATTGACCCGCGCATGCCGCAGGCCGAGGAAGTCTCGCAGATCACCGACGCCACCGAGCGGCTGGACTACGTGGTCAAGCTGACCGAAGGGGCGGCCAACCGCACCATGGACCTGGTCGAAGCCGGTACCCCGGTGGTCAATGACCTGGCCAACGAGGCGCAGGCGCTGAGCGCCGACTGGCAGCGGTTCATGCGCCGGGAAGTCGATGCGGCCGAGTTCCGCGAGCTGGCCCGTCGGGTCGACGGTTTCCTGACGCGCAGCTGCGAAGGCAACCGCAAGGTCGGCGGTCTGTTCAACGACATTCTGCTGGCCCAGGACTATCAGGACCTGACTGGTCAGGTGATCAAACGGGTGACCACGCTGGTGACCGACGTCGAAAGCAATCTGCTCAAGCTGGTGCTTATGGCCAGTCAGGTGGACCGTTTCGCCGGCATCGAGCATGACCACAATCAACTGCGCGCGGAAAAAGATCACGAAAAACATCCGCCGCAGGGTGAAGGTCCGCAGATTCATGCCGATAAGCGTGAAGACGTCATGTCCGGTCAGGACGACGTCGACGATCTGCTGTCCAGCCTTGGTTTTTAGGGAGCACCTTTGATGAGCTTCGGCGCCGATGAAGAAATCCTTCAGGATTTCCTGGTAGAGGCCGGCGAGATTCTCGAGCAACTGTCCGAACAACTGGTCGAGCTGGAAAGCCGCCCGGACGATGCGGACCTGCTCAATGCGATCTTTCGCGGATTCCATACTGTAAAAGGGGGCGCCGGCTTCCTCCAGCTCAACGAGCTGGTGGAGTGCTGCCATATCGCCGAGAACGTGTTCGACATCCTGCGCAAGGGTGAGCGACGCGTGGATGCCGAGCTGATGGACGTGGTCCTGGAAGCGCTCGACACGGTCAACCGCATGTTCGGCCAGGTGCGCGAACGTACCGACGTCACCCCGGCCACGCCAGAGCTGCTGGAGGCCTTGGCGCGCCTGGCCGAACCGGCCAGCGCCGAGGTGCCGCCTGCGCCCGTCGCCGCGCCTGAGCCGGTCGCGGCGGTCGCGCCGCTCGAGGTAGCGCCCGTGGCGGCCGACCCGGACATCACCGACACCGAGTTCGAACAACTGCTCGATTCGCTCGATGCGGTCAAGGCCGAGGCCGAGGCCACCGAGCAGGCGCAGGTCGAGGCCGCCTCGCCTGGCGGCGATGACATCACCGATGCCGAGTTCGAGTCACTGCTCGATCAGTTGCACGGCAAGGGGCAGTTCTCGCCTGCCGTGACGGCCACTGCCGCACCGGCCGAGTCCGCCCCCGCGCCGACCAGCGACGAGATCACCGACGACGAGTTCGAGTCGCTGCTCGACCAGCTGCACGGCAAGGGCGCTTTCAGCCCCAATGCCCTGCCCGCCAGTGTCGTGGCCGAGGCGCCCCCGAGCGTGGCCGACGATCACATCAGCGATCATGAATTCGAAGCCCTGCTCGACCAGTTGCATGGCAAGGGCAAGTTCTCTGGCGACAACCTGCCGGATGAAGGCGCGGTCGCCACGGCCAGCGTCGCCGCGCCCGTGGCCGCGCCGGCGCCGGCAGCGGCCCGTAGTGCACCGGCTACGCCTGCGGCGGCGCCCGCCAAGGCTCCGGCCCCGGCCCGCGCAGCGGCGCCCGTGGCTGAAAAGCCCGTGACCAGCGAAGCGGAAACCACCGTGCGGGTCGATACCGCGCGCCTGGACGAGATCATGAACATGGTCGGCGAACTGGTGCTGGTGCGTAACCGCCTGGTGCGCCTGGGGCTCAACAGCAACGACGAAGCCATGTCCAAGGCCGTTTCCAACCTGGACGTGGTCACCGCCGACCTGCAGACGGCGGTCATGAAGACCCGCATGCAGCCGATCAAGAAAGTCTTCGGCCGCTTCCCGCGCCTGGTCCGCGACCTGGCCCGCCAGCTCAAGAAGGAAATCAACCTGGAGCTGGTCGGCGAAGAGACCGACCTGGACAAGAACCTGGTCGAGGCCCTGGCCGACCCGCTGGTGCACTTGGTGCGCAATGCGGTGGACCATGGCATCGAGTCGCCCGACGAGCGCGAGGCCGGTGGCAAGCCGCGCACCGGTCACGTGGTGCTGTCCGCCGAGCAGGAGGGCGACCATATCCTGTTGTCGATCTCCGACGACGGTAAGGGCATGGACCCGGAAATCCTGCGCGCCAAGGCCGTCGAGAAGGGCCTGATGGACCGCGACGCGGCCGATCGCCTGAGCGAGTCGGACTGCTACAACCTGATCTTCGCCCCGGGGTTCTCGACCAAGACCGAGATTTCCGACGTCTCGGGCCGAGGCGTCGGCATGGACGTGGTCAAGACCAAGATTTCCCAGCTCAACGGCTCGATCAACATCTACTCGGCCAAGGGCCAGGGCTCGAAGATCGTCATCAAGGTGCCGCTGACCCTGGCGATCATGCCGACCTTGATGGTGATGCTGGCCAACCAGGCATTCGCCTTCCCGCTGGTCAACGTCAACGAGATCTTCCACCTCGACCTGTCGCGCACCAACGTGGTGGACGGTCAGGAAGTGGTGATCGTGCGCGACAAGGCGCTACCGCTGTTCTACCTCAAGCGCTGGCTGGTGCGCGACGAGGCGCACGAGGAACAGCGCGAGGGCCATGTGGTGATCCTGTCGGTCGGCACCCAGCGCATCGGCTTCGTCGTCGACCAACTGGTCGGCCAGGAAGAAGTGGTGATCAAGCCCTTGGGCAAGATGCTGCAGGGCACGCCTGGCATGTCTGGCGCCACCATCACCGGCGACGGGCGCATCGCGCTGATCCTCGATGTCCCGAGCATGCTCAAGCGCTACGCCGCGCGGCGCATTTGATCTTTGGCGGCGCGCCTGCACGGCGTGTCGCCTAACGGAGTGTTTATGGCAGTCAAGGTCCTGGTGGTGGATGATTCGGGTTTCTTCCGCCGCCGCGTCACGGAAATTCTTTCATCGGACCCCCTGATTCAGGTGGTCGGTACTGCCACCAATGGCAAGGAAGCGATCGATCAGGCCCTGGCGCTCAAGCCTGACGTGATCACCATGGACTACGAGATGCCGATGATGGATGGCATCACCGCGGTCCGCCACATCATGCAGCGCAGCCCCACGCCGGTCCTGATGTTCTCTTCGCTCACCCATGAGGGCGCGCGGGTGACCCTGGATGCGCTGGATGCCGGGGCGGTCGATTTCCTGCCGAAGAACTTCGAGGACATTTCCCGCAACCCGGAAAAGGTCAAGCAACTGCTGTGCGAGAAGGTCCACAGCGTCTCGCGCAGCAACCGCCGCCGCCCGGCCTACCTGTCCAGCACTCCGCTGCCCACGCCGAGCAGCCTGACTGGCCATGCCGCGCCGACCGCCCAGCCTGCCCAGGCCGCACCGGCACCGACGCGTAGTCCGATCCCTTCGCGTGCCCCGGCCCCCGCACCGCAGCCGACCAGTTCGCCCACGCCTCGGCGCAAGCCCTACAAGCTGGTCGCCATCGGTACTTCCACCGGCGGGCCGGTGGCGCTGCAGCGCGTCCTGACCCAGCTGCCGGCCGCGTTCCCGGCGCCCATCGTGCTCATCCAGCACATGCCGGCCGCCTTCACCAAGGCCTTCGCCGAACGGCTCGACAAGCTGTGCAAGATCCGCGTCAAGGAAGCCGAGGACGGCGACGTGCTGCGTCCTGGCTTGGCACTGCTGGCCCCCGGCGGCAAGCAGATGATGGTCGATGGCCGCGGCACGGTGAAGATCCTGCCGGGCGACGAGCGCCTGAACTACAAGCCCTGCGTGGACATCACCTTCGGTTCGGCGGCCAAGGCCCACGGTGACAAGGTCCTGGCGGTGGTGCTCACCGGCATGGGCGCCGATGGCCGCGAGGGCGCGCGCCTGCTCAAGCAGGGCGGCAGCACCGTGTGGGCCCAGGATGAGGCCAGCTGCGTGATCTATGGCATGCCCATGGCCATCGTCAAGGCCAACCTGGCCGATGCGGTCTACAGCCTGGACGAGATCGGCCGGCACCTGGTGGAGGCCTGTGGCTGATGGATGTGCTGAGCCTGATCGGCCTGATCCTGGCCTTCGTCGCCATCGTCGGTGGCAACTTTCTCGAAGGCGGGCACGTGTCGGCGCTGGTCAATGGGCCGGCGGCGTTGATCGTGCTGGGCGGCACCCTGGCGGCGGTGCTGCTGCAGTCGCCGCTGCCGGCGTTCAAGCGCGCCTTGCAGATCGTCGGCTGGATCTTCTTCGCGCCGCGCGAAGACCTGGCGGGCGGCATCGACCGGGTGGTGGGCTGGAGCCTGACCGCGCGCAAGGAAGGCCTGCTCGGGCTGGAGACGATCGCCGACGCCGAGCCGGATCCTTATGCCCGTAAAGGCCTGCAACTGCTGGTCGACGGCGCCGAGCCGGAGGCGATCCGCAGCATCCTCGAAGTCGACCTGCTGACCCAGGAAAGCCGCGACCTGCAGGCGGCCAAGGTGTTCGAAAGCATGGGCGGCTACGCGCCGACCATTGGCATTATCGGTGCGGTGATGGGCCTGATCCACGTGATGGGCAACTTGGCCGACCCCGCGCAGCTGGGCAGCGGCATCGCCGTGGCCTTCGTCGCCACCATCTACGGGGTGGCCAGCGCCAACCTGATCCTGCTGCCGATCGCCAACAAGCTCAAGGCCATCGTCCTGCGCCAGTCGCGCTACCGTGAAATGCTGCTCGAAGGCCTGCTGTCGATCGCCGAAGGCGAGAACCCGCGCTCCATCGAACTGAAGCTGCAAGGCTTCATGGAGTAGCCATGCGCCGTCGCCATCGCACCGAGGAACCCGTCAACCACGACCGCTGGCTAGTGTCGTACGCCGACTTCATCACCTTGCTGTTCGCCTTTTTCGTGGTGATGTATTCGATTTCCTCGATCAACGAAGGCAAGTACAAGGTGATTTCCCAGGCGTTGGTCGGGGTGTTCAATGACCCGGCCCGCAGCACCCGGCCCATCCCGGTGGGCGAGGACCAGCCGCTGGGCGTGCGCCCGGCGCAGCCGTTGATCAAGGACAGCGAGCAGACCGACGCCGGGCTCGGGCAGAGCCCCAGCGAGGCCCTGACCCAGATCGCCGACGACGTGCGCCAGGCCTTTGGCGACCTGATCGACGCCAAGCAGATGACTGTGCGCGGCAATGAGCTGTGGATCGAGATCGAACTCAACTCGGCGCTGCTGTTCGGCAGCGGCGACGCCATGCCCAGCGACGCGGCGTTCGGCATCCTCGAGAAGGTCGCCAACATCCTCAAGCCGTTCGCCAACCCGGTGCACGTCGAGGGGTTCACCGACAACCTGCCGATCAGCACGGCGCAATACCCGACCAACTGGGAGCTGTCGGCGGCGCGCTCGGCGAGCATCGTGCGCCTGCTGGCCATGGAAGGGGTGAACCCGGGGCGCCTGGCTGCGGTCGGTTACGGCGAGTACCAGCCGGTGGCGAGCAACGACACCGCCGAAGGCCGCTCGCGCAACCGTCGGGTGGTGCTGGTGATCTCGCGCAACCTCGAGGTGCGCCGCAGCCTGACCGGTTCGGGCAGCGCCAATGCCACACCCGACGCCGCGTTGCAGCGGGCTGGCACACAACGTGCACCGGCATCGCCAGCGACGTCGGAGTCGGCGGGTTCCGTCAAATCTACGTCACCGTCTTCTTGAACCGTTCCCGACAAGGCTCCTGGGCCACCGGGTGGAAACACGCACGATGAGAGTCTGGGCAGTAGCCAATCAGAAAGGTGGAGTCGGCAAGACCACCACCACCATCGCCTTGGCCGGCCTGCTGGCCGATGCGGGCAAGCGCGTGCTTGTCGTCGACCTCGACCCGCACGGTTCGATGACCAGTTATTTCGGGCACGATCCGGATGTGCTCGAGCACAGTTGCTTTGACCTGTTCGTGAACCAGGGCGCCGTGCCCGATGGGCTGCCCGGCCAGTTGCTGCTGCCGACCAGCCACGAGCGTATTGCACTGCTGCCGTCGAGCACCGCCCTGGCCGTGCTCGAGCGCCAGTCGCCTGGCCATGGCGGCCTGGGGCTGGTGATCGCCAAGAGTCTGGCGCAGCTGTGGCAGGACTTCGATTTCGCGCTGATCGACAGCCCGCCCTTGCTCGGGGTGCTGATGGTCAACGCCCTGGCCGCCAGCCAGCAGCTGGTGGTGCCGGTGCAGACCGAGTTTCTCGCGGTCAAGGGGCTGGAGCGGATGATCACCACCCTGAGCATGATCAACCGTTCGCGCAAGCAGGCCTTGCCGTACACCATCGTGCCGACCCTGTTCGATCGCCGTACCCAGGCCTCGATGGGCACGTTGAAGTTCCTGCGTGACGCGCATCCCGCGCACGTCTGGGAAGGCTACATTCCGGTGGACACCCGGCTGCGCGATGCCAGTCGTGCCGGTGTCACGCCTTCGCAATACGATGGCAAGAGCCGCGGCATCATCGCCTACCGGGCGTTGCTCAAGCACTTGCTGACCCCTCGTTCCAGCCTGCAGGTAGCCTGATGAGTCCAGCCCGGCCCACCACGACCCGTCCGCAAGTGGCCTTGCAGTCCTACCTCGATGGTCTGCTGCAGGAGGCGACCGAAGCGTTCGACGCCCCCGTGCCCGCACCCGTCGCGGTGACGATCGCTGCCCAGGCACCGGTCGCCAACGATGAATTCCAGGCGGCAGTGCTCGAAGAGCAGGTCCGCGACGCGCGTGTCTCGCACACCTCGCACGAGCCGCGCCCCTACGCCGAGCCGCCTGCGCCGCTGGCGCTGACCACGGTGCTGCCGGTGCGCGAGGCGGTCCTGCCGGTGCAGGAGACCGAGGTCGTGGCCTTGCACCCGGTCACTGACCCGGTCGACGTGCCTGCCGTGCCGCCGCAGGCCGATGCGCCTGCCGCGCCTGAGCCCATCGCCCCGCTGGCCGAGTTGCACCGTCCGCACGCCATGGGGCCGCGGCTGCCGTCAACGCCGGACGGGCGTCCGGCCTGGGCCGCCGAGCCGTTCGAATGCCTGCTGTTCGACGTGGCCGGGTTGACCCTGGCCGTGCCGTTGGTGTGCCTGGGCTCGATCTATCCGCTGGCCGGTCAGGAGCTCACGCCGTTGTTCGGCCAGCCCGACTGGTTCCTGGGCATCCTGTCCTGCCAGGCGGGCAACCTCAAGGTCCTGGACACCGCGCGCTGGGTGATGCCGGACCGCTACCGGGACGATTTCCGACAGGGCTTGCAGTATGTGATTTCGGTCCAGGGCTATGAATGGGGGCTGGCCGTGCACCAGGTCAGCCGCTCCCTGCGCCTGGACCCCAGCGAGATCAAGTGGCGCAGTCAGCGGGGCCAGCGGCCCTGGCTGGCCGGCACGGTGATCGAGCACATGTGTGCCTTGCTGGACGTTGCCGAGCTGGCCGAACTGATCGCCAGCGGCGCCGTCAAGCAGATGCAGGCCGGTAAATGAATACGCGCATTTTGCGCACTCACGCAGCACAGACCGCCACCGCGCGGCTTTCGAGGGTAGGGTAATGAAGAAGTCGTCAGCACAGGGTTCCGAAGATCCAATCCTGCAGTGGGTCACCTTCCGCCTGGACAACGAGTCGTATGGCATCAACGTCATGCAGGTGCAGGAAGTCTTGCGCTACACCGAGATCGCGCCGGTGCCGGGCGCCCCGAGCTACGTGCTGGGGATCATCAACCTGCGCGGCAACGTGGTGACGGTGATCGACACCCGTCAGCGCTTTGGCCTGATGCCCACCGAAGTGACCGACAATACCCGTATCGTGATCATCGAGGCGGACAAGCAGGTCGTGGGCATTCTGGTCGACAGCGTGGCCGAGGTGGTCTACCTGCGCCAGTCCGAGATCGAGACCGCGCCGAACGTGGGCAACGACGAGTCGGCCAAGTTCATCCAGGGCGTGTGCAACAAGAATGGCGAGCTGCTGATCCTGGTCGAGCTGGACAAGATGATGACCGAGGAAGAGTGGTCCGAGCTGGAGAGCATCTGAGTTGATCTTCGAAGCAGGCTTGCTGTTCCTGGCGCTGCTCTGGGCCGTGAGCCTGTGGCTGTTCCTCAACCACATCAAGCGCCAGCGCCAGTTGCTCGTCGAGCAGGCATTGGGCGATGCCCTGCGCGACCAGCGCATCAAGGACCTGGCCAAGCGCCTGGACGACTACCAGAACGGCACCGTGCGCATGGGCGACATGCTGCACGAGCTGCGTCTGCTGGTCGAGCCATTGCCCGAGAAGCTGCAGCAGCTCGAGCAGCGCGACCCCAAGAGCCTGACCTATCACCAGGCGGCGAAGCTGGTCGGCATGGGGGCCAGCGTCGAGGAACTGACCCAGTCCTGTGGCCTGACCCAGGCCGAGGCACGGTTGATGAGCAAGCTGCACCGTAGCGACTAGTCGCCACGGCACGGCTTTTGTCGAAGGTTCCACGGCTTCTGCCACGTGCCGATATGGGCCCTGGTGGGCCCAATGGCGGTACGTGGGTGCACAAGGATCGCAATACCCTGCCTGATCGTCATGCTCCCTGCATGACAGCAGGCGCCAGGGTGGCTGCGCTGAGGGGTAGCGCGCCCTCAGGCCCAGGAGTGAAGTCTGCCGATCTGCGCCAGGCGAGCCAGGGGAAAGCGTGCGGTACGCAGCGCATTCACCTCGTCCAGGTCGATGAACTGGTAGCTGTTGATGCGCGGAATCATGTACAGATGCTCCAGTTGTCGCAGCCTGTACAAGTCTGGCAGCGTGCGGTCGATCACGTCGGTGAACAGGCTGGGGCCCGTGAGCCGACTCACCTGTCTGGCGTAGTGCTTGAACGCGGCTGGGTCGGTCAGGCGATCCGGGCGCAGGGGATAAGGCTCCACGGTAGCCAGATAGCGCGCATGCATCTCTTGACTGACGGCCAGCAACGTCGGGTTACCGGCATGGCTGCCGATCATGCTGTTGTTGTAGGCCGAGTCCAGGCCCATGAGATCGTTCTGCACCGGCGGCTGCAGCAGCAGACCTTCTGGCGTCGCGGCCAGCTCGACCTCGGCGAGCGCGGCTTTGCCAGTGTCAGGATCCAGCACCAGCGTATCGTCGACGTCCATGTAGATGCCTCCTTCGCTGTGCAACATCGGGTAGCGCAAGACATCGGCGGCTGAGGCGTAGTTGCTCGTTTGACCACCGTCCCCCAGTGCCGCCTGGTAATGCGCGTAGTTCGGACTTTGTTCGAACGACCGGTAGAAGTCCTGATCCTCCAGCACCAGGACCTCGAGCCCTGGCACCTGGCTCTCGAGCTGCGCCAAGTTGTAGGCGAAGGCCTCGGTACTGCGCCTGGACAGCATCAGCCGATACCGATAGGCACTGTCGGTCAGCGCCCGGGCATTGTGGGCGAGGTTCTCCAGCACCGGCGCTTCGAGCTGCTTGTCGCCCACCCACAGGGCGGTGATCTGTTTGAGCAGGGGCGTGGCGCCTTGCGGAACGGGAGGTGGCAGCTCGACGGGCAGCGGCAGGTCGATGCCCAGGGCGCGCAACGTCGCCGTGCGCATGGCGTCAGTCACCTCACGATTGGCCGTGCTCGTCTTGCGCAGGTTGCCCGTGCCCAGGTCGGGCTCATAGTACTGTGGCTCCACCTCGTTGAGTTCGTCCTCGAGCAGGAACAGATCGGTTTGCATGTCGTAGACCAGTTCGAGCGTGTCCAGATAACCGGGCGCAGGCTCGTAATAGCCTCGCAGGATATCGTTGCGACCGTCATAGCGTGGATAACGGGAAATCGCCTTGGCCACGCCAGGGTCGCCGTCGACCAAAGGCTCGATGCGCAAGGGGCGATCGAAGAACGGCGCGATGTCCACCTCTGGCCAGTGCGGTGGATCGAGGGGGCTGAGCGGATAGCCGATCTGCCCGTCGAGACGGGTGGGCACGACAAATCCCTCGCGCCAGGTCTGGAACAGCCCGTCAGCTTCGCGGGTGACGGATGCGAGGCCGGGCACGGCATTGAAAAGGCCGTAGGTGATGTCGCCAATGCCGTCCAGCTTGTCGTGCAACGTCTTGCCATTGATCGCTTCGTCCAGGCCAACGCCCAGCTGGACGATGCCGCCTACCGCGAGCAGAGGCGCCAGGCCGGGCACGACGAAGGACAGTGGCAGAAGCAGGTTGAGGGTGTTGGTCAGGTAGTGGCGCCAGCGTCGTTCGCGGACCTCCCCGGTGCTGGTGATCAGAAAGTCGACATCGTCCAGGCTTCGCTGACGCTGCCGCTCGGCCAGGGCCTGAAACAGATCGCCTTCCAGCGCTGGGCTGTAGGTGTCGGGACGGTACTGGACATAGGTGCGCGGCGGCCACGTGCCGTCATCGTTGAAGAAGCCGTGTTCCGGTGGCAGGCGATGACGCCGAGGATAGACGCCCAACCCTTCCATGGCGGTGTCCAGGCCGCTGAAATCGACGCCTTGAGGGCCGTCGGCCAGGCGGAAGTGGCGTTTCAGATGACGGCGCTTGAGCGCATCCTTGCACTGCTCGCCGACCCAGTCCCTGAGCAGGTCCTGGCTGGCGAACTCCAGCAGTGGTGAGCTGTTGCCAGGCACATACAGGACCGTCAGATCACTATGGGTATCGTGCAGGCAAAGCAGATCGGTCGACACGTAGCCATAAATGTTGAGCCACCGTGCCTGGAACGTGGGGCTGCGCGCAAGCAGGTCCGTGGCCTGCCAGACCAGCCGACGCGCCGCTTCGCCGAGGCTGCCTTCGGCCACCTGTTTGTTGCAGGCAGCGACGACGTTGAGCTTGCCGCACAGACGGTATTCGTCCAGGTGAGCCTGCCAGTAGTGTTCGAGCTGCTTCTTGTAGCGGGTGTGGAAGTCCAGCGACTCGATGTGGCGCTGCAGGCTTTCGGCAGGGATGTCGATCAGGGTCGACGTATCGAATCGGGCCGGTTCACAGCGCTGGAACAGACCATTGAAGACGACATAGGGCGATGAATTCGACAGCGGGGGCAGAGGGTCGAGCGCTTCGACCACGTCGATTGCGCCATCCATGGGGAAGTGCCCGGCCCAGGGCGCGGCAATGAGGGCGCCGAAGAAATCGTTGGCTGACTCGCCCTGCCAGTTGATCAGCACCGCCTGTGGCAGGCGGGTGCGCTGCACGATCTGTGCGTGGTAGCGCCCCGATGCCTGCGGTTGCAGGTGCAGCGTCACCACGTCGATCGCATCGGGTTCAAGGCTGATGCCCTGGCTGTGCAGCCAACTGGCAAGGGCCTTTTGCGCTTCGCGGTCAGGACGCGGCAGCCGTGCAAGGTGATCGCGTACGCGTTGTACGCCTTGGGCGTTGATACCGGTGTGGGTCATGGGAACTCTCCAGGTGTCAGGAACCCAGAAGCGTTCACCACTGAGCGGCGCAGCGTGCGGTAGATAATGCCCATTCGCTGCTCGCCGCTCGGCGACTGTCCGCACAGAGCCTAGCGCACCGTCCGCCAGCTGTTCGCATGCCCGATCTTCGCCACCCGGTCCAGCGGCAGGTGCAGGCGCAGCAACTCATTGAGCCAGCGCAGGTTGATCATCCGGTGGACGTCGGTCACCGGTGCGACCATCAATACGCAGAGTTCTCTGAGCTGGCGCAGCCATGGCAGGCGGGCATCGATCACATCGTTCAGCAGGCCCGGCCCCGTCAATCGGTTGAGGCGCCTGGCGTAGGCGCCAAAGGCGACCGGGTCATGCTGGGCGTCGGGCCGACTGGCATAGAAGCTGGCGTCGTCGGCGTACCGTGCCTGCATCTCGTCGAGCACCGCATCGAGCGTCGGATTGTCCGGATGGCTACCGATCATGCTGCTGTTGAACTTGAAGTACAGGCCCAGTTGGTCGTTGGAGACCGGTGGCGCCAGGAGCAGGCCATCGTCGGTGGTACGCAGGGGGATGTCGAACAGGCGAGCATGCGACTGACCTGACGCCGTGGTGACCAGAAGGCGGTCATCGGCATCCAGGTACAGGCCGCCGAGTCGCTTGAGCAACTGGAGGCGCAGGATGTCACAAGCCGAACTGAAGTTGCCTGCGCCCGTACCGGCGACGTTGAGGGCTGCCTGCAACTGGGGGAAGCACGCCGAGTGGGCGAAGTCCTGGTAGAACGGCTGGTCCTCGAGCACACGTACCGACAGCTCGGGCGCGCGCGCTGCCAGCAGGGCGCTGTTGCGCTCGAACGCCTGGGGCGACTGCCGGGAAAGGTACAGTTCGAACGTGTAGTCGCTGCCACGCAGTGCCCGGGCGTTATGGGCCAACGTCTCGAGAAAAGGGTCCCCGATGACCTGGTCGCCGACCCACAGGCTGGCCACGCGCTTGGGGATCGCGCGGGTTTGCAGGGCATCGAAGGGCGCTGCCGACAGGGGCAGGTCGACATGGATACCCAGGCTGTGCAGTGTGGCCATGCGCGCCGCATCGTCGACCGGGCGCGTCCCCTCCAGCGGCTGCATGGCGCCACGGGGCTCAGGGCCGGCGACCCAGCGTTGCGCGGTGGGGTCCCTGACCTCGCGGCTCTTGATGAAGGCGTTGCTGCTCAGCTCGAGCTCCACCGATTCTTCGCTACGGTAGCCGTCCACATCGAAGTAGGCACGGAACTGTGGGAACAGGGCATCGTTGACCCGGGCGAAGAACGGGGTTTCCACCGACTGCTCGTACACCGTCGGCGGGCGGAACGCGGCTGTGGCCGGCGTCAGCTCGGCCAGTTCGATGTCGGTTTCTGGCGCAGGCGCGCGGCTCAAGTGCTCGCGCATGTCGGCCCAGGTGACGAATCCAGGCCGACGGTATTCGAACAGGGCGGGCGTCTGGTCGATCACCTCGGCGGCCAGCGGCAGCGCGTTGAGCACGCCGAACACCTGCTGTTCCACGCCTTCGACCTTGGCCTCCAGGCTGGTGCCACGGATGACCTGTTCCAGGCCGAAGCTGAACTGCACCACCCCCGCCACGGCCAACAGAGGTGCGATGGGCGGCACCACGATAGCCAAGGGCATGAGGATGTTGATGCTGACCCTGAGGTAGCTGCCCCAGTGCGCGCGTTCGATCTGGTGGTTGCTGACGATCTGATTGTCGGCGTCGGCGTAGGCGCGTTGCTGCTGCAGGCCGGCCAGGTACGCGAACAGGTCACCCGAAATCGCCGGGCTGTAGCGTTCGGGCCGGTAGTCGACGATGTATTCCGGATCCCAGCGCCCGCTGGTGGCAAAGCCGGGATGGTCAGGGCTGAAGCGGTGGACCTCGGGGAATACCCCCAACCCGATCAGCGCCGTGCGCAAGCCGCTGAAGTCCAGCCCGTCTGGCCAGTCGGCCCGCTTGAAGTGGTGCAGCAACGCCTCTCGCCGTTCCTCCGACCGGCACTGCCGGGCAAACCAGTGCTTCATCTCCAGGGCCGTGTCGAACGTGTGCAGCGGCGAGGCGTTGCCAGGGATGTACAGCACGTTCAGGTGGCTGCGCGGATCGGCGATTCGCAGGATCGAGACAGCGCTGTAGCCATACACATTGAGCATCGACAGCCGCACCTGGCCCGTGGCAGGAACGACACCTGCGGCCTTCCACACCAGCGCCTGGGCCGAGGCGTTCAGGCTGCCTTCAGCGACCTGCTTGTTGCAGGCGGCCAACAGGGCGATTCGCAAGGCACGCGGGTAGGTGTTCTCCTGGCGCTGCCAATACCGCTGCAGGTCTTCCTTGAACCGCTGATGGAAGCGCAGGCTCCAGATGAAGGCCTGGAACGCCTCGGCACGAAGCGGCAGCAACGTGTCGGGGCTGTACTGCGCCGGCGTGGTGCGTCGGTAGAGGCCATTGAAGACCTGGTACGCATCGGCATTGGAGAAGGGCCCCACGGGCGCCAGGCGCTCGACCAGATGCAGCGGTCCCGAAGGCGGCCGACCAGCCCAGTTGCCGTAATGAAAACCGCCATGACCGGAGGCCGTCTCGCCCTGCCAGTTGGCGAGCAAGGCGCCGACCAGGTCCATCTTCTGCCGAACGATGGCGTTTTCCCGAAAATGGCTGCGTCCTTCGCCCAAGGGCTCATATTGGTAATGCACCGTCACCACGTCGATATCACGGGGCGAGAGGGTGATGCCGTGGGTGAGCAGCCATTCGGTGAGCAGCTGCTGGGCCATTTCGTCAGGGCGCGGGAAGTCGATCAAGGCTTCATGGGCCATGCGACGAAGGGTAGGGGAAATGCTGTCCATGGGAATCCTCGGGGTGGGCGAAGGCCGTGAGGATCCCGTTTTGGCATGGGCGCGGGGGCTACATATGGCTGCCGTCCGGCAGCGCCGCCTGGGTGGGCGTGACGTCGCGTTCGCGAGCGACGCGTTCTTCGAACCCCGCTGGCGCCTTGCCCCGCAGGCGCCAGGCGAAGGCGATGATCTCGGCGATGGTCAGGTACAGCGCTTCGGGAATCTGGTCACCCAGCTCCAGACGCGCCAGCAGCCTGACCAGCTCGGCGTTCTCGTAGATCGGCACCTCGTGCTCGCGGGCCAGGGCGATGATGGCCTCGGCCAACTCGTCATCGCCTTTGGCGCTCAGGGTCGGTGCCTGCTCGCCGTCGTAGGTCAAGGCGATGGCCTGGCGTGGAAGTCGTTCGATCATGCGGTTTCATCCACCCAGCGGTGTTCGAGGCGCGTGCCGGCGCCCTGGGGCGGGGTACCGGCATGACAGGCCAGGTCGCCGACGTTCAGGCCCCGTGCCACCAAGTGCAGGCGCAGATCGTCCAGTTGGCCGGCCAGCAGTGTGGCGGTATCGGGGCGCTCGGCCCAGAGCTGTGCCGACAGGCGTGCCTGGCTCAGCTGTGCCTGCACCTGGAGAGGGCCCAAAGGCGCCACGTCGAACGCCAGGTCGATGCGCCACAGGGCCTGCAAAGGGTCGCGCTGCTCGCGGGGCGGATCGTCCTCGCGTGGCGGGGGCTCTTCGCGCTGGAGCTTGACCTGGATCGGTACGAACACCTGGTCCTGGCGCATCGCCAACTCGGTCTGCCAGGTGGTCTGCACATTGCCGCGCTCATCGATGCCGGTCTGTTGCAGGCTGGCCAGCTGATGATTCTGCAGCCGTGAGATGGCGGCGGCCGCCAGGCGCAACAGGTGTTCCAGGTCGCCTTCGCCCTCGGCCAGGTTCTGCAACAGGCGATCAGGCAAGGGGAAACCGCCCGGCTGTGGGCGCGGACCGACCTGGCCCAGCATCCCCAGGGCATTGCGGACCATGCCCGGCAGGGCCTGGGCCATGCTGCCAGCGGCCAGGGCAGGCGGCAGCGTCGGGTTGCCCGGCACGCCAGGCAGGTGCGCCACCAGACGCAGCACCTGCGCCTTGAGATCGCCCGCCAGCGCGCCCGATTGACCGGCCAGCAGGCTGGCCTCGAGAAACGCACCCGAGCGCGCCAGGGCCTGGGCCAGGCCTTTGGGGTCGGTCAGTTGCGCCAGGTCCGGCAAGGTAGCGAGCAGCGTCTGGACCGTGGTGCGCAGTGCCGGGTCGACCGCAGCGTCATCGGGCAGGGCCTGCAGGGCCGCGAGCAGCCCGGGCAGGGACGCCTGGCGCGCTTGCTGGTTGAGCAGCTGCTGGGCGGTCACCAACTGTTCCTGACGCCCGGCCAGCGGCACGAAGCGCAGGGTCTGGTCATTGTCCACCAGCGCGCTGAGCAGGCTGCCGACGGCCAGCGGGCGAGGGCTGTCGAGGGCCAGCGTCGCGCCGGCCTGGGCGGTGTTGAGCAGGGTCGCCAGGATCCGGTGATTGACCGGCTGGCCGGGTATCGGCGCTTCGACCTGGCTGGTCACCACCTTGGCCTGCAGCAGGGTGCCCACAGGTGTGCGCGCCGTATCCAGGCGGACCAGGGGCTCGGCGCCACGGGTGTCCAGCTGGCGCACCATCAAGCCGGGCGAACCGCCGGGTGGCTGGCTGACCAGCAGCTGGCTGCCCGCCGGCAGCGGCTGGCTCGCGCTGACCTGCACCTGGTTCTGCGCACCGTTGGCCTGGGTCAGGCGCAGCAGCATCTGGAAGTCCTGGCCGTTCTGGCGCAGCGAGACCACCTCGGCCTGGGCGTTCTCGCCTCCGGCCAGGGGGCTGGTCTGCGGTGCCAGCAGTCGCAGCAGCTCGCCACCGGTCGCGCCCTTGGCCGGGGGCGTGCTCACGGTCGCGGGGGCGCCGAGACTTTTGATGTCGCTCATGGTCTGTACACCCTGTCGAACCCGGCGCTCTTGGCCGGGGGCTACGTATGTATAATGCCGACCGCGCGCCGGGTCGACCCTTGGCCGCTGCCAGTATAACGGCAGCCCGGCGAGCGACTTGAGGCAGCCCTAGCACAAGGCGGTACCGTGACCTTTGATCTTCAAGCCGTGGGCCTGGCCTGCGAACGCGATTCGCGCCTGCTGTTCGAGGGCCTGGACCTGCGCCTGCGACCGGGCGAGACGCTTCAGGTCGGCGGCCCCAACGGCAGTGGCAAGACCAGCCTGCTGCGCCTGCTGGCCGGGCTGATGACGCCGACGGACGGGCAGGTGCTGCTCGACGGCCAGCCCCTGGCCATGCAGCGCCAGGCCCAGGCCGGACGCCTGCTGTGGATCGGCCATGCCGCCGGCATCAAGGACCTGCTCACCGCCCAGGAAAACCTGCACTGGCTCAGCGCCCTGCAGGGCCGTGTCAGCCCGACGGCGATCGACCAGGCCCTGGACCGGGTCGGGTTGCGCGGTTTCGAGGACGTGCCGTGCCAGACCCTGTCCGCTGGCCAGCGTCGACGCGTCGCCCTGGCCCGGCTGTACCTGGAGGCCCCGCCCGTGTGGATTCTCGACGAGCCCTTCACGGCGCTCGACCGCGAAGGCGTGGCGCAACTGGAGGCGCACCTGGCCACCCATTGCGATCGAGGCGGCGGCGTGGTGCTGACCACCCACCATGCCCTGACGCGCACGGCGGCGCGTTATCGGCAACTCGACCTGGGAGGCCAGGCGACATGAGCCTGTTCTTCTCGATGATGCGCCGCGAGGCGCGCGTGCTGTGCCGCCGGCCGGCCGAACTGGCCAACCCGCTGGTGTTCTTCGCCCTGGTCGTCGCCCTGTTCCCCCTGGCCGTCGGCCCGGAGACGGCGCTGCTGCGCACGCTGTCGCCCGGTCTGGTCTGGGTCGCGGCACTGCTGGCCGTGCTGCTGTCGCTCGACGGGTTGTTCCGCAGCGATTTCGAGGACGGCTCGCTCGAGCAGTGGCTGCTGTCGCGACGCGCCTTGCCGCTGCTGGCGCTGGCCAAGGTCCTGACGCACTGGCTCTTCTCCGGCTTGGCCCTGGTGCTGCTGGCGCCGCTGCTGGCGTTGATGCTGGGGTTGCCAGGCGAATGCCTGCCGGTGCTGCTGGCCTCCCTGCTGCTCGGCACCCCGGTACTGAGTCTGCTGGGCGCGGTGGGCGCGGCCCTGACGGTCGGGCTCAAGCGCGGCGGTCTGCTGCTCGCGCTGCTGGTGTTGCCGCTCTACATTCCGGTGCTGATCCTGGGCAGCGGCGCGCTGCAAGCGGCCCTGCAAGGGCTGCCGGCCACCGGGCAGTTGTGGTGGCTGGCCAGCCTGGCGGCACTGACCGTGACCCTGGCACCGTTCGCCATCGCCGCCGGCCTGAGCATCAGCGTCGGTGAATAACGAGACCCGCGCTGCGCGCGCGGCCAGTCATTTTGGATGTACCGTGATGAAGACACGCTGGACATGGTTTCACACCTGGGCGTCACCGAAAGGCTTCTACGCCTTCAGTGGCCGCCTGCTGCCGTGGCTGGCCGGGGCGGCGACGCTGCTGTTGCTGGTCGGCGTCGTCTGGGGCCTGGCCTTCGCACCCGAGGACTACCAGCAGGGCAACAGCTTCCGCATCATCTACATCCACGTGCCGGCGGCCATGCTGGCGCAGTCGTGCTACGTGCTGCTGGCGGTGGCCGGCGTGGTCGGGCTGGTGTGGAAGATCAAGCTGGCCGATGTGGCCCTGCAGTGCGCGGCACCGATCGGGGCCTGGATGACCGCGCTGGCGCTGCTCACCGGGGCGATCTGGGGCAAGCCGACCTGGGGCAGCTGGTGGGTCTGGGATGCGCGGCTGACCTCGATGCTGATCCTACTGTTCCTGTACGTCGGCATCATCGCCCTCGGCCAGGCGATCGGCAATCGCGACAGCGCTGGCAAGGCCTGTGCGGTGCTGGCGATCGTCGGGGTGGTGAACATTCCGATCATCAAGTATTCGGTGGAGTGGTGGAACACCCTGCACCAGGGCGCCACCTTCAGCCTGACCGAAACACCCGCCATGCCGGCGCAGATGTGGCTGCCGCTGCTGTTCACCGTGCTCGGTTTCTACTGCTTCTTCGGCGCGGTGCTGCTGCTGCGCATGCGCCTGGAGGTGCTCAAGCGCGAGGCGCGGGCCAGCTGGGTGAAGGCCGAGATCGCCCGCTGCCTGGGCCAGGAGACTTCGTCATGAGTTTTGCTTCGTTCAGTGATTTTCTCGCCATGGGCCGACACGGTCTGTACGTCTGGTCGGCCTACGGCCTGTGCCTGGCGGTGCTGGCGATCAACGTCGCGGCGCCGCTGTGGGCACGCCGCTGCCACCTGCGCGACGAGGCGCGTCGTCTGCGTCGGGAGCGCGTCCGATGACCCCCCAGCGCAAGAAACGCCTGGCCCTGATCGCCGCCTTGCTGCTCGGCGTGAGCCTCGCCGTGGGCTTTGCGCTCACTGCCTTGCAGCAGAACATCAACCTGTTCTACACCCCGACCCAGATCGCCGACGGCGAGGCGCCCCAAGGCACGCGTATCCGCGCCGGCGGCATGGTCGAGAAGGGCTCGGTGCAGCGCTCGGCCGACTCGCTGGACGTCCGCTTCGTGGTGACCGACTTCCACCGCTCGGTGCCGATCACCTACCGCGGCATCCTGCCGGACCTGTTCCGCGAAGGGCAGGGCATCGTCGCCCTGGGCCGACTCGGGGCCGACGGGGTGGTGGTGGCCGACGAGGTGCTGGCCAAGCACGACGAGAAATACATGCCGCCGGAAGTCACCCAGGCGCTCAAGGACAGTGGCCAGGCCTCCACCGCCACGCAGGCCCGCCCATGAACGCGACCTTGCTCGTGCCCGAACTGGGCCAGTTGGCGATGATCCTGGCGCTCTGCTTCGCGGGCGTCCAGGCCAGCCTACCGCTGATCGGCGCCTGGCGCGGGGATCGCCTGTGGATGGCGCTGGCACGTCCGGCGGCCTGGGGTCAGTTCGGCTTTCTGCTGGTGGCGTTCGCCTGCCTGACCCAGGCCTTCCTGACCGACAACTTCTCGGTGGCCTACGTCGCCAACAATTCCAACAGCGCTCTGCCCTGGTACTACAAGTTCAGCGCCGTGTGGGGCGCCCATGAGGGCTCGCTGCTGCTCTGGGCACTGATCCTCGGTGGCTGGACCTTCGCCGTCTCGGTCTGCTCGCGGCAGTTGCCGCAGGTCATGCTGGCGCGGGTACTGGCGGTGATGGGGATGATCAGCGTGGGCTTCCTGACGTTCCTGATCGCCACCTCGAACCCCTTCGCGCGCCTGCTGCCGCAGATGCCGGCCAACGGCCGCGACCTCAACCCGCTGCTGCAGGACATCGGCCTGATCGTGCACCCGCCGATGCTGTACATGGGCTATGTCGGCTTCTCAGTGGCCTTCGCCTTCGCCATCGCCGCCTTGCTCGGCGGGCGTCTGGATGCGGCCTGGGCACGCTGGTCGCGCCCCTGGACCCTGGTGGCCTGGGCCTTTCTCGGCATCGGCATTACCCTGGGCTCCTGGTGGGCCTACTACGAGCTGGGCTGGGGCGGCTGGTGGTTCTGGGACCCGGTGGAAAACGCCTCGTTCATGCCTTGGCTGGTCGGCACGGCCCTGGTGCATTCGCTGGCGGTGACCGAAAAGCGCGGGGTGTTCAAGAGCTGGACGGTGCTGCTGGCGATCGCCGCCTTCTCGCTGAGCCTGCTGGGGACCTTCCTGGTGCGCTCCGGGGTGCTGACCTCGGTGCACGCGTTCGCCGCCGACCCGTCCCGTGGCGTGTTCATCCTGGCCTTCCTGCTGTGCGTGGTCGGGGGCTCGCTGACCCTGTTCGCCGTGCGCGCGCCAGCCGTCAAGAGCCATATCCGCTTCGCCCTGTGGTCGCGCGAGGCGCTGCTGCTGGCCAACAACCTGCTGTTGGTGGTGGCGGCGTCGACGATCCTGCTCGGCACCCTGTACCCCTTGATCCTCGATGCGCTGACCGGCGCCAAGCTGTCGGTGGGCCCGCCGTACTTCGACGCCTTGTTCCTGCCGGTGATGGCCATGCTGATGCTGGTGCTGGGCATCGGCGTGCTGGTGCGCTGGAAAGACACGCCCGGCCGTTGGCTGACGGGCATGCTGACCCCGGTGCTGCTGGGCAGCGCGCTGCTGGCGCCGCTGGGCAGTCTGCTGGTCGGTGACTTCGCCTGGCCGGTGCTGAGCACCTTGGCGCTGGCCGCCTGGGTGGTGCTCGGTGGGGTGCGCGACGTGTTCGACAAGACGCGCCACACCGGCCTGTGGGTCGGCCTGCGGCGCCTGCCACGCAGCTACTGGGGCATGCAGGTGGCGCACCTGGGCCTGGCGGTCTGTGCACTTGGCGTGGTGCTGTCCAGCCATGGCAGCGCCGAACGCGACCTGCGCCTGGCGCCGGGCGAGGACGTGACCCTGGCCGGGTACGTGTTCCACTTCGAAGGCGCTGCCCATGCCGAAGGCCCGAACTTCGTGGCTGACCGCGGCACCCTGCGGGTCACCCGCGAGGGCCGTGAGGTCGCCGTGCTGCACCCGGAGAAGCGCCTGTACAGCGTGCAGCGCTCGGTGATGACCGAGGCCGGCATCGATGCCGGTTTCACCCGTGACCTCTATGTCGCCCTCGGCGAGCCGTTGGAAAACGGTGCCTGGGCGGTGCGTATCCATGTCAAGCCGTACGTGCGCTGGATCTGGCTGGGCGGGCTGCTGACCGGCCTGGGCGGGCTGCTCGCGGCCTTCGACCGGCGCTACCGGGCCAAGGTGGCGGCGCGTGTGCGGGAAGGCTTGAACCTGTCTGGAGCGACGGCATGAAACGTTGGATGAAAGCGGTGCCGCTGGTGGTGTTCCTGCTGCTGGCTGGCGTGTTGTACAAAGGGCTGTTCCTCAAGCCCGACGCCTTGCCGTCCGCGCTGCTCGGCAAGCCGTTCCCGGCGTTTTCGCTCCCGGCGGTGCACGACGGGCGCACCGTGACCGAAGCCGACCTGATCGGCCGCCCGGCGCTGGTGAACGTCTGGGGCACCTGGTGCCCGTCCTGCAAGGTCGAGCACCCGTTCCTGAACCAGCTGGCCGAGCAGGGCGTGCTGATCCATGGCATCGACTACAAGGACGATCCGGCCGCGGCCCAGGCCTGGCTGCGTGATTTCCATGACCCCTACACGCTGAACGTGCGCGACGACGCCGGCACCCTCGGGTTGAACCTGGGCGTGTACGGCGCGCCGGAAACCTTCCTGATCGATGCCCAGGGCATCATCCGTCACCGCCATGTCGGGGTCATCGACGCCACGGTCTGGCGCGAGCAACTGGCGCCGCTGTATCAGGCCCTGGTCGAAGAGGCACGGCCATGAGGCGCTGGCTGGCCGCGCTGGTGCTGGGCCTGGGTCTGGCCGGGACGGTGCAGGCGGCGATCGACACCTACCGTTTTCGCGACGACGCCGAACGCGCGCGCTACCAGCAACTGACCCGCGAGCTGCGCTGCCCCAAGTGTCAGAACCAGGACATCGCCGACTCCAACGCGCCGATCGCCGCCGACCTGCGGCGCGAGATCTTCCGCCTGCTGGGCGAAGGCCAGAGCAACGCACAGATCGTCGCGTTCATGGTCGATCGCTACGGCGACTTCGTGCGCTACAAGCCAGCCTTGACGCCGCGCACCTGGCTGCTCTGGTTCGGTCCGGGCGTGCTGCTGGTCGCCGGTGCCGTCACGCTGCTGCTGCGGGTGAACCGCCGCCGGACACCGACGCCCGATGCGGCCTCCACCCTTTCACCTGAAGAACGCGAGCGGCTGTCCCGGCTGCTCGACAGGAAGACCGACCGATGATCGAGTTATGGCTGAGCGCCGGGCTGCTGTTGCTGGTGGCCCTGGGCATGCTGCTGGTGCCCGTGCTGCGCCACCGTGGAGGTCACGCCGAGGTCGACCGTACGGCGGTCAACGTCGAGGCCTATCAGACCCGTGTCGCCGAGCTCGAGGCCCAGCAGCAGGCGGGTCTGCTCGACGAGGCGCAGGTGCGGCATGGCCGTGACGAGGCGGCCCGCGAGCTGTTGACCGACGCCGACCAGGCCGAGCCTGCGCGCTCGGCGTACCTGGGCCGTGGCGTGCCCCTGGCGGCGGCGGTGCTGGTGCCGTTGGTGGCGCTGGGTCTGTACCTGTACGTCGGTGCGGCCGATCGCGTCGCGCTGACCCAGTCCTTCGCTCAACCTCCGAAGACGCTTCAGGAGATGACGTCGCGCCTGGAGCGTACCGTCGCCGTACAGCCCGATTCGGTAGAGAGCCTGTACTTCCTCGGCCGTGCCTACATGGCCGAGCAGCGCTTCGCCGATGCCGCCCACGCCTTCGAGCGGGCAGCGGCGCTGAGCGGGACGCAGCCCGAGCTGCTGGGGCAGTGGGCCCAGGCCGTGTACTTCGCCGAGGGCAAGCGCTGGAGCCCGCGGGTGCAGGCGCTGACCGACCAGGCGCTCAAGGCCGATCCGGGCGAACCCACCAGCCTGGGGCTGCTCGGCATCGCGGCCTTCGAAGGCCAGCGCTACGCCGACGCCATCGCCTACTGGAAACGCCTGCTGGCCACGCTGCCGGCAGGGGACGCCTCCCGCGCGGCCTTGCAGGGTGGCATCGACCGGGCGACGGCGAAGCTCGCCGCGCAAGGCGGCGATGCCGCGCGCGCACCGACCACTGAAGGCCCGCGCCTGACCGTTCGCGTCAGCCTGGCCCAGGCGCTCACAGGCAAGGTCGACCCCCAGGACAGCGTGTATATCTTCGCCCGGGCCGTGGCAGGGCCTCCGATGCCGGTGGCGGCCAAGCGGGTCACCGTGGCGCAGTTGCCGGTCGAGGTCACCCTGACCGACGCCGATGCCATGGTCAGCGGGATGAAACTGTCCACTGCCGGGCAAGTCCAACTGTTCGCGCGCGTGTCCCGTGCTGGCCAGCCGACCCAAGGCGAGTGGATCGGGCAGGGCGCGCCGCTGTCCTCCGACGTTCGCGAGGTGCAGCACCTGACCATCGACCGTCCCGATACCCGAGAACTCCGCCCATGAACCGTGCTCTTCGCCTGACCTTGATCACCCTGGCCATCGGGCTGTCCGCCTGTACCACCCACCGGCCTGTTGATGCGCCCGCGCCCCCGATCGACAAGGCGCCGCCCGCAGGCCCGGTGGTCAAGCCGCTGCCAGGTGGCAAGCCGACGCCGCCGCCCAGCGCGCCTGCCGCCAAGCCCAAGCCGATGCCGCGCACCTCGGCCAGCTTCGCGCCGCCACCCGGGGGCGCCAGCCATTGGGACCCGAAGATGGGGGTCTACGTGCTGGAGAAGCAGCCCAACACCTTCTACCGTCAGCGCACCTACTACCGCTGGAACGACGGCTGGAGCTGGTCCACCAGCCCCGACGGCCCCTGGCAGGCGACCGACAGCAGCGGTGTGCCAGGTGGTCTGGGCCGGGCTTTCGCCCAGTGACCTGAACGGCGCATACTGCCGCCTCCCCTGACGCCGGAGGTGGCATGCACAAGACGATCCTGGTACTGGTCGAAACCGTCGACGACTACCTTCCGCTGCTCGAGCAGGCCGGTTACCGGCTGCTGCGTGCGCCCACACCGGCGTTGCGCCAGACCTTTATCGCCACCCATGCCGCGCAGATCGACGCCGTCCTGACCCGTGGCCCGCTGGGCCTGAGCGCCCAGGAAATCGCGGCGCTGCCCATGCTGAAGATCATCTGCGTGATCGGTGCCGGTTACGAGCAGGTCGACCTGGCCGCCGCGGCGGCGCGCGGCATCACCGTGACCAACGGCGCCGGGGCCAATGCCGCCACGGTGGCCGATCATGCCCTGGCCATGCTGCTCGGTCTGCTGCGCGACATCCCCCGTGCCGACGCCAGCACCCGGCAGGGGGAGTGGCGCCGTGTGATCCGCCCTTCGGTCTCTGGCAAGCGCCTGGGCGTGCTGGGCATGGGCGCGGTGGGGCAGGCCATCGCCCGGCGTGCCGCGCTGGGCTTCGACATGCCGGTGAGCTACTGCACCCGCACACGCCGCGAGGATCTGCCCTACACCTGGTACGCCAGCCCGCGGGCACTGGCCGCCGCCGTGGACATCCTGGTGGTGGCGACGCCCGGTGGCGCGGCCACCCGGCACCTGGTCGATGGGGCCGTGCTCGAGGCGCTGGGGCCGCAGGGCTACCTGGTCAACATCGCCCGAGCCAGCGTCGTCGACACCGACGCCCTGGTCCAGGCCCTGCGCGCGCAGACCCTGGCGGGCGCGGCGCTGGACGTGTTCGACGAGGAGCCCCAGGTGCCCGAGGCGCTCAAGACGCTCGACGGTACCCTGTTGACCCCGCACGTGGCCGGGCAGTCGCCCGAGGCGGCGCATGACACCGTCGCTTTGGTGGTGCGCAACCTGCAGGCGTTCTTCGCCGGGGACCCGGTGCTGACCCCGGTCACGGCCTGAGCGCGCCGGTCGGCTTGCCAAACCGGTGCAATCCTGCGAAAACGGCGGCCTTTGCATCTGAAGGAACCGACAGACCATGAATGACACCGTGCACTGCACCGATCTCGTCGAAGGCGACGGCAAGGCCGTGGTCAAGGGCGCCTTGATCACCACCCACTACACCGGCTGGCTGGCCGATGGCACCGAATTCGACGCGTCCGCTTCGCGGGGCAAGCCGTTCCAGTGCGTGATCGGCACCGGGCGTGTGATCAAGGGCTGGGACCTGGGCCTGATGGGCATGCGCGTGGGCGGCAAACGCCGGTTGCAGGTGCCGGCCGCGCTGGGCTATGGCGAGCGTTCGGTCGGGCGCATCCCGCCGCACTCGGACCTCACCTTCGAGATCGAACTGCTGGAAGTGCTGACCCGTGACGACTGACGGTTCGTCGGAAAACGTCGCCCAGACGCTGTCTTAAAGCCTTAATACGAAGGGAGTAGGCTCGTTCGTGTTCAAGGAAGACGTCTCAGGGCTGAACCAAGTGGGCATTCTCGACTCTCACGCTCGCATCGCCGCACGGAAGCGGCCCTTGGCCTGATGCAGGAGACGGTCAGGCCGACCTTTCCCATTCGCTGAAAGAGTTATCCCCCATGACGTTACCCGCGTTTCTGCGTCGTTACCGTCTTGCGTTCGCCGGCCTGCTGGCAGTCGGCCTGGCCGCGCCCGTGGCGGTCGAGGCCCTGCAAGGGCTGGACAAGCCGGTCGACGGTACCCAGACCCTGGTCTTCATGCGCCACGCCGAGAAACCCGGCGAAGGGCTTGGCCAACTCAACTGCCAAGGCCTCAATCGCGCCATCGACCTGGCGACGTTGCTGCCCGAGAAGTTCGGCAAGGCCGATTACGTGTTCGCCGCCAATCCGACCCGGCATGTGGAGGAGGGCAGCGAGGACGCCCGCTACAGCTACATCCGCCCGCTGATGACCATCAGCCCCAGCGCCATCAAGCTGGGACTGCCGGTGAACATCGACTTCGGGGCCAACGACTATGACGACCTGGCCGATGAACTGTTGAGCGACAAGTACCGCAATGCCACGGTGTACACCGCCTGGTCCAGCGGGTACCTGCCCGAGCTGATCAACACCGTCGCCGGCAAGGCGCTGGGGGAAGAGCGGGTGGTGACCCAGAACTGGAAAGGGGACGATTTCGACACGCTGTACGTACTGACCCTGACCTGGCGCGATGGCAAGGCCAGCCTGCTCAGCCGCAATGTACGCCAGGGGCTCAATGGTGGCGCGCAGCGGTGTCCGACCTGAGGGGGCCAAGGCTTACCCCAGGGCTGATAGGCCAGTGCTTAACGGTCGGCCATGTGTCGGGTTTGCCACCGTCATCGCGGGCAAGCCCGCTCCCACAGGTGGCTGAGCCATTGTGCTGCTGCTTGCTTGAAATGTGTACCTGTGGGAACTGGATTGCCAGTGATAGGGCCTGTTCATCCACCTCAGGGCTGACAGGCCAGTATCCAGCCTGCCGGCCATGGACAGGGTTTGCTATCTGTCTGCTTGAAATGGGTAACTGTGGGAGATTCTATGGTTTCTGCCAAGTGCTAATGTGGGCCCTGGCGGCCCAATCGCGGCACAGGGGCCGCTCCTACACCCGTAGCCCCCACCGCGGTGATGCAGGCCATCGCGGTTACTGTGGGAGCTGGCTTGCCAGCGATGGGGCCTGTTCATCCACCTCAGGGCCGAGTGCATGGGCCGGCTACCTCCTGCGAAGACTTGGAACGAAAAAGACAGTCGCTCACGTACCGCCTCACTTCCTTCAGCCTTGCTAGAATGCACCCCCTTTTTCTCAGCCGCGACCCCGCCATGTCTTCCGCTATTCACACCCTCGAGCAGCACTTGCTCGCTGCCCTCGATCCCGCGCCGTGCGAAACTCGCCGTCTGTTCCATGGCCGTGGCCGCTGCTGGCCCGACCTGGAGCAGATCACCGTCGACTGGCTGCAGGGCGTGTTGCAGGTGGGCTTGTTCCGTGAACCGCCACCCGGTCAGCTCGAAGCCCTCCAGGCCATGCTCCTGCGTCTGGCTGAGCAGCCGGTATGGACGGGCCAGGCCATCCTGATCCAGCACCGCTACCTGCCGGACAGCCCGGCCCATTGGCTGCTGGGCGAGCCCCAGCCGCAACGGGAGGTGGTGGAGGATGGCCTGCGTTACCTGCTCGACCTGGGCGTGCGGCAGAACAGCGGGCTGTTTCTCGACATGCGCCTGGGGCGACGGTGGGTGCGCGAGCAGGCGGCAGGCCGGCGCGTGCTCAACCTGTTCGCCTACACCTGCGGGTTCTCCGTGGCGGCGATCGCCGGGGGCGCCGAGCAGGTGGTCAACCTGGACATGGCCAAGTCGGCCCTGGCACGGGGTCGGGAGAACCATCATCTCAACGGCCATGACGCCTCGAAAGTCGCCTACCTGGGCCACGAGCTGTTCAAGTCCTGGGGCAAGGTCCGCAAGTATGGGCCGTACGACCTCATCATCATCGACCCGCCGACCTTCCAGCGCGGTAGTTTCGTGCTGACTCAGGACTACGCCAAGATCCTGCGCCGACTGCCAGAGCTGCTGAGCGATGGCGGGACCGTTCTGGCCTGCGTCAACGACCCGGGCATCGGCCAGGACTTCCTGATCGACGGCATGGCCGAGCATGCACCGACGCTGCGCTTCGTCGAGCGTCTGGCCAACCCACCCGAGTTCCCGGACGCCGACCCCCAGGGCGGCCTCAAGGCGCTGGTGTTCCAGGCCTGAGGCACAGGCCGTTCAACCCTGCGCCGTCTCGGCGCGCAGGGCGGGCGGCACGGGATAGAGCTGGGCGAAGCTGACGTCGTCGGTCTGATCGACACGCTTTTTCAGGCGTTCGTTGAAGGCGCGACTGACCGTGTACTGCCCGCCGGAGATGGTCCGGAACTGCGCGGTCAGCACGAAGCCGTTGAGGTCCATGCGGTCCACCCCGAAGACCTGCAACAGGCCTTGCAGGTTGATCTTCAGCAAGGTGTCCTCGCTGATCGACTGCCCCACTTCATGGATCAGCTCCAGGGCCTTGTCCACGTCGCTATCGTAGGTGAACTGCACCGAGAAGAACGCATAGGCGAACTGCCGCGACTGGTTGGTGACCGCCTTGATCTGACCGAACGGCACCGAGTGCACGAAGCCCTTGCCGTCGCGCAGACGCAGCGTGCGAATGGTCAGGCTCTCGACCGTGCCGGCGTGGCCGGAGTCCAGCACCACCCAGTCGCCGATGGCGATGGTGTCTTCGATCAGGATGAACAGCCCGGTGATCACGTCCTGCACCAGCTGTTGCGAACCGAAACCGATGGCCAGGCCGACCACCCCGGCCCCGGCCAGCAAGGGAGCGACGTTGATGCCCAGGTTGGCCATGGTGGTGATGGTGCAGATCACCACCAGGATGATCTTGATGGCGTTGCGCAGCATCGGCAGGATGGTCCGCACGCGCGTGCTCGGTTGGCGCGAGGCGCGGCGCCCTACGGCCGGTTTGAGCGCTTCCTGGATGGCCGTGTCGAGCACCACCCAGAGCAGCCAGGTCACCAGCAGGATCAGGCCGATGCTGCTCAACGAATCGCTGATCGCCCGGCCCAAACGGTTGCTAAGCGCGAAATCGATGACCGACACACCCCAGATGCGCCCGAGCAGTTCGATGAAGGTGACTGCCATGGCGATCCTCAGCACCGCATGGGCCAGGCTGCGCAGCAGTTCCTTGTAAGGCCGCGCGCGCTGGTTGAGATCGGTCTTGCGAGGGGCGAACAGGTGCTGCAGGACCGTGCTGAGAAACAGCGTGCCCACCAGCAGTACCGTGGTCAGCAGGGCGTTCTGCAGAGCGCGCTGGCTCTCTTCCCCGGCACCGATCAGGTGCACCGCCGATACCAGGATCATCAGCAGGATCGGCAGGTACCAGAGGTTGGAAAACACCCGCAGCGTCTCCTGCACGGCGCGGTGCTGCAGACGGTCCTTGAGGTCACGGTTGCGGATCAGGTGGGCCACTGGGCGACGCAGGCGAATCACCAGGCTGGCGAAGATCACCGTGGCCACCAGGCCCGTGCACACGGCGATGCTGTCGGTGAGGTTGCTGCCCAGCTGACGAGCGATCTGCGGGCTGGTCAGCGCGTCGCTCCAGGCCGCCAGAAAGCCGATCATGAACAGTGGGCGCGGTGCCAGGCGCCGGATCACGCCCACGGCGACCCGTTTGTGACCGGCATCGAACAGCACGATCAGGCACAGCACGATCGAGGTGGAGAACAGCCCGCTGCTGGTGGCGTAGGCCAGGCTCAGGCCCGAGGCGCGAGCGACCGAAGGGTCCAGGTAGCGGCTGGCGTACAACGTCAGCGGCAGGCTGGCTAACGCCGGCAGGGTAAAGGGCAGCAGGTAGCTGAGCAGCCCCTCGATGCGTGGTCGCCTGCTCAGCCAGGTGCGCCGGCGGCTACGGTGAAAGAGCCAGCGACCCACGGTGGTCAGCACGGCGAAGCTGACGACCCAGGCCAGCGTGATGAGCAGGAAGTCGCCGACCAGTCCCAGCCCGTCTTGACCGGCATGACGGTCCACCAGGCGCTCGACCTCCTTGGCCGCCCGGTCGGTGCGCAGACGCCAGGCGTCTACCAGGTGCTCGTCCAGGTCCAGGTCATCGGCGGCAGTGTCCAGCCCGTCGGCCAGTGCCCCGAGCAGTCCACCCTGGACGACGGGGGCCGGCGCTTCGGCAGGGGCATCGGCCGGTGCCGGGTCGGCGGCCAGCAGGTGCGTGCTCAGCAAGAGACCGAACAACAGGGTGATGAGTGAACGCGGCACGGGAAGACTCCTTGGACCGGTGCAGGGGACGGGTTATCCAAGGAACTGAGGGGTCAGGGTGTGGGAAAGTTCGATGAGGGGGCAGGTCGATGCGTATCGGTGGTCAGCGGGAAAGGCCTCGTACTGTAATGGACGTGTCCCGTGCGGTGCTTGGTTTTGCTGCCCTGCCAGGGGCCGGCCGCAGCACAAGAGCCCCACAGGGGGCCGCGATTACCACTGCGATAGGGCTACGGGTGTGGGAGCGGCCCCAGTGCCGCGATCGGCCCCGCCAGGGGCCGCAAGAAAAACACCCGCTGCCTCACTGCCCGCCGTAGATCTGGTCGAACACCCCACCATCGTTGAAATGGGTCTTCTGCACCGTGCGCCAGTCACCGAAGGTCTTCTCCACCGACAGGAAGTCCACCTTCGGGAAGCGGTCGGTGTACTTGGCCAGCACCGTCGCATCACGCGGGCGCAGATAGTTCTGCGCGGCGATCTCCTGCGCGGCCGGCGACCACAGGTACTTCAGGTACTCCTCGGCCACGGCCCGCGTGCCTTTCTTGTCCACCACCTTGTCGACCACGCTCACCGGTGGCTCGGCTTCGGCGGATACGCTTGGGTAGACCACTTCGAACTGATCGCGGCCGAACTCGCGGGCGATCATCTCGGCTTCGTTCTCGAAGGTCACCAGCACGTCGCCGATCTGGTTGGTCATGAAGGTGGTGGTGGCAGCGCGCCCGCCGGTGTCGAGCACCGGTGCCTGCTTGAACAGCTTGCCGACGAAATCCCGGGCCTTGGCTTCATCGCCCCCGGTCTTGAGCACGTAGCCCCAGGCCGACAGGTAGGTATAGCGGCCGTTGCCCGAGGTCTTGGGGTTGGGCACGATCACCTGCACGCCGTCCTTGAGCAGGTCCGGCCAGTCCTTGAGCGCCTTGGGGTTGCCCTTGCGCACGATGAACACCGTGGCCGAGGTGAACGGCGCGCTGTTGTTCGGCAGGCGGGTCACCCAGTCGTCCGGGATGAGCTTGCCGTGGTCGACCAGCGCATTGATGTCGGTGGCCATGTTCATGGTGATCACGTCCGCCGGCAGGCCGTCGATGACCGCGCGGGCCTGCTTGCTCGAGCCGCCGAAGGACATCTGCAGGTTGGCCTTCTCCTGGTGCTCGGCCTCCCAGTGCTTCTGGAACGCCGGGTTGTAGTCCTTGTAGAAGTCGCGCATCACGTCGTAGGAGACGTTGAGCAGGGTAGGGGCTGCCTGGGCCAGGTTGCCGAGCGCGAGGCCTGCGGCCAGCAACGATGCGCTGAAGAGTCTTTTCACGACGCGTTCCTTGTTCGAGGGAGAAGGGCGGTAGGTCCGCGACTATAGCGGTTGGCCACTGCCCTCATAAAGACCGAAACGTGCTGTGCTTAGTCGGTCTTGCGAAACAGCGCGCTGCCGCAGCGGGCGCAGAAGGCGGCGCTGTGTTCGTGCTGCGGTTTGGCGCAGCTCGGACAGTCGTGCACCAGTTGCCCCGGGCGCATGGCGCTGGCCAGCTCGGCGGTGAAGATCCCGGTGGGCACGGCGATGATCGAGTAGCCGGTGATCATCACCAGCGACGACAGCACCTGGCCCAGCGGCGTGGTCGGCACGATGTCGCCGAAGCCCACCGTGGTCAGCGTCACGATCGCCCAGTAGATGCCCTTGGGAATGCTGGTGAACCCGTGCTCCGGGCCTTCGATCACGTACATCAGCGTGCCGAATACCGTGACCAGGGTCGAGACGCTGACCAGGAACACGATGATCTTCTGCTTGCTGCCCTGCAGCGCGGTCAGCAGGTAGTTGGCCTGGTTGAGGTAGGGGCTGAGCTTGAGGATCCGGAAGATCCGCAGCATGCGGATCACGCGGATGATCAGCAGGTACTGCGCGTCGCTGTAGTACAGCGCGATGATCCCCGGCACGATCGCCAGCAGGTCGACCAGGCCGTAGAAGCTGAAGGCGTAGCGCAATGGCTTGGGCGAGCAGTACAGGCGCGTCAGGTACTCGAGCAGGAAGATCGTGGTGAACCCCCACTCGATGCCGGCCAAGACATGGGCGTAGTTGCGGTGCACCGAGTCGATGCTGTCGAGGATGACCGTGACCAGGCTGGCGAGGATGAGCAGCAGCAAGGCCTTGTCGAAACGGCGGCCGGCGGTGTTGTCGTTTTGGAAGACGACGATGTAGAGGCGTTCGCGCAGGGAGAGTGAGGGGGACATGAAAGCACAGGTTCCAAAGGCAGAACCGCAAGGCTAGAAGTGGAACAAGGTCCGTGGCAAGCGTTTCAAACCTGCAAAATCGATAGAAATGTCAGTTTCGCGGGCGCGAAGATTTCATCACGCTACAGACTCATCAACAAGGTAGGGCCCAGTCATGAAGATGAGAGACTGCACGTGGTCGAACCGTTTCTACCAGCACGGCCGTTTCGTCGCCGAATTAGGCACCAGGAACCGTCGATTGGTGTGGGCAAGTGACAGCCCACTGGTTGCGTGTGACCACCAGGCGCGACTGCTGGAAACGAACAGGGAAGGATCGCTGCTTAGGCTGTCTGGCACAGGCGTGGCCCTGGCCTACACCCCTTATGGCCAGGCCAGTGGCTTGCCGCAGGATATTCCCTGTGGCTTCAATGGCCAGCAGTGGGAATACTCGATACGCGGCTATGCCTTGGGCAATGGCAGGCGCTTTTACAGTCCGGCCTTGGGGCGCTTTGTGAAGCCCGATCGATTGAGTCCGTTTTTGGAAGGCGGGCTCAATGCCTACGGGTATTGCAAAGGGGATCCTGTGAATGGAGTCGATCCCAGTGGGCAATCCCCCACCTTCTATTACAAACCCTATAAACAGCCCCAGCCGATTACACCGAATGTCGCACATTCTTCCCTGTCCGGTCTGTTCATGCGTAAACCGGCCGCTCCTCCTGGAAAAATGCGTATTGTCCCGTGGGAACTGCAGGTCGACATCAGTCCGTCCGATGTAAAACAGGCATTCCGCTCCAGCCGTTGGAATGTCTCAAGGAAAGGGGTGGACGTGCAGATTCCTTTGGACACGCTGTTCAGCGAATTGCCTGGAAGCACGCTGACCATGAGCGCCAAGGGTGTCGAAGTCACGGTTCCCACGCTCAAGGCTGCCCAGGCTGTGATAGGCAATGTCGCGACGGCCCCGGCCCCAGGAACGGCGACACTGTCCATGCCGTTGAAAACGTTGTGGCAGGCGCAGAAACAGGTTCTTTCGACAAGCACGACCATCGTGCTTGACTGGAAAACCGTAAACGATATGGCCTACAAGACGCTTACTGAACAGTTCAAGTCGATCAGGTCGAGCTGAGCCCAGGGTCGTCCTGCTGCTCCGTCGAGGCTTTTCAGTGGTTCAAACGCAGGTCCGTGCGGTGGCCAGCCATCCCAGTCCCTCATGGGTATGCCTTCGTGGCTGGTACTCCGCGCCGATCCATCCTCGATAGCCGATCCGCTCCAGGTGCTCGAACAGAAAGCGATGATTGATCTCTCCTGTACCCGGTTCGTGACGTCCCGGCGTGTCGGCCAGCTGGACGTGGCCGATACGACTCAGGTGAGTCTGAAGGGTGTGGGCCAAGTCACCTTCCATGATCTGCATGTGGTAGAGGTCGTACTGCAGCAGCAGGTTGGCGCTGCCGACCTCGGCCTGGATCGCCAGGGCCTGGGCCGTATGGTTGAGGTAGAACCCCGGCACGTCACGGGTGTTGATCATTTCCATCAGCAGCGTGATTCCAGCGTGCTGCAACGAATCTGCCGCATAGCGCAGGTTGTCGATGAAGGTACGCTGCACCAGCGCATCGTCCAGGTTGGCTGGTCGTATCCCTGCCAGGCAGTTGACCTGCTTGGTCCCTAGCACCTTGGCGTAGGCGATGGCCATGTGCACCCCGGCGCGGAACTCTTCGATGCGGTCCGGGTGACAGGCAATGCCCCGTTCGCCACGCGCCCAATCCCCTGCCGGCAGGTTGAACAGCACCATGGGCAGACCACAGCGGTCCAGCCGTTCACGTATCTGCTCGGCGTCGAAGGCATACGGGAACTGGCATTCGACGCCGTCGAACCTGGCCTTGGCGGCGGCTTCGAAGCGAGACAGGAAGTCCACTTCGGTGAACAGTAACGTCAAGTTGGCGGCGATGCGCATCGTCTTCGTCTTCCTGTCGTGTGAAGGTTGGCGGTGGGGGAAAGCGCCGTCAGGCGAGGTAGATGCCTCGAAGCATAGGCCCTTATGGGACGACCTTCGAGTGCCTGGACGCCTGAGCAGAACTGTTTCGCCCACGATGGGTCTGAACGCCATCTTGTCGCGCATCGCGCTGTTCCCACCGGGACATCCGTAAACACGGTCCTTCGGGAGGCATGAGACGACAGGAATCGACTAAGGATGAAATGACATGGCGGGCAGCAGTTTTTTTGCGTTACTGGATGACATCGCGGCGCTTCTGGATGACATCTCCCTGATGAGCAAGGTCGCTGCGAAAAAGACGGCCAGTGTCCTGAGTGACGACCTGGCCGTGAATGCCGAACAGGTCACAGGCATGAAGGCCGATCGCGAATTACCCGTGGTCTGGGCTGTGTTCAAGGGCTCGCTCAAGAACAAGGCGATCCTGGTGCCCTGTGCGCTTCTGCTCAGCGCCTTCCTCCCGGCCGCCGTCAAGTGGCTGCTCATGGCAGGGGGTGTCTACCTGTGCTACGAAGGCTACGAGGCGATAAAGGACAAGTTTTCGCGCAAGGAGTCGGGCGCGCAGGAGCCGAAAAAGAAGGTCCCGCGGACCCCTGAAGCGCTCGCCGAGTACGAGAAGCGCAAGGTCAAGGGCGCCATCAAGACCGACTTCATTCTGAGCGCCGAGATCATCGTCATCACCCTGAACGTCGTGGCCGAGGCGCCGTTGTATCAGCAGATCCTGACCTTGATCGTGATCGCGGTGGCGATGACCGTGGGCGTGTATGGCGTGGTGGCAGGTATCGTTCGACTCGACGATGCCGGGTTCGCGCTCGCCAAATCCAAGGCCCAAGGCCTGTGGGGCAGGGTGGTCAGGAAGGGTGGCCAGATCCTGGTGTCGGCCGCTCCTCTTTTGATGAAGGCGTTGTCGTGGATCGGGACGATCGCCATGTTTTTGGTCGGCGGGACGTTCGTGGCCGAAGGCATCGTTCCACTGGAGCACGCCGTCGAGGGCGTGGTCGCAAGCAGTGGCAGCTGGGGGGCGGTCGTCAAGATGGGCTTGTTCGGCGTGGTGGGAATCGTGTCGGGCTTCTTGGCGGCGGTAGCCGTTGGCGGCGTGTCCTGGGTCCGTGAGCGTGCAGCGCGTTGATCGCAGGCTGGAGCCTGTAGCTTGGGCTGCTCTGTTGATCTGACAGATCAGCAGGGCAGCCCCTGGTGAGGCTTGCCTGCGCTGCAGGCGATGACGGACCGGACGCTATCGCGGGCAAGCCCGCTCCCGCAAGCTGCTTGCGCAGCCATGTCTACATTGACGGCTGCAGAGGTTCGGGTGGGAGATTCTATGGTTTCTGCCAAGTGCTCATGTGGGCCCTGGCGGGCCCAATCGCGGCCGGTCCGGCGCCCCGGCAGGGGCCGCTCACCCGTAGCCCCACTGCGGTGATGCAGGCCATCGCGGTTACTGTGGGAGCTGGCTTGCCAGCGATAGGGCCCTGACAGGCGCCGCATGCGGTCGGGCAAGTCCCGAGTAGAAAGACCGCTGCTCCCACACAGGCGCCTTAGAACTGCACCTTCACCAGCAGGCTGGCGGTGTTCTGATCGGTCTCGAAAGCGCTGCTGTCCTTGATCCCGTATTTGTTCTTCCAGTAGTCGTACTCGATCCCCACGTACAGCTGCTTCTCGCCCAGCTTCAGCGCCTTGCCCAGGTCGTACTTGATCTGCGGGTTGAAGTGCAGGTTGGCCTGGTAGGTGCCGCGGCTGTTGACGTCGTTGTCGACCACCCAGTCCATGTAGCCATCGATCAGCACGTCCGAGCTGCCGACGGGAATCGTGTAGGACCAGACCGGGGTGATCTGCCAGACGTTGTCGCCCGGACGGCTGCCATCGGTGGTGCGGTGGTAGAAGTTGACCTGGAACCAGTCGAAGCCCGGCACCGCCAGGTCGAAGCCAGGGCCGATCAGGTACGACTCGACGTCGCCTTCGCCGAACTCGTAGGTCATCGCCAGCAATACATCCTTGACCGGGCCGAAGGCGAGCTTCTGGTCGAAGATCTTGTTGAACGACAGGCGCGGGGTGATCTCGCCGTACAGCGTGCTGCGGCCGTTGCCCGAATCCTTCTTGCCGTTGTAGAAGATGCGGTCGACGAACACGAAATTGTCGCCGTACTTCCAGGCATCGGCATGCTCGAAGGTGAAGGTCTGCTGGATCTCGGGATTGACCTTGAAATCGTGGCCGTACAGGTAGGTGAGGCTGTTGCCCTGCCACTGCAGCAGGTCGCCGGCAAGGCTGGTGCCGGTGGTCAGCAGGCCGGCGGCCAGTAGCAGGCTCTGGGAGATGCGCATTGCGAAGGAAGCTCCGGGTGTCAGTGTCGGCGTTGGCGGCCGTATCGTTAGGGTGTGCACGCAGGCGCCTGGCCAGGCACTCGGGCAGGAAGCAGCCGAGCCTTGGCAGTCGCCAGGGTGCAGAGGTGTCGAAGGTTTCGAGCGTCAGCGCGGCGCGCCTGCAAGCCAGGCTGCTCGAAGGGCGCGCAGGTTACTGGCTTGTCGAATGAAGCTCAAGCCTTCGATGAGGCCGGTACGCCTCAATAAGCTGAACGATCGATCAGGTTCGGTGCACGTTCCGTACCTTTTCGACGGCCGCCTGACTGTTGACGATGGATCCCGATGACCTTGTGACGCACGTTACCGGCGATGCACGCACCGCCCGGCGGCATAGGTCTCCCGCACCACCCGGTCATCCCCCAGCGTCGTCAGCACGAACAGCGTTTCCTCGATGCTGCGCGACTGTTGCAGGCGGTAGTCGAGCAGCGGCGTGGCCTTGTAGTCCAGCACCACGAAGTCCGCGTCGTGGCCCGGCGCCAAGCTGCCGATGCGCTCTTCCAGACGCAAGGCGCGTGCGCCTCCGAGGGTCGCCAGGTACAGCGACTTGAACGGGTGCAGGCGCACGTCCTGCAGCTGCATCACCTTGTAGGCTTCGTTGAGGGTCGCCAGCAGCGAGAAGCTGGTGCCGGCGCCCACGTCGGTGCCCAGCCCCACGCGCACGCCGAAGCGCTCGGCCTGGGGCAGGTTGAACAGGCCACTGCCGAGGAACAGGTTCGAGGTCGGGCAGAAGGCCACGGCCGAGCCGGTTTCCGCCAGGCGCTGGCATTCGGCGTCGCACAGGTGCACGCCGTGGGCGAACACCGAGCGCTCGCCCAGCAGGCGGTAATGGTCGTAGACATCCAGGTAGCCGTTGCGCTCGGGGTACAGCGCCTTGACCCAGTCGATCTCCTTGAGGTTCTCGGACAGGTGCGTGTGCAGGTAGACCCCAGGGTGTTCCTCGAGCAAGCGGCCGGCGGCGGCCAGTTGCTCCGGCGTGCTGGTGGGCGCGAAGCGGGGCGTCACGGCGTAGTGCAGGCGGCCCTTGCCGTGCCAGCGCTCGATCAGCGCCTTGCTGTCCCGGTAGCTGCTGTCGGCCGTGTCGGTCAGGTAGTCCGGGGCGTTGCGGTCCATCATCACCTTGCCGGCGATCAGCCGCAGGTCGAGGCGTTCGGCCTCCTCGAACAGCGCGTCCACCGACTCGGGGTGCACGCTGCCGAACACCAGGGCCGTGGTGGTGCCGTTGCGCAGCAGCTCGCCGAGGAACCGCTTGGCCACCTCGTCGGCGTGGGCCTTGTCGGCGAACTGCCGCTCGCAAGGGAAGGTGTAGGTCTCGAGCCAGTCGAGCAGCTGTTCGCCGTAGGAACCGATCATGCCGGTCTGCGGGAAGTGAATGTGGGTGTCGATGAAGCCGGGGGTGATCAGGGCGTCGGTGTAGGTGACCACCTCGGTGTCCGGCGCCAGGGTCGGCAACAGCTCGGCGGCTGGGCCGACAGCGGTGATCCGGCCGTCGTCGACCACCAGCAGGCCATCGTCGAAGTAGGCGTAGGACGCGTCCAGGCCGACCTCGCTGGGGTCGGCCAGGCTGTAGAGAATGGCGGCGCGGTAGGCGGTGCGGGGTGTGCTCATGCGGCTCTCGTCTGTCAGAAAAGGTGCGGCGTCGTAGGCCCTGTCCTCAGACGGAGCAGGGCACGTTCGACGCGGGCCATGGGCAAGCGTACCAGACCCGCAACGGCTCGCGCCGCCGGGCATCAAGTGCGCTACAATTGCGCCCCTTCGCCCAGCCCCATGACCCTTAAGGACCCCCATGACGTTCAAGGCGCCGGACAGCCTCTGCGAACAGATCGCCCGCCACCTGGCCGAACGGATCATCCGTGGCGAACTCGCGCCTGGCGAGCGCATCCAGGAACAGAAGGTCACCCAGGCCCTCAACGTCAGCCGTGGCTCGGTGCGCGAGGCGCTGCTGATCCTCGAACGGCGGCACCTGGTGGCCATCCTGCCGCGTCGCGGCGCCCATGTGACCGTGCTGGACGCCCACAGCGTGCGCAGCCTGTGCCACATGATGAGTGAGCTGTACATCCTGCTGGGCAACGCCGTGGCCGCCCGCTGGCGCACCGACAGCGACCTGCTGCCGTTTCTGGCGGTCCAGCAGCGGCTGGTGCAGGCGTGCGCCCGTGGCGACATCGAGGCGTTCGTCGCCGACAGTTTCGCGGTGATGCGCACTGCCTATCCGTTCGCCGACAACCTCTATTTGCAAGAGACCGCCGAGAACCTGCAGCCGGCCATGAGCCGCGCCTACCACCTGGCGCTCGCGCAGCGCCAGGCGAGCATGGCCGATTTCGTCCAGCTGTTCGACGACCTGCTCGATGCCGTGCTGCGGCGCGACACGGCGCGTATCCGCGAGGTGCTGGTGACCTATTGCACGCGCAGTGGCGACCTGGTCATCGCTGCTTTGGCTGCGGGCTGATCGATGCGCCTTAAATGCATCCGCCTGGCCGGCTTCAAGTCCTTCGTCGATCCGACCACGGTCAACTTCCCCAGCAACATGGCCGCCGTGGTCGGGCCCAACGGCTGCGGCAAGTCCAACATCATCGACGCCGTGCGCTGGGTGATGGGCGAAAGCTCGGCGAAGAACCTGCGCGGCGAGTCGATGACCGACGTCATCTTCAACGGCTCGACCAGCCGCAAGCCGGTCAGCCAGGCGAGCATCGAGCTGGTGTTCGACAACAGCGACAACACCCTGGTGGGCGAATACGCGGCCTACGCCGAGATTTCCATCCGCCGCAAGGTCACCCGCGACGCACAGAACACCTACTACCTCAACGGCACCAAGTGCCGGCGCCGGGACATCACCGACATCTTCCTCGGCACGGGCCTGGGACCGCGCAGCTACTCGATCATCGAGCAAGGGATGATCTCCAAGCTGATCGAGGCCAAACCCGAGGAGCTGCGCAACTTCATCGAGGAAGCCGCCGGCATCTCCAAGTACAAGGAGCGCCGCCGCGAGACCGAGAACCGCATCCGCCGGACCCAGGAGAACCTGGCGCGCCTGACCGACCTGCGCGAAGAGCTGGAACGCCAGCTCGAACGCCTGCACCGCCAGGCCCAGGCCGCCGAGAAGTACAAGGACTACAAGGCGCGCGAGCGCCAGCTCAAGGCCAGTCTGTCGGCCCTGCGCTGGAGCGCCCTGGACGCACGGGTGCGCCAGCGCGAGGCAGTGATCGTCGACCAGGAGGTGGCCTTCGAGGCCCTGGTGGCCGAGCAGCGTAACGCCGATGCCAGCATCGAGCGGCTGCGCGACGGCCATCACGAGCTGTCGGAGCGCTTCAACCAGGTGCAGGCACGCTTCTACTCGGTGGCAGGCGACATCGCCCGGGTCGAGCAGAGCATCCAGCACGGGCAGCAGCGCCTGCGGCAGTTGCAGGACGACCTCAAGGAAGCCGAGCGCACACGCCTGGAAACCGAGTCGCACCTGGGCAACGACCGCGCCTTGCTGGCCAGCCTGGCCGAAGAACTGGAGATGCTCGAGCCGGAGCGCGAGCTGACCTTGGCGGCGGCCGAGGAAAGCGCGGCCACCTTGGATGAGGCCGAGCAGGGCATGCAAGGCTGGCAGGAACAGTGGGACGATTTCACCGCCCGCTCGGCCGAGCCACGCCGGCAGGCCGAAGTGCAGCAGTCACGCCTGCAACAGCTCGAAGCAGGGCTCGAACGCCTCGCCGAACGCCAACGCAAGCTGGGCGAGGAACGCGATCAGTTGAGCGTCGATCCGGACGCCGCCGCCCTGCTCGAACTGGCCGAGCAGTTGGCCGCCGGTGAAGCGTCGATCGACGGCTTGCAGCTGGCCGAGCAGGAAGTGCTCGAGCAGCTCGAGCACGCGCGTGAGCATTGGCGTGACGGCAACGAGCGTCGTCAGCAGCTGCAAGGCGAGCTGCAACGCCTCGGCGGCCGGGTGGCCTCCCTGGAAGCCTTGCAGCAGGCCGCGCTGGAGCCGGGTGCTGGGACGGCGCAGTGGTTGCAGCAGGCCGGGCTGGCGCAGCGTCCGCGGGTGGCGAACCGCCTGCGTGTCGAACCTGGCTGGGAGCTGGCGGTGGAAACCGTGCTGGGCGCCGACCTGCAAGCGGTGCTGGTGGATGACTTCGCCGACTTCGACTATGCCAGCCTGGAGCAGGGTGAACTGCGCCTGCTGTCGACCGAGGCCGCGGCGCCGAGGCAGGCCGGTAGCCTGCTCGACAAGGTCGAGAGCGCGGTGGACCTGTCTGCCTGGTTGGGCCAGGTGCGCCCCGTGGACAGCCTGGAGCAGGCGCTGGCCCAGCGCGCGGGCCTGGCCCCGGGCGAAAGCCTGGTCAGTCGCGATGGCTACTGGGTCGGGCGGCAGTTCCTGCGTGTCAGCCGGGGCGACGATGCCCAGGGCGGTGTACTGGCGCGAGGCCAGGAACTCGAACGCCTGCTCGCTCAGCAAGCAGAGCAGCAGGCCCAGCTCGACCAGCTCGAGGAACGCCTGCAGGCGCTGGGTGAGCGGCAGCGCGAGCAGGAAGCGCAGCGCGAACAGCTGCGTCGGCGCCATCAGGACGAAAGCCGTCAGCTGGGCGAGACCAAGGCGCGGCTGTCCGCCGTGCGCGCCCGTGCCGAGCAGGTGGCGCTGCGACGCCAGCGCTTGCAGGAAGAGTTGGCCGAACTGCAAGAACAGCGCGCCCTGGAGCACGAGCAGTTGAGCGAGGCCCGGCTGCTGCTGCAGGACGCCCTGGAGCACATGGCCCAGGACACCGATCAGCGCGAGCAGTTGTTGGCGCGCCGCGACGGGCTGCGCGAAACCCTCGACCGCGTCCGCCAGGAGGCCCGTCATCACAAGGACCATGCGCACCAGCTCGCCGTGCGCGTCGGCTCGCTGCGGGCCCAGCATGATTCCACCCGCCAGGCCCTGGAGCGCCTGGAGCAGCAGGCCGTGCGCCTAATCGAGCGACAGGAGCAACTGAGCCTCAACCTGGAAGAAGGCGAAGCGCCGTTGGACGAGCTGCGCCTGAAGCTCGAAGAGCTGCTCGAGCAACGCATGGGCGTGGACGAGGAAATGCGTCAGGCGCGCCTGCACCTGGAGGATGCCGACCGCCAGTTGCGCGACGCCGAGAAGCGCCGCACCCAGGCCGAACAGCAGGCGCACCTGCTGCGCGGCCAGCTCGAGCAGATGCGCCTGGAGAGCCAGGGGCTGGACGTGCGCCGCAAGACCCTGCAGGAGCAGCTGCTGGCCGATGGCTACGACCTGCAGGGGGTGCTGGACACCCTCGACGAGCAGGCCAGCGAGGAGGCCACCGAGCAGGAACTCGAACAGCTCGATGCGCGCATCCAGCGCCTGGGCGCGATCAACCTGGCGGCCATCGACGAGTACCAGCAGCAGTCCGAGCGCAAGCGCTACCTCGATGCCCAGGACGCCGACCTGGTCGAGGCGCTCGACACGCTGGAAAACGTCATCCGCAAGATCGACAAGGAAACCCGCAATCGCTTCAAGGATACCTTTGATCTGATAAATGCAGGTTTACAGGCACTTTTTCCAAAAGTTTTCGGTGGCGGCAGCGCTTATCTGGAACTGACGGGCGAAGATCTACTCGATACTGGGGTGACGATCATGGCGCGTCCGCCGGGCAAGAAGAACAGCACCATCCATCTGCTGTCCGGTGGCGAGAAAGCCCTGACCGCGCTGGCACTGGTTTTCGCCATCTTCAAGCTCAATCCGGCGCCGTTCTGCATGCTCGACGAGGTCGATGCACCGCTGGACGATGCCAACGTAGGACGTTACGCCCGGCTGGTGAAGGAGATGAGCGAAACCGTGCAGTTCATCTACATCACCCACAACAAGATCGCCATGGAAAAGGCCGATCAACTGATGGGGGTGACCATGCACGAGCCGGGCTGTTCGCGGCTGGTGGCGGTCGACGTGGAAGCGGCGATGGCCCTGGTGGACAGCTGACACGCAAGAAGGAAGGGGTAAGTGGGAAGAATGCGACTGACATGTCAGACAGACGGTGAAACTTACCGTAGGTCGTGCTAGCTTTATGTCACCTGTTTTAAACGTGGGAAAACGCCTGCCAGAACAGCGAGTTGGCGCCACGAGTTAAAGGGCTTTGAAGCCTTTGTTTCCAAGCACATTTTTTTACAGAGGCACGGAATTACATGGAAATCGGTCTGCGCGAGTGGCTGATCCTCATCGGCGTCATCGTCATCGCCGGCATTCTGTTCGATGGCTGGCGCCGTATGCGCGGCGGCAAGGGTAAATTGAAGTTTCGTCTGGACCGCAGCTTTTCCAATCTCCCCGAGGAAGAGAGCGGCGCCGAGGTGCTGGGCCCTTCACGGGTACTGGACAACCCGCGTGAACCAGACCTGGACGAAAGCGACCTGCCGTCGATGAGCGCGCCGGCGCGTGAACGCGACCCCAAACCGGTCAAGGCGCCCAAGCGCAAGGAGAAAGTCGTCGACAGCGCGCCGGTGGCAGCGCCACGCGACGTTCGGGAGCCCGAACTGTTCGCCGACGATCACGACGATTATGCTGACGAGCGCCGGGGCACGGGCTTTGTGTCGGCCCAGGCTGCGCCTGCCGCGCATGCGCCTTCCCAGGCACCGGCCAAGGAGCTGCCACCGGCCGAGGAAGTGCTGGTGATCAGCGTCATCTCCCGTGACGAAGGCGGCTTCAAGGGCCCGGCGCTGTTGCAGAACATTCTGGAAAGCGGCCTGCGCTTCGGCGAAATGGACATCTTCCACCGCCACGAAAGCATGGCCGGCAACGGCGAGGTGCTGTTCTCGATGGCCAATGCGGTCAAGCCAGGCATCTTCGATCTGGACGACATCGACCACTTCAGCACGCGGGCCGTGAGCTTCTTCCTCGGTCTGCCAGGCCCGCGCCATCCCAAGCAGGCCTTCGACGTGATGGTCGCGGCCGCGCGCAAGCTGGCCCACGAGCTCGATGGCGAACTGAAGGACGATCAGCGCAGCGTGCTGACCGCCCAGACCATCGAGCACTATCGCCAGCGCATCGTCGAATTCGAGCGCCGGGCGTTGACCCAGAAGCGCTGAAGGTGACGCGGGCTCGCCTGGTCGGGCCCAGCCGTTAACACACAAGAAAGCAGCTTCGGCTGCTTTCTTGCTTTTGCAAGAGAAGACCCAGACATGACCGCTGAATCCAGAATCCTCGAACTGCGTGACGCCATCGCCCAGCACAACTACCGTTACTACGTGCTCGACGAGCCCAGCGTACCCGATGCCGAGTACGATCGCCTGTTCAACGAACTCAAGGCGCTCGAGGCCGAGCACCCCGACTTGGTCACCGCCGATTCCCCGACCCAGCGCGTCGGCGGCCAGGCCCTGGCCGCGTTCAGTCAGATCCGTCACCAGATCCCCATGCTCAGCCTGGGCAACGCCTTCGAAGAGAGCGACCTGCGCGAATTCGACCGGCGCGTGGTCAGCGGCCTGGATCTGCCCGATGCCAGTTCGGCCGTCGACTACAGCTGCGAGCCTAAGCTCGATGGCCTGGCGGTCAGCCTGCTCTACCGCGACGGGCAACTGGTGCAAGGGGCCACCCGTGGCGATGGCACCACCGGCGAAGACATCAGCACCAACGTACGCACCGTTCGCAACATTCCCCTCAAACTGCACGGCAGTGGCTGGCCGGCCGAACTCGAGGTGCGCGGCGAGGTGTACATGAGCAAGGCCGGGTTCGAGCGGCTCAACGCCACCCAGGCCGAGGTCGGCGGCAAGACCTTCGCCAACCCGCGCAACGCCGCTGCCGGGAGCCTGCGCCAGCTCGATTCGAAGATCACCGCCAGCCGCCCTCTGGAGTTCTGCTGCTACGGCGTCGGCCACACCTCGGCCCCCGTCGCCGACAGCCACATCGACACCCTCGAGACGCTCAAGACCTGGGGCCTGCCGATCAGCCGCGAACTGCGCCATGCCGCTGGCATCGACGAGTGCCTGGCCTACTACCATGACATCGGCGCACGGCGTAACGACCTGCCGTACGAAATCGACGGCGTGGTGTTCAAGGTCAACAGCCTGGCGTCGCAGCGCGAACTGGGCTTCCGCTCGCGCGAGCCGCGCTGGGCCCTGGCGCACAAATTCCCGGCGCTCGAAGAAATCACCGAAGTACTCGACGTCGAGTTCCAGGTCGGCCGTACCGGCGCGGTCACCCCCGTGGCGCGGCTCAAGCCGGTCAAGGTCGCGGGCGTCACCGTGTCCAACGCCACCTTGCACAACATGGACGAGATCGGCCGTCTGGGCCTGATGATCGGCGACAGCGTGATCATCCGCCGCGCAGGTGACGTGATCCCGCAGGTCATGCAGGTGGTCACCGAGCGTCGCCCCGACGATGCCCGTCCGGTGCACGTGCCCGAACAGTGCCCGGTGTGCGGGGCCCAGGTCGAGCGTACCCAGCTGGTCAAGCGCAGCAAGGGCCGCGAGACCACCAGCGAAGGCGCCGTGTATCGCTGCGTCGGCCGCCTGGCCTGCGCCGCCCAGCTCAAGCAGGCGATCATCCACTACGTGTCGCGCCGCGCCATGGACATCGACGGCCTGGGCGAGAAGAGCGTCGAGCAACTGGTCGACCAGCACCTGATTCGCTCGCCCGCCGACCTGTACCGCCTGACCTTCGACCAGGTGGTGGCCCTCGAAGGCTTTGCCGAAGTCTCCAGCAACAAGCTGCTGGCGGCGATCGAGGCCAGCAAGCGCCCGAGCCTGGCCCGCTTCGTCTATGCCCTGGGCATCCCGGATGTCGGCGAGGAAACCGCCAAGGTCCTGGCCCGCTCCCTGGGCAGCCTCGCCCGCGTCCAGGCCGCCTTGCCGCAGGTGCTCACCTACCTGCCGGACATCGGCCTGGAGGTCGCCTACGAGATCCACAACTTCTTCGACGACGAGCACAACCGCAGCGTCATCCAGCAACTGCTCGACTGCGGCCTGACGCTGCAGGACGAAGGCGAGCTGGGCGCCGAGTTCGCCGCCAGCACCAGCCTTGCCGGCCTGATCGCCAAGCTCGACATTGCCTCGGTCGGCCCGACCGGCGCTGAAAAACTGGTGGCCCGCTTCGACAGCCTGGACAAGATCATCGAGGCCGACGGCATCGACCTGCGCCAGGCCCTCAACACCCGCCAGGCCGACGCCGTACGTGCGTTCTTCCGCGACGAAGCCAATCAGCGCCTGGCCCGTGCCCTCGAAGCGCAGCTGCGCGAGTTCGGCATGCACTGGGCGAGCGAGAAGAAGACCGCCGAAGGCCTGCCCCTGGCGGGACAGACCTGGGTACTGACCGGCTCGCTCGAACGCATGAGCCGCGACGTGGCCAAGGACAAGCTCGAAAGCCTGGGCGCCAAGGTGTCCGGCTCGGTGTCCGGCAAGACCCACTGCGTGGTCGCCGGCCCCGGCGCCGGCTCGAAGCTGACCAAGGCCAACGAACTGGGGCTCGAGGTGCTCGACGAGGACGCCTTCGTGCGCTTCCTGGAAGAGCAGGGCATCGCCGTTTGACGGGCCTGCGCGACAAGTCATTGAGAAATGATGGGTTTTTCGTGAGGCAAAGGTTGTAAGTTCTGCTCAGCGCGGTACAATGGCGCCGCTTGTCACATGGCAAGCGGCGTAGTGGTGGCCCTACCGGTCCCCCCGCAACGGTTACCCGTTAACCTGGTCAGGCCCGGAAGGGAGCAGCCATGGCGGGAACATCGTGTGCCGGGGTGCGGCTGGTGGGGCTGCCTCCATTACGCAGGTCCTTGAGTTCTCGGGGATTTCTTTTCAAGCATTTCCTATTGCATCACTGCTAAGTCTACTGAGTTTTACTCGCAGGACAGTGCTGGTCAGCCGACGTTGCTAACGTAGCGACATGCTCTAGCGTTTCACATAAAACAACCTTCTACTCGTGTATGATTGAACAAGCTTTGATGCGTGACATCATGACTCGTTATGTCTATGTATCTCGTTTACAGGCAGGAAATGTGAACAGATCTGCCTGCCACGTTGAATCAGAAAGCAGGAGAACAACATGGCATCGCTATTGACCAGAGCTGAACAGGCCGTATCTGCTACTGCAATGGCTAGAACCTTCGGCGCGCGTCTGAAGGATGTCACCAGTGGAGAGACCACCCATCTGGTCATTTTCGAGGACAATGAGCCTGCGGCGGTGCTTATAGGCGTCGAAGCCTATCAATCCTTGCAGGATGAGCTCGAAGACCTTCGTGCCGAGCGTTTTGCATCCGAGCGTTTACTCAGCTTGGACGAGGGCAACACTATAAGCCTTGAGGGCATGGAAGCCAGCTTCAAATAACCAGTCCATAAGTTGGGAGGCTACGTCTCTTTCTGCTGTACCTGACGATCTTCTATAGCTCGGCACTGCGGAAGCAAGGCGGTTTTTCAAAGTGATGAGAACGCTTCGATACAGGCTCACACCCCGCTCACTGACCTATGCACCCCCTCCAACCGCGCAAACGAAATATCCTTCGCCGTCAGCAAGAAATCCCGCATATACGCCATCTCCAGCATATCGCTACGCACCCCCGCGAACAGCGTTGCCTGCAACCCATCCTTCCCCAACCGCTTGGCCATCACATACCCCCGAGCGCTGTATTCATGCACCGCCCAGTTCGGCAAGCAGCACACCCCACGGCCGCTGGCGACCAGCTGCATCATCATGACGGTCATCTCCGCCGTGCGGACCTGCGCCGGCTCGACGTCGGCCGGGTCCAGAAAGCGGGTGAAGATGTCCAGGCGGTCGCGCTCGATGGGGTACGTGATCAAGGTCTGCCCGGCGAGGTCGGCAGGTTCCAGATAAGGTCTGTCGCGCAGTGCATGATGCTTGTCGAGGGTCAGCAGCGCCTCGTACCCAAACAGGGGAATGTAGGTGACGCCCGGCAGGCTCACCGGGTCGGAGGTGACGACCAGGTCGAGGTCGCCCCGTGCCAGGGCCGGCAGCGGCGCGAACGACCATCCCGAGGCCAGGTCCAGTTCGACCTCCGGCCAGTCGCTGCGAAAGGCGTCCAGTGACGGCATCAGCCATTGATAGCAGCTGTGGCATTCGATGGCGATGTGCAGGCGGTCGGCGGTGCCGCACGCCAGGTTGCTCAGGTTGCGTTCGGTGGTGTGGATCAGCGGCAGGACCTGGTCGGCCAGTTGCAGCAGCTTCAGGCCCGCGGTGGTGAAACGCACGGGCTTGGACTTGCGCACGAACACGGGCAGGCCCAGGCGGCTTTCCAGCTCGCGGAACTGATGCGACAGCGCCGACTGCGTCAGGTGCAGGCGCTCGGCGGCCAGGGGCAGGCTGTCGGTTTCGCGCAGGGCGTGGAGGGTGCGCAGGTGCCTCAAGTCGATCATGGACGGCAGGCTACGCTCACGTGCGCCTTCATCGGGCCGATAGCTCGCGGCGAACGATGTCCGCGCCTGCGCTCAAGGCCCGCAGCTTGCCTTGCGCCACCGAGCGGGGCAACGGTGCCATGCCGCAGTTGGTGCAGGGGTAAAGGTGCTCGGCGTCGACGAATTGGAGTGCCTTGCGCAGTGTGTCGGCCACCGCTTCAGGCGTCTCGATGGCGGGGTTCGCCACGTCGATGGCGCCCACCATCACCTTCTTGCCACGAATGAGTTCGAGCAGTTCCAGGGGCACGTGCGAGTTATGGCATTCCAGCGAAATGATGTCGAGGCTGGAGGCCTGGAGCCTGGGGAAGACGTCTTCGTACTGCCGCCATTCGTGGCCCAAGGTCTTTTTCCAGTCGGTGTTGGCCTGGATGCCGTAGCCGTAGCAGATGTGCACGGCCGTTTCGCAGGTGAGCCCTTCGACGGCCCGTTCCAGGGCTGCGACGCCCCAGTCGTTGACCTCGTCGAAGAACACGTTGAACGCCGGTTCGTCGAACTGAATGATGTCCACGCCGGCCGCCTGCAGCTCCCGGGCTTCCTGGTTGAGGATCGCGGCGAATTCCCAGGCCAGCTGCTCGCGGCTTTTGTAATGGCTGTCGTACAGCGTGTCGATCATGGTCATCGGGCCGGGCAGGGCCCATTTGATGGGCTGGTCGGTGTGTCGACGCAAGAAGGCGGCGTCTTCCACGAACACCGACGTACGGCGTGCGACCGCTCCGACGACCGTCGGCACGTTGGCTTCGTAGCGGTCGCGGATCCTGACCGTCTCGCGCTTTTCGAAATCGACGCCGTCGAGGTGTTCGATGAAGGTGGTGACGAAGTGCTGACGGGTCTGCTCACCGTCGCTGACGATGTCGATGCCTGCCCGTTGCTGCTCCAGCAGCGCCAGGCGCAGGGCATCCTGCTTGCCTTCGGTCAGCGCTTCGCCGTTCAGCTTCCAGGGTGACCAGAGCGTTTCGGGCTGGGCGAGCCAGGAGGGTTTGGGCAGGCTGCCGGCGGTGGAGGTGGGTAGCAACGTTTTCATGGGAAAGGACCTGGTGTGCCGGAGGATCAAGCAGTGCGCTGCGCGGACCACTGCTCGAGGATCGCGTGGTAGGGCTTGATGAAATGCGCTTCGACGAAACGGGCTTGTTCGACGGCCAGCCGGCTGCGCTCTTCGCGGTCGTAGACGATGCGCGTCAGGGAATAGTCCTGGTGCTGCAGGCTGGGGCGATAGGTCTTGCCGGCTGCCGCGTTGGCGTTGTAGATCTCGGGGCGGTAGATCTTCTGGAAGGTGTCCATGGTGCTGATGGTGCTGATCAATTCCAGGTTGGAATAATCTGCCAGCAGATCGCCCATGAAATAGAACGCCAGGGGCGCGACGCTGTTCGCTGGCATGAAGTAGCGCACCTGCAAACCCATCTTGGCGAAGTACGCGTCGGTCAGCGACGGGTCGTTCTGCTGGTATTCGAAGCCCAGGACCGGGTGGTGATTGTCGGTGCGGTAGTAGGTCCTGCTGCTCGAAACGCTCAGGCAGATGACCGGCGGCTTGTCGAAGTGCGCGCGGTACTCGTCCGACTGGATGAAGCACGTGAACAACCTGCCGTGCAGCTCGCCGAAGCGGGCGGGCGCGCTGGGCACCGAGGCCTCCTTGGCATGCGCTGGCAGCACGATGCTGAAGTCGTAATCACGCAGGTAGGAGGAGAAGTTGTTGCCGACCATGCCCGCGCTGCGTTCGCCGGTGTGTCGATCGAGCACGGTGGTTTTCAGCATCTCGATCAGCGGGAGTGCGTGATCGTCACGCACAGCGGTGAGGTGCAGGTCGACGGAGACGATGTCGAGCTCGACGGCGTAGCGGTCGCTTTCAGGGTTGTCCCACTGCGCCAGGGCGTTGAAGCGGTTGTCGATCATGCGCAACGTGTTGCGCAGGTTTTCCTGACGGCGTTCACCCCGCGCCAGGTTGGCGAAGTTGGTCGTCATCCGTGTCGTGGAGGTGGGACGGTAGTGCTCGTCGAAACCCACGGTCTTGATGGAAAAACGGAAGTCTGTGCACGTCATGATCGGTCGTCTCGCTCGGATGTCTACGGGCCCTGCCAGTCGGTCGTATGGTAGGGGCGGGGTAGAGGGGGCGGAACTGAATTGATTTCACAGGCCCTTTAGCCGTGCTCATGACGCTGTTTAGTGGGGGCGGGCGCATCGGTCGATCGACCCGCCGTGCACATCTTGAATCCTTGCACCGCTTGATCCTGCCGGCATCCTGGTGCCTACTCGTCAGGGATGTTCGTCAACGCGTCAGGAGTGGTAACCGTGGATCAAGTCGACCCGCTCATCGCGGAGCGGATTCGGGAATGGCAGGCCCGGCGTCTGGCCATCAAGGATCAGATGCAGGCGTCTCCGGAGCGCACCCTGGAATTGTCATGGGTGCTGGATGAAATGGATGAAGAGCACGAGCGCATCCTGCACGCTGCACAAGGGGAGGCGCCGACGGCAGACGTGCCCGAACCGGTCGAGCCCGTGCAGGCGTCACCCGTGGTCAGCGAGCCTGCGCCTGGGCCAGGTCGCCATCGGTTCGATCTGCGGCTGGACGTGTCGGCCGCCACCGTCGATGACCTTCGTGCACTGATCCAGACCGCTCTGCATGAGCTTGACGGTAGACTGCACGGCGCCGAGGCGCATGCGCTCGCCGGCCGGATGGGCGGCACCCTGGGTGACTACTGCTTCGAACTCAAGCGCACAGGCCTTTCCGATGAGTGATTCGACCCCGCCCGACCCCGACGCGACCCTGCCGGTCGCTGCCGACCCCTGCGCCGCGCCCCACCTCTCGGACGAAGCGCTGGCCCGGCACCTGGCGCCGCTGCTCGCCACCTATGAGGTGAAGTGGCGGGGCCATGGCGTGATCTATGTCGACGACGAACCCTACAACATCGAGACCGCGCAACGTATCATCGCCGACCTCGGCAGAACGTTGTCCCTGCCGGCCGCGACCGTACGCCAACGCCTGATCGATGCCCAGCTGCTGCGCGACGTCCGCCAGCGGCCTGCGCCTGTCAACCCGGCGCAGCGCATGGTCGCACAGCTGGCGGCCTCCAAGCTGCTGGCCAATCGTCCTACCAGGCGCGACGACCCAGAAGAGCCTGACCAGCGTTGACGCCCAGCCCCATCGCCCACACCACGAGACCCCATGCAACCGGAACATTACGACCTGTCCAGCCCTGTCTATCTGCCCATTGCCGAAGAATGTTGCCAGCGGCTGCTCGACGACGAGGGCGTGGCGGGGCTGGAAGCGCTCAGCGACCCGGAACTGGCCGCAGTGCTGGTGATCCAGCACCTGGCGCAGGCGGGTGAGCAGGGGGTCAGTGCCGGCGGCGCGGAGAAGATCCTGGCCAAGCTGCTGGCCTGGCAACGGGCGCGCACGTCGGATACGGGGCCCTGCCTGCTGAGCGAAGCGCAACGGTTGTTCGATGCGCGCAAGCTCTATTTCGGCCTGGGCCTGCTCGACAGCCTGGGCCTGCGGTTGCTCGAGGCGGAGGAGGTGACGACGCAGGAGTACCTGCTGCCCGATGGTCGCTGGGACGAGCAGTACAAGGCCCGCCACTTCCTGCGGCACCATCCGTTCGCCCGCCAGATGATCACCGCCCGTGGGCGCGAGCGCTGGTTGAGTTCGGCGCAGGACCGGCTGGTGCGGACCTTTCGCGCCAACCTCGACGAGCATCTGCACGTGCAAGGGTATGCCGGGGTGGGCAAGAGCCACTTGCTCGGCGCCTTGATGGACTGTCTGCGGCCAGGGCGTACCCTGGCCCTGGCCCGCACGGACAAGAAGCTCGAAGCGCTGCGGCGTCGCCTGGGCGGCCAGGGCAAGTTGCCTGGGCTGAGCTTCAAGGCCTTCGCCGAAGCCGTCCTGGCACCCCCACGGGGGGCGCGCACCGTGAAGCGTACCGCCCGACTTCCGACCAAGGCCGCCGTGTGCGATGAGTTGTCGATCCACGGCTTTCGCGGGTACGGACCGGTGCAGGCGCTGGACATCTGCCTGGTCGTGCTGGCGCGCTACTGCGATTCATGGGACCGAGCGCTGTGCAATGCCCATCTGCCGGTCTTCCAGCAGGCCCTGACACCGGTCGAGGCGCAGGTGCTGCTCGAGCAGGCCAGCCGGGTCTGGACTTGGCTGGACGCTCACCCGCAGTGGGCGCCGCGCACTGGCTTCGAGATGCTGTTGCTGATCAAGCGCGCCAGCCTGGCCGGGTGCCAGGTGCCGTCACGCTTCACCCACGTGATCGTCGACGAAAGCCAGGACATTCCGCCGCCGCTGTTGCAGATCATCGAGCGCGGACGTCAGGTGCTGGTGACCCTGGGCGACGAGTACCAGAAGGCCAGTGGCCCGGTGGTCAAGCGCGAGCGACGCGTGCGCCAGAGCGATGTGAGCTATTCGGTGCGCTCCGGCCGCAAGGTCGAGGCGCTGGTCAATCCGTTGATTTCGCTGCACTCGCACCAACCCCGCCTGCCGTTCGAAGGCGCGCGCGATGCCGATGTGCGTGTGGAGCTCTACCCCGAGCGCTTCACCCCCCCGGCTGGCTGCGTGGTCCTGACCGGGTCGCGCTGGGACAGCATGCGCTGGGCCCTGGAACTGTGCCGCCAGCACTGTGGCTTCGGCTTTCTCGAAAAGCGTGCCGAGGATGACCTGAAGTGGTTCATGGAAAGCGCCGTCCGGCTGTTCCGCCCGGACGTGTATGGCGAGACCGGGCGGGCCGAGCGTCATCCGGCTTTTGCCGAGCTGACCGATTGGCACCGGGTACGTGAAGCTCACCGGTTCGATGAGTCGTTCCTGTGGGTGCAGGATGAGCTGGAACAGGGCTTGCGCGTGGCCGACGTGACGGCGCTCGACCGGGTGATCAGCGACGGGCCATCGAGCTGCCTGCTGTTGATGGCGGAGGAGGCCGGTGGCTGGGAGTTCGACCAGGTGCTGCTGACGCCGGGGCTGCTGACCACCGTGCCGTTCAAGGATGCCTACGAGTTCGATCACCGGATCTGCGCGATCTACATCGGAATTTCCCGGGCCAAGCATCGGCTGTACCTGCCGTATGACTTGCAGGAGTGGATCGGGTTTCACGCGAGCAATCATCGTGGGGTGCATGGGTACTGAGGGCGACGTGTTCTTGGCAGGCACGGCGGCGTCTTCATCGCGGGCAAGCTCGCTCCCACAGGCGGCTTTGCCATCGTGCGACCGCCTGCTTGAAAGGGGCACCTGTGGGAGCTGGCTTGCCAGCGATCGGCCTGCTCATCCACCTCAGAGCTGACAGGCCAGCATTCAACCTGTTGGCCATGAGGCGGCGTTACCACCGCTATCGCGGGCAAGCCCGCTCCCACAGGTAGCGTCACCATCGTGCTGCTGCCTGCTTGAAATGAGTACCTGTGGGAGCTGGCTTGCCAGCGATAAGCCTGTTTATCCACCTCAAGGGCTGCCAGACCAGCGTTCGATCTGTCGGTCATGCGGCAGGTTTACCACCGCTATCGCGGGCAAGCCCGCTCCCACAGGCGGCTTTACCATCGTGGGACTGCTTGCTTGAAATAGGTACCTGTGGGAGCTGGCTTGCCAGCGATAGGGCCTGTTCATCCACCTCAGGGCTGACAGGCCAGCGTTCGACCTGTCGGCCATGAGTCGGCGTTCGCTGCCCCGCCATGAGGCCTGACACGTCGGCACGCCCCGCCAGGTATCGCTACTACAACGTTCGAACCCACCTTACCGACGCTTCCTCGCCCGCACCGCACTCGCCGATACCGTGAGCAACCGTTGAAAGGTCGGGCACTGCACATGATCCTCCTGAGGGCACTCGGCGGCATGGCGAAGGCCTTTGCTCAAGGCCATCAATCGCCTGGCCGTGCTTTCCAGTGCAGTGGCCTTGTCGATCAGATGCTGTCGGTCGATGCGCGGTTGACCAAGCAGTTCCTCGATCTCGTCCAGGGAAAACCCCGCTGCCTGACCCAGGGCGATCAACGCCAGCCGGTCGATGACATCGGCTGGGAACTGACGCCGTTGACCTGGCGCGGCCAGCGAGTGAATCAGTCCTTTCTTTGCGTAATACCGCAACGTCGAGGCCGGCACGCCGGTGCGTTTGGCGACGTCCGCTATGTCCATGGATGTATCCTTGACTTGAAGTCGACTTCAACTTCTATGCTGCGCGGCAAGTAACCATTCGTCAACGCGCAAGGATCGATCATCATGAATATCGCTGCTTTCACACTCGACAGCCTGCAGATCGGGCTGGGTGCCACCGTGCTCATGGACCTGTGGACAGGGTTGCTGCGCCATGCAGGGGTCCGAACCTTGGACTATGCCCTGTTGGGCCGATGGGCCGGGCACGTGTGGCGGGGGCAATGGCGCCATCGAGCCATCGGGCAGGCGGCGCCAGTGGCGTTCGAGGGGGCGTGGGGCTGGGGGCTTCACTATGCGGTGGGTATCGTTTTCGCGGGTCTGTTCCTGGCATGGGTCGGGGAGGGGTGGGCCGTGCAGCCGACGCTCGGAAGGGCCTTGGCGTTCGGTGCGCTGACGGTGCTGGTGCCGCTGTGCGTGATGCAACCGGCGATGGGGCTGGGGCTGTTCGCACGGCATACGGCTACACCCTGGCGCGGATGCGTGCGGAGCCTGGTGACACACCTGGTGTTTGGGGCGGGGTTGTATACGTCAGCCTGGATGTGGGCTGCATAGGGAGGGGCCAAGGCCCTGGCAACAATGGGGTTCGCTGCTGTCAGGGCCGAGGCTGGGACGGCTTGTGGATCAGACGGTCAGGCCGATCACAGGGTCCATTTCAGGCTGAACATCACGTTGCGCGGGTCACCATAGACGCCCTGGCCGGTACCGGTCGGGATGCCCTGCCAGTACTTTTCGTCGAACACGTTGTTGAGGTTGACTCGACCGTCCCAATGCTCGTCGAAGCGATAGCCTGCCATCAGGCCGACCACGGCGTAGCTGTCCTGCTCGGCATGGCCAGTGCCAACACGCTCGTAAGTTTTACTTTGGGCGAACACATCTCCACCTACACGCCATTTGCTTAGGTCGCCAGTCAGATTGTAGGACGTAGAAGCCTTGAACAGGTGTTTAGGTTGGTCCGCTGAAAAGCGCTTGCCTTCGTAGGTAGCATCCTTGACGTACTCGCTCATTACATACGTGTAGGATGCAGAGAAGTTCCAGTCTGGTGTCAGCGCGCCAGTCACCTCAGTGTCAATACCGCGACTGCGGACTTCTCCAGCGGTGCCGTAACAGGTGCGGTACTGTTGGCTACAGCTCAGCGGTTGGGGGCTCAATTCATAAGCACGGTTTTCCTGGGTCATATCGAATAGCGCAACCGAAGCATTCAGCGCGCCTTGTAGATATTCACCTTTGATCCCGATTTCATAGCTTTCGCCGGTCATGGGCTCAAGCACTGAGCCTGCCTCATCCTGAACGCTCTGTGGCTTGAATATCTGCGTGTAACTCGCATAGGTCGAATAAGTTTCATTCAGGTCGTAGATAATGCCGGCATAAGGCGTAACTTCACGAGTCACGCTGTAACTGTTACCGAAAGATTTATCGTTGAAGTCATACCAGCTGAGCCGTCCCCCCAGAATGACATGCAGAGGATCAAATGGATTCAATCGAACTACCGCATAGGCGGATTTTTCCGTGGTGATATTGTGGTTGGCGTAACCCGTGCGACCCTCGATCGAGGGTTTGGCAACTTTGCCAGGTTTGAAATTGTAAATGTCGACTGGTGTGCCGTCCCAGTACCCACCACGGAGGTTGTACTTGTCTTGACGCCAACTCACACCTGTTTGAAATTCATGGTTACGGCCAAACGCTTGAAAATCGCCACTCAACGAAGCATCGAGGTTGAGCATGTCGTCGTCGGTGAAATAATGCCCTGATGCCGTGCGCAAATCAGACGGGGCTGTGTAAGGGTAGGCCGTTAAGTAGTTTGAGAATGTATCTGACTCGCCCCAAACTTTTTGAGCTGCCACTTTGGCCTTCCAGCCATTGCTAAATCTGTGCGTTATATCACCAAACATCGTGTAGTTGTCTTGATCCCAATAAGACCAATCACCACCATAGAAGGTCGAGCGCGACAGCCCAAGGTTTTCACCGTTCGGTCCACTTGGCAAGCTGCCCCAGTCAGATTTTTTATCTTCACGCTGTTTGGACAGGCCAAGTGTGAGGGTCGTCGCATCGCTCACATCGGCTTCAAGAATGCCGTAGAATGTCTGCCGCTGTGTCTCACGCACGTCGACAAAGCTTTTGTTATTCTCATAGGCAGCTACCGCACGGCCACGTAGCGTCCCACTTTCGTTGAGCTTGTTGGATGCATCGATTTCGGTACGATACCGGTCCCAACTGCCTGCGCTAGTGGTAACGCTGACTTGAGGCGTAGCCGTTGGGCGTTTACGTACAAGGTTCAAAGTGGCAGATGGATCGCCTGCACCGGTCGTAAGACCCGTTGCACCTCGAACTACTTCAACGCGGTCATACATCGCTAGATCACCGGACGCAATGGTGTCTAAGTTGAACGTGCCTGCAATCGTTGGCAGACCATCGTACATCAGGTTATCAATGCGAAAGCCTCGAGACAGGTATTCACGCCGGTCCGAACCGAACTTGCGCAACGTTACCCCCGGCGCAGCTTTGACCACGTCGTCCAGGTTGTTCAGCCCTTGGTCCTCGATGCGCTGGCGCGTGATCACGCTCACCGACTGCGGCGTCTCACGAATCGACAATGGCAGGCCCGCCGACGTGCTCATCGACCCCGTGGTATACGACCGCGTTCCCTCGGTCGTCGCCTGCCCGGCCACACCGGCGGTTTCCGCCGTGATCTTGCTCTCGTCCAGTTCGATGACGTCGGCAGCGACGGCCAGTGAACTGGCGGTGGTCAGCGAAATCAGCAGCGCCAGTGGGCGCACAGCAAAACGATTCATGCTCGAAAAATTCCCCGGGCAAAACCCAAGCGGACCCGCGCCTCGGATGGGGCGGTGTCGAAGTCTGAGGGTGAACGTCCTTTTAAGGCGAAGGCGCCTAGCCGTTGGCGCGGACGGAAGGCTAGTCAATTGTGAAAAAAGTGTAAATAGAAATATTTCACATCTGCGTTTATGTTTCAGATGCCAAGGTCTCGCACTCGCGTATCGGGTGTGCTAAGTGCGCGGTTCCCGGCATCAGTACGCGCTGGCAGACTCCGTACGGGCGAGGTAGCGATGGATCAACCGGTCGATGTCCCCCGAGCGCTTCATGCGCTTGAGTTCGGCCAGCAGCGCATTCACGGGCAGCCCAGGATCATTGCGCACCAGGCACCCCAGCGCGTCCTCTTCCAGCACGTCGAGTGCCTGCAACCGTTCGTCCGGCGGCAGCTGGCGGTTGTACCAGTCGAGCGTCAACTGGTTGCTCACGGCGAAGCGAAAGCGGCCGGCTTCGAGCTTCTGCAAGGCCAGCAGCTGGTTGCGGCTGTCTTCACGGCGCAGCTCGCCCGACTGCCAGGCGGCGTCCAGGGCGGGGTAGCGAAAGCCCAGCACGGCGCCCACGGTCTCCTGGCGCAACTGGGCCAGGGTGGTCGACGGCGCCACCCCCGGCGCGCCCACCAGCAGGTCGCGCTGGACCAGCAACGGGACGCTCCAGCGGTAGTTGCGCGGAACCGGGTCGAGCCAGGCCGGCGCCACATAGCACTGTAGATCGATGGTGCCTTCGCCCATGGCCTGTTGCAGGCGCAGACGCGGCATGAGGTGGTACTCAGGCTCGACGCCCGCCCGTTGGGCCAGGGTCTGGAACACCTCGAACAGGATGCCGTCCACCGGGCGGTCATCGCGCAGTTGCATCAGCGGCATGCTCCAGCTCTCGGAAACCGCGATGCGCAGGGTCGGTGGCGCGGCCAGGCAGGGCGCCGCACACAGCATCAACAGGGCTAGGGCTTGTACGAAAAGTCGCCGAGCGGCGATCAGGCAAGGCGAAAACAGGCGAGGAAGCGGAGTTTGCTGGTTGCAAATGAGCATTCCGAGCCTGTTTTCAACGCAGCATGATCGTCGCGTAGGCATTTTTCGTACAAAGCCTAGAAGTCGTCGCACACCAGGTCTCCGCAGGTAAGAGGGTCAGGGCCTTGCCCGCTGGGAGGAAGACGTGCAGGGCAGGGTGCAATTTTGCCCCCGCTCCGCTAGCATTAGCGCCTCTTCCGCTCGTTCAGGCTGTGGCGTTTTCCCATGAGTTATCAGGTTCTTGCACGTAAATGGCGTCCGCGCTCGTTCCGCGAAATGGTCGGCCAGGCGCACGTGCTCAAGGCGCTGATCAACGCGCTGGACAATCAGCGCCTGCACCACGCCTACCTGTTCACCGGGACCCGTGGGGTCGGCAAGACTACCATCGCCCGGATCATCGCCAAGTGCCTGAACTGCGAGACCGGTATCACCTCCACGCCCTGCGGCACCTGTTCGGTCTGCCGGGAGATCGACGAAGGTCGCTTCGTCGACCTGATCGAGATCGACGCCGCGAGCCGTACCAAGGTCGAGGATACCCGCGAACTGCTGGACAACGTGCAGTATGCCCCGAGTCGTGGGCGCTTCAAGGTCTACCTGATCGACGAAGTGCACATGCTCTCGACGCACTCTTTCAACGCACTGCTCAAGACGTTGGAGGAGCCACCGCCCTACGTCAAGTTCATCCTCGCCACCACCGACCCGCAGAAGTTGCCGGCGACCATCCTGTCGCGCTGCCTGCAGTTCTCCCTGAAGAACATGAGCCCGGAGCGGGTGGTCGAACACCTGACCCATGTGCTCGGCGCCGAGAACGTGCCGTTCGAGGACGATGCGCTGTGGCTGCTTGGCCGTGCTGCCGATGGGTCCATGCGCGATGCCATGAGCCTGACCGACCAGGCCATCGCCTTCGGCGAAGGCCGGGTGTTGGCCGCCGACGTGCGGGCCATGCTCGGTACACTGGACCACGGTCAGGTCTACGGCGTGTTGCAGGCCTTGCTCGACGGTGACGCCCGGGCCTTGCTCGAGGCGGTGCGCGCGCTGGCCGAGCAGGGGCCGGACTGGGGCGGCGTGCTGGCCGAAATGCTCAACGTGCTGCACCGGGTCGCCGTCGCCCAGGCCCTGCCCGATGCGGTGGACAACGGCCAGGGCGACCGGGACAAGGTGCTGGCGCTGGCTTCGGCGCTGCCGGCCGAGGACGTGCAGTTCTACTACCAGATGGGCCTGATCGGCCGACGCGACCTGCCGCTGGCGCCGGACCCGCGGGGCGGTTTCGAGATGGTGCTGTTGCGCATGCTTGCGTTCCGGCCCGCCGACACCGACGACGCGCCAGCGCCCCGGCTAAAGACCTCGGGGATCAGCCAGGCCACGGCTGATTCCCCGGAGCCAGTGGCTGCTGCCCCGTCCACCCCGGTGGCGATGCCGTCCTCTCTGCCTGAGCCGGTGCCAGCGCTTGCGCCCCATGAACGAGACGACCCCGATGCGCCCCTGACGGCGGTCGCAGGGCCGACGGTCAAGCCGCGCCCGCCCGTCGAGGCGTCCGAGCCGGTGTCGGCCGATGCCCAGGGGTTCCACCCACCCTGGGAGGCCGCGCCCGATTCGGCCCCGCCGCCACGTACCAATGCCGGCCCGCAGGCCAGCCCGCCCCCGGCCGATCCTGTGGCGGACAGGGGCCCTTCGCGTGACGACGCGCCGCCGTTCGACCCTGATGCCTATGACCTGGCAGGCATGGTCCGCGACGACGAGCCCGCGTCGGATGATGAGGACGACTACCCGGTCGAAACGGACCCGGCCAGCTTCACCTACCTCGACGAGCTGGCCGAGCACGTGCACGACCCCGAGCCGTCCAGCGTCCCGGAACCATCGCCTGCCGCACGCCCGGCCACCGGCCTGGCCTTGCAATGGCTGGAATTATTCCCACAATTGCCTATCTCAGGGATGACAGGCAACATCGCCGCCAACTGTACGCTGATGGCGGCCGACGGCGACGACTGGCTGCTGCACCTGGACCCGGCGCAAGGCGCGCTGTTCAATGCCACCCAGCAGCGGCGCCTGAACGAAGCCCTCGACCAGCACCTGGGGCGCAGCCTGCGGTTGAAGATCGAGCTGGTCCGGCCCGAGCAGGAAACCCCGGCCCAGGCCGCCGCCCGCAAGCGGGCCGAGCGTCAGCGCGAGGCCGAGGTGGCGATCGAGAGCGATCCGCTGATCCAGCAGATGGTCCGCCAGTTCGGTGCGACGGTACGGCCGGACAGCATCCAGCCTGTCGAGGCCATGGCCCCCCAGGGCAATTGAACGCACACCCCGCGGCCAGGCACGCCTGACCGCCTTACATGACACAACCGAGGAATTCCCCATGATGAAAGGTGGCATGGCCGGCCTGATGAAGCAGGCTCAGCAGATGCAGGAAAAGATGGCCAAGATGCAGGAAGAACTGGCCAACGCCGAAGTGACCGGCCAATCCGGCGCCGGCCTGGTCAGCGTGGTGATGACCGGTCGTCACGACGTCAAGCGCCTGAGCATCGACGACAGCCTGATGCAGGAAGACAAGGAAGTGCTCGAAGACCTCATCGCTGCCGCCATCAATGATGCCGTGCGCAAGGTCGAGCAGAACAGCCAGGAAAAGATGGGCGGCATGACCGCTGGCATGCAGCTGCCGCCAGGCTTCAAGATGCCGTTCTGACCGACCCGGCGTCAGGTCCAGTGGGAGCATCGGCCAGCGCGTCGCTGCTCCCATTTTCATTGCAGTCCCTCTGAATCACCGACAGGTTGCCCCCATGAGCTTCAGCCCTCTCATCCGCCAACTGATCGACGCGCTGCGAACCTTGCCCGGTGTCGGCCAGAAGACCGCCCAGCGCATGGCGCTGCAACTGCTCGAGCGCGACCGCAGCGGCGGCGTCCGCCTGTCCCAGGCCTTGGCCCAGGCCATGGAGGGTGTGGGGCATTGCCGGCAGTGCCGCACCCTGACCGAACAGGAGCTGTGCCCGCAGTGCGCCGACACGCGTCGCGACGACACGCAGCTGTGCGTGGTGGAAAGCCCGATGGATGTCTATGCGGTGGAGCAGACCGGCTACCGTGGGCGCTATTTCGTACTCAAGGGGCACCTGTCGCCGCTCGATGGTCTGGGCCCGGACGCCATCGGTATCCCGCAATTGATGGCGCGCATCGAAGAACAAGGCACGTTCAGCGAAGTGATCGTGGCCACCAACCCCACCGTCGAAGGCGAAGCGACCGCGCACTACATCGCCCAGTTGCTGGCCGAGAAAGGCTTGCCGGCAACCCGCATCGCCCATGGCGTGCCGCTGGGTGGGGAGTTGGAGCTGGTGGATGGCGGGACCCTGGCCCATGCCTTTGCCGGGCGTCGGCCGATTTCGTTGTAGGGGAAGGCTGCAGGGCAGGGGCGTGCCTGTCTCTGCAGCGGCGCTGGCCTCACGGGCAGACCAACTTTCCCACCCCCTCAATATTCGCTGAGGGAGAACTCGGTCAGGCAGAACGTCGGCAGCCCGACCGCCTGCAAGCGCTTGGAGCCGTCCAGCTCCGGCAGGTCGATGATCGCCGCCGCCTCGAACACCTGGGCACCGGTGCGGCGCACCAGGTTGGTCGCGGCCAGCAAGGTCCCGCCGGTGGCGATCAGGTCGTCGAAGATCAGTACCGAATCGCCTTCGCACAGGCTGTCGGCGTGCACTTCCAGGAACGCCTCGCCGTATTCGGTCTGGTAGCCTTCCGACAGCACGTCGGCCGGCAGCTTGCCCTGCTTGCGGAACAGGATCAGCGGCTTGTTCAGCTGATGGGCGATGATCGCGCCGATCAGGAAGCCGCGCGCGTCCATGGCGCCGATGTGGGTGAAGTCGGCCTCTACATAACGCTCGACGAACTGGTCGGTCACGTAGCGCAGGCCACGGGGCGACTGGAACAGCGGCGTGATGTCGCGAAAGATCACGCCCGGCTTGGGAAAGTCCGGTACGGGGCGGATCAAGGCTTTGAGGTCGAAGGTGTCGCTGTGCATGAGGCAGGTATCCTGAAAAACGAATGCGCCAGTATACCTGCTGCCGGGCGTGTTCAGGTGTCCATCGAGCCGCCGGCCAGCGCGCAGAGCTGGATCGGATCGAGAATGTGCACTTCCTTGCCTTCGGCCTTGAGCAGGCCGTTCTGCTGGAAGCGGGTGAACACCCGGGAAACGGTTTCCACCGCCAGCCCCAGGTAGTTGCCCATCTCGTTGCGCGACATGCTCAGGCGGAACTGGTTGGCCGAATAGCCACGGGCCCGGAAACGCGCGGACAGGTTGACCAGGAAGGTGGCGATGCGCTCGTCGGCGGTCTTCTTCGACAGCAACAGCATCATCTGCTGGTCGTCGCGGATCTCGCGGCTCATCACCCGCATCAACTGGCGTCGCAATTGCGGCAGCTGCACCGACAGCTCGTCCAGGCGCTCGAAGGGGATCTCGCAGACCGACGTGGTTTCCTGGGCCTGGGCCGAGACCGGGTAGGACTCGGTGTCCATGCCGGACAGGCCGACCAGTTCGCTGGGCAAGTGAAAGCCGGTGATCTGCTCTTCGCCGCCGTCGCTCAGGCTGAAGGTCTTCAAGGCGCCTGAGCGCACCGCATAGACCGAGCCGAAAGCGTCGCCCTGGCGGAACAGGAACTCGCCTTTCTTCAGCGGGCGGCCGCGCTTGACGATTTCGTCCAGTGCATCCATGTCCTCGAGGTTCAAGGACAAGGGCAGGCACAGCGGGGCCAGGCTGCAATCCTTGCAGTGGGCCTGGCTATGGGCGCGCAGTTTGACGGGCTCGGGCATTCGTTTCGGTCCTTGTGGGAAAGCACACATCGACTGTAAGGGTAACCCACGACCGGGCTGTAGGCCAGCGCACGGAACTCCAGGGGGGTGACAGGACCGGGACAGGGCCGTCATCAGGGGCGAAGGCAGCCCTGCCCAGCCCCTCGTCGATGCGTGGTCATCGTGCTGGGCTCAAATGACCTTGGAGAACCGCTGCAGGTTGTCATAGTCCAGGTACGCGTCGAACACCTTGCACACCGAGCGCACCAGCAGCCGCCCGGCGGGCAGGACCTGGATGCCGTGGGGGTCGAGGTGGATGAGGCCATCGTCGTGCAGGGCCTGCAAGGCAGGCCATTGGTCCTTGAAGTAGGCTCGGAAGTCGATGGCGAAGCGCGTTTCGATAGGCTCGAACGCCAGCGCGAAGTGGCAGATCAGTTGCTGGATCACCGCCCGGCGCAGGCGATCGTCCGGCGTGCAGATCAGGCCACGCTGGCTGGCCAGCTGTCCGTTGCCCACGGTGTCCTGATACGTGGTCAGGTCGCTGGTATTCTGGCAGTAGAGGTCACCGATCTGGCTGATCGCCGAGACGCCCAGGCCGATCAGGTCGCAGTGGCCGTGCGTGGTGTAGCCCTGGAAGTTGCGCTGCAGGGTGCCGTCTTCCTGGGCGATGGCCAGGTCGTCGTCGGGCAGGGCGAAATGGTCCATGCCGATGTAGCGGTAACCGGCCGCGGTCAGTTGCTCGATGGTGCCGTGCAGCATCTCCAGCTTGGCCGCTGGCGAGGGCAGCGTCAGGCTGTCGATGCGCCGCTGCGGCAGGAAACGATCGGGCAAATGGGCGTAGTTGAAGACGGCCAGCCGTTCCGGTTGCAGGGCGATGACCTCGCTCACCGTGCGGGCGAAGCCGGCCGGTGTCTGGTGCGGCAGGCCGTAGATCAGGTCGAGGTTCACCGAACGGAATTGCAAGGTGCGCGCCGCCTCGATCAGCGTGCGGGTCTGCTCCAGGCTTTGCAGGCGGTTGATTGCCCGCTGCACGGTCGGGTCGAGGTCCTGCACGCCCAGGCTGATGCGGTTGAAGCCCAGTTCGCGCAACAGGCCCATGGTCGACCAGTCGGCCTCACGCGGGTCGATCTCGATGCCATAGTCGCCGGAGTCGTCGTCGAGCAGGCCGAAATGCTGGCGCAGGCTGGCCATCAGCGCACGCAGCTCGACATGGCTGAGGAAGGTCGGCGTGCCGCCGCCGAAATGCAGTTGCTCGACCGGCTGGGCGCGGTCCAGGTGGCAGGCGACCAGCTGGATCTCCTGTTCCAGGCGCTGCAGGTACGGCTGGGCCCGGGCGCGGTCCTTGGTGATGACCTTGTTGCAGGCGCAGTAGTAGCAGATGTTGGCACAGAACGGCACGTGCACGTACAGCGACAGAGGGCGCATCGCCCGGCGGCTGTCGCGCAGGGCGTGCAGCAGGTCGAACGAGCCGATGTCGGCGCGTAGCTGCACGGCAGTGGGGTAGGACGTGTAGCGAGGCCCGGCCATGTCGTAGCGACGGATCAGGTCTGGATCCCAACGGAGGTCGTCGAGCATGGGAATGTCCTGGAGAGAGCGGCGGTAACGCAGTCTAGGGCCTCTGCGACGGGCGATCTTGATCTGCATCAAGGTCGCTTCGGTGAGCGGTGTGGATCGGGTAGTGAGCAGGGCAGGTCCAGACGTGAGCGCCGAGAGGCACACCTTGAAAGCCGAACGCGCGTCGAGCGTAGACGTTACCCTATGCCTTCGAGCCTTGGCCGCAGTCGGCAAAGGGGCTGTCAGCAGCGATGGAGATCCAGGTGAGTGAGCGACAGGTGACGGACAATGATCGGGTGGCGTGGAAGGCATTGGCGCAGGTACCAGGGCTGCACTGCGATCCGCCCCAGCGAGTGGCCCCGGGCATCGGTTGCCTGATCCTTGCCCACGGCGCCGGTGCACCCATGGACAGCCCGTTCATGGAGACGATGGCACGGCGTCTGGCCGCGCTGGGCGTGGGGGTGGTGCGGTTCGAGTTTCCCTACATGGCGCAACGGCGGCTGGACGGCAAGCGGCGGCCGCCGAATCCGCAGAAGGTCCTGCTCGAACGCTGGCGCGAGGTGCTGGCGCAGGTGCGCGCCCACCTGGCCGGGCCCGTGGCGATAGGGGGCAAGTCCATGGGGGGACGCATGGCCAGTCTGCTGGCCGACGAATCGGGTGCCGAGGCGCTGGTGTGCCTGGGGTATCCGTTCCATGCAGCAGGCAAGCCGGAGAAGCCTCGGGTCGAACACCTGGCGACACTACGGACGCCGACCGTGATCGTGCAAGGCACACGCGACGCCTTGGGCAACCATGAAACGGTCGCGGGGTACGCCTTGTCCGGCGCGATACAGGTGAGCTGGTTGGCGACGGGGGATCATGATCTCAAGCCGTTGAAGGCGTCCGGGTTTACCCATGAGCAGCACGTGCAGTCGGCGGCGGAGCAGGTGGGGGGTTTCTTGCGCGGTCAGGCGTGAAAGGGTGTCTTGCTCGTCGATGGCGGTGACGGGGCCGACGTCATCGCGGGCAAGCCCGCTCCCATAGAGGGCTGAGCCATTGTGCTTCTGCCTGCTTGAAAACAAGTACCTGTGGGAGCGGGCTTGCCCGCGATGGCGCCCGTTCAGGCGCCACTGCGCTGTGCCTGGCGCACCCTCGCTCAGTCGCGGTACTCGCACAGGTACGCCGTGTCCACGGCGACCTTCAACTGGAACTTGCTGTCGGCCGGCACCTGGAACTGGCTGCCGCTCTCGAAGGTTTCCCAGCTGTCGCTGCCCGGCAGTTTCGCCGTCAGTGCGCCCGACACCACGTGCATGATCTCGCGCTTGGCGGTGCCGAACTCGTATTCGCCCGGAGCCATCACACCCAAGGTCGCCGGACCTTCCTGACCGGTGAAGGCGATCGACTTGACGGTTCCATCGAAGTATTCGTTGACCTTGAACATGGCGCGGCTCCTGGGTGAAGGCTATGAGAGAAGGCCGGCCAGTATGCCCAAGGCCCAACCCGACGTCATCTGCTTTCAGGCCCGCGCCAAGGGCAGGCTCAGGGGCAACAGGCGCGCCGTGTTGCGGGCGTCTTCCAGGGCCCGATGCTGCTGCCCGGTGAACTGCAGGCCCGCCAGGTGCAACGCGCCATTGAGACCCGTGGGCCGCTGCAATTGCCGCGCCTTGGCGAAGCGCTGCTTGAGGTTGACGTGTGGCAAGGCCGCCAGCAGGCTCTGCACGCCATGCACCTGCCACTCCAGCAGCAGTTGCCGACGGTCGTAGTCACCCCAGCTGACCCAGCCCTCGAGACGCGGCTGATGGTGCACCAGCCAGCGCTCGAACTGCAGCCACACCTGCACGAACGATTCGGCCGTGTCGATGCTGGCCTGATCGATGTGCGTCAGGTGGCGGCAGAAGGTGGTCAACTGCGGACGCCGCCGCGGTCGTACGAACCGCTGGAAATGGTCGACTTCACGACCTTCCCGGTTCACCAGGCTGGCGCCGATTTCGATGATTTCCATGTCCGTGATCGGCCAACCACCCTCGTCGGTGGTGGCTTCCAGGTCGATCACCAGCCAATGGCCCATGGCGAGGCTCCCTTGCAAGACGTGGCCCAAGCGTAGCTGCTGTAGCAGCCGACGCCATTTCATGGCATTTTTGCCGTTGCCCGATTGCTCAGCCCCGAAGCGACGCGAGCGGGCCCATCATGTGGCCAAGGCCATTTCTTTCAGAATTCGTAACGAGCGCCTGGTCGTGCCCCGATTCATACGCCTGCTGTCCTTGACCTGCCTGACGGTATTCGCTGGGCTGGTGCATTCCACATCGCTGATGGCCGCCGAGGCCATCGAAGTCAGGATCGGAGCGACACATTTTCCGCCGTACACGATACGACCCGAACAAAACGTAAAGGTTGGCTTGCTGGCGCAATTGGCCCAGGCACTGAACCAAGCGCAGCCGGTGTATCACTTCGTCCTGGTACCGACTTCGGTGCCCCGGCGCTTCGCCGACCTGGAGCAGGGACGTACCGACATGGCCATCTTCGAAAACCCCGCCTGGGGCTGGCAGAAGGTGGCGCACAGCGCCGTGGACCTGGGCCTGGAGGACGCCGAGATCTTCGTCGCCGCGCGCAAGGCCGGGCGCGATCAACGCTTCTTCGACGACCTGCGCGGCAAGCACCTGGCGCTGTTCCACGGTTATCACTATGCTTTCGCCAGCTTCAACGCCGACACGCGCTTTCTGCAGCAGACCTACGGCGCCATCTTGACCTACTCCCATGACAGCAACCTGTACATGCTCGAACGTGGGCGCGCCGACATCGCCCTGGTGACCCGCTCGTATTTCAACGATTTCCTGCTGCGTCACCCCGATCAGGCCGAGCGCCTGATGGCGTCCGAGCGCGTCGACCAGACCTACCGTCATTACGCCCTGCTGCGTCCCGAGGCCCCGATCAGCGCGCAGGCCTTCGCACAACTGGTGGAGCGCCTGCGCGCCAGCGGCGAGCTGGAACGGATCTTCGCGCCGTACCAGGTGCGTGTGGCGACGCGGCTGTAGAACGCATCCAGGCGACGAACCCGCGGCATCGCACGGTTTTCGCCTGGGCTCGCCCGTCCTGCTGGCGCCTGGACTAATTTCTCCTGCCCTGGCAACGTTACTTGCCCTATGTGCCCCCTCTTGCCGCGAGCTTCCGCCATGCCGTTCGATAGCCGACCCCAGACCCTCTCCTTGCCGCGCTGGCGCAGTCTGCGTGCCGAAGAGGCCCCAGGCCGCCTGGACCTGGTGCTGGAAGGCCAGCCCTTGATCGCCCTGCGTCTGGCAGGCACCGACACGCAGCTCGAGGTCCAGTGCCAGGAGCACGACACCCGCCGCACCGAGCAGGCGCTATGGGCCGCCTGTTACTGGCTGCTGGCGCGTCATCCGGCCTGCCAGCGGCTGCTCTGGACGCTGCCCCAGGTGCCGGTGGAGGCCTTGGCCAGCGGCCTGTTGGTACGTGACTTGACTCCCGACCGCTACCGCTGCGAGCGCGCGCTGTTCTGGCAGTTGCCCCAGCCTTGGCTGGGCGACACCGCCGCGCGCGTCTACCCGCAACAGATGCAGATCACTGCCGGCAAGCGCCACCCACGACGCCCGCCCAAGCCCCAGGGCGAGGTGTACCGCCGCTTCGATCACCGCATCGGCGCCTGGGTGTCGCTGCGCACGCTGTCGCTCGACCATGACCTGGAGCGTTTCAACCGCTGGCAGAACAACCCCCGGGTGCTGCACTTCTGGGAAGAGGGCGGCAGCCTGGCGCAGCACCGCGATTACCTGTCGCGACTGGAAGGCGATCCCCACACCGTGACCCTGATCGGTTGCTTCGACGATCAGCCCTTCGCCTATTTCGAGGCCTACTGGGCCAAGGAAGACCGCATCGCGCCGTTCTACGCGGTCGACGACTACGACCGGGGCGTGCACATGCTGGTGGGCGAAGAGACCCACCGCGGGCCGCACAAGGTGGCCAGCTGGCTGTCGGCCCTGACACACTATCTGTTCCTCGACGATCCACGCACGCAACACGTGGTGGCCGAGCCGCGCGCCGACAATGACAAGATGATCGGTTATCTGCAGGCGCAAGGGTTCTACCGCGAGAAGACCTTCGATTTCCCGCACAAGCGGGCGGCGCTGATGAAGGTGGGGCGCGAGGCGTTCTTCGAGGGGGCCGGGGGGATGTGAAGCGGGAGGAAGGCGGTTCGTTGGGTACTGGAGGGGATGTGCAAGCTCGGCAGCCTGAGGCCATAGGGGGTGGCTGAGCAGGCTCTATCGCGGGCAAGCCCACACACAGTTTGATGAATCGAGCCCAATGACGGGGGTATCTTGCAGGGGCGACTTGGGCTGATGTGTGGGCCTACCCGCGACACAGGCGGCGCCTGGCAGGGCCCTATCGCTGGCTAGCCAGCTCCCACCCAGACCTCTGCAGCCGTCGGTTTAGTCATGGCTGCGCAAGCAGCCTGTGGGAGCGGGCTTGCCCGCGATAGGGCCCGATCGACTACCGCCTGCCTCTCAGATTAAACCCCATCGACACGGCCCTGCCCAGAAACGCCCATGGCCCTGCTCTATGAATGGGCCGACACCTTCACCCTTGCCGACTGGCCGTCTTGCGGCAATGCACCAGCGCGTCGCGAATCATGAAGTTCACCAGGGTCGGCGATACGCCCAGCTCCTTGGCGATGTCCTTCTGCGGCACCCCATGCAGGCGGTACATCTCGAAGGCGTACCGGGTGCGCTTGGGCAACTCGTCCAGCGCCTCGGCGATGTGCTCGAGGGTGGCGAAGTTGATGTGGCTGGTCTCCGGCGTGGCGCTCTGCACCACCACGTTCATGCCTTCTTCTTCAGGCCCGGAATACTTCTGCTCCATCGACTGCTTGCGGTAGTGGTCGATGGCCAGGTTGCGCACGATCTGGAACAGGTAGCTCAGCTGAGCCTTGAACGAAGAGGTGATCTGCGGGGCGTTGGTCAGGCGGAAGAATGCATCCTGCACCACGTCTTCGGCACGCGAGCGGCAACCGGTGATGCGTGCGGCGATCTTCACCAGCACGTTGCGGTTGTCGACGAACGCTTGCAGCAACGGTGAATCGCACTTGCCTGTGGAGAGTTGTTCCGCCATGGAAATCACCTGGTTTCGAAAGGAGAAAGAGGCCTTCGGGTGGTCGAGGTCCCTGCGACGAGCGACAAGTTATTCAGAATGATAATGATTGTCAATTGAGAAAAAGACTTTGTTTCGCGCAATTTCCTAATGGGGATGCAGTCGCGTCGTACGTCCACGCCAGAAACAGCTGACGGCGTAGTGCGTTCTTCTGCAAGAAAAGCCTCAATATCCGACGCACTCGATTCGATATACCACCCCTGTAGAGGAAGCCGACAAGGCTTACCGACTGCGTCGTCTGCCCCTTAATTTTTCACCTGTCCATCCGTCCTTTGTGTACATCCCGGTCCCCCAGCACTTGCGCCTGCTCGCAAGGCGGGCGCTCGCCACCGATTACCCAGACATGGCAGGAAACCCCATGACGGACGCCTTCGAACTCCCGCTCACGCTGGTCCAGGCCTTGCAAACGCGCGCTGCGCAGACCCCGGACCGCGTCGCGTTGCGCTTCCTGGCGGACGAACCGGGCGCCCAGGCCGTGCTCAGCTACCGTGACCTCGATACGCGCGCCCGCACCATCGCGGCAGCCTTGCAGGCCCAGGCGACGTTCGGCGACCGTGCCGTGCTGCTGTTCCCCAGCGGGCCGGATTATGTGGCGGCGTTCTTCGGCTGCCTGTATGCCGGCGTGATCGCGGTGCCGGCCTATCCACCGGAGTCCAGCCGCGCGCACCATCAGGCACGCCTGCTGTCGATCATCGACGATGCCGAACCACGCCTGCTGCTGACCGTTGCAGCCTTGGGTGACACGCTGCAAGGCCTGGACGCCCTGGGTGGCGAAGGAGCGCCTGGTCTGCTGGCCGTCGATGGCCTGGACCCGGCCCTGGCCGATACCTGGCAAGCGCCTACGCTGCAGGCACACGACATCGCCTTTCTGCAATACACCTCGGGTTCCACGGCCTTGCCCAAGGGCGTGCAGGTCAGCCACGGCAACCTGGTGGCCAACGAGCAGTTGATTCGCCGGGGCTTCGGCATCGACCTGAATCCCGACGACGTGATCGTCAGCTGGCTGCCGCTGTACCACGACATGGGGCTGATCGGCGGGCTGCTGCAGCCCATCTTCAGCGGCGTGCCCTGTGTGCTGATGGCGCCGGGGTACTTCCTCGCCCGGCCCCTGCGCTGGTTGCAGGCGATCAGCGACCATGGCGGCACCATCAGCGGCGGCCCGGACTTCGCCTACCGGCTGTGCAGCGAACGGATCAGCGAGGCCGCCCTGGCCGGGCTCGACCTGAGCCGCTGGCGCGTGGCCTACTCCGGCTCCGAGCCGATCCGCCAGGACAGCCTGGCGACCTTCGCCGAGACCTTCCGCGCCTGCGGCTTCAGGCCCGAGCAGTTCTTCGCCAGCTATGGCCTGGCCGAAGCGACCCTGTTCGTCAGCGGCAGCCGCCGTGGTCAAGGCATCCCCGCACTGTCGCTGGACGCCCAGGCGCTCGCCGCCCACCGCGTCGAACCGGGCGAGGGCAGCGTGCTGATGAGCTGCGGCTACAGCCAGCCCGGGCATGCGGTGCAGATCGTCGACCCCGGCACCTTGACCGGCCTGCCAGACAACCACGTGGGTGAAATCTGGGCCACTGGCCCGAGCATCGCCCTGGGCTACTGGCGCAACCCTGAAGCCACCGCCAAGACCTTCATCGAGCGCGACGGGCAGACCTGGCTGCGCACCGGCGATTTGGGTTTCCAGCGCGACGGGCAGCTGTTCGTCACCGGGCGTCTCAAGGACATGCTGATCGTCCGTGGCCAGAACCTCTACCCCCAGGACCTGGAGCAGGCTCTGGAACGCGAGGTCGCTGGGCTGCGCAAGGGGCGGGTCGCGGTGTTCGCGGTCGACGACCGGGGCGAGGAGGGCATCGGCGTCGCGGTGGAGATCGGTCGCGGCGTCCAGAAGACGCAGCCGCCCGCCACACTGATCCAGGCCGTGCGCCAGACCATCGCCGAGGTGTGCCACCAGGCGCCGGCCGTGGTCCTGCTGCTCAACCCCGGCGCGCTGCCAAAGACCTCCAGCGGCAAGCTGCAGCGCTCGGCCTGCCGTCAGCGCCTGGAGCAGGGCAGCCTGGACAGCTATGCACGCTTCCCGGCTGACGTGCAGGCCGACGCCGCCGAGGTCGCCCTGGATGACCTGCAGGCGCGCATCGCCCACATCTGGTGCGACGTGCTCGGCCTCGACACGGTCGCTGCCGACGATCACTTCCTACTGCTGGGCGGCAACTCCATTCTTGCCACCCAGGTCGCCGCGCATGTCGACGAGACGCTGGGCACCGGCCTGGGCGTGCGGGCCCTGTTCGAGCACCCGACGTTGACGGCCTACACCGCTGCAGTGAAAGCGGCGCGTCAGCCGAGCGTCACGCTGGACGAGGGCATGGAGCGACTCGACCGTGCCGGGCCGATGCCCCAGTCGCTGGCGCAGAATCGCCTGTGGTTGCTCTGGCAACTGGAACCTCAGTCGGCGGCCTACAATATTCCCGCCGGGCTGCACCTGCGGGGCGAGCTGGACGAAGCGGCGCTGCGTGCCAGCTTCCAGGCCCTGGTAGCGCGGCATGAAGCGCTGCGCACACGCTTCGACGAGGTCGAGGGCCAGGCGGTACAGACGGTCCTGCCTCAGCAGATCTTCACACTCGAGCACCATGACCTCGAAGGCCTCGCGCCTGCCGACGTGAGCGCCCAGCGCGAGCAGGAGGCCATTCGCCCGTTCGACCTGCGCCAGGGGCCGCTGCTGCGCGTGACCCTGGCGCGGCTGGCCGATGACGAACACCAGCTGTGGGTGACCCTGCACCACATCATTGCCGACGGCTGGTCGCTGAACATCCTGCTGGACGAGTTCGCCCGCCTGTATGCCGCCCACGTTCACGGGCAGACGCTGACCCTGGACGCCTTGCCGATCGGGTACGCCGACCATGGTCAGCGACAGCGCCACTGGCTGGCCGCCGGTGAAGCGACGCGCCAGCGCGACTACTGGATCGGCCAGCTGGGGGATGACCTGCCGGTACTGGACCTGTGCGCCGATCATCCTCGCACCCGTCAGACCCAGCACAGCGCCGCCCGCCTGCAGGTCAAGGTGCCTGCGGCGCTGGCCAACGCCGTGCGCGACCTGGCCCGTCAGCAGCAGGTCAGTGTGTTCATGGTCCTGCTGGCCGCCTGGCAGGGGTTGTTGCACCGTTACACGGGCCAGACCGACATCCGCGTCGGCGTGCCCAATGCCAACCGGTCGCGTCTGGACAGCCAGGGCTTGGTCGGCTTCTTCATCAACACCCAGGTGCTGCGTGCCACCCCTGGGCCGCGCCAGACCTTCGTGCAGCTGCTGGCCCAGGTACGCCAGGCCACGCTGGAAGCCCAGGCGCACCAGGACCTGCCCTTCGAGCAGGTGCTCGAGGCGCTGCCCGACGCCCGCGAGCACGGCCTGTTCCAGGTGATGTTCAACCACCAGCAGCGCGACCTGTCAGCCCTGCGTCGCCTGCCCGGCCTGCTCGCCGAGGAGCTGCCGTGGCACAGCCGCGAAGCCAAGGTCGACCTGCAGCTGCACAGCGAAGAAGACCCGCAAGGTCGTCTGACCCTGGCCTTCGACTACGCCAGCGAACGCTTCGACGGCGAGACCGTCGAGCGCCTGTCGCGCCATCTGCTGGCGCTGCTCGACCATGTGACCCGGCACCCCGAGTGCGCGCTGGGCGAGGTGCCCCTGCACACGGCGGACGACAGCCAGCGCCTGCGTCAGTGGGGCGAAGCCCCCAGGCCGGCGCCTGCTCGATGGCTGGTCGAGCAGCTCAACGACCAGGCCCGGGCCACCCCGACGCACACCGCGTTGATCTGGGACGGCGGCCAGCTCGACTATGCCAGCCTGCACCAGCAGGCCAACCGCCTGGCGCATTACCTGCGCGACAAGGGCGTCGGCCCCGAGACTCGCGTGGCGATCTGCCTGGAGCGCTCGCCGCAGCTGTTGATCGGCCTGCTGGCCATCCTCAAGGCCGGCGGTGCCTATGTGCCGCTGGACGTCGATTACCCCGCCGAACGCCTGAGCTACATGCTGGCCGACTGCGGCGCCAGCCTGCTGCTCAGCCACAGCGAGCGCCTCGACCGCCTGCCCCGCGCCGAAGGGGTCAGCGTCATCGCCCTCGACCAACTGCACCTGGACCGCTGGCCAAGCCAGGCGCCCGGGCTGCACCTGGACGGCGATCACCTGGCCTACGTGATCTACACCTCCGGCTCCACTGGCCAGCCCAAGGGCGTGGGCAACACGCATGGAGCGCTGGCCGAGCGCTTGCACTGGATGCAGGGCCGCTATGGGCTGGACCCCAGCGACGTGCTGATGCAGAAGGCGCCGATCAGCTTCGACGTGTCGGTGTGGGAGTGCTTCTGGCCCCTGGTCACCGGCGCCAGCCTGGTGCTGGCCGGGCCCGGTGAGCACCGCGATCCCCGGCGCATCGCCGAGCGGGTGCAGGCCCATGGCGTGACCACTTTGCACTTCGTGCCGCCGCTGTTGCAGGTGTTCGTGCAGGAACCGTTGGCGGCGGGCTGCACCAGCCTGCGGCGGGTGTTCTCCGGTGGCGAAGCGCTGTCGGCGAGCCTGCGCGACCGTGTCCTGGAGGTCTTGCCGCAGGTCGAGCTGCACAACCGCTACGGCCCGACCGAAACCGCGATCAACGTCACCCACTGGCACTGCCAGGCCAGCGACGGCGACCGCTCGCCGATCGGTCGGCCGTTGGACAACGTGCTGTGCCGGGTGCTCGACACCGAACTGGAGGCCAGCCTGCCTGGCGTGCCGGGGGAGCTGTACCTGGGCGGCGCAGGGCTGGCGCGGGGCTACCTGGGCCGTCCAGGCTTGACCGCCGAACGTTTCGTGCCCCAGCCCGACGGCGATGGCCAGCGTCTGTACCGCAGCGGTGACCGCGCGCGCTGGCGGTTCGACCTTCAGGCCCTCGATTACCTCGGGCGCCTGGACCAGCAGGTCAAGGTGCGCGGCTTCCGCGTCGAGCCCGAAGAGGTCCAGGCCTGCCTGCTGGCCTGCGAGGGCGTCGAACAGGCGGTGGTGCGGGTGCATCAGGACCGTGTCGGCGCGCAACTGGTCGGCTACTACTGCGGTGAGCCACGCGACGCGGCCTTGCTCGCCGCCCTGAACGAGCGCCTGCCGGCCTACCTGGTGCCGGCGCAATTGATCCACCTGGCACGGATGCCCCTGGGCCCCAGCGGCAAGCTCGATCACAAGGCGCTGCCGGCGCCGGTCTGGCAGCAGCGTGAGCACATCGAACCGCACACGTCCGTGCAACGGCAGGTGGCGGCGATCTGGCGCGAGGTGCTGGGTGTGGCCCAGGTCGGCCTGCGCGACGACTTCTTCGCCCTGGGCGGCCACTCGCTGCTGGCCACCCAGATCGTCTCGCGCTGTCGCCAGGCCTGTAACGTCGACCTGCCGCTCAAGGCATTGTTCGAAGCCAGCGAGCTGGAGGCCTTCTGCGCCGAGATCGATGGGCTGAGCGAGCAGGGCCGGCATGATCGGCAAGGCGAAATCGCCCGGATCGACCGGCGCCAGGCCGTGCCGCTGTCGTATTCCCAGCAGCGCATGTGGTTCCTCTGGCAGATGGCGCCGGACAGCCCGGCCTACAACGTCGGCGGCATGGCGCGGCTGCGTGGCACGCTGCACGTCGAGGCTTTCGAGCGCGCCTTGCAGGCGCTGATCGTGCGGCACGAGACCCTGCGCACCACTTTCCCCAGCCTCGATGGCGTACCGTCCCAGTGTGTGGCGCCGGACAGCCCGCTGCAGCTGGACTGGTGCGACCTCAGCGCGCATGACCCCGCGCAGCGTGAGCGCCGCCTGCATGTCCTGGCCGACGCCCAGGCGCACCAGCCCTTCGACCTCGAACAGGGCCCGCTGCTGCGCGCCTGCCTGGTCAAGACCGAAACCCACGAGCACTACTTCGTGCTGACCTTGCACCACATCGTCACCGAAGGCTGGGCCATGGACATTTTCGCCCGTGAGCTGGGCGAGCTGTACGAAGCCTTCGTCGACGATCGTGATTCACCGCTGGCGCCCTTGCCGGTGCAGTACCTGGACTACAGCATCTGGCAACGTCAGTGGCTCGAAGGCGGCGAGGGCGCGCGGCAACGGGCGTACTGGCAGGCGCGCCTGGGCGACGAGCATCCGGTGCTCGAGCTGCCGGCCGACCGTCCACGCCCGGCCGTGCAGAGCCACCAGGGAGCCCTGTACCGCTTCGACCTCGACCCGGCCCTGGCCGAGCGGGTGCATGCCTTCGACCAGGCCCGCGGGCTGACGTTGTTCATGACCGTGACCGCGAGCTTGGCGGCGGTGCTGCACCGCCACAGCGGCCAACGCGACCTGCGCATCGGCGTGCCGGTGGCCAACCGGATTCGCCCGGAAAGCGAGGGCCTGATCGGGGCCTTCCTCAACACCCAGGTGCTGCGCTGCGAGCTGGATGGGCAGATGCCAGGCGAGGCGCTGCTGGAACAGGTGCGCCAGCGCGTCATCGAAGGCCAGTCGCACCAGGACCTGCCGTTCGACCACCTGGTCGAGGCCTTGCAGCCTCCCCGCAGCAGTGCCTACAACCCGCTGTTCCAGGTGATGTGCAACGTGCAGCGCTGGGCCTTCCAGCAACGCCGGACGCTGGCGGGCCTGGAGGTGGACTACCTGGTCAACGACGCCCACGCGACCAAGTTCGACCTGTACCTGGAGGTCACCGACCTCGACGGTCGCCTCGGCTGCTGCCTGACCTACAGCCAGGACCTCTTCGACGAACCGCGCATCGCGCGCCTGGCGCAGCACTGGCAGCGCCTGCTGACCGGGCTGCTGGACGACCCGCAGCAGCGTCTGTGCGAGCTGCCACTGCTGGACCCTGCCGAGCGGCAAGGGCTGATCGAGGGGCTGCGGGGCGAGCAGGCTGACGCCACCCGCCACACCGTGCACGGGCTGTTTGCCGCCCAGGCTGCGCGCACCCCCGAGGCCCGTGCGCTGACCTACGCCGGCCAGCACTTGACCTACGCCGAGCTGGACCGCCAGGCCAACCGTCTGGCCCATGCGCTGCGTGCCCGTGGTGTCGGCCCGCAGGTGCGGGTAGGGCTGGCGCTGGAGCGCTCGCTGGAGATGGTGGTCGGCCTGCTGGCGATCCTCAAGGCCGGCGGCGCCTACGTGCCGCTGGACCCGGAGTACCCGCTCGATCGCCTGCGCTACATGATCGAGGACAGCCGCATCGGCCTGCTGCTCAGCCAGCGGGCGCTGTTCGACGCCCTCGGCGCGCTGCCTGAGGGCGTCGCGCGCTGGAGCCTGGAGGACGATCGCGCCGCCCTGGCCGAGTACCCGGACAGCGCACCGCACGACCTCAGCGACCCCGCCCACTCGGCCTACCTGATCTACACCTCCGGCTCGACCGGCCAGCCCAAGGGTGTGGTGGTCAGCCACGGGCAGATTGCCCTGCATTGCCAGGCGGTGATCGCGGCGTTCGGTATGCGGGCCGACGATTGCGAGCTGCATTTCTACTCGATCAACTTCGACGCCGCCACCGAACGCCTGCTGACTCCGCTGCTGTGCGGCGCGCGGGTCGTAGTGCGGGCCCAGGGCCAATGGGATGCCGAGGCCATCTGCGCGCTGGTACGCGAACAGCAGGTGTCCATCCTGGGCTTTACCCCCAGCTACGGCAGCCAGTTGGCCCACTGGTTGGCCGCCCGTGGCGAGCAGTTGCCGGTGCGCCTGGTGATCACTGGTGGTGAGGCTCTGACCGGCGAGCACGTGCAGCGCCTGCGCCAGGCGTTCACCCCGGCGCACTTCTTCAACGCCTACGGCCCGACCGAAACCGTGGTCATGCCGCTGGCCTACCCGGTCCCTGCGTCGTTGCCGGCACAGGCCGGCAGCGTGCCCATCGGGCAGGTGATCGGTGCCCGCACCGCCTACATTCTCGACGAGGACCTGGCGTTGCTGCCCCAAGGCGGCATCGGTGAGCTGTACATCGGCGGCGCGGGTGTGGCCGACGGTTACCACGACCGCCCGGGGCTGAGCGCCGAACGCTTCGTGGCCGACCCGTTCGACCCGCACGGTGGGCGCCTGTACCGCACTGGCGACCTGGTGCGGGCGTGCGCCGACGGGGCGGTGGAGTATGTCGGGCGTGCCGACCACCAGGTGAAGATCCGTGGCTTCCGCATCGAGCTGGGTGAGATCGAAAGCTGCCTGCAGGCCCATGCCGAGGTCGAGCAGGCGGTGGTCGCGGCCCTGGACATGACGGGCGGCAAGCAACTGGTGGGCTACCTGGTGTGCCCACAGGCCAGCGGCGATGCCGCAGCGGCCACGGCCCTGCGCGAGGCGGTCAAGCGCCATGCCAGCCAGCACCTGCCGGACCACATGGTGCCGACGCACCTGGTGCTGCTCGACAGCCTGCCGCTGATGGGCAACGGCAAGCTCGACCGCCGCGCCTTGCCCGCACCGGACCTGGAACAGGCGCGTCAGGCCTACCAGGCACCGGCCAATGAACGCGAGGCGCAACTGGCGCAGGTCTGGGGCGCGGTGCTGAACCTGCCGCAGGTCGGCACGCGTGACAACTTCTTCGAGCTGGGCGGCGATTCGATCCTGTCGATCCAGGTGGTCAGCCGGGCGCGTCAGGTGGGGATGCAGTTCACCCCGCGCGACCTGTTCCAGCACCAGACCATCCAGGCGCTCGCCGCCGTGGTGACCGTCAGCACGGCGCCCGCGGGGATCGAGCAGGGGCCGCTGACCGGATCCGTCGCCTTGACCCCGATCCAGCACTGGTTCTTCGACAGCGACGTGCCACAGCCGCAACACTGGAACCAGGCCGTGCTGTTGCAGGTTCAGCAGCCGGTGCAGGCCGAGCGCCTCGAACAGGCGCTGCGCACGTTGGTCACGCAGCACGACAGCCTGCGGCTGCGCTTCGCCCAGGTCGAAGGCCGCTGGCAGGGCGAATACGCGCCGCTCACGACAGACACCTTGCTCTGGACGCATCGGGTCAATGACCTGGACGCGTGCCAGGCCCTGTTCAACGACGCGCAACGCAGCCTCGACCTGGCCGAAGGGCCACTGCTGCGTGCCGTGCTGGTGGAAGACCCACGGGGCAGCCAACGGCTGTTGCTGGCGATCCACCACCTGGTGGTGGATGGGGTGTCCTGGCGTGTGCTGCTCGAGGACCTGCAAGCGGTCTACCGCGGCCAGTCGCTGGCCACCAAGACCCATGCGATGGGCGAGTGGGCCGCACGCCTGGCCAGCTATGCCGGCAGCGACTCGCTGCGCGACGAGCTGGGCTGGTGGGAAGGCCAACTGAGCCAGGTTCGCCAAGAGCTGCCATGCGATCATCCGCAGGGTGACAACCGCTACCGGCATACCGCCCGCGTGACCATCGACCTGGACGTCGAGCAGACCCGCCAGTTGCTGCAGCAGGCGCCGGCGGCCTACCACACCCAGGTCAATGACCTGCTGCTGACGGCGCTGGCCCGGGTCCTGTGCCACTGGAGTGGCGAGGAGCAGGTGCTGGTCCAGCTCGAAGGCCATGGCCGTGACGGGCTGTTCGAAGACCTCGACCTGACTCGCAGCGTCGGCTGGTTCACCACCGCCTACCCACTGTGCCTGAGCCCGGCCCTAGGGCAGGAGGACGCCGCCCGCGGCGACGCACTCAAACGCATCAAGGAACAACTGCGCCAGGTCCCGCACAAGGGCGTGGGCTACGGCGTGCTGCGCTACCTGGGCGATGACGCCAGCCGCGAGCGCATGGCCGCGCTGGCCCATGCGCGCATCACCTTCAACTACCTGGGCCAGTTCGACCAGGCCTTCGATGCTGCGGCCGTGTTCGCGCCAGTGGAAGGCGACACCGGCCTGGCCCATGACCTCGAGGCGCCCCTGCCCAACTGGCTGAGCGTCGACGGCCAGGTCTACGGCGGCGCCTTGCAGCTGCGCTGGACCTACAGCAGCGAACGCTACGAGGCCGCGACCATCGCACGCCTGGCCGAAGCGTACCGCCTCGAACTGCTCGCCCTGGTCGCGCACTGCCTGGCCGACGGCACCGGCAGCTTCACGCCATCGGACTTCCCGCTGGCGCGTCTGGACCAGGCGCAGATCGACGCTTTGCCGGTGCCCGCGGCCTGCATCGAGGACGTCTACCCGCTGACGCCGATGCAGGAGGGCCTGCTGCTGCACACCCTGCTCGAACCGGGCACCGGCATCTACTACATGCAAGACCGCTACTTCATCGACAGCGCGCTGGACCCGCAGCGCTTCACCGAAGCCTGGCAGGCCGTGGTGGCACGGCACGAAGCCCTGCGCGCCTCGTTCAGCTGGAGCGCGGGTGAGGCCATGCTGCAGATCATCCACAAGCCCGGCCAGACGGTGGTGGACTACCAGGACTGGCGTGACCTCGAGGCACCGGCCCAGGAGGCGCGACTCGACGCCCTGCACAAGGCCGAGCGCGAGGCCGGTTTCGATCTGCTGCACCAGGCACCCTTCCACCTGCGCCTGGTGCGTGTGGACGAGGCGCGCTACTGGTTCATGATGAGCAACCACCACATTCTCATCGATGCCTGGTGCCGTTCGCTGCTGATGAACGATTTCTTCGCGCTGTACCAGGCCCTGGGCGAAGGGCGCCCCGCGAGCCTGCCGGCGCCGCCGCGCTACCGCGACTACATCGGCTGGCTGCAACGTCAGGACCTGGACGCCTCGCGACGCTGGTGGCAGGCCCACCTGGCCGGCTTCGAGCGCGCCACGGCGGTGCCGAGCGACCGGCCCCTGCGGCACGCCCATGTCGGCGACAGCGACGGTATGATCGTCGGCGACTGTCTGACCCGCCTGGAGCCTGCCCAGGGCGCACGCCTGCGTGAGCTGGCCCAGGCCCATCAGCTGACCGTCAACACCTTTGCCCAGGCGGCCTGGGCCTTGGTGCTGGCGCGCTGCAGCGGCGAGCGTGACGTGGTGTTCGGCGTGACCGTGGCCGGTCGCCCGGTGAGCCTGCCGCAGATGCAGCGCACGGTCGGGCTGTTCATCAACAGCATCGCCTTGCGTGTGCAACTGCCTTCGCCGGGCGAGCCGGTGACCGTGCGCCAATGGCTGCACAGCCTGCTCGAGCGCAACATGGAGCTGCGCGAGCACGAATACCTGCCGCTGGTGGCGATCCAGGAGTGCAGCGAGCTGCCCAAGGGCCAGCCGCTGTTCGACAGCCTGTTCGTGTTCGAGAACGCACCGGTGGAGAGCACTGTGCTCGACCACGCCCGGCACCTCAACGCCCGCTCCGACTCGGGGCGTACGCACACCAACTTCCCATTGACCGCCGTGTGCTACCCCGGCGATGACCTGGGGCTGCACCTGTCGTTCGACCAGCGTTATTTCGATCAGCCCACGGTCGAGCGCCTGCTGGCTGCCTTCAAGCGCCTGTTGCTGGCGCTGGTGGACGGCTTCCATGGTGCCCTGGCGGACGTGCCGCTGCTGGGCGAGGACGAACGACGCTTCCTGCTCGAGGACTGCAACCGCAGTGCACGCGCCTACCCGCTGGAGCAGGGCTACGTCGCGCTGTTCGAGGCGCAGGTCGCCGCCCAGCCACGGCGGGTCGTCGCTCGCTGCGAGGGACGCTCGCTCGACTATGCCACCCTCAACCGACAGGCCAACCGGCTGGGCCATGCCTTGATCGCGGCCGGTGTGCGCGTCGACCAGCCCGTGGCGCTGCTGGCCGAGCGCGGCCTGGACCTGCTCGGCATGATCGTCGGCAGCTTCAAGGCGGGCGCCGGCTACCTGCCGCTCGACCCGGGGCTGCCCACGGCGCGCCTGCAGCGCATCCTCGACCTGAGCCGCACGCCGGTGCTGGTCTGCACCGAGACCACTGCCGAGCAGGCTCGGGCCTTGCTGGCCACCTTGGACGGCAACGTGCCGGTGCGTCTGTTGGTGTGGGACGAGGTCCAGGTCCAGGCGACCGTCGACCACGACCCCGGGGTCTACAGCGGGCCGGACAACCTGGCCTATGTCATCTACACCTCAGGCTCGACCGGCCTGCCCAAGGGCGTGATGGTCGAGCAGCGCGGCATGCTCAACAACCAGCTGAGCAAGGTGCCGTACCTGGCTTTGGACGCGTCCGATGTGATCGCCCAGACCGCGTCCCAGAGCTTCGACATCTCGGTCTGGCAGTTCCTGGCGGCGCCCTTGTTCGGCGCCTGCGTGGAGATCGTGCCGAACGCCATCGCCCATGACCCGCAGGGGCTGCTGGCGCACGTCCAGGCCAGCGGCATCACGGTGCTCGAAAGCGTGCCGTCGCTGATCCAGGGCATGCTGGCCCACGAACACCTGCCCGTGCCTGGCCTGCGCTGGATGCTGCCGACGGGCGAGGCCATGCCGCCGGAGCTGGCGGCGCAGTGGTTGCAGCGCTACCCGCAGGTGGGCCTGATCAATGCCTACGGCCCGGCCGAGTGTTCCGACGACGTGGCGTTCTTCCGCGTGGACGCGGCCTCCACCCAGGGCAGCTACCTGCCGATCGGCACGCCGACCGACAACAACCGGCTGTACCTGTATGGCGAGACCCAGGCACTGGTGCCCGTGGGCGCGGTGGGTGAGCTGTGCGTGGCCGGCACGGGCGTCGGGCGCGGTTATGTGGGCGATCCAGGGCGAACGGCCTTGGCCTTTGTCCCGCACCCCCATGGCGCAGCGGGCGAGCGCTTGTACCGCACCGGCGACCTGGCGCGGCGCCGGGGCGATGGGGTGCTCGAATACGTCGGGCGCGCCGATCATCAGGTGAAGATCCGCGGTTACCGTATCGAACTGGGCGAAATCGAGGCCCGCCTGCACGAACAGCCCGAGCTGCGCGATGCGGCGGTGGGCGTGCAGACGGGCGCCAACGGCACGTACCTGGTGGGCTACCTGGTGGCGCACCAGGGCGTCGCGGGCGACAGCGTGCTGCTCGAGCAGCTCAAGCAGCGCCTGCGCGCCGAGTTGCCGGAGTACATGGTGCCGCTGCACTGGGCCTGGTTCGACGGCCTGCCGCACAACGCCAACGGCAAGCTCGACCGCAAGGCCTTGCCTGCGCTGGAGATCGGTGCCCCTCAGGGGCAAGCGTACCTGGCGCCGCGCAGCGAGCTGGAGACGACCCTGGCCCACATCTGGGCCGATGTGCTCAAGGTCGAGCAGGTCGGGGTGCGCGACAACTTCTTCGAGCTGGGCGGGCATTCATTGCTGGCGACGCAGATCGCCTCGCGGGTGCAGAAGCGCTTGCAGTTGAGCGTGCCGCTGCGAGCGATGTTCGAGTGCAGCACGGTGGAGGCGCTGGCTGTGTACGTGGAGGGGTTGCAGGGCGCGGTGCTGGATGAGGAGAAGGTGGATCGGTTGAGTGATCTGATGGCGGAGTTGGAGGGGTTGTGAGAGCGATGGGCAGGTGATGAGGCTACTGCCGTCATCGCGGGCAAGCCCGCTCCCACAGGGTGCTGAGCAGCCTTGCTACCTGACAGGCTGCGCAGGTCTGGGTGGGAGTCCGCCCGCCGCCTTGGCGCCGCGCTGTCGCGCAGAGAACATGGGATAGCTGGCAGGATCCGAAGCTTCATTGCTAATCGATTTAGGGCCGCTTTGCGGCCCATCGCGGCCGGTCCGGCGCCCCGGCTGGGGCCGCTCCTACACCCGTAGCTCCACCGCGGGGTTGCAAGCTATCGCGGTCACCTGTGCGGCCCCTGTGCTGCGATCGGGCCCGCAGGGCCCACAAAATCCTGAAATTATTACTTTTAAAATCAACAAGATATTTTATGTTCCATGAGAGCGGGCTTGCCCGCGATGGGCTGCGAAGCAGCCCCAAGGTCATTCACACGGGAAGCCGTAGGCTGTTGCAGGTCGCGTCATTCACCTGCTTGCCTCAATGCATCGCCACGATCTTCAACCCCACCCTTTGTTCGCCAGCCCCTTCATCCGCCACCCAGACCACCTCCGCGCTGGCCTGCAGGCCACTGAGCGAGGCGTGTTCGGATTCGATGCTCACGTCCACCTGATCGCCGACGGCAAAGCGCCGGGGTGCCTGCACTTGCAGGCCGCTGGCGGACAGGTCGATGCATACTGCCGAAACCACCTCACCGGCGTGCAGCAGGCTGGCCTGGCTGTCGATGCGCATACGGATGAAATCGCGTTTCTCTTCGTGACCCTGGGATACCGTCGACATGCTCACATCCTTCCATCAGGTTGTTGTACATGAAGTTCTTATAACGTCTGGCAATTTGCGCTGTAAAGCGCACCCGCCCAATGGCCTGTCGTGCTTGAAACGCCCTGCGGATGGGAGTACCGTCAGCGCCTTACAGGGCACCTCTGCCTTTTGCCGGGTCGACCGTCAGGGTCCATCCCCAATAGAAGCGTGCCAGAGAGAATTCCAGTAGCCGTTCGTCGTGTTTGTCGACGTCGCTACGCCAACCTATTTCTGGCGCCGTTTGCCCACATGCCGAACACCAGTGCAACGTTGCTGATCATCGATGACGACGACGTGGTCCGTGCAAGCCTCGCCGCCTACCTGGAAGACAGTGGTTTCGCCGTGCTGCAGGCCTGTAACGGTCAGCAGGGCCTGGACGTGTTCGAGCAGCACGCGCCGGACCTGGTGATCTGCGACCTGCGCATGCCGCAGATGGGTGGTCTGGAACTGATCCGCCGCATCAGCGAACGCGCACCGCAGTTGCCGGTGATCGTGGTGTCTGGCGCGGGGGTCATGAGCGACGCGGTCGATGCGCTGCGCCTGGGCGCGGCCGACTACCTGATCAAGCCCCTGCAGGACCTGGCGGTCCTGGAGCACTCGGTCCGTCGTGCGCTCGACCGTTCGCGGCTGTTGCTCGAGAACCAGCGCTACCGGGAAAAGCTCGAGACCGCCAACCGTGAACTGGAGGCCAGCCTGCACCTGTTGCAGGAGGACCAGACCGCCGGTCGTCAGGTGCAGATGAACATGCTGCCTGAAAGCCCGTGGTTCGCCGGTGGCTTCTCGTTCGACCATCAGATCATCCCGTCGCTGTACCTGTCGGGTGATTTCGTCGACTACTTCCGGGTGGACGATCGGCGCATCGCCTTCTACCTGGCCGACGTGTCCGGCCATGGCGCCTCGTCGGCCTTCGTCACCGTGCTGCTGAAGTTCATGACCACCCGCCTGCTGTTCGAATTCAAGCGCAGCGGGGGCCACGTGCGCGAGTTCAAGCCGTCTGAAGTGCTGTCGCACATCAACCGTGGGCTGATCAATTGCAAGCTGGGCAAGCACGTCACCATGGTCGGCGGCGTGATCGACGAGCACACCAACGTGCTGACCTACGCCGTCGGCGGGCACCTGCCGCTGCCGGTGCTGCATACCCCGGACCAGGCCTGCTACCTCCAGGGCCGAGGCTTGCCCGTGGGATTGTTCGAAGAGGCGACCTATCAGGATCATGAAATGACCTTGCCCGGTCAGTTCAGCCTGAGCCTGATGTCCGATGGCATCCTGGACCTTTTGCCGGGCGCGACCCTCAAAGACAAAGAGGCGTCGCTGCCGGAGATCGTCAAGGAGGCGGGAGGCAGCCTGGATGGGCTGCGTCGACGTTTCAATTTGGCTACGCTTGGGGAGATGCCGGATGATATCGCCCTAATGGTGTTGAGCAGGAACCTTCAATGAGTACCGGTAGAATCCAGTTCGCCGAGCAGTGCGGCACCTTCGTGCTGAAATTCGTCGGTGAAGTGCGCCTGACCCTGTGTTCGGCGTTGGATGCGACGATCGACAAGATCTTCAGTGCCCTCAACTTCTCGGCCATCGTCATCGACCTGACCGAAGCCGAGAGCATCGACAGCACCACGCTCGGCCTGCTGGCCAAGCTGTCGATCCTGTCGCGTCAGAAAGTCGGGCTGTTGCCCACCGTGGTCACCACCAACCCGGACATTTCCCGGTTGCTGCAGTCGATGGGTTTCGAGCAGGTGTTCAACATCGTCGACCGGCCGATCCCGTGCCCGGACTGCCTGAGCGACCTGCCGTCCCAGGACCAGAACGAAGACGTGGTGCGGTCCAAGGTGCTCGAGGCGCACCGCATCCTGATGGGCCTGAACGACTCCAACCGCGAAGCCTTCCGCGACCTGGTCAACGCCCTCGAGCGTACCTGACCGCCTCGCCGACTAGGCCTTAGGTGGAAACTCGGTAGCGGGCGTGCCGTCCGCATTGAGTTGCAGGATCCGCGTCGGCCGCCCCTCGGCATCGAAGAACACCTGCCCCAACCCCGCACCGTTCCACAGCCGCTCGCCCGCCTGGCTGCGGTCTGGCGTGCGTGGGATCACCTCCATGCGACGGCGCTTGGTGAAGCCATTGAGGGGTGAGCGTGGTGCATACAGCCACCGGTTGAGCCGGTCGAAGACCTTCAACAGGCGGCGGGGGAATTCATTCTTGATGCCGCTGCTGGTGATCTGCCAGAGGTGCGGTCTGTGCTGGCGGTTTCGGATCAGCACTTCGTAGACGAACGAGTAGTGCACGTCGCCCGAGAGGATCACGTAGTGCCCCGGCGTGCGCGAGTGACGGAAGATGTTCAGCACCACCTGGGCCGCGCCCCGGTGCGCCATCCAGTTTTCCGCATCCACCAGCAGCGGAAAACCCAACCCGCTGACGATCCGCTGCACCGTCTCGATCAGCTTGACGCCGAAGACCGGCGCCGGCGAGACGATGACCGCCGAGCGGTGGTCGAGCAGCGCCTGCTGCAGTTCGCTCAGGGCTTCCCAGTCGAGCAGCCCGGAGGGCTTCTTCAGGCTGCGTTCGCTGCGCCAGCGCCGTGTGCGGGTGTCGAGCACCACCAGCGGCGGCTCGCTGGCCACCTCGAACTGCCAGCCCTGGAAGGCCAGCAGCTGGTCGATCAGGCCGTCCTGGGCGTCGCGGGTCAACCAGCCGTCTGCTGCCTGCGTCGTCATCGCCTGGCAGGCGTCGATCAACGGGCGACAGCGCGCCGGGGCATTGCCCCAGCCCTGGCAGAGCAGATAGCCGATCAGCGCATTGCCGACGATGCGCCGCGAGAACGGATGCCCGTAGACCGACGCTTCCCACTGCGCCGACAGGTTCCAGTCATCGGTGATGTCATGGTCGTCGAAGATCATCAGGCTGGGCAGGTGCGCCAGTGCCCGGGCCACCCCCTCCAGACCCTCGGTGAACGCCTCCACCCAAGGCAATTCCTGGGCGTAGCGCGCCTGCTGCTTGGCGTTCAGACCCGACGGCTGCGTCATGCGCACCAGGCGCCAGCAGACCGGTGACCAGACCAGCAGGTACATGGCCATGACCTCGGCGAAGGTCACCAGGTGGTTGTCGGCGTTGCTGCTGGTGAAGATCGGTTTGCGGGTGCCGCCGAAGAAGCGCCGGCGCAGGCCTTCGTTGGCCTCCAGTGCCGGCAGCAGGTCGGCGCGCTGGTAGTAGCAGGCGCCGTGGGCGTACAGCGCCTGGCTGTCATCGACCACCGCGCCCGCCAAGGGCTCGTCGAACAGCCCCAAGCGCTCGATCAGCCGGTGAATGGCCCGCAGCATGGGGCCGGCCACATCGTCGGCGTAGATCTGATCGCCGGTCATCAGCAGCAGGGCCGGGCGCTCTTCGGCACGCTCGCACGCGAGCAGCAAGCGGTCGGCGCACAGCAGCCCATCCGCTGCCCGGTGGTGCGGCTTGCGGCAGGAGCCATGCAAGACCTGGTCGAGCCGCCCGCGCAGCACGAAGTCCGCCTGTTGGCGCCCCGGATAGAGCAGGTGCGGCGCCCAGTCGGCCATGCCCTGCGGGCCGTCGTCGGTGTCGATGAGCACGTCGTAGCCGATCGCCTGATCCACCGGCAGTGGTGCATCCAGGTGGACGTCGATCAGGTGGACGAAGGCCGCGTGCCCGATCTGCACCACTTGACAGTCAGTGGTGACCTCATGGTCAGCGCAGTCCACGGTCACGTTCAGGGTCAGACGCTGTGTGCCGACCAGCCACAAGGCGAAGCGCTGCGCCTCCAGGCGACGCAGGAGAGGGCCGGCGAGCACGAGGGGGAGCGGGGCGGTGGTCAACGGCATCGGATACTCAGCGAAGAGAGAGAGCGGGGGTCAGGAAAAGACGCGAACGTCAGGCCATGGGCGGACGTTGGCTCGCGCTGGAGCGCACGATCGGGCAAGCATGCTGGTCATCCCTCGCGCGTCTGGCAACCGGCATGTGTGTCAGATCATTTCTGAAGGGACGGTGTTCAATCGGTCAGGCAGCTGCGAAGGGCTGTCAGGCAGCCCTCTGCAGCGTGACACGTGTCAGCCGTTCAGGCTCACGCCTTGCCAGCCATCACGGCCTCGAGCTTCTCCTGGTCGCGGGCGAACTGGCGGATGCCCTCGGCCAGCTTCTCGGTGGCCATGGCGTCCTCGTTCATGTCCCAGCGGAACTGCGCCTCGGTCAGCGAGCGCTTGGCTTCGCTGGCGTTGCCCGGTTGCAGGATGCGCGGCAGATCGCCTTCGTCCTGGCCCAGCTTCTCGAGCAGCTCCGGGCTGATGGTCAGACGGTCGCAACCAGCCAGTTGCTCGATCTGGCCGACGTTGCGGAAGCTCGCACCCATGACCACGGTGTCGTAGCCATTGGCCTTGTAGTAGTTGTAGATGCGCGTCACCGACAGCACGCCCGGGTCTTCGGCGGCGCTGTATTCCTGGCCGGTGCTCTTCTTGTACCAGTCGTAGATCCGGCCCACGAACGGCGAGATCAGGAACACACCGGCATCGGCGCAGGCCTGGGCCTGAGCGTAGGAGAACAGCAGCGTCAGGTTGGTCTGGATGCCTTCCTTCTCGAGCACTTCCGCGGCGCGGATGCCTTCCCAGGTGGAGGCGAGCTTGATCAGCACCCGATCACGACCGACGCCGGCCTGGTCGTACAGCGAAATCAGGTTGCGCGCCTTGGCCAGCAGCTTGTCCTGATCGAACGACAGGCGAGCATCCACCTCGGTGGAAATGCGGCCCGGGATTTCCTTGAGGATGCCCGACCCCACGGCGACGGCGAACTGGTCGCAGGCCTGGTCCACATTGCCCTTGTGCTCGGCGCGGATCTTCTCCAGCACTTCGCCATATCCGGTGAGTGCGGCGGCCTTGAGCAGCAGGGACGGGTTGGTGGTGGCATCGACCGGCTTGAGCCGGCGGATCGCCTCGATGTCGCCGGTGTCCGCGACGACGGTGGTGAACTGCTTGAGTTGTTCCAGCTTGGAAGTCATGGGCGTGCTCTGTCCTGTGCAATGGCTCGACATTAACGGACCCCGGGCAAGCACTCAAGGTTCGCGAAGAGCCTGAAGGATAGATGAAATTGCCGGGGTAGGGCGGGTGGCGTGCCCGCCATCGGGCCTGTGCCTCCCTTCCAGGGTTGGCAGGCCCGTGCCGAACCTGTCGTCGACGCGGTGAAGCGGCCACCGTCATCGCGGGCAAGCCCGCTCCCACAGGCGGCGTCGCCATCGTGCTGAGGCCTGCTTGAAATGGGTACCTGGGGGAGCTGGCTTGCCAGCGATGGAGCCGGCCGCCTCACCACCTTTCTGAAGCTGCCCTGGCCTTTTGTAGGAGCTGACTTGCCAGCAATAAGGCCAGCCGCCTCACTACCTCTCTCAAGCCTGCCTTGGTCCTCTGTGGGAGCTGGCTTGCCAGCAATGAGGCCAGCTGCCTCACTCCTCTCTCAAGCCTGCCTTGGTCCTCTGTGGGAGCTGGCTTGCCAGCGATAGGGCCAGTCCATTCAACTCAAGGCTGGTAGGCCAGCCTTCATCCTGTTGGCCATGTGTAGGATTTACCACTGCTATCGCGGGCAAGCCCCCCCACCTGCCGCAGTGGTGCAGGCAATCTCGGTCACCTGTGGGAGTCCACCCACCGCCTTGGCGCCGCGCTGTCGCGCAGAGAGCGTGGCGATGGCTCAGAGGCTTTATTTCTGATCGATTTCTGGGGCCGCTTTGCGGCCCATCGCGGCCGGTCCGGCGCCCCGGCAGGGCCGCTCTACACCCGTAGCCCCACCGCGGGGTTGCAGGCAATCGCGGTCACCTGTGGGAGCGGCCCCAGTGCCGCGATTGGGCCCGCCAGGGCCCACAAATCAGCCACTCATCTCTCAATGCTCACCACACCCGCCCAGCACCACCCATCCAGCCCTACCGCCCCACCATCAACTCAGCCGCCCGATCGAACACCCCCAACGGATCATCACTCTTGTGAATATCCGCCGACAGCAACTGCCGGAACCGCCGCGCCCCCGGGAACCCTTGCCCCAATCCCAGGATATGCCGCGTCACATGATGCATCGTTCCACCTTCGGCCAGGTGCGCCACGATATAAGGCCGCAACCGCGCCAGCACTTCGCTCCGGCTCACCACCGGCGCCTCGCTGCCGAACAGCCGCTGATCCACCTCCGCCAGCAGGTACGGGTTGTGATACGCCTCCCGCCCCAGCATCACGCCATCGAAGGTCTGCAGGTGCGCCTCGCATTCCGCCAGCGTCTTGATCCCCCCGTTGAGCACGATCTCCAGTTCCGGGAAGTCCGCCTTCACCTGCGCCGCCACGTCATAGCGCAGCGGCGGAATGTCCCGATTCTCCTTCGGCGACAGCCCCTCGAGAATCGCGATCCGCGCATGCACCGTGAAACTCCGGCACCCCGCGTCCCGAACCTGACCGATGAAGTCGCACAGCTCGGCATAGCTGTCGCGCCCATTGATGCCGATGCGGTGCTTGACCGTCACCGGGATCTGCACCGCCTCGCGCATTGCCGTGACGCACTCGGCCACCAGCGCCGGATGCCCCATCAGGCAGGCGCCGATCATGTTGTTCTGCACCCGATCGCTCGGGCAGCCGACGTTGAGGTTCACCTCGTCGTAACCGGCCGCCTCGGCCAGGCGCGCGCAGGCGGCCAGGTCGGCGGGATTGCTGCCGCCCAGTTGCAGGGCCAGTGGGTGCTCGGTGGCGTCATGGCGCAGGAAGCGCGCGGCGTCGCCGTGGAGCAGGGCGCCGGTGGTGACCATTTCGGTGTAGAGCAGGGTGTGGCGGGAGAGCAGGCGCAGGAAGAACCGGCAGTGGCGGTCGGTCCAGTCCATCATGGGGGCGATGCTGAAACGCCGGGAAGGCTCAGGGCGCGTAACTTGTGGCTTTGAGGCTGATTTTAAGAGCATTTTGATCTACGCATTTTGTACCATTTTTTGGGGTTTTTGGGCGTTTTGGGGTGACGGTGGTACGATGTACCACCGCCCGTCACCCGTGTACCACCGGAAATCATGGCAACGATTAGAGCAACGAATAAGGCCGATGGAACGGTTAGCTATGCCGTTTAGATCCGCCTCAAGAAAAAGGGTGTCCTAGTCTACCAAGAAGCCCAGATGTTCGCCTGTAAGTAGGCAGCGCAGGCCTGGGCGAAACGACGAGAGACAGAGTGGTAGAGCCCGGTGCCATCGGACGGGACCAATCATGAATGGCTCGTAACCAAGGGCATGATTGATCGCTACTTAATGGAAGCTGAGAAAGCCCGGTCGCTGGGCAAGACGAATCGGCAAGCCCTCCTTGCTATAAAGAACAGCTACCTCAGGGAGGCGGTCGGCTCCGACATCTCTCAGCAGATGCTGGGGGACTATGCCCTATGGCGTATGAGCGCTGCAGGCGATGGCATAAAACCTCAGACAGCGGGCAATGATCTGGCTCACTTGGGGTCAGTGTTGTCGCTGGCCAGGGCAGCGTGGAAGTACGAGATCAACCCCCAAGCTATGCCAGGCGCCCGTTTAGTCCTAAAGCGTCTCGGCTACAACATAAAAATTCGGGAGCGGGATCGCCGGCCAACGCTTGAGGAACTCGACAAAGTGCTAAAGCATTTTTTTGAGATACTTGCACGGCGTCCGACAGTCATTCACATGGCCAAGGTCGTGGTGTTTGCCATATTTTCTACGCGCCGTATGGACAAGATTACTCGCATCATGTGGGAGGACCTGGATGAGCACTGCCACGCGGTGAAGGTCCGTAATATGAAGAACCCTGAGCAAAAGATTGGCAACGATGTGTGGTGCCATTTGCCGCATGAGGCTTGGGCGATTGTGCAAAGTATGCCGCGTCAGTGCGCTGAGATCTTCTCATACAACACAGACTCAATTGGCACGGCCTGGTCCAGGGCATGTAAGATGGTTGGCATTGAGGATCTGCATTTTCACGATCTGCGCCACGAAGGTGTAAGCCGGTTGTTCGAAATAGATTGGGATATCCCGCGTGTATCGAGTGTTTCCGGCCATCGTAGCTGGAATTCGCTGCGACGTTACACCATCTGAGGGGGCATGGCGATCGATATAAAGAATGGAGTTGGTAGAGCGGATTATCCAGGCCTCGGTCACCTTAGGCGCTTGGGTTGAGTAGTTTGTTGGGGTACCCAGAACGGCCGTGATTAGCCCTACACGTAACTGCGTTTGAGTGGATCCGTCTGGGGGAAGGGCGACTTTGACCCAAAGCCGGCGGTACCATAGAGGCTCAGTGGGTGAGGATTTGCTCAGCAGCTCTCGCAAAGAGGGATGTCTGCCAAGCCGCCGAGGGGCTTATTGCGAGGAAAGCCCGCTTATACTGACGGAAATCCGTTCACGTCCGATTGCAGAGCAGTAGACCGCTGCATGGCAAATTGCTATCCTCGGTGTGAATTTTTTAAACGACCGAGTGTAAGAACGATTACTGAGCCCGCCTAGCAAGCTCTGTGACAGCTTTGTCCCTAGACTTCTTGGTTGCATGGCGCAGTTTGCCATGACTCGTAATTATACTTTTTATTGTCAGGGATGATCATGTTAGAAACCCTATCAATTGCGAATTTCAAAGCGTTTTCAGCTAGCCAGAAAATTAAATTGGCGCCGATTACATTGATCTATGGGCCTAATTCTTCAGGAAAGAGCTCGATCATTCATTCGATTATGCTCCTAAAGCAGTCGCTGACGCGACCAAATGTGCAGGGTGGACTGGTTTCCAATGGTGAGTTTGTAGATTTAGGCGATTACTCCTCCATGGTTCACGGCCATGAGTTAAGTCGCGCAATTTCATTCAGCTTTTCATATCTGCCCAACAAAAAACAATCAATTGCCGGATATGGGTTTGATGTTTTTGGAAAGAACAGAAGGAAAGAATTCGAGCTTGTCTATAACTATGTGGATGGAGCGTCAGAGTTTAAGGGTTTTTCGTATCTTGACTCAATGTCTGTCAAAGTAACAAATGAATCTAATTCTTCTGTTATTTTTTCAACCGCAGTGAAGTCTACGCTCTTACGTACTATGGATATTGAAATGGCCGAGCTTTCAAAGCTTGAGAGGCCATCAGAAATTATTGGCAACAAAGAAAAAACCGCGATTGCCGAAAAAGCAGAGTTGTTGAGAAAGCTGCTTCCAGCAAAAAGATTGGCGGCATCTAGAGTGTTTAAGTTTGGTGAGGGTGGTTATTCAGCAGCTTATGACTACCTAAACAGTCGGCCTACGGCAAGCTCAAAAGACTCCGACCTAAAAAAAGTGCTCGATGTTTCAAACTTCAGAAGTGACTTGAACTACGCCACGCCTTCGATGGCGGTAATGGAGGGCCGGGCTAATTCAAACTTTTCGGTTGACAGCTTCGTTCAATTGAATTTCGCATTTGCCAGTCTGGCATCCGATCTAAAAAATAAGTTTGGCGCAATAACATACCTTGGGCCTCTTAGAAGTCATCCAAGTAGATTCTATGCTCCCAAGGCAGATCAGGATGAGTCCGTAGGTAAGCAGGGCGAAAATGTAGCCAAGTTTATTTATGAGCGACCTGAAATGCAGGAAGATATTAATTATTGGTTTACTGAGTTTGAAGTCCCCTATGAACTTTCCTCGCAGAGTATCGGGACGGATGTAACAGGTCCTGTTATCTGTCTTCAGCTAGAAGACAAAAGAACTGGAGTCAAAGTTGGTCCTTCAGACGTTGGCTTTGGCATTGGCCAAATGCTACCAATTGTAGTTGAGGGGCTGGTTAGAGATGACAGTATCATCTGTGTGGAACAGCCAGAAATTCATCTGCATCCTAGACTTCAAGCGCATCTTGCAAATTTTTTCGTAGCCACCTGCAAAAGTAATCAATGGATTGTTGAGACTCACAGTGAATCTCTGATGCTCAGACTTCAAGGTATGATGTCTCAGGGTTTAGTGACGCCAGACCAAGTAACAGTTTTATATGTGGAGCCTACATCGTCTGGCGGCGAGGTAATACAAATCCGGATGGATAGCGAGGGAGATTTCATTGATCCATGGCCTGAAGGTTTCTTTGAAGAGAGACTGACTGAAAAGTTAAGGGGAAGAAAATGATTTCGGAATTCTCTCTAGATCATGACTTTTTCAGTGCTCGGACATTGAATGACGATGCTAATAGCGCTGCACACGATTTCATTACTAAATCTTGGTTAGAAGTTGGGGTGCTGGTTCTCCCGCGGGGCGGAGTTAACGACGTATTAAAATTAATAGACACCTTGCCTCCGAAATTTCGTCAGAGATGGCTCGAGGCTTTAGAGTATGGAAAGAGGTGCGAGGTTGATCGTGATTGGTGGAGCTTTGCTGACTACACTGAGTTTTCGAAGGTTTGCGAATTGAGTTCGGTTTTCAAAACTGCATTTTCTGAAGAGGCGGCTGGGTTGCAGTTAGGTGCGCCGGATAGCTATAAACAGTTTTGCTCCGATACTAATTTCGAATTACTTGCGGCGGGCGTGTGTAGTGAGTCAATAAACATAACTCAATCATTGGGCTTGAGTGATTCGGAGATTTTAGAGTCGGATACTCCAAAAAAAGTCTGGGAGACCCGATTTGAGGCGCTAGCGCGGCACTCTAAAAAAATAACGATTGTAGATCGATACTTTTTTGAAAATGTTAGAAATGCAGCTGGTCAAAACTCAATAGATGACGCCATGAAAAACTTCTTTAGTTTCTTGGCAAAAATTGATAAGAAATTCAATATTAGGATTATCTCGCATGGCGGCGAAAAGGGAAGCGATTTTCATGCAGGAGTGTACGACGCTTTTTACAAGGGCGTTTACAAAGTCCCGAACTATTGGAAGGTAGTTGGAAATCTGACGCTCGTATCAGCAAAAGAGAAATTTTTTGTAAAAAAATCGCATGACAGGTTCTTCGGTTTTGATCGTCATATTTGTCAGGTGGGGAACGGAATGAGAGTGCTAGGGGCAGTGCCCATCCCAAGCAGTACATTTTTAGCAAAATTCGATCGTGACGGAGATCTGCCCAGGCGTGAAACTTTAGCGAGTAGCCGTGACTTTCAACTGTGGTACGAAAGCTTTTAAGATTTATTAGAATGCACTAGCGTAGGATTCTCACCTTTGTTGGTAATCATGGGTCCGCAGTGTGGGAGATAGAGCGCCGCTTTTGCTGGATTTCGGCACGTGGCAGGTCAGCCGACAACGGTTTGCGTTTGCTACGGCGCTTGGTCGGCGCAACGACTTTCTTCGTCGGCCTCATCAGCGGCAGGTACCCACTGACTCTCGGGCTCGTTGAGCAACGCCAATTGTGGTGTGTTGGGCTCGACCGTCTGCTCGGATTTGCGGTTGAACAGCCGATCACGCAGCAGCTTGATCTGTTCTTTCGGGTCGACGATGTGGGTGGCATGGGCTTCGTTAACTTCCTGCTCGCAAGCGTGCTTCGTAGGACTCAAGCAACATCTGCTTGAGTAGTAGGGGATCGTCTGGAAGGTTGTCGGGCAAGGAAATCATGCCTCGGATTATACCGGGTCAGGCAACGAAGCGGGGTGTCAGAACCTGATGTGGACGGTTGCGCCAGAGGTCGAGGCCGTCGAGTAACCAGTTAAGTTCCTAGACGGTCAGAACGATGGCTTCGTCGGTGGCGTCGGGGGAAGTTTTGAAACGCTCAGCTTCGAGTCGTTTGAGCCAAAGGTAGAAGCCGTTGCGCTTCCAATACAACACTTTGATGCGGTTGTGGGCTTTATTGAGAAAGACAAAAAGCATGGGGTCGAACACGGCGACTTTGACATCCAGCTCGACCAGGGCGGTGAGGCCGTCGATGGATTTCGACAGGCTTGGGGTAGAGGTAGACTTTTTCGACTTTGCTATCGGGGTGCATCATGGTGGGCTGGCTCCTAAAAGAAATCGGGAACGCAGCATCGGGCATCAGGCGGACGCTTGGAATGTGGGGATGATGGATCCCTTGCAAAAAAGGCACCCAACCCCCTATATTGTGGGGCTTGGGTGCCTTTTCCTGTTTCTACTGCAGCACAATCGGAGTGTACTACAAAAGACTTTTGGTTGATGCACTTCATAGCTATTAGAGAATAGACAGATTAATCTCCGGTCTCATCTTCAGGTATTGGGTCCGATAGCTGTCGGACGGCGTGGCCAATTGTGTATCCGTCAAAGTAGAAGTCTGAGCCATTTGTTAAGTGCAAAAGAATCCGGTTTAGAATGATTCTAAGTATTTTGGTGTCGCGCATGTGCTGAATAACATCATCCTCTGCGATGTTGTTGCCGTGTGCCGCATCGTTACGCTTATTCCAAGCTTCATTTTCAAGTGAACCTAGGGATAGACCTAGATGGCTAAAGAATCGAGAGGTAAGAATTTTTTGTGGTGCGGCGTTGCTGTTGTTAAGCTTGTCAGTGAGTAATTTTAATTCAGGTTCGCTGCTGCATACTTTCTCAAGATATTTTTGAATGAATTTCCTATGCCTCTTGAATGCGGCTTTGCTGATGATTGTTCTGTTGATGCTTGTTTCTGCGTCTTCGAAATATTCTTTCTGTATGCCTTCGATTAGCGCCCCGTAGTAAGCAGGCTTCATGAAGTAAGCGGCGGCTTCTGCATGCCATAAGCGCCAGGGTATTTGAGCGATACTGTACTTTTCGCTATGGCTTACAAAACCTTGGATCATGCGTTGGACTAAGGTTTTATCTATCTGATTAGTATTTCCATTCGATGTGGTGATAGGCGCGGGGGGAAGACCAGACAAGTGCCATGCGCGTCCACCCATCGTGTACGGAGTCACTGCTTCAAGTGAGATGATAGCGCCTCGCAAACTGAAGCTTGTAAATCCAAAATAGATTAATGGAGTAGAAAAAGCCAGTGATAGGGCATCTCTAACTAGTCTACGTAGTTGTTCGGGTGGGTGGCCGCGGTAGAAAATAAACCCTGCATTTTTTACATGTGGTGCGTTGGTTACTTTGCCGATTATCACATCCTCATCGTTGATTTTGAGGTGGAGGCAATTGTAGCTGGATGAGCTTGTTGTTGCTGAGGTGGATATATCAAGTTCGGGAAGGCTGCCGAATTTCAGTGATTTCTCGGTTCTGGATGAGAATTCGTTATTGTCAGGCCATATATAGCTGTTTGGGATGTTCCCAATGTGTTCGATAGTGTATTCGGGAAGGCTTGGGGAGTTCGCCGTGAAAAGTATGTTTTCTATCGAGAACGTGTCGGTGGTGGTACTTTGGTGGGAAATATTTAATTTGCTTTTTGTATGATGCACACCATGCAGGCATATCTCGCCTAGATATGATTTAAGCAGAATCTCACTGTTGTTTCTATAAATTGTCCCTAGTGGGAGTTTTTCTTTGATTCCCGATTGTCTGGGTGGCCCAGAAGCAAAGAGTTCTAGCTTGTATTCGCTGTCTCTTTTCAAACTAAGAGTTACATCGCTATTAATTCCAAATTCATTTTCTAAGGCTTTTAATGGTACTTGTCTTAAAAACTCTTCAAAAGGATCCCATTTCCAGATGCTCATTTATCACCCTACGTTAGAGACCTGCATTATGGATTATGGCATAGTGCCGGCTTGCATGCTATCGCAGTGCTCGCTATCAGCAGAGAGGCAGGTATAGAGACATTGGGATCTTTCAGAATGCTACTGCGGCCCTCAGATGTTTGAGATGTTGGTGAAAGGCATTTCAAGGAACGTCAGAGTGGTACAAAAATGGTACGCGAGTAGCTACTCTGGCTGGGAAGCCTTGCAGCTAAAGGGCTGAAAGAAAAGCTACCCCAATCCATAATGGGCGCAACGGAAAACCGTCGGGAAGGATCCCGGCGTTGTGCTGGTGCTTGTGCAGCAAAGTCTTGAGGCATGTAGGGTGCGTGTCGTGCTGAGTTCAGAAAGGGCGGCGATAAGTGTGTCGCATTGAATCAAGCCGCTTGGCGTGGAACGGGTATAGCCTAACAAGGCAGCAAGGCTTGCGTCCGCGTCGCTGACATCCGGTGCCAGCTGCCTATCGCACGCACCGCCAGCATGAGCCACCCAACCCTGCACTCGATAATCCCTCATCTTATGATGAACCTTCACCTCATCAGGACGATACCCACCCCATGGCCAAACGAAAAAGAAAAACCCTCCCCAAGGATTTCGGTGATCTGCTGGAGCAGGCGTCTTTCACCGAGTTGACTGCCGTCTTCGATACATGCGGCCTCGAGGCCACCGGCGGCTACAGCAAGCACACGGCACTCGGCTTCTACAACTGCCCCGACGAGCTGGTTCGCTGGCTGGTGGAGCAGGGTGCTAACATCAACGCTCGTGACGAGTACCAACGAACCGCGCTGCATCACCGCAGTTCGAGCTGGAAAGGCGGAGTCGATCTGCTACTGGACCTGGGAGCCGATATCGAGGCCCAGGATTATCAGGGCGAGACGCCATTGCAGGCAGCGGTCAGGAGCCACAAGGCCGACGCAGTCGCTGCCCTGATCCGCCGAGGCGCCAAGGTCGAGGTCAGCTCTCGGCAGGCCGATACCATATTGCACCTCGCCTTGCTCACGACCTCCAATGCGGACATCGAGCCCATGGCGCGTATTGCTCGGATCTTGTTGGCGGCAGGTGTTCCCATCGGGGAGGCTGAGCGTGACGAGGTGCAGCGCATCGGGCAGCAGTTCGAATTTCATCGCGCTCGTTTCAATCCCGAAGCTCTCGCCGCCACCGATGCTGCCCTGACCACACTCTATCGCTTGTTCGATGTCCCGCCCGTCGCTGCGCGCAAGCACCACAACGGTCAGGACACGATCATCGTGACGGCAGAGGGTTGGCCTGCCCAGCATCAGCAATTGTGGGAATGGCTGGTGCCGTCCTCCGGCGCGGCGGCGACGGTGCAAGGGGAGGTCATCCGTCTCAGTGGTCGCCTTTCGATAGAGATCAACGACAACGGCGCCGCCAACTGGGACGCCGATTTCAAGAAAATGCTGAAAGCGCTGGTAGAGCACCTGGGCAGCGGCGTGGCCTTGAGCGATGCGGCACTGGCCGAAACCCGTGCATCTGCGGCTGTACTGAAAAAGGGTAACGACCCTGCAGAACACACCGACCGACTCTGTGAACGGGCAGTGGACTGGGTCATCGCCAACCCGCAGCCGATACCGCTGGGTACGCCTTCCTACCGCCGATAGCCGCAGGCGTGGCCCTGCTTGCGTTGGAATATGTCACAGGCCGGGCAGTAGGACGTTGAAGTAAGCCTCGCCCGGCAACGTATGATGCCCAGCATCGAGTCAACGTCTGAAGGAAACGAACCATGATGTACCCTGACGAGGGTCCCGAAGGCGCTTGCGAGGCGGCTATTGCAGCGGTATGCAACCGCATGGGCCTTGCCCGTACGTCGTGGATCGCCGAATGCTGGAAACGCCACGATGGCGCTTTTCTCTGTGACCAAGTCCTGATCTATTCGACGGACGAGATCGAAGAGCGTAATCGCACCTTCGAGGTCGCCACTTACTTCAAGGGGCATGTGGCCGTGGGAGACGACTCCGGTGGGCGGTTGATCCTGGTCAGCACGGCAGCGTTCGATGGGTTTCTCGTGGTGGACAGCGGCAGTGCCACCCTCGACGACGCCGACGCATTGAACGATCTGGGCGGTGTGCTGGCCTACGTCACCGATCGCGCGTGACCCTTCATGGCGTCAATACGCATTGGTTCGGCACACCCTAAGTGTTAACTCCCGCACACTTGCAGCACGTGCCCTTGTGAGCAGTGGCCCATTTGTTGTGCGACACGCCTACCGCCGTTGCCAGCCCCCCGTTCGTCTACTTCAATGTCCGTCCTCTTTTATTCAGGCCCAACGGCACTGCCCGTAGATCGCCCATGCGCGGCATTCTCGGTGGCTTCTTCGCCCTCGATGACGACGCCGTGCAGCCGTGATGACGTGCAGCCTGTTTTTGGCCGCGACCAGGACCCTACGCATGAGCATCCCTGAACACCCGGGCTCCCCCCAGCCCGACCCCGCCCACGCAGCCCAACGCCAGCGCGTCATCACCGAACTCAAGCAGGTCGTCGAGCGCGTGCCCGAGCAGACCGAATTCACCAACGCCACCGTCTACAAGATCTGGGGGCCGATTGCCGTGGTGGGGCTGGTGCTGCTGCTGGGCATCACCCTCCTGATGGGCCGTCTCGACCTGATCGCCTGCTGCGCCTTTCTCCTGCTCGGCGCCGTGTGGGTCACCTGGCAGCACCGCCATGCCGGACGCCATGTGTTCATGCGCCTGACCCATCGACAGCTGTTCGTCGACACCCTGGACGGCCCGGTGGACCTGGCCAAGGTCGAGCACATCGAAGTGGACAAGGAAGCCATGGGCATGTTGAAGCAGACCTTGCACCTGAGCGACGCCGACGGGCTACCGACCCATCGCGTGGTCAGGATGCAGCCGTTCTGCAACCAGGCGCTGGTGGACCCCAATCAGGCGCAGGTGCGCATCCTCTCGGCGGGCCTTGCTCGTGGTGGGCGTACGCTGAGCGTTGACGAGGTCGCCGCGCTGCTCGGAGCGTACCGTGACGCGGCCCGGGCGCAGCAGCGGCTGGACGGATTGCAGCACCATGGATGAGGCTGCGCGCGAGGCCCATCTGGACATGCTGCAGGACGCGGCGGATGGACCGACCCAGTCGTTCACGATCTACGAGTCTTCCCTGGACAAGGCCATCGCCTGCGGGGTGTTGAGCGTGCTGCTGGTGGTCGTGGGTGGCTGGCTCTTGCAGGCGACGGCGACGCTGGCGGCGCATCTGTCGGCGGGGTTGCTTATGCTGATGGTGGTCACGGCGCTGGTGTTTCTACTGCCCGGCCTGGGTGGCCTGGTCGTGGCCGAAGCCCTGCGTCGGCGGCATGGGCAGCGCGTGCTGGCCGTGACCCGCGACACGCTGTGCTTCGCCAACGCTCTGGAGCCGGTGCCGTGGGTGACCTTCGATGGCTTCGACGTCGATCAGAAGCACCTGACCATCCGCTTGATGTTCTGTCGCTCAGGGTTCAGCACCTTGCCTGCGCTGACGCCGGTCCGCTTCAAGTCATTGGCCGCGCCCCATGCGTACCCGATCGCCGGTGACCTGCAGGTCAAGCTCTGGATGTGCGCACCCACGCTGGCAGGCAAGCGTATGGACATCGATGATTTGGTCAGGCTGCTGTTCCCTTACCTCGAGGCCGCCCAGGCGCGGCGGACGCTGGGGTTGTTGTATCCCGAGGTCGAACAGTGGGGGCGACCGGCCAACGGCTGACTGTTCGAATCGTCTAGCGCTCTTCGACAGGCCTGTCGGGAGCGCGTCCTCCATAGCTCAGTCTCGTCCATAGGAAATTTCCCTCTCTTGCTTGGGAACGGGACGACTGGTCTTTGTTTCTGCGTCAGCCAGTATGTGGACTTGGCGACAACGGTGGGGTGCAACATCGCGCTCGTCTCGTTGTCACACTCCATCGTCTACTGCGCTGCTTCCTCTTCAGCAGTCGACCGTTGCCGTCAGCGCCGTTTACAAGGCAAAGGCCAGGGCAACGCTCAAGCTGCACCCGCCGCGCATGGACGCTCGACGCGACAGACCAAAGGATGGCCTCACCCATGGATCGACTTCTCGACATACCCGCACGCTGCTGGCCTGTTGTCCAGGCTGGTGAATTCCTCGGCTCGTTATCCCGCTCACCCACGTATCCGTCAATGCGCACAACATCGCGCTCGCCATGGCCAGCATGATCAAATGAGAGAAGCAACCGGCGACCCTATGGGTGGCTGAGCGCTTAGGGCATGAATCCGTGAAAGTGATAGAGGGAGTGCGTCATGGTGGGTGCAAAAAGGTCCTATATAGTGTTCAGTGCTATGGTAATGGATATTGCGCTAGCTAAATTCAAGGCGGATACGAGTCATGAGGAAGCCGAGCTTTTCGTTAAATCACTCTACGAAGAATACGTCGCTTCTGGATTGCCCCTGCCAACGATTGAATGGATCAGCTCCCGCCCAAAGCCTTCTGTCCTGTGGGTGACAAAAAAGCTGAAAGAGAGAATCAAGTACGACGCAGTATTTCCAGTCTGGGTCGATGAGCCCAGTTGGCGGTTCATAGGCGCCGAGCCAATGACATTCATGCACCAGTTTGAAGTGTCCGACGGCACTGCTGAAGAATATGATGGGCTCGTTACGTACGTGTTCTTTGGGAAGCAGGTTTCGGAAAGCGGCGGTTGGCAAGTGGTTGTAAAAATGGTACAGCAGGAGCGAGGGGAAAAGGGAACTGTATGGATTGGCTGAATAAGCTAAGGCCCGGCTTGGCGCTCTGAACCTTTCTTTCCAAAAAATACAGTAGTATGAATTTTAAAATTTACAATAGGCGCTAGGGTGATGCCTTGGGCGCTTCGCATTCAAGGATGGGTGTATTCCTATGCAGTGGGGCTTGATATTCGGACACGAAAGCGTTCTGAATGATTTTTCAAAACTGACAGGGTCAGACAAGACTCTGATCGGCGCTGCCTATTTGTATAAGCAAAAAACACTGATCCAGCGATTTGACTCCCTGTACCCTGAAAACCTCGTCAATGTGTTTGAACAAGGTATCATTGAATGTATTAAGGGGCGCGGGGAGGTGGATGCTGCACGGTTTAAATTGGAAAGGATGATACCTGACACCGAGGCGTTTCCTGAGCCGGAAGGCGCCTACGCACAACACCTGATGATCGCACTGATCTATTTATTGGGGTTTTCCAAGTCCGGCAAGCCTGACGTGTTCGAAGACGCTATAGCCATGGCGTTGGAGAATATAGAGTTGATCAGCTACGAAGCCGATGAGGGTTATAGATACGACTCGATGCTGAAAAAGGAACGGCTCGCTGCCACGTTAATGATTGGCAGGCTGGGCGAGGAGAATAGGCATCCCTCTGATCTGGCTTCGCTCTCGCACATATGTACTGGCTTCAGTATTTGATCTGAGGTCTGTCAAATTTTGAAGCGGTTGCTTTGCTGTTGAGTATAGAGGGTTGATCCACCTGTGGGAGCTCTTGAAAAGGAAGGAGTCGTGATGCTTGGAAAGGGCTTGATCTGAGTGCCAAAAGCGAACAATGAATGGGCCTTTGGAAGTGTTGGCATGACGTGAACGTATCGGGGGTGGTAAGGTGAACATCAAGCCGGCTTGGTCAAAGCGTTTCCAGTGGTGGCGGCTGATTTCTCGGCAGCTTTCTAATCACGCGGCAATAAAGGCAGTTGAAATAAATATCCATAAGTTCGTGGGAGGGGCGGGGGTGTGGCTAGAAATTTTGTATTGACGATTTCAAGAGATTATCCGGAACGTTACTGGCTAAAAACGCATGTGCTATCCGGCGGAGATCACGGCGTTTTCAGCATGGGTGTGTCGATAGAGGAAAAAGTAAAAGTGTCTTTCGAGGCGTCCAGGAAAGTGAGCGCCTCCCGGTTGCTATCGTACGACTTTTATTTCAGTGATGGCCCCAGTCTGATATCGCCTAGGCTCTATACTATAATGAGTGAAGAAAATATTTCAGGTGTGCAGCTCTTGGAGGCAAGTTTAATGTTGGGCGACACCTCGTTGTCAGGGTATAAGATATTTAACGTCATAGGGTCGTCACGAGTTTTGGATTTGGAAAAATCTGTTAGCGAACCTCTGATCAGTACGATGCCAGACGGCCCCAAGTGGTTCAGTGAAATTGCGTTGGATGAAAATCTAGCGCTTTCACATGATGTGGTGCGAGCTGAAGAAGATTTTACTGTGATGGTTGTCAGGGAACGAGTAAAAGCCATTTTTGAAAAGCACTCGGTTCGTGGCTTGAGGTTTGAGCCCTAGCGCTAGTAATGACGGTTGTAAAGAGGGGTGGCGAACTATTGGGGTCAACAAAGAGTACTTTTTTTTAGGGGTTGTGTGGCTGACTTACGACCGCGCATTTTCATCTTAAATGCTCGTTCAGCTAGGGGCCAATGCCGCTACAGGACAGGAGGCGAGGTATGCTAGAACTCGAAGGGGCTGAGAGTTCTATTACACCTGACGATTTTTTGGACGTCGAAAAGCTTGCAGGTGGAGTGCTTCCTCTTTATTTTAAGGCGCTCTATCTAAGCGCTAATGGTGGGTTCCCCGCGGCTACCGAGGTCGAGGGGGAAGAGTGCGTGTTCAGTATCAATGGATTCAATTCCATAAAGTTTGGTGGCTTGCCCATTGAAAAACTGATGCAAGATTTTTATAGTCAGGATGAAAAGCTCAGAGGTTATGTGCCGTTTGCTTATGATGATGGCGGTAACAGTTTTATGCTTTCTTTAAAATGTGAAAGCTCAGGCGTTGTCTACCTGCTTCTCCATGAAGATTTACGATTGGAGCGTGTGTGCAAAAGTTTTGAGGTTTTTTTGAGTTCTCTGCTTGGGTCTTAGTGTTTGTGCCGACAGTGAGCTGCCCAAGTAGCAAGCGATTTTAACGAGGGCAGGCAATGTGTAAGAAGGGCTGCAAGGTTGCGAATACATCTGCCTCAGTCCAAGCGAGGGTTGATCGCTATAGTTGAGCATTCTTACAGTGTAAGTGAGATGACAATGATTCTGGATGACCTGATTTCGGAGATGCTATGGGCAACTGCTTAGGTTTGGCTTTTTACGGCATTGACAATCTGACTCCAGAAATTGCTTTGAAGGAAGGAGTCTCCCTGTTTTCATTGTTCGGTATTGAAATTGAATCAGCCTGCTATTATAAATATCTGACCAACGGGGATCATGCGGGTGATCACGATATGGTGGAAGTGCCTGTCAATATCCTAGATGAAAAAATAAGGTCAGGTGATGTCTCTGCATTCAGGCTTTACCATGAAAATGGTGATGTTGATCCATGGGTAGCCTCATATGGGTACCATACTAATGAGTTTGGTAACGTTCCTCATGTTGACGCTCAAATAGCGCTTGATCCTGGAAAAGTACTCGAGCTGGCGGCTGAGTTTTTGAAGGGTTCGCAGCTGATAGATAAGTGCGATTATGGAATTGGGTATGGCTGCAGGAGTGTTTCAAAGGCTTTTAGTTATGGGTCGGTGCATGATCTTATAAAGCTTTATGCTTTTGAAGAGACAGCTAAGTTCAAGCGCGTGGTGAAAGAGAGTGGTCGTTGCAAAGAGGGGGGAGTAGGTGCACACCTCAGAATGGTTTACCGTTTGAATGTGCTGAGTAAAGAGCACCTATTGTTGCGAGTGAAAGACGTTTCGCTGGAGGAGTGGATCGAGCAAAACGAAGAGGTCGGAAGTGTAGAGAAAATTGGTAAGGAGCGATGGTTGTGGTCCGTAGAGGAAGAGGCGCTTGAGTATGTTAATAAATACCTTGGGGAGCTAGGTGTTTTGTTGTCCTGGAAATCAACGCCTACCAAGGGTGCGTCAAGACGAAAGTTGCCGTGAGTGCTGTGTGTTCGGATGCGGCACACCCTCTGCCGAATACTCTCGACAGGGCCCAAGCCTGAGAAGGCGTTGAATTCAGTGTGCCTTTGACCTCTGGAAGCTATTCAACACTTGTCGCCCAGCATGCAACGCGTGCCTATCGCAGAACCAGCCCCACGATCCCTGGTCTGACTACCTTTCCACCCCACACGGATGTCCCTCCCATGACCGATCAAACCATCTACACCACCAGCGGCGACAGCCCAGCCCTGCAGACCGCCGTCGCCAATGCCCAGGCCACCTTCAAGTTCTTCTGGCGCGAGCTTTCCTGGGAGTCACGCCGGATCGTCAAGGGCCTGAGCCTGGCCGCCGTGAAGATGTCGTTCCCCGTTCACAGCGACGACCCTGAAGTGCCGACGGTCGAGAACATGTGGCTGAACGAGGTCGACTTCGATGGCGCCTCCATCAGCGGCATGCTGCTCAACGAGCCGGAGTGGGCCACGGGCTTCGATGCCTCTGAGCGGGTGACGCTGCCGTTGGCGGCACTCAACGACTGGATGTACGTCTGTGGCGAGGTGGTGTTCGGCGGCTTCACCGTCGATGCGATGCGCAGCGAGATGGCGGACGAGGAGCGTGCCGAGCACGATGCGGCGTGGGGGCTGGAGTTTGGGGCGCCTGGTTTTGTGGAGTTGACGATGATGCCTGAGGGGCAGCCGCGTGTGCGGTTGTCGAGGGCGCTGGATACGCCAGCCGACCAGGAAGCGCTGAAGCGGTTGGAGGAGGGGGATCACCCCATGGCCGTGAACCTGAGCGCCAGCATGGACGAGATGCTGCGAGAGCACCCAGGCGCGGTGACCGATGTCGATGAGGCGGGGTGGTCGTTGCTGCATCGGGAGGCGCTGGCGGGCAATGCGCCGATGGTGAGTGCTCTGCTGCGGCATGGGGCGGATGCCTCGGCGCGCACTGCGGCGGGGCAGACGCCGTTGCAGTTGGCAGAACAGGCGGGATGGCCGCGGGTGGTGCGGTTGCTGAACGGGGAGGAGACGCCGGTGGCGGTCGAGGTGAAGGCGGCGGCGCAGGTGCGGTCTGAGCAGGAAGTGGAGGCGTCTACCCAGGCAGGAAGGCAGGCGCATGCGCAGGCGCAGGTTCAGGCACCGCCTCAGGGGAAGGGGTTGTCTCAGTGGGTGATTGGGCTGGGGGTGATTGTCGTGGCCGCTGTGGTTTGGTTATTGATGCGATAGCGCGTCGGCGCTGAACGGAGAGGAATGTGGTGACGGGAAGGCCGTCATCGCTGGCAAGCCAGCTCCCACATCGTTCGGTGTACTGGCTGCGGTCATCGTTGGCAGCCCCCACACTGTTCGGCGCAATGGGTGTCGTACTCGATTGAGGCCGTGCCCTGGGCGGTTTTGAAGGCTTTGAGTTCACCTTGGCCCGTCGATGTAGGCATGGCTGTGCAGGCACCCTGTGGGAGATTCTATGGTTTCTGCCAAGTGCTGATGTGGGCCCTGGCGGGCCCAATCGCGGCACAGGGGCCGCTCCTTGTATCTCGACTTTTGCCTCCTTGCAGGCCAAAGTTCTCGACTGATCATCGAGGGAAGGCCATGAAGCAGAGCCGCTCCTTGGGCATCGAGCCCG